>OUNM011358117.1_pt1 | contig 16199 bp, 17 predicted proteins | sample 1769961 | NCBI WGS metagenome assembly OUNM01 (sample SAMEA3914820, study PRJEB12502) | metagenome | biome: forest; material: soil | place: USA | collected 2012-03-12 | depth 0.3 m | reverse complement strand
CAGCATGTCGTAGTACCACTTCATCTCGCCGAGGAACTCGTCGAACGACGGACCTTCGAAATTCCAGGTGGCGAAGATCAGGCCGCCGTAGAGATGGCTGCGCGCCTGGGTCAAGCCGAGCTTTTCCTTGGGCAGGATCGTGCCGTGCATCTGTTCGCCAGCCACCGGCGCGCCGATGAAGTCGCCGTCGTTCTTGAACGCCCAGCCGTGATAGATGCAGGTGTGCACCTTGGCGTTGCCCGCGTCGCTGGTGCACACGCGCATGCCGCGGTGCGGGCAGACGTTGAGCATGACCTTGATCGAGTCGTCCTTCTGACGCGTGATCAGCACCGGGTCCGAGCCCATCAGGCGGGTGATGAAGTCGCCGGAATTGGGAATCTCGCTTTCATGCCCCAGGAGCAGCCAGGTCTTTCCGAACACCTTGCGCATCTCGATGTCGTAGAGTTCGGGGTCCGAGATGGTGCGAAGTTGGACCTCTCGCGTCTGCACGTTGATCAGGTCGTCGATCGTCGTCCCGTCGGAAAGCGTCGTGCGTGTCCGGTCCAGCATGGTTGTCCTCCGCGGCGCTAGGCGCCATATAATTTTGAACAGAGGTGGCATTTCTGTATAGAAAATGCAACTCTTCGATTCAGTGAGGAACGACGGGCCACCGGCCCCCGGAGAAGCCCCCAAAGGGGCGCCCGGCACGGAGGAAGATTATGAGTTCAGAGGCGACCCCGCATCGCGTCACCGCCGACCGCAGCGCCTGTTGCGGCTACGGCACCTGCGTCGCGATCTGTCCGGAGATCTATCAACTCGAGGGCGGCCTGGTGGTTCTGACCACCGATATCGTGCCTGCGGAGCTGCTGGAACGGGCCATCGAGGGCGCCGAGTCCTGCCCGCAGAGCGCCCTCGTCGTCGAAGCCATCGCGGAATGACGGCCCTTTCCGTCGGAACGGGCGCCAAGGCTCACGCCAAGGGGCGCCACAAGCTGCCCGGACTGTTGTCGTTGTCCTTGCTGGGCGTGCCGCTGACGGCGCTCTCGCTGCCGCTCGTCGTCATGATTCCAGAACACTACGCCACTGTTCTGGGGCTGCCGCTCGCGGTGATCGGCCTGATCTTCACCAGCGTGCGCGTGTTCGACATTGTCGTCGATCCGCTGCTCGGCGCGGCGATGGACCGCACCCGCACCCGCTGGGGGCGCTACCGTCCCTGGCTGATTCTCGGTGCGCCCGCGCTCATGCTGGCGGTCTACATGCTGTTCATGGCCAAGCCAGGCGTCGGACCGCTTTATCTGCTGGCGACCCTGACGGCGAGTTTCCTGGGCTGGTCGATCCTCTCCCTGGCGCAGCTGGCGCTCGCGTCGGGCCTCGCGGCCAGTTACGACGGGCGGTCGCGGGTCTATGCGTGGCTGCAGTTCGCCTCGTTGCTGGGCATTCTGACGGTGATGGGCTTTCCGATCCTCTCGGCCAAGCTGGGCGAGACCAGCCTGACGCCAACGCAGTTGATGGGGTGGATCATCATCGTCCTGATGGCGCCCGCGGTGGCCCTGGCCGCCTGGCGCGTGCCGGAAGCCGCGGCCGTCGCCCAAAGGCATATCGTCGGGGTCAAGGAATACCTGTCCGTGGTCGGCCGTCAGGCCGTCTTTCGGATCGCCGCGATCGATCTTCTGTTCGGTCTGGGATTTGGCACCGCTTCGGCCATGCTGGTGTTCTTCGTGACGGCGGCCAAGGGGCTGGACCGCAGCGCGGTCGGCGTCGTCCTGATCGCCCAGGTGGTGACGGCCATGATCACCGTGCCCGCCGTCGCCTGGCTGGCGCGCCGGCTCGACAAGCACTTCGTGCTGGGGATTACGGGTCTTCTGGCCGCGGCCGTCAGCGTCGCCTTCGTCTTTCTGCCGGACCACAACCTGCTGGCGGTGTCGCTGGGCATGATGGGATGGGGCCTGTCGTTCGGGGCCTTCAACCTGCTGCCGCGCGCGATGATGGCGGACGCTGGCGACGAGTTGAGACTGGATTCGGGCTCCGATCAGACCGCCGTCCTCTACGCTCTGCTGATCAGCAGCTGGAAGCTGGGCGGCGCATTGGCGGTGGGCCTGTCGTTCGCGGCCCTCGCCCTGGTCGGCTACAAGCCGGCGCTCATGGCGGCTAACACGCCGCAAGCCATCTCGGGCCTGGAAATGGTGTTCGCGGGCCCGTCGGCGGTGCTGTTCCTGCTCGGCGCCTGGCTGGCCTTCACCTATCCGCTGACTCGTGAAAAGCACGCCGCCATCCGGCTCGAGCTGGACGCCCGGGACGCCCGGAGCGAGGTTTCGGCATGACGCGTCGGCTGGAAGGGCGGGTCGCCCTGATCTCCGGGACGGGAGGCGGGCAAGGCCGGGCGGCGGCGCTTCGGTTCGTGGCGGACGGGGCGATCGTCGTCGGCTGCGACGTGACCGCCGAGGCCGACGCCGAGACCGCGCGCCTAGTCGTCGAGGCCGGCGGCCAGATGACCACCATGGTCTGCGATCTCGGCGATCCGGACGGCGCCCGATCCTGGATCGACCGGGCCATCGCCGACCACGGCCGGATCGACATCGTCTACAACAACGCATCGTCGGCGAAGTTTGGATCGATCGCCGAGCTGTCGGTCGAGGATTGGCGCTTCACGATCCGCAACGAGCTGGATCTGGTCTTTCTGACGACGAAGTTCGCCTGGCCGCATCTGGCCAAACAGGGCGGTTCGATCATCAACGTGGCCTCGACCGCCGGATGGCAGGGATCGCGCGGCAACGGCACGATCGCCCATAACGCGACCAAGGGCGGCGTGTTGGCCATGACCCGCCAGATGGCGCTGGAAGGGGCTCCGTTCGGCATCCGCGCCAACAGCATCAGTCCCGGCTTCATCATCACGCCGGGAACGCGCGCCTTCGTCGACAATCCCGCCGTCCGCGCCCAGTTGACGGCCGGCATACCCCTTGGCCGCCCTGGCGAGCCCGAGGATGTCGTCGGCATGGCCGCCTTCCTGGCCAGCGACGAAGCCGCCTTCATCACCGGCGCCGACATCATCATCGATGGCGGCACGACCGCCTGCTAGCGAACCGACAAGACGAGGATCTGGACCATGGATATCCGGGGTATCGGCTATCTGGGCTTCGAAAGCCCCAATATCGAGGCGTGGCGCAGCTACGGACCCGAGGTTCTGGGCCTGGCCATAGCGCCATCGCCGCAGGACGAGCCCGAGGCGCTCTATCTGAAGATGGACGACCGGCGTTACCGCTTCGCCTTCCAGCCCGGCCCGATCGACAAGCTGGCCTATATCGGCTGGGAATGCGTCAACCGGATCGCGTTCGAGAAGGCCGTCAAGAAGCTCCAGGACGCGGGGATCGCGGTGGAGCAGGGCGGCGACGACCTCAAGGCCCGACGCGCGGTGCGCGACGTGGTCCGGTTCAAGGATCCGGTCGGCTATCAGTACGAACTCTTCTATGGCCAGAAGGGCGAGCCCGATTCGTTCGTGCCTGGACGTCGCCATGGCGGCTTCAACACCTACGGCCGGGGCTTTGGCCACGTGGTGGTGATGACGCCGGAATATGGTCCGGAGCTTGATGACTTCCTGATCAATATCATGGGCTTCCAGTGGTACGGGTCCGGCGCCGGCAAGGGCAAGACCGGCTTCTATCGCGCGGGGCTCAACAACCTGACCAGCCACGACATCGGCTATGGTCACGCGCCTGGCCGGATGGGCATCCAGCATATCGGCCTGTTGACCGGCGACCTGCGCGACGTCGGCGAAACCTGGGACATCGTCAACAAGCGCCAGATTCAGGTGCAGATGACCTTGGGCCAGCATACCCAGGACCCGCATTTCTCCTTCTATCACTTCAGTCCGTCGGGCTTCGCCGTCGAGGTCATCGCCGAAACCCACCCCTGGCCCGGCGACCCCTTCGAGCTGAACGCCGAGCGTCTCAGCTACTGGGGTCACCAGCTGGTCGGGCCCATTCTCGGCACGACGATCCGCACGCCTGAGGAACTGCGCTGATGGGGCTCCTCGACGGCAAGGTCGCCCTGGTCACCGGCGGCGGAGGCGGCATCGGCCGCGGCATCGCCCGAAAATTCATCCGTGAAGGGGCGACCGTTCTGGTCGCTGAGTTCAATGATGAGTACTGCGCGTCGATCAAGAAGGAGCTGACCGGGGAGCTCGGCGGGCGAGCCGAGGTCGTCAAGGCCGACGTGCGCGTCAAGGCGCAGATCCAGGGCGCTGTGCAGACGGCGGTCGACCTGTTCGGCGGCATCGACATCCTGGTCAACAACGCCTTCACCCTCAGCCCCAAGGTTCTGCTCGAGCAGAAAACCGACGAGATGCTGGACAGCACCCTGCATTCGGGGCTCTGGGCGGGCTGGTGGGCGATGCAGGCGGCGCGGCCCCACATGGCGGCGCGCGGCGGCGGCTCCATCATCAACTTCTATTCCATCGATGTGGAAACGGCCGCCTGGCTGAACGCCGACTACAACATCACCAAGTCCGCGCTTCGGGGCCTCACGCGCAGCGCGGCGCACGAGTGGGGGCGGTTCAACATCCGCGTCAACCTGCTGTCGCCGGCCGCCATGGGCACGGTCTTCCACCGGATGGCGGAGGCCATGCCGGGCTTCGCCGAAATGGCGGCGTCGCGAAAGCCGCTGCTGCGCAACGGCGACCCCGAGGAGGATGTCGCGCCCGTCGCGGTGTTCCTCGCATCAGAGATGTCGCGCTTCGTCACGGGTGAACTGATCAACGTCGACGGCGGCCTGCATATGCCAGGCTATCAATCGCGGCCGCCGAACGTCGCTGAGATGGAACAACAGGGCGGCTGAAGCCGACGAAGGGGAGACCAGAGATGGCGTTACTGGACGGCAAGGTGGCGCTGGTCACCGGCGCGGCGGGATCGATCGGCTCGGAGACGGCGCTGGCCCTGGCCGAGCAGGGCGCGCGCGTCCTGCTGACCGACCTGCGGGCGCCCGAGCTTTCGGAAGTGACCGATCGTTTGAAAGAGCAGGGCCATGACGTCGCCTGCAAGGCCGGGGACATCACCAGCGAGGACGACATCCGCGCGGTGGTGGACTTCGCGGTGGAGACCTTTGGCGGCGTCGACATCCTGGACAACAACGCCGGCGCGACGGGCTTCTCGTCGCGCGACCTCGACATCCCCGACATGCCGGTCGAGTTATGGGATCAGGTCCAGTCGATCAATGCGCGCGGCCCGATGCTGTTTTGCAAGTACGCGATCCCGTCGATGCTGGCGCGAGGCGGCGGTTCGATCGTCAACATCTCTTCGGGCCAGTCGCTTTCGGGCGACGTCAGCAATTTCGCCTATGCGTCCAGCAAGGCGGCGGTGAACGCCCTGACCCGTCATCTGGCGACCGCCTACAGCCCCAAGGGCGTCCGTGTGAACGCCATCGCGGCGGGCCTCATTATCCAGCCCGGCATGGAGCAGCGCTTGCCCGCGCACATCCAGGACATCTTCTTGAGTCACTGCCTGGTGCCGCGCCTGGGCACGCCGCGCGACATCGCCAACATGGTGGTCTTCCTGGCGTCCGACCTCAGCGCCTACGTCACCGGCCAGATCCTGTCGGTCGACGGCGGCTTCACGGCCCACCTGCCCAGCGTGGCGGACATGCGGCCGATCATCGACAGCATGAGAAAGGCTCCCGGCCAATGGACTTGAAGGGCAAAACCGTCGTCCTCACGGGCGCCTCGGCGGGGATCGGCGCGGCCACTGCGCTGGAACTGAGTCGGGCGGGGTGCAACCTGGTGCTGACCAGCCGCCGGATGGAAAAGCTTGAGGCGCTCGCCTCGGCCTTGCCAGGCGCCAGCGCGTTGCTGGCCGCCGACATCGCCGAGGCCGGCGTGCCCGAGCAGCTTCTGGCGCTCGCCAAGGATCGATTTGGACGCGCCGACGTCGTGATCAACAATGCCGGGGTCATGGCGGTTGGAACGATGGACACCATCGATCTGGACGCCGTCAGCTACATGATCCGCGTGAACTTCGAGGCGGTGGTGCGCAGTTCCTACGTCTTCGCCCGGGAGTTCCGCGGCCAGGCCTCAGGAGCGATCATCAACGTGTCGAGCATCAGCGCCTATCTGACGTCGCGCGCGGGCGGGGTTTATGGCGGGCTCAAGCATGCGCTCGAAGCCTTCACCCAGTCCCTGCGCATCGAACTGGCCGGCACGGGCGTGAAGGTCGGCACGATCGCACCGGGTTCGACCTCAAGCGAGATGTTCGACAAGATGATGGCGGCGGCCAAGATCGAAGAACCGGTCGCGCTCGAACCCGAGGACATCGCGCGCGCCATTCGCTTCATGCTTGAGCAGCCGGACCGGGCGAACATCGCCCGGCTGGCGCTCTATCCTCAAGGCGAGGCCCACTAGGCGGCCGAAGTCGCGGCCTCCAGCGCGGCCTGCCGTTCCAGACCCATCTCCTGCATCTCGCGCTTGAGGGTCGGATAATAGGCGATCGCCCCCTGGAGGCCGCCCGAGACGTCGATCGACGCCGCGCTCAGGAACGTCGCCAGTTCGCTGGCCAGGAAGACGCAGACATTGGCGACTTCCTCAGGGCGGCCGAACCGGCCCAGCGGCACGACCTTGACGACCATCTCGAGGAACTCCTCGCGCGTGATGGTCGCAGGCATTTCCTTGTAGTGACGGTCCCACTGGCCGGTGTCGATCCAGCCCATGTTCAGGCTGTTGACCAGGATGTTGTCCGGGGCCAGTTGCTGCCCGAGCAGCTTGGCCAGGGCGATCCCGGCGGCCCGGTTGGTCACCGAAGGAATGCCGTCCGGCGTCGGCAGGGCGCCGGCCAGGGCGTTGATGTTGATGATCCGCCCCCATTTCTGCTTGCGCATGTGCGGCACGACCGCCTGCACAAAGCGGAAATGGGCGACCTGGATGTTGTTGGCGTGGTCCAGTATGTCTTCGGGCTGCAAGGTGTCGAGGCTGCCGCCCTTGCCTTGGCCGGCGTTATTGACCAACACGTCCACCCCGCCCCAGGCCGCCGCGGCCTGCTCCACGAAGGCGCGGACAGCGGCGGTGTCGCGGACGTCCAGGGGCGTGGCGATGACGTCGGCCGCGCCAAGCGAGCGCATTTCCTCGGCGACGACGGACAGCGTCTCCTGACTGCGTGAACAGATCGCCAGCCGCACGCCTTCGCGGGCGAACGCGGCCGCGGCGGCGCGCCCGATTCCCCGGCTGGCGCCCGTCACGATCACTCGTTTGGCGCTGAGATCGATATGCATGTCGGTGTTTCCTCGGGGCTTCTGACGAGCCAGTTGAACTCGATATTTTCTAGTCAAAAATGGAATTTTTGTCTCAATTATTTTCGCGAGGACGACAGAGCGGTTTGCGTGTTGATGCGGCGCAAGTTAGGCTGGATACGGAAATTCCGGAGCACACCACGCATGACCGTCAGCGCCCGAACGGCTCGCCGGGCCCCCCCGGCCAAGCGGTCGGACATCGATGCGAACGTTGTCGCCTCCACGACCGAGGTTCGCGCGCGCAAGCCGGATCCGAGGGCGGCAAAGACCATCGAGAACATCATCAACGCCGCGCAGGCCGTGATGATGAACCATGGCACCCCGCGCATCACCGCCCAGGAAGTCTGCGACGAAGCCGGCGTCTCGCGCGGAACTCTCTATCGCTATTTTCCATCGATGGAGGCGGTTCTGGAAGCGGTGCTGCTGCGGCTCAGGACCGAGACCGACAATGAATTGAACCACGCGATGGCGGGGTGCGACACCCCGGCGCAGCAGTTCGCCGCCTTCCTGAAGTACAGCGTCTCCAACAATGAAACCCGGCGGGGCTCCCAGTTCCTGCACGTCGAGCCGGCGTTCGTGCTGCAGTATTTCGAGTCGAACTTCGACCACTTCATCGAGCGCGTTTTGACCGCCTTGGAAACGGTGTTCGACGCCTGGGAGAAGGAGATCGGCATCCCGGTCGATCGCAGCGCGATCGCCGAGATGATGGTTCGCCTGGCCTTGAGTGAAACCGTGGTCTTCCCGCGCGAAGGCAAGCCCCTGGCGCTTCGCCTGCAGGCGACGATCGACACGATTCTCGACGCGCTCAAGCGCGGCTGAGAGCGGGTCAGCCGGCCCGGGCGGCCACGCGGTTTCGCAAGGTCCCGACGCCTTCGAGGGTGACCTCGACCAGGTCGCCGGGGTTCAGATAACGGCCCGATCCTTGAGCGACGCCTTCCGGGGTGCCCGTGAACAGGAGGTCGCCCAGGCCGAAGCTGACCCGCTGCTGCACGAACCGGATCAGTTCGGCCACGTCCCACGTCATGTCGGCGGTCGTGCCGTCCTGGCGGATCTCGCCGTTGACCGCGGTCGACAGGCGCAGGGCCGGAGGGCCGGCCGGAAACTCGTCCCGGGTCACGATCCAGGGGCCGACGGGCGTCGCCTTGTCCTGGCTTTTGGCGGCGTAGAGATCCATGCCGATGCCGGGCGGGCCGCTGCGCTGGAGATCGCGCGCGCTGACGTCATTGCCGGCGGTGTAGCCGAGCACCGAGGCCAGGGGATCGTCCAGGTCGATTCGGTCATCGCCGATCACCACGACGAGCTCGCATTCGTAGTCGAGCTGCTCGGTGAGGGGCGGGTAGCGGATCGGGTCTTCGGCGCCGATCAGGGCGCCGAAGGCCTTGAGGAAGGCGATCGGCTGGGCCGGGGCGGCGACGCCGAACTCGACCAGGTGCTTGCTGTAGTTGGCCCCGGCGATGACCACCTTGCTGGTGTCGGCGCAGGGCGCCAGCAGGCGCAGCGACGACAGGGCGCGAGGCGGTCCTTCGAAGGCGAGGGCGCTCTCGCCGCCGCCTCTTGTCACGCCAGGGCCCCATTCGGAGACCCCGCCGACGAGGGGGCGCGCGATGTCGGCGTCGGAGTCGACCAGGGCCCAGAAGGGGGCTCCGCCGTCCGTGCATCGAGCGAGTTTCATCGGCTTTTCCTGCGGCGTTGATCAGGCGGAGATGGGGCGGGTCGCGGGTGCGCGCAGGGCCGCGCGCAAATCGGCCGCGATGGCGCGCGCGCCGTCACGGTCCTTGTCGGCGAACCGGGCCAGCAGGGGAGCATTGTCGAAAATGCGCTCGTCCCCAGGCTTGCGGCCCAGCAGCATGAAATGAGTGTGGAGGGCGTTGTCGCCGAGATAGATCACGGAGGTTCTTTCGAACGCGCCGCTCGCGGTCAGCCTGGCGGAAAGCCGGTTGATCAGCGGGCCCAGTTCGGCCGCCGCCGCGTCGGAAAGCGACCCCATGCCCCGGTCATGGTCGCGGGTGAAGGCCATCAGCATGCCGGGGACGTCCTGCATGGCGACGACGGCCCAGCGCGGCCCGTCGACCACGACGTCTTCCGGCGCCGTGGCGTGCAGCATCCCGCAGATCTTGCAGTCGGTCGGATGGGTCATGGAGATCCTGAACGTCGCGCCCGCTGCGCGCTCGGCAAAGTCGCGCGGCGGCCCCCGAAAGGAACCGCCGCGGCTGAATGGGACGCTTAGGCGGCGATCGGCTTTTTGGCCCGCCCCATCTTGTCCAGGTCGATGTGCAGCAGATCGACCGCGTTCTTCCAGCGGATCTTCTCGAGGTCTTCCGGCGAGATCCGCAGGCCGTCGGTCAGGTCGCCGCGGATCGCGTCGCTGCCGCCGAAGTTGGTGCCGTAGACCAGGCGGTCCGCGCCGATCACCTCGACCAGGGCCTGGCGCATCGGCAGTTCGTGCAATTCCGGGTCGAACCAGAAGTTCGGCAGATACTCTTCGAGATCCTTCTTGTTGTGGACCACGTCGAGGTTCTTGATGGTCTGGGCCAGGCGGCCCAGCTGGTAGGGCACGAAGCCGCCAGCGTGAGTGATGTAGACCTTCAGCTTCGGGAAACGGTCGAGCACGCCGCCGCAGATCAGGTACCAGAAGCATTTGGTCTCGTCGTAGTTCATGCCGACGATGGCCGTGGTCTCGTACTTGTCGGTGTTGGCCTTGGAGCCCCAGGTCACGGACTGATTGTAGCCGTGCACGAACATCGGCAGGTCAAGATCGCACAGGGTCTCCCAGATCGGGTCCATGCGCGGGTCGTCGAACTCCATGCCGCCGAAGTTTGAGCCGCCGGCGCTGAGGCCCTTGGCGCCCAGCTGGGTGCAGGCGCGGCGGATTTCCTTGGCGGCGTTGACCGGGTCCTGCAGAGCGGCCGTGGCCCACATCATCAGCCGGCCGTCCGAGCGGTCGCAATAGTCGGCCAGGGTGTCGTTCACCGTGGTCGAGAACCGGTTGGCGAACTCCGGCTCGGCCCAATACATGTAGCAATGCGAGGGCACCGACAGCACCTGGGCGTCCTGACCCAGGGCGTCCATGCCGGCGAGGCGGTGCTTGGGATCGTTCCACTTGGACATGAACTCGGCGACTTCCATCGTCTCGCCCCGCTTGACCGCGGCGCGACGTTCCGGCGAACCGAGCGTCAGAATCCACTCCCCGACGCGCAGGCGGATATGGCCGTCATCGTGCTTTTCGAAGAAGGGACCCCAGTGCGGATCCTGATTGTAGTAGCCCGGCAGCGGGGCGTGGGCGTGAAGATCGATCAGCATCCGATTTCCTCCTTCGTCGAGGCCCCCTGACGGGACTCTTCGGGCGATGTACGTTCCCTGAAGACCGACTATCGCATTTTCTGAACGTTTTGGTAGATAGTGTTCAGTGAATTCTCTAACGCGAACGCCATTCGGCTGTCAAAACAATCCTTGACAGGACGGAGGCCCGCCCAGCTATCGTCCGCTGCGCCACGGCCTTTGGCGACGCAAAGCGAATAGAGGCGACGTCGGCGCTCCGGCGAAACGCCCGGCCCTGTTAGGGGCGATCACCGGCGGAGGATGCGAACAATGCACGGACAGGTCCAGCCGATGCCCGCCGAGGCGGGCTATCCGCCCCTCCGCTACGCCTGGTATGTGATCGGCGTCCTGTTCGCGGCGACCCTGCTTTCACAACTGGATCGGCAGTTGCCCGCGTTGCTCGTGCGGCCGATCCGGGCCGAGTTCGGCATTTCCAACACCGCGTTCAGCTTCCTCCAGGGCTACGCCTTCGCCCTGTTCTACACTTTCGCGGGGCTTCCGTTCGGCTGGCTGATCGATCGCACCATCCGTCGCAATCTGATCGTCGCCGGCATGATCCTGTGGAGCCTGATGACGGTCCTGTCGGGCTTCGCGCAGACCTATGACGCGCTTGTTCTAACCCGGATGGGCGTCGGCCTCGGCGAGGCGGTGCTGGCGCCCGCCGCCTATTCGATGATCGCCGACTATGTCTCGCCCGAACGACGAGGAAGGGCGTTCAGCGTCTACTATCTCGCCCTGGCCATCGGGTCCGGGGCCTCCCTGATCCTGGGCGCCTTGATCGCCCGCATCATCCCGGACGCCGGCCTCAGCCTGCCGGGCGTGGGTCTTATGTCGCCCTGGCGGCTGACCTTTCTGGTGGCGGGCGCGCCGGGCCTTCTGCTGGCGCTGCTGTTGTTCACGATCCGCGAGCCGGCGCGTCGCGACGCCGCCGCCCCGCGGTCGACGACGGGCGCGGGCTGGAAGGACTTTCTCGCCCACCTGACCCGTCATTTCGCCGCCTTTTCGCGTGTCCTGACCTATCCGGGCGTCGTCGCTGTCGTCGGCTATGGCGCGCTCGCCTGGGCCCCGACCTTCTTCGATCGCCGTTTCCACATTCCAACCAAGACGTCGGGCCTGATCATCGGCGTGCTGGTCGCGGTCGGCGGGCTGGTCGGGACCCTGATCAGCGGCTGGCTCAGCGATCGCTGGGCGGCCCGCAACGTTCCGGCCGCACGTCTGCGGGTGGCGACGCTGGCCTGGCTGCTGGTGCTGCCGACGGTTTGCGCGTGGTCGCTGGTGGGCGTCCCCTGGCTGAGCTTCACCCTGCTGACCGTGGTCATCACGGGCTTTGGCATGGCCCAGGCGGCGGCGCCGACGGCGGTGCAGGAAATCACCCCCAACCGCATGCGCGGAAAGGCGGTGGCCGTCTACCTGCTGATCGGCGGTCTGGTCGGAATCGGTTTTGGGCCCATGTCGATCGCGTTGGTGACCGACCATGTGTTCAGGAACGACGCCAGCCTGCCTTACGCCTTGGCCCTTGTCGGAGGGCCGATCTCGCTGCTCGGCCTGTGGCTGACTTGGTCGGGCTTGAAGCCCTACCAACGCACGGCCGAGGCGCTGAAGGCCGAGGCCGCGCATCCGTCCTGACGGCGCGCGGCCCCGAAGGCGTCAGGCGACCTGAGCCGCCTTGCCCATGTCGAGCTTGAGCAGGTCGATGGCGTTGCCGCTGCGGATCTTGTCGCGGTCAGCGTCCGACAGGTCGATCCCGGCGGTCAGGTCGCCATGGTCGTAGGCCCCGCCGAAATTGGTGCCGTACAACAGCCGATCGGCGCCCACGACTTCCGCCACCGCACGACGCAGGGCCGGGTGATGGACGTCCAGGTCGAAGTAGAAGTTGGACATATAGTCCATCACCGGCTTCTGGTTTTTCGCATCCGGCGCCATGGCGGCGTTCAGTTCCGACAGTCGACCGAGTTGGAACACCGCCATGCCGCCGGCGTGACTGATGTAGGTCTTCAGCGTCGGGAAGGCGTCCAGCGCCCCGCCGCAGATCAGGTACCAGAAGAACAGGGTCTCATCGACGCAGTCGCCGACGATGGAGGTGGTCTCGAACCGATCCTCGTGATGCCGTTCGCCCAGATAGATCGACTGGTTGAACCCGTGGACCATGATGGGAACGTCCAGTTCGGCCAGCTTGGCCCACACCGGGAACAGGCGCTCGTCATAGGTCTGGATGCCGTCGAAATTGGTGCCGCCGACGCACAGGCCCTTCGCGCCCAGAACCCGCACGGCGCGATCGATCTCCTCGACCGCGGAAGCGGGGTCGGCGAGATTGGCGTGAGCCCAGAAGTCGAATTTCTCCGGCATCACCCGGCAAAAGGCCGAAAGCTCGTCATTGCAGATCTTGGCGTACTCAGTTCCGAACGCCCCGGCCCAGTACATGAACGCGTGCGATGGCGTGGACAGCACCAGCTTGTCGACGCCGCGCTGCTCCATGACCGCGAGCCTGGCCGAATGCGTCATCCGGGCCAGCAGATTGGCCTCGGCTTCCGCGTCGTTCGCCGCCTTCGCGGGCTGTCTGGTGCCCAGTGAGAAATGCCCGACCGTGAGGCCCTGCGGCTTCATGAACGGACCCCAGAACGGATGTCGGTTCAACATGCCGGGCGTGAAGAGGTGGGCGTGCACGTCGATCAGCATGGGGCGTTCCTCGCGGTCTGTTATTAGATTGATATTCTCACTTTCGAATGATCTGTGGCAAGTCACGTCGACATGATGATTTCCGACGCGGGGGGCTGAAGGCGAAACGATGTCGCGGCAACGGATCAAACGCAGCGGTCGGCTCTTGTCGGCGGCGGGCATCGTCGGAACGGCGTTCTGCCTGCGCCTGGTGTTCGCCAGCCTGTCGGTGCGTCTGCCCGAGGTCGCGCTCGCCACCGGACTCGCGCCCTGGCAGGTCGGGATGCTGACGACCCTTCCGGTGCTGTGTCTGGGTCTGTGCGCGCCGCTGGCCCCGCGGCTGGCGCGCTGGTGGGGAGTCGAGCGGAGTCTGTTCGCCGCGCTGGCGCTGATCGGATTGGGGACGGCGGGCCGCGCGCTCGGGCCGATTTGGGCGTTGTTCTCCTTCTCCATTCTCGCCGGCGCCGCGATCGCCACCGCCAATGTGCTGTTGCCGACCCTGGTCAAACGCGATTTCGAGGATCGAACGGCGTTGCTGACCGGGGCCTACGTCACGGCGATCTCGGGCGGGGCGGCGCTGGCGGCCGCCATCACCGTGCCGGTCGAGACGGTCCTGGGCGGCGGCTGGCGGGTCGGCCTGTCCATGTGGGCGGCGCCAGTCGTGGCGGCCCTGCTGCTGTGGTCGCCGCAGCTTGGCCGCAAGGCCGCGCCGGGCGGCGGCCTTGTCTTGCCGGTCGCCGGTCTCTGGCGGGATCCGCTGGCGTGGAGCGTGGCCCTGTTCATGGGGCTGCAGTCGGCGCTCGCCTTTTGCGTCCTGGGCTGGCTGGCGCCGATCTTGAGGGAGCGCGGGCTGGACGCGGCGACGGCGGGCCTGGTCCTTTCGGTCCTGATCGTGGTCCAGCTCGCGACATCCCTCACCGTCCCCGCCTTCGCCACGCGTAGGCCAGGCCAGCGCGCGATCGCGGCCGTCCTGTCGGTCGCGGGGGCGGTCGGATTGCTGGGATTGCTGCTGGCGCCGCTCTCGGGCGTCTGGGTGTGGGCGGTCGTCCAGGGTCTGGCCCAGGGCGGGTTGTTCTCGCTGGCGCTGACGATGGTCCTGCTGCGCTCGCCCGACAGCCATGTCGCGTCGCATCTGTCGGGCATGGCCCAGAGCGTGGGTTATGTCCCGGCCGCTCTCGCACCGCTTGGCGTCGGGCTTCTTCATCAGTGGACCGGCGGATTCCAGGCCGTCGCGGGTCTGGTGGCGCTGATCGGGATCGGTTTGGTCGTCACCGGCCTGATCGCCGGCCGCGCGACCGTGGTCATGGCCCGAGCCACGCCGATCCACGGCGAACTGGTGCGGGCATGACGCAAGGGATTGCTCAGAAGGGAGTGGCCATGCGGTTCACAGACAGAGTCGCCATCGTGACCGGGGCGGGCGGGGGCATCGGCAAGGTGACCGCCCGGTTGCTGGCCGCCCAGGGCGCCGTCGTCGCCGTCAACGACCTCAACGAGGCCGCGGCCCAAGCCACGATCGCCGACATCGTGTCGACCGGAGGCCAGGCCCTCGCCGTCGCGGGCGACGCCAGCGATGAGGCGGTCGCGACCGAGGCCGTCGCCGAGGTCATGCGACTTCACGGACGGATCGACATTTTGGTGAATAACGCCGGCGTTTCGGTGGTCGCGCCGGCCGAGGACTTCGTGGCTTGGGACCGAGTGCTCCGCACCAATCTGTATTCGCAGTTCTTCTGGTCCAAGACCGTCGCCAAGGCGGCCATGATCCCGGCCGCAAGAGGCGCGATCGTCAATGTGGGGTCCATCGCCGGTCTCGCGGCCGTCCCCAACCAGATCGGCTATGTGGTGTCCAAGCACGGCGTCGTCGGCCTGACTCGATCCTTGGCGGTCGAATGGGGCCGGCACGGCATCCGGGTCAACTGCGTCTGCCCTGGCGTCACGGCCACGGACCTGACCACCGGTCCGAGCGGCATGGACGCCGACCGTCTCAGCGCCCGGATCGCGCGTGTTCCGCTGGGGCGGATGGGAACAGCGGAGGAGCAGGCGGAGGCCATCGCTTTCCTCGCGTCGGACGAGGCCTCCTACCTCTCAGGCCTGATCCTCAACAATGACGGCGGTCAGCTGGCGCTGCATTCCGGCGTCATGATGTGACCGACCAGCGTCAAGATCCCTTCGCCACGGGTCGACGAAAAACTGAACAAGCTTGCCAATTTCGTCCAAAATCGGAAGATCGCCGCCGCAACGGCGCCGGTTGTCCTGGCTGGGCAAGCCAGGCCCCAGAACTCGCAACTGAATAGGAAGTCCTCATGTATCGGCGTATCGTTCTGGCCTATGACAGCACCGAGGCGGGCCGCGCGGCGTTGCGCGAAGGCGCGTTGCTGGCCAGGCGCTGCGGGGCCGAGGTATTCCTGTTGTCGGTCCTGGCGGACAGCGGAGGCCTGGCCCTGGCCGAAGGCGCTCACGTCGGCGCGGCCCAGGGTCATCTCGAAGCCTATGGCGCGGTTCTCAGCGAAGGGCTGCGGAAGCTGGAACGGTTGGGCTTCACGCCGACGGGCAAGCTGGTCCGCGGAGAGCCTGCCCAGCAGATAGGGGACTATGCGCGAGAGGTCGGCGCCGACCTCGTCGTGGTCGGCCATCGCAAGCGCAGCTTGCTCGAGCGTTGGTGGAGCGGCTCCAACGGCGCCTACATCGTCGACAACCTCGACTGCAGTCTGCTGGTCGCGCGAAGCGACATCAGCAACGAGGTCTTCGAGGCCGAACTCTCGCAAGTCGCGCGATCGGGGTGAGGGCTGTTCAGGCCAGATAGTCGAGCACCCGTTTCGACACCAGGCGTCCCGGGCCCCCCGAGACGCCGCCGCCTGGATGGATGCCCGCGCCGCCCAGGAAGAACCCCGGCGCCAGCGGCTCTGGTCCGCCAAGCCCGAAGGCTGGTCGTTTCGCGCCCGTTCGCTGGGCCCCGAAATCGACATGGGTGACGCAGCCCTTCGT
>OUNM010789720.1_pt1 | contig 16203 bp, 18 predicted proteins | sample 1769961 | NCBI WGS metagenome assembly OUNM01 (sample SAMEA3914820, study PRJEB12502) | metagenome | biome: forest; material: soil | place: USA | collected 2012-03-12 | depth 0.3 m | reverse complement strand
CCTGTAATCCGCAGCCTGTAATCCGCAGCCTGTCCAAGCCATGCGAGCCGCAAACCTGCCACCAGCGAACTCGCCCACAGGTTCGCGTACCGTCGCCTATTTCGAAACGCGCATCTGAAATCCAACCTCTCCGCTGACACTGACTTCCCACCCCTTGCCGAACACCGGTTTGGAGCCGGTCTGTCCGCTGTCCTTCAATGCACCCGCCAGCGGATCATAGAGTTTCCCTGAACAGATTCCCTGCTGGGCACGTGAAGGAGCCGGTGGATGGGAAACTGGAGAAACACGAGAAACAGGCGCCCGGCCGGGAAGCCGCTTACCGTCAATGGGTTTCGTCTCGTCGGCTCGCAGAGCCGGAGTCAAAAGCAGCGCTAGCACGGCAAGCAACGGGACAGCTTTCATTTCAGTACCGTAGGAAGAAAATTTCCACCCGTCACGGCCAAAAAGAGCAGGCAGAGGGATGGCAATTCCCTGCGAAAACGCGGCAAAACGCACTTCGCCAGCGAGACCACAAAAGACACGGGCACACACACCCGTTTTTCGCGCTTTGCGAAGCCGCACTTTTTTGCCTATCTGGCGCAATCGTTTTGCCTGCCATCGTGGAGAACTTGTCCGAGAGCCAATTGAATCAATGGAACCAGTGCCGCAGGCGCCACTGGCTCCGGCTCTATTTCCAACAACCGTCCGCCCTCCAGACGGCCTCGCATCCCCGCGTGCGAGCTCCGTTTTCCAGCCGCTAAGACCTTCGCAGCGAGCTACCGTTTCATGGATCCTTCCTACCTTTTGCACGAGTACGGTCTCCGTTATTTCCCCTTGGTCGTCTTCATCTGCGCCGTATTCGAAAATGATATCACGTTCATCATGGCAGGCATTTACGCCGCCACGGTCCGGCCTCACCCGCACTTGCTCGTCGGCATCGTGGCAGGCGTGCTCGGCGCGCTTTGCCACGATACCTTCTGGTTTTCAATCGGCCACCATCGCTCTTCCTGGATCAAAACGACCAAGGCATGGCGCAAGGTAGGCCCACAGATCGAGTCCTGGGCCGCCCGCTTCGGCCACTGGGAGTTATTCTTCTGCCGATTCATCCCGGGCACTCGCAATGCCAGCCAGCTCTTCTGGGGCGTGCAGCGCCTCAAGCTTTGGCGTTTCTATTCGCTGGAATTCCTCTCGCTCTCGATCTGGGGAAGCATGCTGATGATACTCGGCTACAAATTCAGCCAGCAGGCGGAATCGATCATCGGCAAAGTCCGGCACAAGCATCTCGGGCGTTACATGCTGATGAGCCTCGTCATCGTGGCTCTCTTGTATTACGCGGTCCGCGCCTTCACGCGTCACGAAATCGTCAAGCACGGCAAACCGCCCGCGGATCCGCGGGCGGATTGATAAGCCTCACGCTCAGAGTTTCTGCAGCGCCTCACGGGCGCTCTGCTTGCACTCGTCGTCGTCCTTCTCGCGATTGGGGAGGCTGAGCGCTTTTCTGAGATTCTCCGCCGCGAGGCCATTCTGCTTGAGCGCCGCATAAGTCTTTCCGATTTCGACGTAATTGCCGATGCGGTTCGGATTCAGGGCGATCGCCTTCTTGAAATAATCCAGCGCAGCTTCATTGGATGCGGTGGGAATCCCGCCATACAAAGCCGAGGCGATGGCGCGAAGGATTGGATTGAGATTCGCCAGTTCGTAATTCCATGCCCCGAGGACGTGATAAGTCAGGTCATTGGTGCCATCGAGTTTCAACGCCTTATCCGCCTCTTCCTTGACCAGTTTCGAATACGCGATCTTGGTCTTGTTATCGAGAAAGGGTGCGACCCGCCCGTAAGAGACCGCCAGGGCGAGGTGGGCCGTCGCATTGTTGCCATCGGCCGCGACCGCACGCTTCGCATAATCGAGCGCCTTCAACCCGTGATCACGCTTTGCGGTCTTGTCGGAAACATCGTCCATCGACAGCCCATACTCACGGGCGATGCGATGCAAAACTTCCGAGTTGTTTGGCGATGCCTTGTCCGCCTCGAGAAACGTCGCCAGCGCATCCGAAGTCTTGAGTTGCTTGTCAAAGGCATCCCCTTTTTTCAAGAGATCGGACACATCGTCCGCCACTGCGTGAGACGCCAGGACGCGAAGAGCCAGAAGCAGAGCAGGTACAGCACGAAGCACTTTCATATTGTGAGTTTTACAGTTGGGTATCGAAACACTTACCTGGCTCGCAATAGCTGGCGCTAATTCAGCGCAAATCGTCAGCCAGCCAGCGGAAGCTCAGACGCAATTGGGTGCTTTACGGTTTTCGGAAGAGATAGTGGGACACAATCCATTCTTCGCCGCCCCGGTATCCCCACAGTTCGCCGCAAGCCATGAAGAACACTCGCCAATAGGCCCACCACTTACGGGCGTTCCCTGTTCCGTAAGTTTGTTCGAACAAGGGCATGATCTCCGCCTGATGCGCATCCATGTTACACAGCCACGCCTCGGCGGTCTTTTGATAGTGGGTGCCGCTGACATTCCAGTGCTCTTCGATGCGCAGGTCTTCCTGGAAATGAAGCAGCAGATCGTCGGATGGCATTTGTCCGCCGGAGAAGAAATAGCGCGTCATCCAGTCCTTATCGCCCTTGTCTTCGTAGTGATACGCAAACTCGCGATGCGTGAAGATATGAACAAAGAGTTTCCCTCCCGGAACGAGCCACCCGGCAATCTTCCGCAGAAGCAACTCATAGTTCTTCATGTGCTCGAACATCTCGACGGACACCACCCGGTCGAACGTCTCGTCAATCTCGAAGGCGTTCATATCCGCAGTGATGATTCGCAGATTCTTCAGCCCGCGCTTCGCCGCTTCGGAGTCGATGTGCTCCTTCTGCGTGCGTGAGTTCGACACGCCCGTGATCTGCGACTGCGGATGTTTCTCCGCCATCCACAACGACAGCGAACCCCAGCCACAGCCGAGCTCGAGCACGCGCATCCCATCGGCCAGTTGCGCCCGCTGGCACGTCAGTGCCAGCATGCGTTCCTCCGCTTCATCGAGCGTCTCGACGCCGTCAGGCCAATAGCCGGAGCTGTACTTAAACCGCCGTCCCAGCGCGAACTGGTAGAAGCGCGTCGGCACTTCGTAATGCTGCTCATTCGCGGCCGCAGTCTGGACCGCAATGGGACTCGCCTTCAGCCCTTTGACGTGAGCAAGCAGCGCTTCCTTCTGCAACTCCACGGTCGGGCGCTGCTGTTCCCGCAGGGTTTCGCCAAGCAGATGGCGGATGCCGATACGGATCAGCGGGTCGGGCAGAACATTCGCTTCGAGCAGACGATCGAGTGTGATCATGATTTTGGAAACCAGGGAATAAAGGCGCTCGTGGTGCGTTGATACTCGCGATATGCGTCGCCTTTGCTCTTTACGGCGTACTCTTCGGTGAGCGGGATGCCGGTAACTTTGAAAAGGAAGTAAAGCATCAGGAGCGGACAAACGATCATCGTCCAACCCCACGGCGAACCCAGTGCTGCGAGGAAAAAGCCCCACCAGACCATGGATTCAAAAAAATAGTTTGGATGCCGCGAATAACGCCAAAGCCCGCGTCGGCAGACCTGCCCGTGACTCGCCGGATCCGCCTTGAACGCGCTCATTTGCAGATCCGACGCCGCCTCGCCAACTAGCGCCAGCGCGGCAAGGCAAAGCCCCGCGATCTCAATCCACTGCAACTGCGGCGAAGGGTTGAACGCGACTAGAAGGAACGGCAGCGAGAAGATCACCACAAGCACCGCCTGCAGTTCGAAGAATACGAGAAACATGCCAGTTCCCGGCCAACGCCGACGCAGCGTCTCGTAGCGCACATCTTCCTTCGGATGATGCCTGAGCACGCGCACAAGGATGTAAGTCCCCAGCCTTAAACTCCACGCAACGCCAATCGCGGTCATCGCCCATTTCCGGGTTCCGTATCCAGAACCGAACCAGGCATAGATGGGAGCAAGCACGGCCACCCCGTAGGACCAGGCGGCATCGAGCAACCCGTAGTTACGAATCCGCACACTGATCGCCCAGACAACCGCGAAGCCCACGACGGCGATGGCCACTGCAATCCCGAAAAGAGTAAGCATAGTCAGGAAGCGATCCTCTTCTCCAGCACTCGCAGTCCGGGCCGGACGACATAGAAAAGCACCGTAATGAGCACCGGTGCAAACAGCAACCAAACCACGACACCCTGCACCGCAATCAAGCCGAAATCGCGCAGGAACTGCACAAAGCTGGCCTTGAATCTGGCAAGCAGGAGCGGAATCGAAAGCGAGATGTGTGGATGACGAAACAGCGTCTCACCCGCGCGGTAGAAGGGAATTAGCAACGCAATCTGCGCCGGATAGGCGAGATAGTTGATTAACTGGATGATGGGCTGGTTCAGCCGGAACACGATCGCAGCCAGCGCACAGAGGATGGTCGTCGCGCCCAGGATCGGGAAAATGGAAATAGCAAAACCAAGCGCAATCGTGACCGCGATCTTATCCGCCGTGATCCCCTGCTTCATCTGCGCGAGGATCGGCGACACGATCCGCCGGCTCCAGAATGACTGGCCGGACGCAGAGTTAGAATCGGTCACAGGCGCGCTCATTTCCGTCTCAGGAGCAGTTGATTCCACGTTGCATTGGCAGGCACACGGAAGAGTTGGATCAGCATGTAACTCGCCATCGCGATATTCCCGAGAATCAGGATCGCCACGAGCCAGCCGATCCGCGCAAGGACTCCTCGCTCCTTATACGCCACCCAGCAGTAAAAGGTCAGGAACGCAAAATAAGTATCGAAGAGCGTTGCGATGAACCAGGGATGCGAGGCGACAGAGCCAGGCAGATTCCACAACGCAACGATGTTACTCGCCCAAGTCGTAACGATGAGCATCGTCACGAGCACGCAAAGAAAGGCGATGCGCAAAAACCAGATCATTTGAGCCGGCAAGTAGAGACCCCGAGCGTCTTGTAACTGACGCAATGCCCCGAATAGCCGCGGAATGCCAGAGAACCGGCAACCAGGAACTTGAGAAGCGAAGGCTTTCTGCCACTCAGGATTTGGGCAAACAACCAGCCCGCGATGAGTCCGCAAGCCATTCGCTCGATTCCGCCAACATTGACTTCAAGAGATTCCGGCGCGGGGCCTTGTGCTTTTGGAGCGTCCATATCAGGCGTGGAAGGTCTGATGTAGCGACTGGTTATTCGGCCGTGTATACGCAGCCTGGACCACCGAAATATTCCGCATCGCAAAGGCGGCTTCGCAGTATTGGAGATAGTAGTTCCACTTCCGGATGAACCGCGTGTCGAAGCCCTGTTGGCGAACCTCTGCAAGCCGCGCATTGAACTGCTCCCACCAGAGCGCGAGGGTGCGAGCGTAACTCGCGCCGAGATCTTCGAGCTCATGCATGAAGAGATCACCAGTGCGATTGATCGCTTCGTTGACCCGGCCAACGCTCAGAAGCAGTGAACCCGGGAAGATGTGCTTCTGGATGAAGTCCACCCCCTGCCTCAGTTCCGCATGCCGCGCATCGGGCACAGTGATGTACTGGAGCGCAACCATTCCATCCGGTTTGAGAAGCCGATGAATACAGGCGAAGTATGTCTCCAGATAGCGATCGCCAAGCGCCTCCATCATTTCAATCGACGCGATTTTATCGAATTGCCCCGTGGTGTGCCGATAGTCCTGAAGCCGGATTTCGACTAGATCAGCGACTCCCTCACGCTTCATTCGCTCTGTCGCATACGTGTGCTGCTCCTTTGAAATCGTAATGCCCGTGATCCGGCAGCCGTATCGTTTGGCCGCGTGAACACTGAATCCACCCCAGCCGCAGCCGATCTCTAGAACGTGATCTTCCTTCCGCAACCGCAGCTTGCGGCAAAGAGCCTCATATTTGGCCTCCTGGGCAGACTCCAGGGTCTGCCCGGGTTCGGTAAACCGTGCGCTGGAGTAAGTCATCGTCGGGTCCAGCCAGAGCGAGTAAAACTCATTCCCGAGGTCGTAATGCTCCGCGATATTGCGCCGGCAGGTATCGACGGAATTTGGCCTGAGCAGATGCCAGACACGGTTGTATCCCTTGAGCAGATTCAGCGCAAAATGGCGAACATTCGAACCTGACGAACCCGGTGAGTTTTCGACATTGAGAATTGCCCAGGCGATGACCCGCTGGATCGAATCCGTCTCCCACTGTCCGTCGATGTAACTTTCCGCAAAACCAATATCACCGAAGAGAACGCACCGTCTGAAAAAGGCGGGATCGAGCACCGTAATCGTCGCATCCACTCCAGCGCCCGGCGTCCCGATCCGCTTTTCACTTCCGTCTGGCAGTGAGAGCCGCAGGCTGCCTTTGGTCATTTGGCCAAAGGCATCGAGCACGAAAGCACGACACACGCGATCCGACCAAGATAGGGCGGGTTTGGCTGCAGAGACAGGGATGCTGATGCTATCACTCATGGATGTTGGCCAGTTAGAGAATCATGTGGGCGGAGAACGCCGATCTGGCTTTCACGGTTCGCGGCCTTCGCAAACCACGGGACTCGTTTGAACCAGAGGAGCAGAGCGTTCCAGTGAATCAGAAAAATTACCTGGAGAGTAACCAGCGGGTACTTGATCAAATACCAAGTCAGTCGGCCGGTAGTAAACGGCGTCCGATTGCCCGTGAGGGCGCTAAGCAAAACAGGTCGCTCGCCATCGAGATCATCAATGTGGATCTCGAGCTTTTCGTCAGGAATCCGCAGCTTGAAATCGAATCGCAGGTCGAGCGACGAGAACGGCGAGACGTAGAAATGCTTTGGCACCGTCAGGCGGAAACGATCACCACCTGCCGGCTCGGGGGCAAAGTAGAGCTTCATTTCCCCAAAGGTATTTCCGACCTGGATCACCGAGTAAAGTGGGGCGCCCGCCGGATCGAAGCAGAAGTAGAACGAAACCGGATTGAAAACATAACCTAGCACTCGAGGGAGCGTGAGAAAGAGAACCCGTCCGCCTGCCGGAAACTCCCGACCTTGAGACGAAAGATAAGCCAGCAGGTGCTCCTTTACGGTCCCAGGCTCGATGGAAATATGGTCGCGATCGTAAAAGCTATACAGGTTCCAGCGGTTGCGGCTGAAGAGCGGGATTCGCTCCGCCAGTTCATCGATCTCGTCGAGATCGAACGCGGCCATGAAAATGCGATAGCGGAAATGGTGCACCTTCGGCGCAAGGCGGCGGTGCATCACGTCGCACTCGTAGAGGCAGGAAGCGGCGCTTACGTCCATAACTCTTCTCCTGTCACCGCACGAGCACACGCCAGCGCCGAAGCAAAACCATCCTCATGAAATCCGTACTTGAACCACGCACCCGCAAAGTAAGTCGTCTGATCCGGCGACAGGCGATTCAGCGATGGCAATTCCTTCTGCGCCTGGATGGCCGCGAGATTGAACAGTGGATGCTCGTAGCGGATACATTTCAAGACTCGGGACGGCCTTACGCGCTCATGGCAATTGAGCGACACAAAGTAATTCACCGAATCCGAGACTCCTTGCAGGCGGTTCATCCAATAGTGAGTCGTCGGCTCCGGTCGCCCATCCTCGCCCGGATCGATCCGGTAATTCCACGCAGCCCAGCAACGCCGGGTTCGCGGCATGAACGACTCGTCGGTATGCAGCGTCGCGGTATTGGACTGATACTTGAATTCCTTGAGCAGGCGCACCTCGAGGTCCGTCGGATCCGCCAGCAACGCCAGCGCCTGGTCTCCATGGCATGCGAGAATCACCTTGTCGAACTCCCGCACTTCGCCGCCCGCAATGGTGACCCGCGCCTTCCCATTCACCCGCGCTACCTGAACCGCCTTTTGATTTCGAAAGACGCGATCACGAAACGGCGCGGCGATCTTCTGCACATAGCTCTGCGAGCCATTTACCACCGTGTACCAGGGATGCTGCGTATAGAGGCCGAGGAATCCGTGGTTATGCCAGAAGCGAATGAGCGTCATGGCCGGGAACTCCAGCATCAACTCGGGAGGCGTGGACCAGACCGCGCTACTCATCGGCACGAGGTAGTGGTTCAGCATGTCTTCGCCATATCCCCGTTCCGTGATATAACGCCCCAGCGTGTACTCGGCGTAACGTGGGTCATCGAGCGCCGCCACCGCTTCCTTATTGAAGCGGTCGATCGCCATGAGCATCCGCCAATGCCGGGGACGGAAAAGATTCCGACGCTGCCCAAAAAGAAGATTCAGACTTCCGCCATTGTACTCCAGCGCCGTCGGCACGTGCTGCACGCTGAACGACATATCTGTCGGCTTGGTAGCGACGTCCAGTTCGCGGAATAACCTGGTCAGCAGCGGATAGGTCACATGGTTGAAAACCATGAACCCGGTGTCGATCGGCACCGCGCGCCCATCTTCCTGAACGGTAATGGTATTCGAATGTCCTCCGGCATAGTCATTCTGCTCGAAGACGCTCAAATCATAGCGATCGCGCAGAAACCACGCGCAGCCAAGCCCGGCGATGCCGGATCCAATTACCGCTAGCGTTTTCATGTAGCAGAAGGGGCAGGAATGGCTTTACCTCGGAAAGCGAGGCGGCTATTCCGCGCCTCATCGTAGATAATCTTCGGAACCGGCCGAAGGCCCCAGATCAGTCCACACCAGGACAGCAACTTGAGCCCGTAGTAAGTCAGATCGATCTCCCACCAGTAGAACCCCTGGCGGGCGGCGGTCATAAACCGATGGTGATTGTTATGCCAGCCTTCTCCCAGGGTGATCAACGCAAGGAGCAGGCTATTGCGGCTGTCGTCGGTGGTTTCGAAGCGCCGCGAGCCGAACACGTGAGCCAGTGAATTGATGAACAGCGTCCCGTGCAGCAGCAACGTCGTGCTAATGAAAAAGCCCCAGAAAAGAAGCTGCGCGCCGGTGACATGGAGACTCGGAGCCCATGCTTGTAACGCCGATCCGGCACCGAAGAGCGAGAGCGCAAAGAGCGTCGGCACTACCATGTCGAAGCGATTCAGAAAAACCAGCTCCGGGTATTTAGCCAAGTCCCGCACGGACGTGTAATCCGTGGGAAAATTGCGACTGCTCGTCATCCAGCCGATGTGCGACCACCAGAATCCGCGCATCCCTGGAGAATGAATATCGTGCTCCTGATCGGAGTGTTTGTGATGATGCCGATGCACAGCCGCCCACCAAAGCGCGCCGCGCTGGACGGCGCAGTTGCCGAGGGCGGCAAAGAAAAACTGCATCACTCGCGAAGTCCGGAAGGTCCGATGGGAGAAATAACGATGATAGAAACCGGTGATTGCGAACATCCGAATCACATAGAGCAGCGCGGCGACGATTACGGACGTCCAGCTCCAGCCGGTCCAGATGACTCCCACACAGCCCAGATGCAGAAAGAGAAATGGCAGGCATCGCCGGAATTCGAAGCGGTCGGCCCGATTTCGAATTACAGCGGCACCTTCCGGGAAAAAGTCAGAGTCGAACCACTGGCGAATCGTCATTCCGCATAAGCGGAAGAATCCACCGATCGAAAACTGGCTGGGCTCGCGTAGGTAATGCACTGATCCATGATCCGCCCGCACCTCACATGTGGATGCCGAAATTGTTGTGTCGGAATTGGATTGTTTGGTCAGCATTTCGTGAAAACGTCAAAAGCCAACCGGAGTAAGATAGGCCTTCCCGTGGTCGTGGAGCGGTGGCCGGCCGGCAGGCAGCGGAGAGTGCTGCCTTAAAACCATTAGACATGACAAGCCCAGTTTCGGGAGATGCTGCAGTTTCACGCTCTTTTTACTGCGCGGTGGCGTCCGTTTCGAAATTCCAAGTGAAGGCCAGGATTCGGAAGCAACACGGACAGGGCCCGCGAAGACTCGGCGATCACTGCATGTCGGTCTCGCATGTTCCACCACTCGCTGACGCAACATCGAGGCATCGCCAACGACCTGCCAATCGACCCCACGCAATCAGCGAGCGATGTCGAGCAAACCAGCCGAGCCCCGCTTCCAAGCCGCTGCTTATGACTCTTTTCCCAGCTGACTGCGAAGCTGCGGCACCTTCTTGAATTGACTGGCTCGGTATCCCTGCGCCTCGAGCCGATTGAGAATCGCCCGATAGGTTGCCTCGGGCATGGTCCGCTTGCGAGCCATGATCCATCCGTACTTCCTCGATGGGTGAGCCACCACGGCCCACTGGTAGTTAGGATCGAGGTCGGTGATGAAGTACTTGGCGTTTACAATCCCGAAGAAGAGGATGCGCCACTCGGCATTTGTCTTTTTGTTATAGACAGTGCCGATGGCGTGAATCTGCTTCTGGGGGGCGTCAAAGGATCCCTTCCGGTAGGTAAAGTAATTGTCGATTCGCCCATCCGGACGCAGGCGATAGCCTTCGATGGAATCGACGCAACCGCGTTCGGCAAAGTACGGGACATTCGCGATCACCCGCCAGTCACCCATGTAGCGTCGAAGCTCCACGTGGCTTACGGTCTTCAGAGGCGCCTTCGCGCTTCGAGGCTGCACCTCCGCAGCGGTGAGCAGCCCGTTGAAAAGGCATCCGGAAAGAACCAGAGCGACGCAAGTGAGGAATGGTTTCATCTGAGATCGGCGATGAGAATGTGAAATCGCACGACATACGCCAGACGCAGCCAACCGGATGCATCCTCACTCACGTATTTCTGCAGCGTCGGACTACTTCTTCGCGGGCTCCGTCTTCTTTTCAGATTCCGGGGCGAAGAGCTTCAGCCACGCACCGTAGCCGGCCGCTGCCATCTGATCCTTCGGAACGAACCGGATCGCCGCCGAATTGATGCAATACCGGAGTCCTCCACGCTCGGCCGGCCCATCGTTGAAGACATGGCCAAGGTGTGAATCGCTTGTCGTGGAGCGCACTTCGATCCGCTCCATCCCGTGAGTCTTGTCAGCGAGCTCCTTCAGCTCACCATCGGAAATAGGCTTCGAAAACGCCGGCCAGCCACATTCGGACTGGAATTTATCCTTCGAGGAAAACAGCGGCTTGCCGGTGATGATGTCGACGTAGATCCCCTCGTCCATCTTGTTCCAATATTCATTGGTAAATGGCCGTTCCGTACCATTGTGGCGGGTCACTTCGTACTGCAGCGGAGTGAGTTTCTTCCGAAGCTCCTCGTCGCTGGGAATGACCTGTTTGGCTTCGGATTTCGCAGGGGCTTTGTCCTCGGACTTTGCGGCAGGCGCAGGAGTCGCCGAAGGCTCGGCTTGAACCTGCGAATTGTGCGCGAGGACACCAGCCAGGATTCCGGCGCATCCTGCAACTGTAATGATCCGGAGGGGATTCTTGAGGGCGTTCATTTTTATCATGAATTCAGCGAGCGGCAGCTTCTTGGGACCGAAGATAGCCTACCGCGCAATAGCCGGCCTTCAATGGTTATCGGGCGAATCAGCGGAGTTCCCCGAGCCAAAACATCGCAATTGGAACCAGACGGCTCGCATCGCCCGGTCGCAGGACAGCCTATGAGCGGGGCGCGTGTTCGAATTCGGCACGAAGTTCCAGCATCACCCCGCAAAGGTTCAGGGCCTGCGAAGAATCGGGGTTAATCTCGAGGGCTTGGACCAAGTATCCCCGCGCGGAATCAAAATCCCGGAGATTGATCGCACGCTTCGCGCAACGCAGATAGTAATCGCAATCAACATTGGTACTCTTCGCGCGGTCGTCCGTTGAATGCCTTGCGAGGATATCCTTCACGACGGATCGCAGTTGTTCCGGCGTGACGGGCTTTTGCAGAAAATCGATTGCGCCGAGTTTCATCGCCTGAACGGCATTGGGGATATCGCCATGTGCCGTGATAAATGCCACTGGCGTCGTGATGTTCCGTTTGTTCATCCGCGAAAGCAGCTCGAAGCCGTCCATCTCAGGCATCCGCAGGTCGAGAATTGCAACGTCGTATTTGTGATGGAGTGCCACATCATACTGCTCACCGCCGAACAACTCGAGCGCACGCGCTCCAGAGCAGGCGTCGTCAATCTCATAGCCCTCTGTTTCAAGGGCGGAGCGGTACACGAGCCGAACATTTGGCTCATCGTCGACAATCAGGATGCGGATGCTCATGGGAAACCTCAACAAGGGAAATGGGACTCAGATCGAAACTCACGCGTCACGATGCGTAGCCGAATCAAATCCCGGCAGCGCAATGCCGCCATTCTTGGCCAACGAGGAAGACAGCGGCTGTGAAATACATGCTTCGCCCCTTAGCCAGAGCCATGCCGAACCCTGCACACCACAGCGCAACAAATTCCCCATGAGCAACTTAGCAACACACCTCGATGCGTATCTCCACCGCTTCCTTCTTGCATTCTGCACGGCGAGAGGGCCGCACGTCGTTGCAAATTGCAGCCCCGGGGTTCCGGGCCATCTTCCCGAAACCCCAACATTAGACGGTCGCCTTACAGCGCGGTCGCGATCGCTTCGCCCATCTCAGCCGTACCAACTCGGCGCGATCCTTCGGTCCAGATATCGCCCGTCCGCAGCCCCGATTCGATCACTGTGCGGACTGCTTTTTCGATGGCGTCAGCCGCTTCCGGCTGGGCCAGCGAGTAGCGTAGCATCATCGCTGCAGAGAGGATTTGCGCGATCGGATTGGCAATGCCCTTGCCTGCGATATCCGGCGCAGTGCCGCCGCTCGGCTCGAAGAGGCCAAAGCGTCCGGTCGGCGTTTCCTTCAGTCCAAGCGAAGCGCTCGGAAGCATTCCGAGTGAACCGGCAATCATCGCCATCTCGTCGGAAAGGATGTCGCCGAAGAGATTCTCCGCGAGCACCACGTCAAAGCCGCGCGGATTCTTGATCAACTGCATCGCCGCGTTGTCCACATAGAGGTGGCTCAACTGAACATCTGGATATGACTTCGCGACCTCGTTCACCGTCTTTCGCCAGAGCACGCCATTTTCAAGGACATTGGCCTTGTCGATGGAAGTGAGCTTGCGACCGCGGCCCTGCGCAGCCTTGAACGCCACGTGCGCGATCCTCTCAATCTCACTCTTGCGATACACCATCGTATCAATTGCGATGGGTTCTCCGTTTTCCTCGTGCGTGCCCTTGGGCTGCCCGAAGTATAAGCCGCCGGTCAATTCACGAACACAGAGCACATCGAAGCCGCCCGCGATGAGCGACTCCTTCACCGGCGAAGCGTGCGTGAGCTGAGGGAAGCACACCGCCGGACGCAGATTTGCAAAGAGACCGAAGTGCTTGCGCAGCGGCAGCAACGCAGCGCGCTCGGGCTGTTGATTCGGCGGAAGCGTTTCCCATTTGGGACCGCCGACCGAACCAAAAAGAATGGCATCCGCTTCGCGGCAAACGCGCAGCGTTTCTTCGGGGAGAGCGTTTCCATCGACATCGATGGCGATTCCGCCCACCCGCGCTTCGGTGAGCGACAATTGAAATCCGAACTTCTTCTCGGCCACGGACAGAACACGCCGCGCTTCGGCCATCACTTCAGGGCCGATGCCATCGCCGGGGAGAACTGCGATCTTAAAACTTTGCATAGGGGCGGAAAGCCTATGCGCTGATCACATTTTGCCAATCGCAAAGACAAGCGTGGAAAAGCAAACGGGCGCCAACACTCAGTGTCGGCGCCCGCGCGCTATGATTCCGGAAGTTCCGGAAAGTGACTACTGCTTCGTGCTGCCTGCGGTGTCGTCGACGTAGACGGGCTTCTTCTTGCTCGTCTTCTTCGGAGCCGGCGGAATGCCAGGAGCAGGAATGTCGGCCGCGACCTGGCGATTGGAGGTCGGCACCCAACGCACTACCCCCTTGGCGTTATTGCGCCAGCCGTTCGGATCGGCAAATTCATCACCGCTGTGGTGCAGACCCGAAACCTGATCCTCGAGGCCCGTACCATAACCCTGATTGATGATAGTCGGCGTAACGAAGATGAGGAGGTTCCGTTTCGTCCGGTTGTTAGAGTGCTGCTGGAAGGCATACCCGATGACTGGGATATCACCCAATACCGGCACTTTTGTCGTCGACTTGTTCACTTCGTCTTGAAGCAGACCGCCGATTGCCAGCGTATCACCGCTCTTGATCAGGACGTTCGAATCAAGCGTGCGCTTATCGATGATCGGGCTCGTCACCGTCGCCCCTTGGAAGGTGAACGTTTGGTCGCCGACCTTGTTGCTGATCTCAGGCTTTACGGACATCGAGATGAAATTGTCGCGATTGATGACCGGAGTTACCACAAGCGTGTTACCGAATTCTTTGTCCTGGAACCCGTTGAAGATCGCCTGGGCGCTCTGTTCGTTGAACGTCAACTGGGGAACCGGCTGATTTCGGGTGATCTTGATTTCGGCCTTTTGATTATTGGACGTCACCACCCGCGGGTTCGCGAGGAATTGGGCATCCTTGTCTTCATTCAAGAGCGCGGTCGTGATCGACATCTGAGGCACCGACAAAATCGCGAGCTGACCAGCCGCCGACTTCAGAAAGCCTTGCCCAGGGATACCACCGAGCAATTGGTCGAAGGGCTGGACCGTACCATTTTGGAAGGTCGCAGCTGGCAATGTCGATAGTTGCGGCGTACCGTTGTTCACGGTGAAGCCAGCCGGAGCGGTACCGCCCCAGCGGAAGGTCTGCGGCGTGGATCCGCCGACCACACCTGCCCAGTTGATGCCATAATTCTGCTGCGGATTGGCTGTCACTTCGACGAGACGCGCCTCGATCATCACCTGTTGCGTCGGACGATCCACCGTCTCGAGGAACAACATGATCTTATCCATGTTACTCTTCGTTTCGCGGAAGAAGACCGTATTGGTCCGAACGTCGACCTGCGATGGAAGCCCGCTGACCAATTGCTTGTCCAAAAGCGCCTGCACGTCCTTCGCCGTGGCGTAGGCAAAAGTATAGTGATTAGCGATTGCAGGCTCACGCTGACGCTCTTCCTGAGTCTTGACGTAGAGAACATTATTCTTTTCGTCCATCACCAGCCCATTTGAATCGACGATAACTTCCAGTGCTTCGCGCGGAGTCTTATTCTCGAGGCGCATATTGACGGTGCCGACAACCTTCGGACTGACGACCACGCTGATGCCTGCCTGCCGGGCGAGCGAACGAATGACGAGACCGATATCATCGCCTTGAAACTCGTGACTCCGAGCCACATTGGCGCCAGAAGCGCCGCTAGGTGCCTCGGGAGCATTGGCAATGTTAGAAGGAACACCAGGAGCACCAGCACCGCCGGGAGCAGGAGCGACCGGAGCGCTGCCAGCAGGCGGCTCGATCGGCGGCTCGATCGGAGCGGGAGTCACGCTGCCAGAATGAACAGGAGTCGGCGCCGCCGGGGCAACCGGAATCGGCTGCGCGGGCGCAGTCGGCGCCTGCGCAAGAAGAGCGCTGGTGGAGAGCGCGCTCAGGGCGCAGATCAGTGGGCGAATTTTTACTACCATAAAAAATGGGCGGGCTGGGTTAGGAGGTTTCTGGGAACCCCCAAAGAGCACGATACAGGCCAGCAAAACGAAGAATTCCATTTTTGCCAAAATGGTTCTCGCTTTCGAGAATCCGACGCTCTCAGTCCTGATATCCCCTGCTAACAGCTCCGCCCACTCAGGGCGCTCGAGAAGTCACGATTTCTCGCCTTCCCGCACTGCCTCGATAAATGCGCGAAGCAGCGCCGCATCTTTCCGGCCAGGTTTCGATTCGACTCCGCTGCTTACATCGACCGCGTATGGTCGTACCTGGCGAACCGCTTCATATACATTCTCCGGCCTAAGTCCTCCCGCTAGAATCAATGCAAGTCGGGGATTCTGCCGGCGAAACTCAGCCGCAAGATTGAGATCCACTCGCACTCCTGTGCCGCCGAACAAGCCCTGGACATGCGCATCGATCAGGAAATGCCGGGTCTCAAATCCATCGAGCTGAGAAAAATCGGCAGGCTCCCGCACGCGAAGCGCCTTGATAAAGGGACGCCCGATCCGGCGCACCGCCGCACAGTAGGCAGCATCCTCATCACCATGTAATTGCAGGGCATCGATGAAGGAAAATCTGGCAATGCGCTCCGCCTCTGCAATCGGCTCATTCACGAGCAGTGCGACCTTTGTAACAAAAGGCGGCAACTCATGGAGCCAGCCGGATTCCTTCTCCAGATCAATGAATCGCTTGGTGCCGCGCCAAGTATTGAATCCGAGAGCGTCGGCACCAAGGGCGATTGCCAATTCCGCATCTTCCTGGTTTGTGATCCCGCAGATTTTGACCCGCACGCGGCGATTCGCATGCTCGCTCATCGGCCCTCCCGGCTTCCGGG
>OUNM010294073.1_pt1 | contig 16204 bp, 14 predicted proteins | sample 1769961 | NCBI WGS metagenome assembly OUNM01 (sample SAMEA3914820, study PRJEB12502) | metagenome | biome: forest; material: soil | place: USA | collected 2012-03-12 | depth 0.3 m | reverse complement strand
TCCACCGATTACACAAGCGCATCGGTTACTGTCACCGTAAAATTAGCTGCCGGCGACCAAGTTACCGCCAGCGCTTACAATGGCGTAGGAGCGGCTCAATCACTTTATACCCCCGCTTACTACAACTACTTTGCCGGGTTTAAAGTATATTAACGACGTGGCGGAACCATGTCAGTGATCGGAGTAGTGGCCGAATCGAAGAAATGGAAGAAGGTCTTGCCTTGTGAATCTTCCTTTTAGAACCGTGTCACATAGCCAAAACTGACCTTCGATTGGTTGAATTGCAATTTTTGCACAGCAGCTTGGCCCAATGAATAGACAAAATTAAAGATTCCCGTGGCGGTACTCAGACTTACGCCTGCCCCTATTCCCAGCGGCCAATCGTCTACCGAATCACTTCCCAGCCTGTATTTCATGTAGGACTTCTCCACAAAAAGGAGTACATACGAGTTCTCGTCCGTGAACTGCCTGAACTCTGCCGTGGCTGTGCTGTAATATTCCGCAAAAAAGAAATTCTCATTAAATCCACGCAACGTTTTTAACCCGCCGATTTGAAACAAATCATTGGTCAACAAAATATTGTCATTGAAGACTCGTCCACCTCTTAGAGAGGTCAACAAGGTATTTTGACGCCCCGTCCTAAAAAAATGCCGTGCTTCACCTTTTACATAAAATTGTGTCGTATTTTCTTTGACGCCGTCGTAGAGACTTTCCGGCAACCTCCCGTTCTTCTTGATATTCTTCAACCCGATATTGCCATCCAAATAGACCCAATTCCCTCTTTTGGGGTAGAAATAATCGTCCAACGAATTCCATTCGTATTCCATTCCGTAGGTAGTCAGGTTGAAATCGAGAAAAGGAGGAGTGGAATAGGTCGAATACAGGCTGGTACTTATCAAACGCGACTGTTTAGAGCTGACATATACCCCCATTTTTGCTCCTGACGCCACATTGAAATTCGTCTTCAAGGTAGTGGTCACATTTTGAAATGTGCTATCCTGCTTCAGCAGATTAAACGAAGGGACGACGTTCAACGGGGAGCCGAACAAATTGGGATGATAATATTCCAAATTCAATAATTGTGATTGTGGTTTTAAACGTTTCCATTCCACACTTAACGACTTCCCTCTGCCCACGATATTCTTTAAATTCAAATTGAATTCCCCGGTAATCAGTAATTTGCTCTGAACTCCCGAAGTGGTCTGATTCGGCAGAAATCCTACCACCCCATCCACCTGATTCGATTTTTTGTCGTCGAAAAAAAATGTCACGATCGCTTTGCCATTCACAAAGGCCACGATCGGCGCATTGCCCACGCGGAGATACGGCAATTGTTTCAATAATTTGTAGGCATTGTCCACCGTATTCTGATTGAAGGGGTCTCCTTTTCGAATCCGTGTATAATTTCCCAAAAACTTCTTTTTGGTTTTCGTCTTTCCCACCACATGGATGGAGTCAAACACGATAAAAGGTCCTTGGACGAGTTTCAGGGTTCCTTTGAGCCGCTCATGTTCTATCTGGATCGAATCTAGGAACACATAGGCAAAAGGGAACCCCACCGTCTGATAATACTCGATCAACTTCTTCTCGAACCGGTAGAATTCTTTGTAATTGAATTTCTTTATTTCAGGGAAAATGGATTTCAATCCTGTCTTTCGCAGTACGACGGGACTTATGTTCTCTGTACTCACCAACGCCTTTTTGAATCGGGACCCGATGTAAAACTGATACATGACAGTATCTTTTTTTGCCAACGAATCTACTGGCCGCACACGGGACGCACTGTCCACCCCGGCAGTAAGGTACCCGAGAGAATGCAAGTGTAACGTGACATTTTCCAACCTTTTTCCTATCTCCAGTGAATCGTTCGAGAAAAAATGGAGCGCAGAAGCCTGAAAATATTTCCTCAGTGTTTGAAAAGGCTCAATCCGGACATACTTCCCGATTTTCTTCTGCCCATGCGCACCAAGACAACAAAACAAAAGCAATATGATCCCGCCTATCCTCACGCGTCGTTCTTGTTTCCCATATCTTGCTTGGGCATGTGGAAAGAAGGCTGTAATCTTGTGCAAAAGAACCTAAAAATCAATCTACTTTTCATTGGCTGGCCTTTATCTCCATATTCCCTACTGCCGTCAAGCATGCCACTATTGCGATTTTCATTTCAGCACAAATTTGACAAATAAAACGGCAATGGTACAGGCCCTAGTACGTGAATTGGAACTCAGGAAAGATTATTTGCACGGCCAGCCTATTCAAACGATTTATTTTGGCGGTGGAACCCCCTCTCTTTTGTCAGAGAAAGAGCTGTACCAAATTTTACAAGCAGTGCGGAAACACTACACTGTCTCTTCTTCCGTAGAACAGACAATCGAGTGCAACCCAGAAGACTTGACCGAGGAAACGTTATATACCTTGTTTCAACTGGGATTTCACCGCCTGAGCATCGGCATCCAAACCTTCGACGACGCGATCTTACGATTCATGAACAGGAACCATACAGCCGCAGAAGCGCAACAGGCCGTAAGAAAAGCAAAAGAACATGGCTTTGAAAACCTGACCATCGACCTAATGTATGCCCTTCCCAACGCTGCTTCCTCCATTTTGGAGCAAGACTTGGAAAAAGCCTTGGAATTGGACATTCCCCATATTTCTGCCTACTGCTTTACGCTGGAAGAGAAAACTGTGTTTGGCAAATGGGCTGCACAAAAAAAAATCTCCCCACAAGAAGAAGACTTTGAAAGAGCACAATATACTATGCTGACCGACGCCCTGTCGGATGCTGGATTTGAACAGTATGAAATTTCCAATTTTGCCAGACACGGGCAGTATTCCAAACACAACACCGCCTACTGGTTTGGCACCCATTACTTGGGGATAGGGCCCGGTGCCCATTCCTTTAATGGGACACAGCGCCATTGGAACATCTCCAACAATCCCCGCTACATCGCACACCTCCAGCAGGAGATTTTGCCTTTGGAACAGGAAAACCTGACGAAAAGAGACCATATCAATGAACGATTGCTGACGCGGCTTCGTACAAAATGGGGCATAAATACAAGAGAACTGCAGGACGCATTCGATTTTGACCTATTGAAAGAAAGGTCTTCCGAAATCCAACGATTCATCTCCCAAGGAGGCATTCGGAAAGAATCGACCACCCTTTTTCTCACTGAAAATGGGAAATTGATCGCCGACCGGATTATCGCCGACCTCATGCTTTGACCTACTAAAAGTAAAAAAGTCTTTCCCGAACATTTTTTGTAATTTTGCTGTTCGAATAGAGGAGCGGTTTGCTCCCTGCTGAATCGTAATCCGCGCACAGATGCTTCAAATTGCCCCGCTCGATATCACGGTCCTCCGTGACGATTTCCCCATCCTTCACCAAGAAGTGAACGGAAAACCTTTGGTCTATTTCGACAATGCAGCCACGACGCAAAAGCCCCTTTCCGTCATCGAAGCCATCAGCAACTACTATTTAGACATCAATGCCAATATTCATCGGGGCATCCATACCTTGGCAGAAAAGTCCACTGCCGAATTCGAAGCAACAAGAAAAGAAGTACGGGCATTTCTAAACGCTGCTTTTACGGAAGAAATCATCTTTGTACGAGGAGTGACCGAAGGGATCAATTTGGTCGCCCATGGCTTCGCCAAATCCATTTTAAAAGAAGGGGACGAAATCATTATCTCGGCCATGGAACACCATTCCAACATCGTGCCTTGGCAGATGGCCTGTGAACAAACGGGGGCAAAACTGAAGATCATCCCCATTTCCGATGCTGGCGAAATCATCTACGAAGCATATCTCGACCTCCTTTCCCCTAAAACGAAACTTGTATCCATCGTCCACGCTTCCAATGCTTTGGGAACGATCAATCCTGTGAAGGACATCATTTCGGAAGCACATGCGCGCGGCATCCCTGTCTTATTGGACGGAGCGCAATCCTCTTCCCATTTGGACATCGATGTACAAGAGTTGGACTGTGATTTTTTTGTTTTTTCCGGCCATAAGGTATACGGCCCTACCGGGGTGGGTGCCTTATATGGGAAAAAAAAATGGCTGGAGCAACTCCCGCCTTATCAAGGAGGAGGCGAAATGATCAAAGAAGTCACGTTCGAAAAAACCACCTACAACGAACTTCCCTTCAAATTCGAAGCGGGCACTCCCAACATAGCGGATGTCGTCGCCTTGAAACATGCCCTTCGGTATATCCAGGAAATCGGCAAGCCCGCGATTGCATTGCATGAAATGGAATTATTGCACTATGCGACCGAGCAACTCGAAACGATCAAAGGCCTCCGGATGATCGGAACGGCGAAACAAAAGGTAAGTGTAGCTTCCTTCGTGATACAGGGCATCCATCACCAAGATCTTGCTGTTATCTTGGACCAACAAGGAATCGCAGTACGGACGGGGCATCATTGTACGCAGCCGCTTATGCACCGATTGGGAATTTTAGGTACTACGCGAGCCTCTTTTGCCTTGTACAATACAAAAGAGGAAATTGATTTATTTATGACGGCCTTACATAAAGCACTAAAAATGCTTTCTTAGGTGCTTTCCAACTGGAAGCACCCGTGGAGGCAAAATGAAGGAAAATGACGATCAACGAAATTCAGGAGCAGATCATCGAAGAATTCGCATTGTTCGATGATTGGGCAGACAAATACGAATACATCATCGAACTGGGAAAGAAGCTTCCCCCTTTGGATGAAAGCGAGAAAACAGAGGACAACAAGATAAAAGGATGTCAGTCCAACGTATGGCTTGTCGCCCGATTGAAGGACGACAAACTTTATTTTGAAGCCGACAGCGACGCGGTGATCGTGAAAGGACTTGTCAGCATGCTCATTCGCGTGCTCTCAGGCCACCGTCCATCCGAGATCGTGCAAGCGGACCTCTTCTTTATCGAAAAAATAGGGATGACGCAGCATTTGGCCCAGACACGTTCCAATGGCTTGCTTTCGATGGTAAAGCAAATGAAATTCTATGGCCTTGCCTATGGGGCCAAAATGGGCGTTTGACAGCAAAAAGCGTAAACTGGAATGGAAATGAACGATCAAGAATTAAAAGAAAAGGCCCTCGAAGCCATAAAAACAGTCTACGATCCGGAGATCCCTGTGAATATCTTCGATTTGGGGCTTATCTACGAAGTGAGCGTATATCCTGTACACAATGTCTTCGTGTTGATGACCCTCACTTCTCCCGCATGCCCTTCTGCCCAGTCGTTGCCAGAAGAGGTAAAGACCAAAATCCAAGAAATAGAAGGAGTAAACGAAGTAAATGTGGAAGTCACGTTCGACCCGCCCTATTCACAGGAAATGATGAGCGAAGTGGCCAAACTGGAACTTGGTTTTATGTAAGTACGTTATAGCAGTTGGATCTTTGTACCACCCCATAGTCTTCATAATTCACCCTTATAATTGTTAACAGATCATGTATCCAGAAGAATTAGTAAAACCGATGCGTCAAGAACTGGTATTAGCTGGTTTCAAAGAGTGCAAAACTCCTGAGGACGTAGAATCCATATTGACACAAAAAGGGACTGCGCTCATCGTGGTCAATTCTGTATGTGGATGTGCCGCACGTAACGCCCGGCCTGCCGCTAAAATGGCGGTAGAACACGCACAAAACAAACCTACCTCCCTTGCGACGGTGTTTGCGGGAATGGACAAAGAGGCAGTAGCCAAAGCACGCGAGCATATGTTGCCTTATCCTCCTTCTTCTCCTTCCATTGCTTTGTTCAAAGACGGAGAACTCGTGCATATGATCGAGCGTCATCACATAGAAGGTCGTCCTGCCGAAATGATCGCCGAAAACTTGATTTCTGCTTTCGAGGAATATTGCAATTGATCAGATTGATGGGCTGCCCGCAATGGGCAGCTTTTTTATGCCATATTGGGCAAGGTGATTTCGAATTTCGTCCCTTTTCCTTCTTCGCTTTCGAGCAAAATAGTCCCGTTCAATTTTTCTACAGTTTCTTTGGCAATGTACAGGCCTATACCGGAACCGGAATGTTGGGTACTTGCCCTGTAGAACATATTGTACACTTTGTCTTTGTATACTTCGGCGATCCCTATTCCGTTGTCTTCCATTGAAATCCGTACCCCTCTCCTATCGGAAGCTATTTTCACCATCACTTTTTTGTGCTGATTGTCTACACGCTGGTATTTTATGGCGTTTGAAAGCAGGTTGTTAAGCACCAAAGCTACTCGGAAGCTATCGCTCACGAAAGGTTGTTCCTCCGAAATATCGAAGGAGAGGTCCACATCATCGAATGAAAAGGCCAAACTGTTCTTGACATTGATGATCGCTTCATCCAACAAAAGCCTGAAATCTATGCGGCTCAAATTGACCGTAAAATTATGGTTCTTGTAAAAATCGGTGATGCTATTGATGACATTGTCCAATTGTCGGACACTTTTTACGATCCGTGCAAGCGTTTCTTCTCTTTCTGTGGCAAGGTCTTTCGAAAGAAACAACAGGCCGAGCATCGTTTTGACAGGTGCCTTCAGGTCATGGGACGCGCTGTACACGAACCGGCTCAGTTCCTCGTTCATTTTCTCCAACTCCAGGTTTTTCAACTTAAGCTGGCAACTTACCCAATAATGCTTATAACCGCTTTCCACCGCTTCAATGATCCGGTGCTGATCCCATGGTTTTTCGATGTAACGGAAAATCTGCCCTTTGTTGATCGCCTTGATCACATCGGAAATGTCGCTGTAGCCGGTCAATAGAATCCTGACCGGATCTGGATGTTTCAACAAAATGTGCTCAAAAAAATCTACCCCTGTCATATCCGGCATGCGCTGATCGGAAATGATGACATGTATTTCGTGACTGTTCAATAACTGTAGCGCCTCCATTACATTGTTGGCAGTGTAAATGGTAAAAAGCGAGCGAAAGCCGGCCTTAAACGCCACTAAGTTATTCAGTTCATCGTCTAGGTATAATACTTTTATCTCAGCCACAAAACAACGAAATGTTACAAGAAATCATTTACGCAGGTACCCTGTGACGCAATATAGTGGATAAAAAGATGAATCGTAAAATATTCGGCCGAAAAAAAGGATAAAATCAAGAAAGAAGCTTTTGCCTCAACAAAAATTCTAACTGCTTGTTGGCCTGTAGTAGACTCTTTGTCAATACTTTATTCTCTCTTCTTAGCGAATATATTTCATACGCTTGACGTATAAACATTTTCATTTCTTCTTCACTCCAAGGTTTTGTCATATATCGGTAAATCTGGCCCTTGTTCACCGCATCAATCAAGGCTTGGATATCGGTATATCCCGTTAAAAGGATGCGCATGGGTTCTGGGAAATCTCCAATAATGGACTCTAAAAATTCTACACCCGTCATGCCGGGCATCCGTTGATCGGTGATGATCACCTCTATCTCGTTATTCTCCAATATCCTTCTGCCTTCTTCCGCTGAAGACGCAGTATAGATCTCGTACACGCGCCTAAAAGTTGCTTTAAAGGAAGTAAGGTTATTCTCCTCATCGTCCACATAAAGCAGCTTGATTCTTTCTTCAGTCGTTTTAGGTAATTCTTCCATCGTTTTCAGCAGAAAATATTAACGAAATAGGGCTTTATACGTATAGAATGAAGTATTCAATAGAAATAAAAGGCAGTATATTTCAACTTGATAATTTATACGTAGGACAAATCTAGGAATCACAAACCTATTTTTCATCTATTATGCTGGAAAAATTTAAATTATTCGATGAAAAAAAAATAGGAAAATATGAAAATGAAGAGGTTAGCCCTTTATTTTTCAGAATTTCTAACAGCTTCGATCGTAGGCGATTGGAAGAGCTGTTGGATGCCTATCCGTACATTACAATTCATGATACCATCCGCTTGCAACTGTACGATCTCATCCGTTGCAGAAATCCCCATTTCTTAAGTGGCACCAAAGAAACCGAAGACGCTTTTCATGCCTTCTTGGGCACGATCAATGTAGAAGAATACGGTGTCTGGGTGTATTATCCTTGGAGCAATAAATTGGTCCACTTATTGGATGAGGAGGAGTTTGTCTTAGTCAGGACGAATCGGAACCAATATAAAATCACCCAAGAGGAAAAAGAACTCTTGGCAACAAAAAAAGTAGGTGTCATTGGCCTTTCCGTAGGCCAATCCGTTTCCGTGGCTTTGGCGATGGAACGCAGCTTTGGGGAACTCAGAATTGCAGACTTCGATACGCTCGATATCACGAATCTCAACCGGATAAGAACGGGGGTCGCCAATATTGGGTGCTCGAAAGTAGTCATCGTCGCACGTGAAATAGCGGAAATAGACCCCTTTTTAAAAGTCTCTTGTTTTAAAGAGGGGATAACAGAAGAAAATATAGAACGTTTCTTTTTGGAGGGGGGCAAGCTCGATGCACTTATTGAAGAATGCGATGGTTTATATATAAAGGTCCTGAGCAGGATCGTAGCCAAAAAGCATCATATTCCCGTCATCATGGACACAAGTGATCGTGGGATGATCGACATCGAACGATTTGACAAAGACCCGACAAGGCCTATCTTCCATGGGTACATAGAACATTTGGACCTCGCAAAACTAAAGGCCGCAAAAACAAATGAAGAAAAAGTTCCGTTTGTGATGGCCATCATTGGGGCGGAGACCATGTCTAAACGCATGAAATCTACGTTGCCGGAAGTGGAACAAAGTGTGACGACGTGGCCTCAACTGGCCACTTCTGTCATCATGGGTGGTGCTTTTGCCGCCGACATCTACAGACGTCTCATGTTGGGCTCCGATTTGGAATCTGGCCGATATTTTATCGATACCGAAGAATTGATCCGGCCGGCAAGTGATGCGGAACGAGTCCGGGAAGCTGCCAATTTCGTCAAGGACTATACAGAAAGCTTTGGGTCACCCCTTACAAGGGCCAACCTGGACAATCTTGCAAAAGAATACGTCGATCCGATACTGGCTCCAGCTGTCCTTCTTGATAAAAACACACTGGTCCGACTTATTCACAGTGCCACCTTGGCACCTTCAGGGGGCAATTGCCAACCCTGGAAATGGCTTTACAAAGAAAATGGCATGCTTCTCTTGTTCCATGATGCCTTTTATTCTAAGTCATTGCTCGATTTCGACGATTCTGGTTCAAACATTGCATTTGGAGCCGCCTTACAAAACCTGACGTTGGAGGCAGAAGCAAGCGGTCTCTCGCCCGTCTACACCCTGTTCCCACTCGGAGACAAACACCCACTTGTTGCGGCAATTACATTTACACCGCTCCTTCAACATTCGCCTTACAGTACTTTACGGGACCAAATCCCATTCAGATGTACCAACCGTACCATCGGAACCAGGAAAGAAATCGATCCCGATGTTTTGCTCCAATGTGGCGAAGCAGTCAAAACTATTCCAGGCGCCTCTTTGCGTTTCTTGGACGCTGCCCACGACTTAAAAACACTTTCGGAAATCGTAGGTGCGGCAGACAGGATCCGCATGCTAAATCCTTATGGACATTATGATCTTTTTTATAGAGAAATGCGATGGAATCCGGAAGAAGCTTCCGCCACTGGCGATGGTATTGACATCGATACATTGGATATGACCCTCGCCGAAAGGGCTGGCATGTTCGTGGCAAAAGACTGGGAAGCTTTACGTTTTCTTTCCGAATGGAGGTTAGGAAAAGCATTCGAAAAAATTTCCAAAAAGACAGTGCTCGCTTCCTCCGCGATAGGAATCCTTTCTATGCCTTCGGATTCCGCCCACGATTATGTCAATGCAGGAAAAGCCTTGCAAAAAATATGGCTCACAGCTACAAAACATACCATTTCCTTTCAACCCCAGGCCCCTATCTTATTCTTGTTTTCAAGGTTGCTCAAAGGTCATGGACACTTATTGTCAGAGAGCGAAAAAACGGAGCTTTTCATTTTGAAAGAAAAATTTGACACACTCCTTGCTGTTCCGGAAAACCAGAAAGGCATATTCCTTTTCAGATTGTGTGTGTGCGATGATCCTAAAGTAAGATCGTTGAGAAGGCCATTAGAGGATGTTTTATTAGGAGAGTATAATGCTGAAAATTAAAACATTTAGAGCAATCGATGATATAGAATCTAGTTTGAGGTTTGCAAAAGGACATTCCGATGTACTGAAGGAATACGGAATTGTCAAAATAGCTTCCGCAGATACGCAATGGATCTATAATCCAGACGTATATGTCATTTTGGTTGAATCCCAAGATGGGCAAGAAATATACGGGGGAGCAAAAATCCATATTTTAAGTGAAGAATACTTCTTGCCCTTGGAAGAAGCCATCTATGAATTGGACACCAGTATTTTCAACATCACGAGAAAATATCCTTTTGGCAAAACGGGAGAATTATGCGGACTTTGGAACGCACGAAAAATGTCAGGATCGGGTTTGAGTTCTATCTTAGTGAGAGCGGCGGTTGCTAAATCAGGAATCACGCTGGCCCATAAACTGAATCTGGATTCATTGTTCGCCTTATGTGCTCCATGGACAGTGAAAATGTTTACCGATACAGGCTACAGCGTAGAAGAAAGAGTAGGGAACAAGGGCACTTTCTCATACCCGAAAGACGATCTGATCGCCACCGTCATGATCATAGAAGACATACATAATCTTAATCTTGCCACAGAATTTAACAAAAGCCGTATATATAAATTGAGGCTTGATCCTATCCAGACGAGTGATGAGGACAGTCCAAATGGAAAACTTTCCATAGAGTATAATCTTTTATTGTAAAATGAAAAACATACTACTTCTCTGTATCCTTGTCCTATGGCTGAAGCCATCGGCATCCTTTTCACAAATTGTCCTTGTGGGTGATACATCTATTCTTGATATCTCTCATAAAGTATCTATTTATTCCGATGAAAGTGCCTCTGCCAGTTTACGCCAAATCCAAGAAAAAAAATTCAGAAGTTCCACCCAACAAGTAGAAAATCTTGGCGTTACAAATTCAAACCACTGGATAAAAATAATTTTAACGAATAAGAGTACAGAAGAAAATTTCCTTTTGGATTACCCGTACCCCACCACGGACAATGTAACCTTCTATTTCCCTACTTCGGAATCCTATGACTCCATCAACATTTCCGAACATAAGCCTTTCAATGAGAGAAAATATAAATACCCCAATTATTTGTTCGACCTGTCCATTGCTAAGGGTGAAACCAAAACATTCTACTTATGCGTGAATGGCCACGAACAAATTATGCTGCCGCTCATCATTGGTAAAAAAGATGCAATCATTCAAACAGTGGATTTTAGCCGTGTATTAGGAGGGATATATATCGGGATTTTATTGTCTATGGCGATTTACAACATCTTCATATTCATCTCTACGCGCGATGTCACCTATTTTTATTACGTCCTGCACACTGTACTGGTAGGACTGATACAATCCACTTTTTTGGGATTGACTTTTCAATATCTTTGGCCAAATAACCTATGGCTGGCCAAGGAAAGCGTCGTGTTGTTCACCTGCCTAGTGAGCATCGTCGGGCTTTTATTCATGTTTAATTTTTTAAATATCCGCTCCAGTTCTAAGTCCTTCTATAAAATTTATTTAGGATATATTTTGTTCTATTTTTGCATCATCGCAACACATATCCTAGGGTTTTCAAGGATCTCCTATATTGCATTACAGGTCCTTCAAAGCAGCGTATCGATCATCATCCTTGTAAATGCCATTTTCTTAACAAATCGAGGTTTGCGAAGTGCCAAATTCTATCTCATTGCATGGTCTACTTTAATGATCGGTATTTTAATTTACTTCCTAAAAGATTTTGGTGTCCTTCCTTACAACAACATTACCACCTATACGATGCCTGTTGGCTCTGCAATGGAAGTACTCTTGCTTTCGATCGCGCTTGCCGATCGGATAAATATCCTGAAAAAAGACAAAGAGCAATCGCAACAACAAGCCATCCAAGCCCTCCAGGAAAACGAAAAGCTCATTACCAATCAAAATGCCATGCTGGAATTGAAAGTCATGCAACGGACAATGGATCTGGAAACTGCCTACAAAGACCTGCAAGACACCCAAACACAATTGGTAAGCGCCGAAAAAATGGCTTCCTTGGGACAACTGACGGCTGGGATCGCCCACGAGATCAACAATCCTATCAATTTTGTGGTTTCGAGCATCACCCCTCTTCGAAGAGACATTGCCGACATGAAAGAATTGTTGGATAAATATGAGCAAATCACCCCAAAAACAGAGTTGGAGCCCAAACTTCAGGAAATAAACAAATTAAGGAAGGAGATCGACATCGATTTCGTGAAAGAGGAGATCGAAATGCTTTTGAAAGGGATCAACGACGGGGCTTCCCGAACTGCGGAAATCGTCAAAAGCCTGCGTACGTTTTCCCGTGTGGACGAAAGCGACCTGAAAAGAGCAGATTTGAATGAAGGACTTGCCTCTACCATTGTGATCTTGACACAACAATGGTCGGGAAAAATAGAGTTAGTCAAAAACTTCGGGAGTATTCCGATGATCGAGTGTTATCCCGGAAAACTTAACCAAGTTTTCATGAACATCCTGAACAATGCCATTTTTGCAGTACAAGCTCATCCCCAGCCCCAACATAAAGGAGTCATCACCGTCACGACATCAGAAGAAAATTCCAATGTCGTGATCCGCATCAAAGACAATGGCATGGGGATGCCTGAGGAAGTACGAAGGAAAATCTTTGAGCCATTTTTCACGACCAAAGATGTGGGAAAGGGAACAGGCCTCGGCCTTTCCATCACATACAGCATCATCGAAAAACACAGTGGCACGATCGAAGTGGTGAGTGCGCCGGGCGAAGGAGCAGAATTTATTATCCGCCTGCCCATCGTGGACGAGTTTGTGATGAAAACCTCAAATGTCTCCTAACTGTGGACGTAGCAGGATTTCCTCTACTACCGTATGTTGGCTTAGTTTCCAACATCCCACTACCGCATTGCCGACATCTTCGGCTTTCATAAACCGCTCTTTTGGCAAATCCACTCCCTCCCAACTGGAAGTAAGGGTGGCGCCGGGCAAAATAGAGGTAACTCGAATTCCTTTTGGCTTCAGTTCCTCCCGTAGCACTTTTGAAAATCCCAAAAGCGCGTGTTTCGAAATACAATAGGAACCTCCGTTTACATAGGGAATGATGCTGGCCGTGGAACATACATTGAAAATATGGCCCTTTTTCGCTTCTAAAAAGAGGGGCAAAAGTGATCTCGTCACCCGATAGGCGCTGTAGAGATTCGTTTCCATCATGCTTTCCAGCGTGCCTTCGGGCTCATTCTGAATTTGGCCTGGCAAAAAGTACCCAGCATTGTTTACCAATACTTCCACTTGGGTGATTTTTTCTTTTACAAACGTACCAAATGCGTTACATCCCGCTTCTTTCGACAGATCTGTTTCGAATATCTCCACCCGTTGCGCAGGGTATGCCGCTTTCAATCCTTGTCGTAAGGACGACAGATCTTTGCCATTTCGGGCACAGGTGATCCCATGAAACCCCTCGGCTAGGAAGGCTTCTAAAATCGCCCGACCTATGCCCTTCGTCCCTCCTGTTATGACCACCCACCGATTTTGCTTTTCCATTCGCAGGCTTTTTCTTACTTTCGTTCTATTGTGCAATAAAACGCTTTTATCTTCCTTAGACAAGAAGGATCTTTGAACTGAAAATCAGGTCCAGTCCCAAACGTATGCAGCTCTTACACATCATCGGTTCTTACCTTATTTTCATCAGCGGTCTTTTTCGCAACCGGGAGAAATTCAGCATTTATGCCCGTCTTACGCTGGAAGAATGTATCCAGCTGGGAGTAGGCTCTGTTTTTATCATCACCGTAGTCTCCTTGTTCCTCGGTGCCGTGACGGTGATCCAAACTGCTTACAATTTGGCGGGCCCTTTTGTGCCAAAGTTTATCATCGGCACGATCGTGCGTGACATGACCATTTTGGAAATGGCCCCCACCCTTACGTGTCTGATATTGGCCGGAAAAGTCGGTTCGGCGATTGCGGGCGGCATCGGGACCATGAAAATCACTGAACAAATAGACGCATTGGAGGTAATGGGGATCAATTCTTCTTCTTATCTCGCCCTTCCCAAAATCGTGGCCTGTATGATCACGTTCCCTATGCTTGTCACCTTAGCGGGTTTTATCACCATTTACAGTGGAGAAGTGATCGGGGTCCATGTGAGCCATATCGTATCGGATGCAGATTTCACATACGGCCTTCGTTCCGGTTTTAAGGACATGAACGTGGTGGTCACACTGATCAAATCCTTTGTATTCGGCTATCTGATCTCTTCCATTTCGGCATTTTATGGCTACAATACACAAGGTGGTGCCTTGGAAGTGGGCGAAGCCATTACCAAGGCACTCACTACGAGTTGTCTCTCCTTGTTGGCGGCAGATTATTTAATAGCCGAGCTATTTATTTAAACACCACTGCCGCTCTTTCAAGCCATTTTCTTCGAAAATCTGGCTTTTGGATGTGGCACATTTAGCGTCCCATGCCCAGCCCACCTTTCTCTATCAGCATCCTTAGTTCGGCGCACGACCCAACAGACGAGCGCATTTACTACCATTTTGCGCACTCTTTCCGGGAGAAAGGACATGCTGTTTCGATCATCTGTTCCAGCAAAGAACTAAACAGAGAAGAAAAGGGAATCTCCTTTGCTTCCTTCGATAGTTCCCGCATGGGAATAAAAAGCAAAATACGCGGATTTTACGACCGGTTGGTAGCATTTCAGCCCACATTGGTCCTCTGTCAGGAGCCTATGCCGATGATAGCCGCCTTTTGGTACAAAAAAATGTCCACTTCACGTGTAAAGGTGGTGTATGACATCACAGAGTGGCACCCTTCCTTGACGCAGTTAAAAAATTATCCTTCCCTTGTTTCCAAAATTTTGCACGGAATTGGGTTAGGGTTCTTCAATCTTTTCATGGCTTCTTTTGCCGATGCCTTTATTTTCGGAGAGATGTGCAAGCGTTTTCCTTATCGCTATTTGTTTCCATTCAAAAAATCCACCCTTATCGGATATTATCCATCCCCTGCTTTTTTTGTTCGCCCATCAAGTCTGCAAATCAAACAACAGGAGGAATGGGTCTTCGGATATACAGGCGCATTGACAAAGGAAAGAGGCATCTTTCATTTTTTGGATGCCGTGGTAGAGTTGCTCCAACGGCACCCCAGCCTTCGCATCCGCCTTCTCCTGATCGGAGATTTCGAAAATGCGCGAGATCGGGAACTTTTCGGGAGAAGAGTCAAAGACCATCCCTATATCCACCTTTCTTTCTACCCACGTCTCGATTTTCAAGCATTTTGCCAGTACATTCATGAAATGGATATCTGTTTTGATCTGAGAGAAATCAGTTGGGAACGCAACAATAGTTTGCCTATCAAGTTGTTTTACTACATGGCCTGTGCAAAACCCGTCATCTATTCCGATCTAAAGGCGATCAGATCGGATGTGGAAGAAATTTCGGAGTTTGGGTACTTGGTCACTCCGGAAAAAAGTGGGGAAATTGTGATCGCCTTGGAAAGTTACCTATTCAATCCGCTTTTATATAAGAAGCACTGCGAGGCGGCAGCCCGTCATTTCCATAACACCTACAATTGGGTTAACTTGGAACCGAAGTTGCATGATTTTGTCGACCGACTGATCCATGATTAAAAGGATATCCAACACATTTGCGTCTAGACTTCTTATTGTCGTCGCAAATTTCCTTCTCGTGGTGGTCACCTCTAGAACATTGGGAAGTGAAGGAAGAGGGGAAATCAGCTTGTTCATGACGGATTTCACCTTAGTACTCTTGTTTACGGGTATTGTCGGAGGAAGTGCCATGGCATACTTTGTGCCTAAAAAAGACGTGTTCACACTCACTGTCATCGGGTACTGTTGGTCTTTGCCTATTGCCGGACTAGGGGTCGTACTCCTCCATTTATTTCATCCCAGTGCCTATACATTGTGGTTGTTCGGTGCCCTTTTGGTACAGTCTTTTACGGTAGTGCACCAAATGGTGTTATTGGGGAAGAACCATTTATTTCGCTATAATCTGAGCACATCGATACAACCAGTCTTCAATCTGGCCTATGTGTATGCCCGATTTCATTTCGGAAACGAAAAATCCGTGTACATTTTTGTGGAAGGTTTTTTTCTTTCATCGTTGCTTGCCTATCTGGCGGCTGTTCTACAAACATGGTCTTTCTTTATC
>OUNM010780841.1_pt1 | contig 16206 bp, 10 predicted proteins | sample 1769961 | NCBI WGS metagenome assembly OUNM01 (sample SAMEA3914820, study PRJEB12502) | metagenome | biome: forest; material: soil | place: USA | collected 2012-03-12 | depth 0.3 m | reverse complement strand
GCCTGATGCTGGAGGGCAAGGCGCCGGATTCCCGCTGCGCGCTGACGATTCATCCCGACGGCAAAATCTACGCGCTCGTCCGCATCAATAACGAAACCGGCTTCGGCACCGGTTACCTCCACCATCTCGTGCGCTACGACCCGGCGTCGCGAAAGCACGAGGACCTCGGCGTGCTGAAGGTCTCGAATCCCGATTACTTCGATTGGTCGCCCGGCCCCGATGGCAAACAGAAGCCGCACACTCACGGCTTTCACCGCCTGCCGGATGGCACGCTCACGCCGCTGCACGCGCACATGGCGCTCATGGCCGCGCACGACGGCACTCTTTACTGCACGATCATTTATCCATTCACCCTGCTGAAAATCGACGGCTTCCAAATTCCCGCACCCGCGCCGACACCCGCCTCCGCCTATCTCGACGGCTTGCAGCGCCGGCTCGATGAGACGGAGTCCCGCATCCCCGCCATCACCAAACTCGCGGAACAAGTCGCCGAGCGGCATCTGCGCGGAGGGCTCATCGGCTTTCCGTGGATCGGCTGCACGTTGGAGCAGGAACTCATGGGGCGCAGCGGCGGACTCATGCACATCGGCTTCGAGCGTTGCTGGAAGAAAGACCGTACCGACGAGGAAAAGAAAAACGATGTGGCGCTCTACGGCTGGGATGCCGCGCCCAAGCCCGGCGATCTCAAACGCATCCAGGACGATAAAGCGAAAGGCCGCTTCATCATCGGTTTCGGCCCGCAGCACGATCCCGCCTTCGCCGAAGTCACCGCCGCCTGCGACGCGTGGATCGATGCGGGCGAGGACGCCGTGGAACTGCCCGGCGGCCAGCACGGCGGCAAGACGCTCCATTTCACCAATGCCGTGAACGGCTGGGTGTTCATCGGCGAATTCGTGGCCGCGCTCACGCGCCACGGAAAAATGCCCACGATGTGGAAAGGCTATGCCACCGAGGGCGGGCACGAGTGGGGCGACCGCTATTTTCAAAAAGTGCAGTTCCACGATGAATTTACCGTGCCGCCCATCGCCGCGGGCGAACTGGGCCGCCGTTACGTGTCACAGATCCGCGCGCACGTGGCGCAACTGCGCAATGTGGCTCTCGCCGATTTACGCGCCATGGCTGCGACCATCGCCGACGAATTGCATGCGGGCCGCAAGACCATCGTCGCTTCCGCCGGGCACATGGTGATGAACTACATCGCCCGTTTCGCCGATGCCGCATGGGCGGAGAACCACGAGGTGCACGACAACGTCGCCTCGCAGATGAAGGACTACGAAGCGAAAACGCCCGACGGCGCACTGGTGCTGCGGCTCGACGCCTACGGGTTACACCGCAGTGTGCGCGAACTTTTCGAGCGCAAGAAGCAGCGCGTTCTGTTAATCACCGGTGAAAGCCCGCGCCCGGAAAATGCCGTGCCGGAGAGCTATCAACCGCGAGTGGATCTCGCTTTTTCACATGGCGATGCGTGCGTGTGGATCGAAGGCTACCCGATTCCGATTCTGCCGCCGAGCGGAGTGATGCAGGTCGCAGCGTATGAGGCGGTCGATGTGGAAGTGCTGGCGCGGAAATAGGTTTCTTGTGCACCGGCGCCGGTCCGAGCGGGAGCGCCGTTGCTGGGAGCGCCGACTTCCAGTCGGCCACCAAAGTATAGCGCGAAGCGCCTATCTTGGTGCCCATCATTTAGTTGGGCGCTTCGCGCTTTTAAGAGGCCGACTGGAAGTCGGCGCTCCCAGCAACGGCGCTCACGCTCGCTGCGGCGCCGGTGCATGTGCTCACGACTTCCTCCGCGGTGATCCGCGTCTCCGCTCCGGGGTGAAAATAGATCTCCGTCACGCCCTCTCGCGCATGTTCCAGCGCTTCAGCGACAGCGGCGCGATCCATGCGGCCACTTTGCCGCAGGCCGAAGACGCGATCGGCGAAATCGATCCCGGCGGTGCGCAGGGCAGGGATGGCGCGGGTGCTGAGCCATTGGAAAATGCGGGGGACTACGCCACGGGGGCGCGGTTCGCGGACGAGCCGGGTAAAGGTGAAACCGTGGCGTTTTGCGATGGGCAGAGTCAGTGCCATCACGACGGGATGCAGGTGCAAGTGAGCGTGGCCGTCCCAATGCGTGGGCGGCAGGCCGAACGCGAGAAAGCGGGCGAACTGCGCCTCGATCTCTCGCTCCAGTGCACGGCGTGCGGACGGACGGAAAGCGTAGCGGAGTCCGGCGCGGAGGGGCGTGCAGGGGAGGGGAGTGCCGTCATGGCTCGTGCCGTCGCAGAGCGTGAGATGCAGGCCGATTTGCAAACCAGGGAGAGCACTGGCCATGGCCGCGGCTTCGGCGGCGGCGGGTTCATGGACCATGAGGCTCGCCTGGGTGAGCGCGCCCGCGCGGAACCAGCGCTCGATCGCCGCATTGACGGCGGGGGAGCGGCCGAAATCATCGGCGGTAAGAATCAGACGGCGGGCTTGCATCGGCGGGGGGCAGCATGATGCGGTGCCGTCGCTTCGCCAATGTTGATTCCTCTGACGACGATTGCCGCGAGTGTTTTTGCCGGGCTGGCCGTGATGGGCACGGCGCTGCACGCCGTCGCGCTCTCGCGGCTGCGGCGTCATTTGGGCGCCGGGCCAAAGTCCGCCGAGCCCGCCTCGGAGCCCATCACCCATTGGCGCGCAGTGAAGCGCGGGATCCCGGACCTCGCGGGAAAAATCGAGGCGCTGGTGCGCGCGGCGCAAGAGGGGGATCAAATCCTCATCGGTGTCGATGCCGGTGCGCCGGAGGCAGCGATCTGCGCGGAAGCCTGCGAGCGAGTGCCGGGGGTGACGGTGCGTCGTTCGCCCAGCGAGCCGGAGCCATCCGCATCGAGCGGCCGATTCGTGTGCATCATTGAATGCGAGCCGGGGCGCGCGATGAATCCCAAGATTTCCAAGTTCCTCCAAATGGCTCCGCATGCCCTCCACGCGCGCTGGCTGCTGACGGACAGCGAGGCGGAACTGGACGCCGATTTCATCGAGGCCTTTCGCCGCGAATGGAGCGCGGAAAATTGGGATGCGCTTACCGCGGGCTATCGCTTTACCGGGCTGCGCCGTATGCCGCAGATCCTCGATGTCGCGCCTGCGCTGTTCACGCTTTGGCCGGGGCTGATGCATGCCCGCCAGATCGACTTCACGCTCGGCGCCTGCACCGGCGTGATGGCTGCGCACGTCCGCGCGATCGGCGGATGGGAAGCGTTCGCCACCTTGCTCGCCGAGGATCGCGAGCTGGGCCGGCAACTCGCCGGGCGCGGCCATCGCGTGGGGCTGAGCCGGCAGGTGCTTTCGCTCTCGGCGGATCCGCTCGGCTGGTGGGACTGGCTGAAGCACCAGCACCGCGTCGCCGTGACCTACCGGCTGGCCGCGCCGGCTGGCGCGCTCGGCCTGCCCATCATGCACGCGCTGCCGCTGGCCCTGCTCGCGGGGGCCTTGGGCGGCGGGTGGTGGTGGGCCCTGCCGGGGCTTGTTTGGCTGCTGCGATGCGCGATTGCGAGCCGCATGGCCCGGCTCTTGCATTATCATATCCGAGGGCTGGCGGCCGTTATGGCCGTGGTGCCCATCGTGGAGACATTCGCCTGGGCGACGGCCTGGCTGCCCCTGCCCGTGTGGTGGGCCGGCAGTTGGCGCAGTTTTCGCTATGGGTGATTGCATGGCCTTTGCAATTGACATCGATCGCATTGACTCCTCCCTCGACGCAGGGCGGCCGCTTTCCGAACTCACCGAGCTCTTCCCGAACCAATTGGAAGCGCTCCATTATTATGCGCGGTGGGCGCAGCATCGCCATCTCGAGGCGGGTTGCAAATGCGAGCTTTGCGGGCGCGATGAGAAAGTGCGGGAGCGGGTGTGTTCGTGGCAGACCATCGTGCATCACAACTCGGCCGTGCCGCATTCGGTGCTGACGACGGCGGTGGCCATCTTTGGGCCGCAGATCATGACGAAGTGCCATCGGGTGCCTTTTCAGAGCCATCATGCGATTTGCTCGCCTTGCTCGGGGCGGCTGAAGGTGAGGCGCGGGTTTGCGCAGTTTCTCCGGTATCTGTTTTTTGCAGTGATGTTTGTCTCGCTGTTCGTCGCGGCCATCACTTCGGTGATGATGATGGCGACGGCGCTCCAGCCGGGTGGCGTGGACCGGACGATGGTGGGGGGTCTTTTGACTTCGCTCTCCGCGCTGGGGGTTTGCGGGATTGTCTTTGCGTATTGCCGGCGGTTGTCGATCCCGGGGGGATTGCGGGAGATTGGGAAGTATCCGTTTACGTTGGAGAGTGTGGAGTAAGACGGTATTTGGGTGGCGTGAGGGAAAGGGCGCGCGGGCGTTGAATGCCGATGGAAGGTAGGAGATTTCTTTAACGGCGAACACGCGTCGGGATGGCAAAGTCGAGGGCGGTTGTCTCGTCGCTGCGACCGGAGAGTCGCAAACGTTTGGGTGGTCGTGGCGCGGGCGTCTGCGACCTGCCGGTCGGAGCGACAAAACCTGGTTTTTAAAAAATTAATGTTTTACCCGGAAGATGGCAGCGGTCTGGCCGGGGACGATGATCTGGGCGGTGGGCATGCCGTTTGCGTGGTCGATTTTCGCAATTGGGGCGGCAGTGGGTTCGGCGGGGACGGTGGCGACGAGTTCGAGTTCGGCCTCGGGGGAAAGGAGGGGTTTGCCGCCGGGGGAGACGACGCGCATGGGGACGGCGGGCAGGCCGGTGGTGGATTTTTGGTGGCTGGCGTTGAAGACGACGAGGACGGTTTGTGCCGGGTCGGGCTGGCCGTTGGCGTCGGTGAGATAGCGGGCGAAGGCGAAGATCCCGTCGTCGGTCTTGGCGTCGCCACTGTCCACCCACAGCGTGGCGGTGGCGCCGTGCTGGAGCGCCGGCGTGTCGTGGCGGACCTTGGCGAGCGCGGCGAGTTCGTGGAAGGTGGCGGCGTGGCGCGCGGCGGCGAAGGCTTCCTCGTGTCCACGCGGGATGAACGTGAGGCGACCCGTTTCGCCCTGCCGGTTGATACCGCCGGCGGAATCTTCCAGCGCCGTCTCGGTGCCGTAGTAAAGACACGGAATGCCTTCGAGCGTGAGCAGCAGCGCATCGGCGAGCAGGTTCTGGCGCTCCTCCACGCCGGCGGCGCGAAAGCGATTCAGGCCATCGTGATTCTCCACAAAGTTCACCAGCTTTTGCCGCGCGTTAAGGCCATCGAGACCGGGTGTCGGATTGTAGGCGGTGCCTTGCGTGGCCCTGAGGGCGTTCTCCAGCCCTGCGCCGCTGCCGAATCCGCCGCGGGTGTGGCGCAGATAATCGCGGATGCCAAAGCAGAGCTGGAAATCGAGCAGGCTATCGAGCACCGGCTCTTTCTTCGCGGGGAAAGTGAGCGGGTAGGTGTACTTGCCGCAGATCACCGCGGAGCCGTCGAACACTTCGCCGAAAAGGATGAGCTGTTTCGCGCGCTCGGGGCCGAGCTTGGCGCGGAGCCGCGCGCAAAACGCTTCCCAAAATTCGCGATGCACGTGCTTCACGGTGTCGATGCGGAAACCGTCCACGCCGATGTCCTCGAGGTAGAAGCGGTAGATCTCCACGAACTCATCCACGAGCCGATCGAAGTGCGCGCTGCGCGGGTCGGTCCAGATGTCGCGCAGCGAAAAGAAATCGCACATCACTTCCTCGCCGTCGTGCTTGCCGAGCGAGTCGGGGCTCATGCCCTTGCGCCCGTAGGTCTCGAGCTTTTGGAGCAGGCCCGTCGTTTTCACGTCGTGGCCGAGGATGGTCACCGGGCCGCCAGGCATGGTGGGCAGGGCGTTCCACTCGGGGATGCTCATCCATTTGGCAAAGGCGTAGAAGCCCTCGGGGCGGTAGGGGAGCTGCCATTCGTTTTCCTTGTCGCGGTCGAAGACGCCGTTCTCGTTGGCGTCATAGTAAAAAACGGGACCGACGTGGTTGCACACGATGTCCTGGATGACCTTCAGTCCGTGCGCGTGGGCGAGGGACACGAGATCCTTGTAGTGCTGCATGCGGCCATCGCGGGAATCGGGATATTCGCGGGTGCCGTCGAGCGAGCGGCGGGAGGTGAGATGCGGATCGACGTCCACAAAATCCTGCGCCCAATAGCCGTGATAGCCGGTCTTGGGACCGCCGAGATCGACGGAGGAATTCCACACGTTGCGCACCGGAGGAGAGATCCAGAGCGCGGTGACGCCGAGCGCTTCGAAGTAGCCGGAGGCGATCGCTTTTTCCAAGCCGCGGAAGTCGCCGCCGTGGTAGCGGGGGATGTCTTTTTGCCCGGCGTCGTAGAGCTTGGGGTCGCTGCCGGCGGGGATGTTGTTGTCGGGATCGCCGTCGAAGAAGCGGTCGGTGAGGGCGAAGTAGATGATGTCCTCGCTCCAGGGACGGCGGGGGGCGTCCTGAGCCGGGGCGGCGACCGCCAGGCCGGCGACGAGCGCGAGGAGGAGGAGTTTCATGCGCGAGAGATAGCGAAGGGGAATGGGAGAGGAAAGGGGCATTGGAGGGCCGAATTTGGAGGGTGTGGGATGGGTTCAGAGATCAGGGGTTGAGACCGCTTTTTGCCGCCTTTTCTTTGTTTTATTTGAGGTGGGTCGTTTTGGGGTACGGAGTGAGGAGAGAGGGTGTGTGCGTGGTTTGATTTCATGGGAATCACCTCCGTAATGCGGCGCCTCTAGTGACGGGATCATTTTCGCACGGATGGGGTTGGTTTGGAAGCGTAAAAGGGGGTCTTAAAGGTTGATTTTCAAGGTTCTAAAGGATTTTTGAATCCTGCTTAAAATGCTGAAGGTCAAATAATTATCCGATGGATTTAAAAAAGATTCGGCATTTGTTCTAACGAAAGTCCGCTTCGGGCGTCTTACTCGATGTTCTGGGGGGAACACCGTAGCCATTGGCAGGGTAATGGGCCGATGGCTACGGACTCCCGCCCCCGGGAGTTTTGCGAATTCACGGATGCCCTTTGGAGCGCGGTGGCAGAGCGCAGCGGCGACACCGCTTTGGGAAAATCCGAGACCGAATTCGAGTAACGATGACGTGTGCGATTTAGGATCGAGCGCACCCCGCAAGCTCGAAGCAATTCACGGCTAGTCTGAAAGCGGTGTCGCCGCTGCGCTTTGCCACCGCACTCCAAAGGACGCCTCGCGTTTTCGGGGCTTTGATTTACGCCAGGAAGCCGAGAGGTGGCGTGCCGCTGCTGGTGGAGTAGAAGTTGCCGATATTGGGAAGGATGAGGGGGAGGCTGCCGGCGGGGACGCCGAGCCAGAGGGCCATTTCGGCGAAGAATTGATCGCAGCTCGTGGTGGGGATGAGACGGCCGCGGCCGGTATCGAGCGGGTTCTTCTCGGGGCCGGAGTCCGGGTTCAAGGCAAGGCTGGGATAGGTGCCGTAGATTTTTTTGCCGGCGACGGCACCACCGACGATGTAATGGTTGCCGCCCCAGGCGTGGTCGGAGCCCAGGGTGTTGCTGGTAAGGCTGCGGCCAAAATCGGAAGCGGAGAAAATGGTCACGTTGGCCTGCACGCCGAGCGCCCCGAGCTGCGTCCAAAAGGCGCCGAGGGCGTCGTCGATTTCCGGGAGCATGGCGGCTTGCTGCGCCTTGGTGTCGCTGTGATGATCCCAGCCTCCGCGGTTCACGAAGAACGTCTGCCGCACGGCGCCGAGGGCGGAGCGGCCCATGATGGCGCGGGCCACCTGCCGGAGCTGGCGGCCGACGATGGTGTTGGGGAACGTGATATTCCCCGGCAGCGCGGGCGCGGTGGCGGCGGCGTAGATCGCGTAGGCGTCCTGCGCGGTGCGGCGCTTTTTCTGAAACGTCTGCTGGAGCAAATTCGTGTAGTCCTGCGCGAGCTGGCTATCGATGGCGGCGCTGGTGATGTTGGTGTTCTCGTTGTTGGCATTGAAGGCGGCTTCGTAGCCATCGAGCGCCACGGCGCCGCCGCTGGTGGCGTCCTGGTCGTTGCCGGGATCGACGGCGTATTCGGCATCGGTAGTGCCGGTCTGCCAGACGTTGCTGCCATCGGTGGAGATATTCATCGACAGGCTCTGGCCGGGGTTCACGTTTTTGATGAGGTCCATCATTTTGCCGGCCCAGCCGACGCCGGAGCGGCTGTGCGGCACGCTGGTCTGCCACTGCTCGATTTGATCCGAGTGCGAGTAAAGGCCGAGCGGGAGGCGCTTGCTGGCGTTGTTCGCCTGGGTCCGATTCATGACCGGCTCGATGAGCGTGCCGACGTTGGCGACGAAGGCGGCTTTGCCGGTGGAGAAAAGATTGGCGAGATTCGGCATGCCGCCGTGGACGCCAAAGGTGCGGCCCGGAGTGTTGTCTGGCGTGACCTGGATGAGCTGGTTTTGCGCGAGGGCGAGATCGGCGCGGGAGGTGGCGTACTCGGTGTAGGAGTTGGCCGCGGTGGAGGACGGGCCGCTGTACGGCGTGAGCATGTTGAAGCTATCGTTGCCGCCGGATTGGAAAATGCAGACGAGGGCGCGGTATTCGCCGGCGGCCGGCGCGGCAGCGCTGGCGATGGAGCTGCAGAGGCGGAGATTGAGCAGCGTGTTGAGCAGCGGGATGGCGCTGATGGCGGCGCAACTGGCCTGGCCGAGGAATTGGCGGCGGGAGGTTTTCATGGTGCGAAATGCGGGTTGGAATTTGGAGTGCGGCGCGATATCGTAGCTGCATGTCGGTCGCGGAGATTAAAGAAGAGCTGCCCAAACTGACGCCCGAAGAGCGGCGTGAGATTGTGCGTGCAATCGCGGCGCTGGAGCCGGCGCCGCGCAAGGCGGAAAGCTTCGCGGAGGCGAAGACGTACGTTTTTGAGAACTACGGGGAGTTGCTGCGGCGGCTGGCGCAGTAACCGGGCATGTTTCGCTTTCTCGAGCTTTCGGAAGTGGAAGAGCTTCACGCCGAATCGCTCCGTGTCTATGGTGGCTCCGCAGGCACACGCGACGCGGGCCTCGTGGAGTCGGCTCTGGCTGCAGCGACCAATACGGCTCTGTATACTGAGGCCGACGTTTTCGATGTCGCTGCGGTTTACGCCTTCCACCTCGCGGAGGCGCAGGGGTTCATCGATGGGAACAAGCGAACAGCCATCGGCGCAGCCTTGGCGTTTCTTGTTTTGAATCACGCGATGCGGTTGCCGCGCCCCGAGGACCTCAACGCAATCTACAACGCCATGATCGCGATTGCCCGGCATGAGATGGACAAGGCGGGGCTGGCGGCGTTGTTGCGGGAGTTGTTCGGGTAGGCGGGCTAGTCCTTTGGCTGTCCCCCATACCGCACGCAGCAAGCTGCGCCGGGCCACAGAGCGGTGCCACGGCACCGCACTCCAGACTACGCCCAGCGGTTCTTGCGGTTTTATTGTATAGATCACTTTCATCGCTGGACGGCGAATTCGGGGCTGGTGATGATGAGGTAGATGGCGAGGCGGAGGCGGTTGTGGGGCCAGTCCCAGCCGCTGCCGGGGCCGAAGCGAGACAGGGCTTCGTGCAGGATCTGGCAGGTGCGCGGGGTGAGGGTGCCGCCGGTGAGGACGAGGTCGAGGCGGCGGATGAGCGGATCGGGATCGAGCGGCTGCACGCTGGGATCGGGATTGTCCACGGCGGCGGCGGGGACGTTCATCAGCATCTCCGGATCGAGGTTGAGCATTACGGTCCGCTCGGGGCGGGCGCTGCCCCAGCGATGGAGTCCGCCAAAGATGGCGTTCCAATAGTAGTTGGGCGCGCTGACGCCGGAGGAGGCGTTGATGATTTGGAGCTCTGGCGCGACGAGACCGGCCTGGGTGAGCGCGCCGGGCGGGCTGTAGGTGGGGAGGAAAAAGTTGAAGACGCTGGGGCTGTCCATCGGCTCCTGCACGTGATCGAGCTCGAAGGAATCGAGGTAGTACCAGCCTTCCTGGCTCGCGGCGTTGAAAGCGCGGGCGAAGTTCACCACCTTGATCATCGGCTCGCGCAGTTTGCCGAAAGTGGGATCGCTGAGCATTGCGGGGTTGCGCGCTTCGTCGTCGAGGAGGATGGCTTTGACCACCGCTTTCATGTCCCCGCGGACGCCGGCGCCGTTGTTGGCAAATTTCGCGGCGACGCGGCCCACGTAGGCGGGCGAAGGATTGGAAGTGATGAGGCGCTGGATGAGCAGGCGCGAGACAAAGGGGCCGACGTTGGGATGATTGAAAAGATCGTCCACCAAGGCATTCACATCGGCGAACGTGGCGGTGCCGGTGTTGCCCGAGCTGGCGGTGCGCGCAGGCGTGGTGGCGCCGAGGAGAAGCGTCTTGGAACCGAGGTCGTGCTCAGCGTCCCAGCCTTTCATGGGCACAGTGAAGTCGCCCTCGCCGGCGTTGAAATTGGTGTTGCTGCCGCCAAAGGACAGACCGGTGAAAACCCGCGCGTTCTCGGTGATGTTGGCGTTGGAGTAGGTGGGGATGGGCTGGCCCTGGGCGTCGAGCTGGCGGGTGCCGTCGGGATTCAGCATCCACAGGCCGATGCTGAACAGCTGCATGACTTCGCGCGCGTAGTTTTCATCCGGGAACGTGTTGTTGGCGGGGTCGCGCTTTTGATTTTTGAGATGGCTCAAATACGTGCCCATGCACGGGTGGACGGAGACATCGAAGAGGAGGTCGCGATAATTTCCGAAAGCGTGCGAGAGCAGCATATCGTAGTACGCGGCCAGGGCCTCGGGCCGGACGGCGAGGGTCTCCATGCGATCGGAGATCACGAAAATCTCGCTCAGCGCGAAGCCGACGCGCTGGCGGAGCGGGTCGGGGAGCTGCGTCGTGGCGGCGTCGGGCCGCAGCTTGGGCACGCCCATCACCCGGCCCCACCACGCGCCTTCCTTGGGATCCACGTAGATCTCGGCGCTGGCGGGCTGGGCGATGACCCATTGCGCAAAAGGGCGGAGCGTGCCGACCGGGCGCGTGAATTGATCGTCGACCCATCCGGCAAAGCCGAGCGCCATGACTTCCTCGACGTTCTCGGGGATTTGATCGGCGTCGCTCGGGGAATCCTGATCCGGGCCGAAGGCCGCCTGGATGAGAAAGCGCGCGGCGGCTTTCGCGGACGGGAGACTCGCGGCGGTTTCATTCTTGATGGTCACACTGCCGGAACTCTGCGCGCCCACCGTGTAGCCGGTGCCGGCGAGCGCGGTGAGAATCACGGTTTCATCAGGCTCGGCGTCGTTGGCGTCGGCGACGGGATTGATTTCGACGAACATCTCGCGCACGCCGGGATTGAAGTGGATCACGTTGCCGGGGACGGCGGTGGTGTAATCCGCGTTGCGGGTGGCCGTGCCGGTGAAGGAAACATTCACATCGAGCGGTTTGAGCCCGCCGCTGCGGCGCACCACGAGGACGGCGGGGTCCGGCCAGCGCTCGGAGCAAGTGTCGTCGTAAACGGCGATGGTGATCGTGTTCGCTGCGGTGAGGCCGGCGGCGAGGCGCGCGCCGTCGAGTTGCGCGTAGCGATCGGTGCGGTTGCGCGCGGGGTCAAAGCCGACGGCGCGCTCCTCCCAGTCATTGACGCCATCGCCGTCGGCGTCGTTGTCCGCCACGCTGAGGCGGAAGAAGCCGTGGGTGCTGATGCCGGGTGCGATGACGGATTGCGCCCAGGCACCGTCGCCGGTCGCCGCCGGGCCGAGGGGCGTCCAGGTCCCGGAGTTCAGATCGGCGCGCGTTTGCAGCGTGTAGCGTTTGCCGGCGACGCCCCACCAGCCGGCGACGATATTTCCGCCGGAGGCCGGCGCGAGCGACATTGAGGGAAACGAGAGCGGATCGAATGGATTGGTGCCAGCGAGGCTTTCGCTCGCGTTGCTCCAGCCGTCGCCATCGGCATCGCCATTGGCGGGCAGACCACTGGCTTTGAAGACCATTTCCCAAACGTCGCTCTGCTGGTTTCCGTTGGCATCGAGGGCGGCGACCGATGGAAGGAAGGCGCAGGCGAAGCCGGTCGTTAGGATAAGTAACTTCATGGCAAGGCAGGGCAGGTAGTAGTTCTACGATGAGCGCCCTCTGTGCCCCCGCTACGAAAAGTCACGCGGCTCATCCTTTAGTCGTAGGGCGGTACGGCGCTCAGGCCTTCGAGCTCTCAAGAAAGCAAGAAGGCAGGGAGAAGAGACAGCGGAGCGGCTCTTTGTTCCCGTTCGGGAGAAAGTTTTTTTCACGAAAAACAACTCCCGAGCGTAAGGGCGGCGGCGGCCAACGGTAACTTGTGGCGAACGCGGCCTAGCCGCTGGGCGCGGTCCCTACCTTTGCGGCTTGTCTCCCGCGAATCCGCCGCCGCTCCGAAATTGCATATTTTCTGCGTTTGTCTTTCCGCGAGGGCTCCGCCTCAATTGCGGGATGAACCGCCGCCACTTCCTCCAAACCACCGCTGCGGCTCTCGCCGCGTCTGTCTTGCCCACCCGCAGCCGCGCCGCCGGCGTGGATGCTGAATTTGCCGGCATGAAAAAGCGCGTGGGGCTCATTGGCTGCGGCTGGTATGGAAAGAGCGATCTTTTCCGCCTGATCCAGGTGGCGCCGGTGGAGGTGGTGTCGCTGTGCGATGTCGATTCACGGATGCTGGGCGATTGTGCCGACATGGTGGCGACGCGGCAGGCGTCGAAGAAAAAGCCGCGGACCTACAAGGATTATCGCGAGATGCTGAAGGAGAAGGATCTCGACCTGGTGCTCATCGGCACGCCGGACCACTGGCATGCGCTGCCGATGATCGAAGCGGTGAAATCCGGCCTGGACGTGTATGTGCAGAAACCGACGGGCGTGGACGTGGTGGAGAGCCACGCGATGCTGGCGGCGGCGCGCAAATACCAGCGCGTGGTGCAGGTGGGCACGCAGCGGCGCAGCACGCCGCATCTCATCGAGGCCCGCGACAATATCGTGAAAGCCGGGAAGCTCGGCAAAGTCGGGCACGTGGAGATTTGCTGCTACTGGCACATGCGCAATCGCATGAAGCTGGCCGATGCGCCCGACACGACGGCGCCGGATTACCTCGATTACGAAATGTGGACCGGCCCGGCGCCGATGCGGCCCTACAACAAGATCGTCCATCCGCGCGGGTGGCGCGCGTTCATGGAATACGGGAACGGCATCCTGGGCGATATGTGCGTCCACATGCTCGACATGACGCGCTGGATGCTCGACCTCGGCTGGCCGCTGCGCGTGGCAAGCACCGGCGGCATCATCATGGACAAGGAAGCGCGGGCGAACATCACCGACACGCAGATCGCCACATTTGATTTCGGCGATCTGAAAGTGGTGTGGACGCATCGCACGTGGGGTGATTTGCCGGACCCGAAGTATCCGTGGGCGGCGACGTTTTACGGCGAGAAGGGGACGCTGAAGGCGAGCGTGTTCAGCTACGATTTTACGCCGAATGACAAGGGCACGCCCATTCATCGCGATCAGGTGATGGAGCTTGAGGAATATCCCGAGGACAAGACGGAGAAGGACCTCGAGAAGCATGTGGCGCCGGCCATCCGCGGGCACATGCGCGATTTTCTCCGCAACACCGTGACGCGCGGGAAGCCGGTCGCGGACATCGAGCAGGGGCACATTTCCAGCTCGTCGTGCATCCTGGCGAATCTCGCGATGCAGCTGGGGCGCACGCTCACGTGGGACCCGGCGACGCACCAGGTGGTGGGCGATGCGGAAGCAAACAAGCTGCTCGCGCGGCCGTACCGCGCGCCCTGGGTGCATCCGGAGGCGGGGGCGGTGTAGGATTTAGGAATTGATACGAAGACGCCAAAAGCCAAGCGGTGGCCTTGTGTTTGAGTCTTTGCGCCTTGGCGTGAGCAGAAAAGGATGCCCACTTTGGCGTGAGCGCGAAATTGTCTCACGCCAAGGCGCAAAGACGCAAAGAGGCCGGAATCCGAGCACCGTCCGACGTTCGGACGGATCGGACGTGGCGAGACGCCGGCCATTCGGCAGTACCGCGTCCCAGCTCCGTCCAAGCGCTATGCTCTTTCGGCGATTAGTTGCTGACCAAGCGGCAGGATGCCGCTTCTACTTGGCGGGCATGCGCATCGAAGTCCTGAATACCGGCACCGAGCTGATGCTCGGGAGCATTGTGAACTCGCACCTCGCCTCGCTGGCTCGGGATCTTTTTACGCTGGGGTTGCGGATTGAGCGGCAGGTCACGGTGCCGGACGGCGATGCCATCCGGCAGGCGATGGTGGAGACGTTTGGGCGCGCCGAGGTGCTGCTGGTCACGGGCGGGCTCGGGCCGACGACGGACGATCTCACGCGCGACATCACGGCGGAACTACTCGGGATGAAGCTGGAGTTCGATCCGGAGATTATGACGCACATCGAGCGGCGGTTTGGGCGGCGCGGCTTGTGCATGACGGAGCGCGTGAAGCTCCAGGCGATGCGGCCGCCGGAAGCCACGGTGCTGATGAATGCCTTCGGCACCGCGCCGGGGCTGTATTTTCCAGCGCCCGCGGGCGCATCGAATCGGCCGCATATTTTCCTGCTGCCGGGCCCGCCGCGCGAACTGGAGCCGATGATGCGCGATCAGGTGCTGCCGATTCTGGCGTCGCTCCTCACGACGAAATCGGCGGAGGAGATGCGCATCTACCGCGTCGTTGGCCTCGGCGAGAGCCTGGTGGAGGATCGCGTGGGCGAGCAGTTGCTGGCGCTGGGGCTGGAGGTGGGTTACTGCGCGCGGCCCGGGGAAGTGGATCTGCGGCTCATCGGCACGCCGGAAAAACTGGCGCAGGCCGAGCCGCTGGTGATGGAGCGGCTGGGCGATCGCATCTTCACGCGGGATGCGCGGTCGATCGAACAAGTGGTGATTGAAACGCTGGCGGCGCGCGGCGGCACCCTGGCCACGGCGGAGAGCTGCACGGGCGGTTTCATCGCGAACAAACTCACGAATGTGCCGGGCGCCTCGCGCGTGTTTCTCGCCGGCTACGTGACCTACGCGAATGAAGCGAAGAGTTCCGCGCTGGGCGTGGAGGCCGCGCTCATCACCCAGCACGGCGCGGTGAGCGAGCCGGTCGCACGCGCGATGGCCGAGGGCGCGCGGCAAAAAAGCGGCGCGCGTTTTGCCGTGGCCACGACGGGCATTGCGGGGCCGGACGGCGGCACGCCGGAAAAGCCCGTGGGCACGGTGTTCGTGGCGCTCGCGGCGGAGGGCGCCGGCACGGTGGTGCAAAAGCATCGATTCCCTGCCGATCGCGAGACTTTCAAGCAATTGACCACGCAAACCGCGCTGGATTTGCTGCTGCGCCATTTCGATGGCCGCGGCACCACGAGCCAATAAAGGTTATCGGTTGGAAGGGGCGCTCCGGTCGTATCCAGTTTCACCCGAGGGATGGTGGCGGCTCGCGCCTTCGAGGAAAAATCCGATGCGTTAACAGAAAATACACTTATATCCTAGGGCCTCGGGAATGCTACAAGTTTGTAAAATTCGCATGTTGACCTTTTCCAGTGCCATTCTAGAAAGCGCGCCCTTTGCTTTCCGCCCTTAAGTACTTCCACCCGTGAGCTACCGCCTCGATCGATTCGAAATGAAGTTCGTCATCACGTCCGCGCAGCGGGCGAAGTTGATGGAACAGCTCGATCCGCATCTCCGGCCCGATGCCAATGCGGACGAGACGGCGTACTATCCGATTGTCAGCCTCTACTACGATACGCCGGAGCGCGATTGCTATTGGGAGAACGTCCGGGGCCTGGGCGCGCGGAAGAAGCTTCGCGTGCGCGTGTATGGCAGCCTGGACGGGCGGTTGCCTCCCACTTCCTTTATCGAAGTCAAAGCCAAGGAAGACGGCCGCGGGGTGAAACGGCGGGCGCAAATCCCCTACGAGGAAGCCCTCCGCGTGGGCGAGGGGAAATGGCCCGAGGGTGTTCACCTGAATGATGTGGACCGCCGCACCATCGAGGAGGTGCACGGCATGATTAATCGCCGCGGTTTCCGCCCGGTGATGGTGATGCGCTATGATCGGCGCGCCTACGCCTCCATCGATCCCACCAGCGATTTGCGCATCACCTACGACACCGGCATCGCCTACCGCTTGAACAATCTGACCCCAGTGCCGGACGACCAGGGCTTCATCCCTTCGGACTATTTGTACAGCGACGATATTTCGGTATTGGAAGTAAAGATCACCGGCACCATCCCGTATTGGTTGAGCCGGATGATTCCTGAAGCCGGCTGCCAGATGCGAAGCCATTCCAAATACAGTAACGCTCTCGAGCGGAGTGATCCCGTGGTTCGCGAGATGCTCCACCCG
>OUNM010657273.1_pt1 | contig 16223 bp, 13 predicted proteins | sample 1769961 | NCBI WGS metagenome assembly OUNM01 (sample SAMEA3914820, study PRJEB12502) | metagenome | biome: forest; material: soil | place: USA | collected 2012-03-12 | depth 0.3 m | reverse complement strand
GGGTCGGCCTTGAGGCGCTTGAGGTAGTCGAGGCTGCGCGACGGGTCGGGGAGGTGCGGCAGCGGGCGGAGCGAGTGGAAGGTGTACGTTAGGTCGTCCTGGGTCGGGCGTTGGGTGACGGCCGGACGGGCGACGCGGGAGCGGGCCAGCGCCCGGGCGGCTTGCTGGGACGTGGCAGCGGCGCGTTGGGTGTTGAGGGTGGAGAGGGCCGAGATTTGAGGGGCGAGCAGGCGGAGGGTGGTGCCGTGGAGCGTAGGGAGCGCAAGGGAGGCGTCAGAGGAGGAGGTGTAGGTCGGCTTGAGGCCGGGTTTGCGCTTTTCCACGAGCGCTTTGGCTTTGGGCCACTGCAACAATTTGGATCAGTTCCATTTGTCTTCTTTGGATATTCGGGAACGCTGTATCGAGCGCCTCGGGAGCAGTTTTTTTTTTTTTGACTCCCGAGACAGCCCAAAAGGGGACAAAAAGGACTCCATGAGATGCTTACGTCGTAGTCGGGGAACTCAAGCGAAAGGGCGTGGGTGAGGTCCTCAAAGGTGTCATCGGAGGAGAAAGTCCATGTTTGGTTGTACTTCTCAGGAGGGAACCTGATGGTGATCTCGACCGGGGAGTCGTCAGAGTCGTCAGGATTTGGGGACTCGGGTGGGGAGCCCAGTTGAAGGTCTTCGGGGTCTTGTGAGGTTTCCATGTTGAATGACCCGCTCTCTCTTAATGTCGATCACTGGGTGCCGGTGTAAATGGAAATGAGAAGTGGATTGTTTGGAGTTGTCTGTCTCGCTAGATGTTTGTGTGTGTGTGATGTGGAAAGTGGTGGCCTTTGCTGCTCGAGAAGCTTCGGCGGCATTTGTCAGGCAGCCAGGCGCCGCTTTGTCCGGTCAGCGTGACGCTGCCACACTGCCTGCGCAGACATGCACTGCAGACTAACAGACATGCACTGCAGACTAATTATTACAATCTTCTCCAAGGCTAACAACCACGTCAAAAACATTGCAGACCGATCGGCATCGATCCGACCCGGTCCGCCGGCAACTTGCATGCTGCATGCGCCACGAGGTTGAACGAGTGATGAAACACAGGCCAAGTCCACACTGTGTTTGGGGCCTGGGCATGGGCTCCGCTGGGTCGGTTCGGTCGGCAGAGCCAGGGACAATCGCCGGGACGACTTGGCGCTGCTGGCAGCAATTCGGGGACCGACCACTCCACTGTTCGCATCCTGCCACTGGAGACCGACGTGCAAAGGCGGAGCTGTGGTGCGTGTAACGTTAACCTTATTCGCATTAATGCCCCAAGGCAGCTTAACCTTATTTGTGCTCTCGAGCCCCGTCCGACATCGTATTGGCAGCTGCCGACATGCCGCCGTTCGTATCCTCCCGATTCTGCAAAAATGCCGTTGCGCCTGGATCGTCCCACGCGCTGGACCCTCTGTGGCAGCGCGCTTAGCAAAATCTCCAGGGTCCCGTCAGGGAGGGAATAGCGCGGCTTGTCGTCAATTTCCCCTGGCCCAGCCGACCACTCACAGGACAGAACCCTGGAATTTTGAGCTGGGTGGGTCTGGGGCAGCCCAGTGCCAAGGCCGCTAGGCTCGGCCCATCGAGCCCCTTCCCTCGTGTTTCTCACTGAGCGAGCTCCTTCATCTTCAAATCCATCCATCCCTTTCAGGTTCCTGTCCTTCGTTGCACCTCGTCGTTGTTCACGACAGTCGCTCATTAGCATCTCGCCACTGAGGAAGGGTTCGCTTTTCGCGTCTCTTTTTCGTCCACTCCTTCTTGTCGCTCATTTGACACCACTGCCTTTTTTGCCCCGAATTTTGGTGCCATTTTGCCTGCAGCTCACGCCAATTTCGCATTTCGAGACCAAAAATCACGTCCACATTCTATCACATTACCGTTTCGAGACCACTTGCCGTCTTATTATAATCAACCATGCTTGTTCGTTATTTTTCTTTCCTTTTTTTTTCTTCTCCTTTTTTGACTGGGACCGTGAACGACCGCAATGCTGATCCCATGCCCGCGTAGCTTCACTCGGCGCTCCTGGCGCTCGGCGCATCGCTCGCCGCAGCGGTCCCGACCTTGGAGGTGCAGGGCCCGTACTTTGTCAACCCCAAGACCGGCAACCGCGTTGAGATTGTGGGTGTCGCCTATCAGCCTGGTGGCTCGGCCGGCTACGACAAGGCGGCCCGCCGCGACCCCCTGAGCGACCCGGATATCTGCCTCCGCGATGCCGCCCTCCTGCAGATCTTGGGTGTCAACACCATCCGCGTGTACAACGTCAACCCCGACTTGAACCACGACAAGTGCGCCAGCATCTTCAACGCCGCTGGCATGTACATGGTCCTCGACGTCAACTCCCCCTTGGTCGGTGAGTCCCTGACGAGCGACAAGCCTTGGGAGTCGTACTATGCCTCGTACCTGAACCGCACTTTCGCCGTGGTCGAGGCCTTCAAGGACTACCCCAACACCCTGGCCTTCTTCTCCGGCAACGAGGTTCTCAACAACGAGGAGACCGGCGCCACCGTTCCCCCGTATGTCCGTGCCGTCACTCGCGATCTCAAGAACTACATCAAGAAGCACTCCTCGCGGACCATCCCCGTTGGCTACTCGGCCGCCGATGTGCGCTCCATCCTGTTTGACACGTACAACTACTTCCAGTGCTCGCTGAAGGGCGATGATGACGACATGAGCAAGGGCGACATCTTCGCCCTGAACAGCTACAGCTGGTGCGGCGATAGCTCCTTCAAGACGGCCAGCTACGATCAGCTGGTTAGCGGCTTCACCGGCAACTCTGTGCCCATCTTCTTCTCCGAGTTCGGCTGCAACACCCCCTCCCCGCGTGTCTTTACCGAGGTCGGCACCATCTACGGATCGCAGATGGACACCGTCTTCTCGGGCGGCGTCGTCTACGAGTACACCCAGGAGGAGAACAACTACGGCCTGGTCAACATGAAGACGGACGGCTCCGCCACCCTGATGAAGGACTACCTGTCCCTCCGCGACCAGTACTCCAAGCTCAACTTCACCGAGATCCAGGGCAAGAAGCCCTCGGCGTCCAGCGCCACCGCCCCCGTGTGCGAGGCCAAGCTCATCACCACCAAGGGCTTCAGCACCAACTTCACCCTCCCGGTTCTCCCCCCCAACGCCACTGAGATCATCGAGAATGGCGTCTCCCCCAAACCCGTCGGCAAGCTCGTCGAGATCAAGGACTTCAAGGTCAAGTTCACCGTCAAGAACCCCGACGGCTCCACCATCACCAACCTGGCCGTTGTTCCGCTGGATGCTGACGCCATCAACCGTACGTCCCCTTCCCACGACCTCGTATCCGATGGTGGCCGTGTTTCAACTAACCTTGTCGCGATTAGACCCCGGCACCAACACCGCCTCTACCACCCAGGCCGACGCCACCAGCACCTCGTCCTCGCCTTCGGCAACTGCCAGCAAGGACGCTGCTGCCCGCCCCGCCGCCGTCATGCTGCCTGCCATGGCCATGGGTGCCTTTGCCGTTATCGCTGGTATCGCCCTCTAAGATGCCTTTGTCTCGACAGGAGGTCGTGCGTCAATGCAGTTGCGTTGTTGAGGGGTGAGGTTCGGGATGGGAGGCAGCGGTGTGTTGGTTACTTGCCTAGGTACTTAATGGATGGTGCTATAAATACCTGGCAGGTTTGAAATTGTCGTGGTTGGTTTTGGTTCTTGTCATGTGCTTCCTCTCATGATCATGTATGATACGATACCACTTTTTATTTTGCCCTGTGATCTCAATTCCATGGCACTAGTTAGTCATACATATTTAATGTCCATGTACGCGCCGCCGGAGGGAGGGGAGAAGCAGGGGTAGTGAGCAGCAGTAACGACTTCGCTGCAACCACCACTACGCCTACTTCTCCCTTCCGTCCGGCAGCGCATACAAGAGCATCAAATATATATGATTTGGGACCAGAGTTGCTAATCTATTCTGGATTAATGTCAAGGTACCTTACCTATCTACGTATGAGTGGGGTTTGGGTTGTCTGATCCGGGGGCGAACGTCATTGTTACGAGTGTCAGATCGGATTCCTGAGACCGAGTTGAGATGGCAGTTGAAGGGACCAGCGACATGATGATTCGTGACTCCAGTTCATCACCTCGTTTTGTTCTTGATAAAACTTGTTCCCTTTGCCCCAAGTCGCAGCCTTATTGACAACTCACAGCAAAACCAACCTGGCATTGCCCATTTCGTATTTCAGGTAGCCAGCTGCCTTTTCTCCCCCTTCTAAGTACCTCGGTATCCTCGGGGTAGGAATTAACCATGATACGTTGGTATACCCGCCTCATGATTTACAGGATGGCTTCAGCGGCTAGACAACCACCGGCACGACGGAGAGACATACTTCGCTCCATACCCGTCTTGCCCCAGCCAGGCGGAGTGGTCCAAAAGGACGGGCACCAAGCTTTTCCTTCAAACACAAAACCTCGGAAGCGCATAATAACCCAAAAGCAGCGGGTCTTAGTCTCGGTCATCTCTGTCTCCATGCTTGGTGCCTTGCTTTTGTATCATCAACCCCCGGTTCGAATGGACTCGCCACGGGATTCAACGACGAAGGCACGAATATCTCAACCCACAAGTCAACCACCAGTCGTGAGATCCCCTAACGTCGTAGTCTGCAAGGGGAAAGCTCAAAGCAGCTCGCTTACACATGCCCAGACATTCGCGCACCAAGCATCAACTCTAGAGTCACAACTCCTCTTCTACGAGACCCTCGATGAGGAAACCAGCGAGGATGCTATCGCCAACCTTCCCTCGGAAGACGCCATCCTCGCCTCGGCACCGCACGTCCCGCCGCCCATCACGCGCACCCACCCTGCCCTCCTCCATGTCTCCCTCACCACCACCACCAAACTCGCCCAGCTCACCCCGCAATACAAATATGAGCAATGGACCTTCAACAACACCGTCCCGGGCCCCTTCATCCGCGCGCGCGCCGGCGACGTCCTCTCCCTGACGCTCACCAACCGCGACACAACCGGCAACCCGCACAACATCGACTGCCACGCCTTCACCGGGCCGGGAGGCGGCGCCTCCCTCACCACCGCCGAAGAAAACGAGTCCAAGACAGCCCGCTTCAAACTCCTGCACCCAGGCATCTACCTCTACCACTGCGCCGCCGCCCCCGTGCCCGTGCACATCGCCAACGGCATGTACGGCCTGCTATACGTGCAGCCCGCCGAGGGCGGCGAGCTCCCGGCCGTCGACAGGGAGTACTACGTGATGCAGAGCGAGTTCTACCACGAGCCGCCCGAGGTCGGCGACGACGGGCGGCCGTCCGGGACGGTGGAGTTTTCGTACCCGGCGGGGCTGCGCGAGGAGCCGAGCGTGGTGGTGTTCAATGGCAGCGACGGGGCGCTGACGAGGGAGCGGCCGCTCAAGGCGTGCGCGGGGGAGACGGTGCGCGTGTTTTTCGGGAACGCGGGGCCGAATCTGACGAGCGCGTTCCATGTCATTGGGAGCAATTTTAGGAGGGCGTATAGGGATGGGGATGTGGTGAGTCCGCCGGCGAGGTTTGTGTCGACTGTGGTGGTGCCGCCCGGGGCTGCCACCATCGTAGACATGAAGATGGTTGTGCCGGGGACGTACGCGCTTGTGGATCATGCCATTTTTAGGATGGATAAGGGGGCTGTTGGGTTCTTGAATGTGTCGGGCAGGCCCCGCCCCGATGTGGCTGGCTGCGAGGGGCCGCCTGGTCAGCCGTGTGTTGGGTGCAAGTTGCACGCCTAGACGAGCAGTCTTTTTGGCATTGACAGGTGCAGAAAGCGAGGGAGAGTTCGGAGAATGACATTCACTGTTGAAGTTTCGAGGAGTCCTCAGCGCTGCTGCTTCAGGGGTGCCCCTTAAAACTAATTAGCAGGTGGGCTGGGGTTCTCGCTTTTAGTTTATCGGGCATCTAAGTGAAAGGAAACGTCCCTTCTTCGTTTGTCACTGTGCATTGTGCAAGACAACCCTGCCCTCGGAAGGCTATGAGCCCAAGACGCGCCCTAGTAGGTAGGTAAGTAGTTACCTACCTACCTACCAGGTAATCAAGATGTTGCGGAACGGTCTCGATCTCGGCGTCAATTGTTTGGATGGCTATCTCGCTGCGCGCTGCAAGGCAAAGAGAAGGCGCTCGGGTAGGGCAGGTGTTGGTAGACGTGAAGCTGCGGACTGGATGACTGTACCAACAAATCACTGGCGGCTCAGCTCCGAATCAGCAAGTTCAGTGAGTCACCACTGGGCTGCACAAAGCTGAAACCCCGCACACATCCCAAGTTGATGCCTCCTTCACCAACCACTCAAATCATCAACAGACTGACCAGCGAGCCACCTCAGCTCGACACGATCAATGCCCATCACCATGAGCCCTAAACCCCTTGATGGCTCGTGTTGTCCTTCCGCAGCTCGGGAAGAAGAACATTCTGATCACGAGCGCCCTCCCCTACGTCAACAACGTTCCGCACCTGGGAAACATCATTGGGTCGGTCCTCTCGGGCGATGTCTTTGCGCGGTATTGCCGAGGCCGTGGTCTCAACACGCTCTACATTGGTGGTAATGAATGAGCCTCCTCTTCCTTCTCTGAAGGCCGATCGAAGCAAGCAGGCGTTGCTAACAATTGCATGTCGCAGGGACTGACGAGTACGGAACTACGACCGAGGCAAGAGCGCTCGTCGAGAAATGCACACCCCGGGAGCTGTGCGACAAGTACCACGCCATCCCCTCGCAGGTGTATGCTTGGTTCGACATCAGCTTCGACATTTTCGGCCGCACGACGACTCAGCTGCAGACCGACATCACGCAAGAAATCTTCCTGAAACTCGACAGGAATGGTTACCTGAAGGAGCGGATGACAACCCAGCTCTATTGTGAAGAGCACCACGCCTTTCTCGCGGATCGGTTTGTCGAAGGCGAATGCCCAACCTGCGGCTATGTGGATGCTCGAGGCGACCAGTGTGACCTCTGTGGAAATCTCCTCGAACCGCTCGAACTCATCCGCCCACGGTGCAAAGTTGACGGCTCCACTCCGGTCACCAAGGACACAAACCACATCTTTTTAGAACTGGATAAGCTGCAGCCCGACGTTGACACTTTCTTTCGGGAATCTTCCGTCAGCGGTGGGTGGCCAGCCAACGGGAAGTCCATCACCGCAGGTTGGCTGAAAGGAGGACTGCAACCACGGAGCATCACCCGCGACATGAGATGGTGAACTGCTGTGCCCTTGCCAGGCTACGAAGACAAGGTCATTTACTCGTGGTTTGACGCTTGCATCGGATACGTCTCGATCACCGCTTGCTACACCGACCAGCGGGAGAAATGGTGGCGCAACCCAGACGACGTCAGTTTGTACCAGTTCATCGGCAAGGACAACGTCGTCTATCATTCTGTGATTTTCCCCGCGACGCAGCTCGGCACACAGGACCCCTGGACCAAACTTTACCATCTCTCGACCACTGACTACTTGACCTACGAAGGAGGAAAATTCTCCAAAGGTCGTGTCATCGGCGTGTTTGGAGATTCCGCTCAGAAAACAGGCGTGCCTTCTGATGTGTGGCGCTTCTTCCTGCTGTCCATCCGGCCGGAAACAGGCCACAGCGAGTTTACCTGGGATGCCTTGATCAGCGCCAACAACAACTTGCTGCTCAAAAATCTTGGAAACTTCGTGAGCCGTGTCCTCAAGTTTGTCAACTCGGGGCACTACGACAACATTGTGCCGGATTGGTCAGCGTACCACGAATCCGCCTTCGAAGTCTTCAAGGAGGAAGTAAATGTGCTTCTCGCACAGTACATCCGAGACCTGGATGCCGTCAACCTGGTCCACCTCCTTGCGGCCTTGCTCGGTCCCTATCTGCCTCAAACTGCGAGTCGATCAACACCCAACTCCGCGCGGAACCACTCCCGATCCCAGATTGCTGGGATGCAAACTCCATCCAGCCGAATCATGAGATCGGCCAGGCGGCCCATTTGTTTCGCCGGATTGATCCGGAGAGAGCGCAAGAATGGCGCGAAATGTTTGGCAGTAACAAGGCAAAAATGCTGGAGGAGGAAGAGGCTGTGATGAAGGCCAAGAAAAAGAATGCGGCAAAGAAAACAGGAGTTGCTACAACGGCGAGAGGAGTGGACGGGGGTTTCGAGGCTCTGGCAATTGCTGCGCCTGCCGAGGAGATTGGCCAAGGTGAGGATCAGGTAGTACAGCTGAGGGAATCCTGATGCTTCGAGGGTCATCTGGGAGCAGAGGCGAAGAGGCGCCCGTTTGTGGCCCCAGAAACCCATGTTTGCCAACGCCTCTTCCCCGAAATGACAAGGACATAAAAGCCAGATCAGCGGCTGGGTTGGCGGGTTGTGTTTTTCTCAATTTGCTTAGCTCATGCGCCTCAACCATGACCCGGTGGCCATTCCCACGGGTGGGCAATCCTCGATTCCTCATCAGCCGTCTCATTACAATTTTGCGACCCTGCTATTTGGAAACTGCCTAGCTTTCGGGAAGGTGAGGGCACGCTCCGAGGACCAAACGTCCTGTATTGTTATCCTTTCGGCGGGCTCCTCCAGCCATTGAAGAAGCATATACAAGGTAGGGTCTGATGTAGGCAGGATGGTGAGAAAGGCTTCCAGAATCCCTGGCATAGTGGCTGGGTGATGACCATACTTTGTGCTCTTTTTCTCGCATCCTTTCGTTCTTCCCCAGCAGGGGACGCGGTCATTTGGCCGGCAAGGTCCATCTCTTCGGACGAGGCGTGTGCGATGGTACTGTAGGTAGAGAATAATTGACAGAAAATTTGCTCGTGGTGATTCTTTGTTAGGTACCGGCGTCGGGATCTAGAATTTGTATGATGCTGCACTCAGGGGCTTGGAGATAATCATGAAAAGACCCCGGTATGCCACGAGATGGTCTGTGATCTTGCCACCGGGACAACGTCGTCTTGCGAGGCATCCATGGGACAAGCCGTTGGATTTCAAGTAGTTGGGTTCGCAAGCTGCTTATCAGAGACTCAGGGGGCAATGGACATTGCAGAGATTAACGCAACTCTCCTTGCTCTCACCTCAACCGTCCTCAGTGTACTTTCGGACTTCACCTGTCCTGCAATGACATGGCCGGACCAGGCGGCTCCAAACTGATAACGGCTTGTTGCCCTGCGATAACGGATGCATATTAATAGTATTTACTGAGGTCTTTGGCGCAAGCCTGTTAGCAGCCGATTTATAAAAGCATGTGCAAATATGCTGATAGGCGGCTGAGGGCACATGACACTCCTAACAGGGTACGTACTCGAGGCATTAGGGATGAGATTGCCCTAGCCATATCGGGTGAGATAATCAACGACGAGTCCCGCAGGACTTGACTGGACTTATGGAACCTGACGGGACTTGAATGGGACTCTTGTTGGAGGGTCACGAGACCGGACAGGACCTGGCCGGACCAGATGAGACCTGATGGGACCTGATGGGACCTGATGGGACCGAGCGGGACCAAGTGGGACTTGTCAAAACTGGATGGGGGAGTGTTGGAACCTGGGCACGCGAGACTTTGGGCGGAAAGAATCTATTGGCGGGGCGGAGGCATCCGGTTCGCCCATCGGGCACACCCCCGCGCCAGCCACATCCTTCAGCCTTGTGTCCGTTTGGATACGGACTAGCACCATTTTAGGAGCAGGTCATGCGAACCACCTGCAACTGCCCAGATTTCTGTTGTGTTTATCTTTGGACCCCTCTTATAATTAAGCCGCGCCTTGCAAGTTCACGATCTTGGCGCACAGCATCAACACTTCTCCCAACCATGTCGTCCCGCTCGACGCACCCGTGGGCCGTTGGTGCCGCACGTGGTGCAATCACCGCGACTTCGATCAAGAGAAACCTGGAGATTGCCCTCGCAGAGATCGATGGCTTGTCGGCCGGACTCACTTACCTGGACCAGGTCGAAGTTGAGGGCTGGTGCGCTGCTCAGGGGTTGAGCCATTTGGCCCCCTGTCTTCCTCACAGGCCACCAGCAGCCCCCGAGCGCTGTTGTTTGTTCGACACCGCTCACCGCCCAGGAGAGATGATGAACAGCAAACATCCCTCGCGGCAGCTCGCCAGAGCCAGTACCGAGGAGCCTGCTGCTCCCCGCCGTGGACCCGGCCCCGGCCCCGGCCCCAGCGCCGGCCCCGACCCGGACTCAGAACACCAGCCCATGGCATCTCAGTGGGCCGCCATCCGCAGTCTGAGAGGCGAGACGGCATTCCATCACGAACGATTTCGGCAGCTTTGCCGGGACCTCCAAGACCCCACCGTCTCCAAGCTGCTCGACCTCTACCCCGACGCCCAACGCATCCGTCAAAAGGGGGCCCAGCTTGTCAAGGATGTGCTTGAGGGATTCCAGCCCAAAGAGCTGTCGCTCGTCTTCGCTTTCACAAGTTTCTCGTACGCCATCTCACAACTCCTCTTCAAGAACGGCCGTCTCGAGAGGAGTGAGATCCTTGCGGACCTCGGCGCGTGGCGGGGCATGATTCGGGACACTGCGGAACTACAAGCCTTCGATCTCATTGCCCAAAGCTTGTGGCCAGAAGCAATGGATCACTACTCGCGTCTCAATTTCGCTCCAGCTCCAGTTCCGTCTTCGGTTCCAGCCGCTGTGTGGAGCAGAGACGTACCATTCCATGGCCGGGAACTTTCTTCCAGTACCGTCAGGCTTGCGGAGCCAACAACCCCTGACCTTCCCTACTTTGCGGCACTTGGACAGGATGCGATTGATTCAAGCAATTTTCCCAGTCGGTGCCAGACGGGTTCCCCTTTTGACTTCGGCAGCCTGCCCTTGCAAACGGGTCTCGAGGGTGCCATCGATCGGGACATGCCGATTGTGGGTGACCATGCCGATTCTCTGATGAACCTGTCTAACGACACTTTCTGTTTTGCTGCGCTCGGCCATCTGAGCAACGAATTCCCGCCTCAAGGACCGTTTCCATCCTCTGCCTGTTTACAGGCCGAGAGCCTCAACGATGCCGGCTCCAACGATCATCACCTGCCGGGAGGGCCAACACTCGATGCCTTGGACATAGGGAGAGAGCACTCCATGGTGGTTATGCCAGAGGAGAAGAAAGTTGAGCCTCATGAGGCTGGAATGTTTTTCGTTGTCTTCATATTTCTCCAAGACGTCGCCCAGCTCGTGTACATCCTTTCGGGCAGGAATAACACTCCGCCGTCGAGGCGGCACAAGCTCTACAAGGTGGAGGAGAGGGCGCATGAAGCCTTCTACGAGTTTGCCGTGGAGTCACTTTTCAGGCCCCTGCGTCACTGCCAGGACCTCAAAGCACCGGCTTGCTTGGCCCTGCTGTTGGTCGCCGAGAGGGTCACCAAGGACGGGCTCTTGCGGACCATTCCCGAGATCAAGCACTATCTTTCCGGCGTGGCACTTGTAAGTCTTTGATCAGCAAGCACCTTGTTCCACGACTAACAACATTGTCCCAAGGCCGTGTTTCCACCTGGCAATCTCTTCGAGACCTTTCTGCGCTCTGTCATGCTGGAGGGCGTTGTGATCCCCTCTCCGACACGACCTTCCAACGGCTTGAACAAGAGAAAGCGACAGGAACCCGGATTCCTGGACGAAGACTGCTCGTCACCGGACTCGGCGACTTCGCCAAAGACAAAGAAGTAGGTCGTACCATCTTGGGTCTGCATGTTCCACGCTAATGGACGATGGCCAAGACCCAAGACACACAGGTGTGATTCCGAAGGCTGCGAGGCATCGTACAGCGACCGGAGCGGTCTCAGAAAGCACAAGAATAAACTCCACGGCCAGGCACCTGTCCTGAAGTGCGATGCATGTCACTACGGGGACCCGGGAAGAGACCGGGTCCGCTCGCACTTCCTGAAACAACATCCTGCGCTCGACCTCCCAGGGTGGTTACGTGAGACGCGCAGGGGTGTTGCCCTGAGAGCGTCGTCGTATTAAGGTAAACAGAGACTATCTTAGGTACCTACCCAGAAAATCAAAATCGAAACAATGTGTGTGTTTTCTGGGTTACTTGAGAGTCAAGAGTTGCAGTGAATGCTTCCCGTGCGTCAACCAGATCTTGCTTGTGGATGAATTTGGTCCAGGGGTTGAACTCCAGCGTTGCAAATGCTACCTACGCCTGACTGCATGGATGGGCCAGACCAGATTCAAGCGAAGTGCTGGAGGGATGGTGGACTAGGAGGTCCGCTGTCGCGTTGGATCCGAGTCATCCGACAGAGAAGGGCCGCGCAAATTACCTAGGTACCTAATAATGCAGGAATAAGGGGGCCGAAAGGGCGACCGTGCTTTCTGGCTTGCATCTCACCACCGTGATTAAGAACTCTCCTAGTTGACAAGATGGGCCGGCTCGTCTCATACGCCATTTCATGCTGCGGCGCTGAACAGAAGGGAAGGCCCTGGGAATGAGTCTCAGCATTCCAAGTCATTGCCTCCCTGCCGTTGAAGAAGTCAAATGGGAGCGAGTACAAGGGGCAGTGCAAAATCCTTTTCCCAATCCGGAAATTGGATGAGGGGGGCAGGCTGACAGGTTTTCTCACACATGCGGATGACTCCTCCAACTGAGATTGCCAAACCCCCGTTCTTTCCCATCACACCAGTCCGTCATCCCGCTCCCTCAAAAATGGCAGCACCAGCTCAGCTCCAGCGCGCTGCCATAGGCCGGAACCTCCCTCCGCCCTACCATCGCGAGAACGACGTCCTACCACCGAACGTCCATGAGTATGACAGCAGTCAGCGTCGAGTATCCCAGGGGCCTTGGGGCCCCACTTCACATCAGGCTCAGCCTCAGGGCAACCAAGTCTTGCCCCTCATGGTCAGCCTCAGGGCCTGGAAGAAAAAGCGAGTAAGAAGACAACAAAGGGGACTCGAGGTTCATATCCGGAGACATCAGTAACATTGACTTTCGGTTAGGCTCTGTCTTGGCTCTGTTGCGGTGACTATGGGAGAGCCGCGGCCATCTGGGGCGGTCTCGCCATCTGTAGCACCCTGGCCTTCTTCCTGCTCGACTGGTTCAAGCCGCAAGACGACCGATACACAAAGGCAATCTATGAGGAAGAGCGTTACCAGAGCGACGTCGCGGCCAAGAAATTGTGTTTGGCGTTGAAGGTACCGGTTGCTACAGAGTCCTAGGGGTGTTCCTGTCAGTTTGGTTTACCTTGAGAGACTGACACGGCCCAGGAAGCAAATCGTCCGTCGTCACATTTGGATTGCGACCATATCCTTGGGTCCCCATTCCCGACACGCCACAGAGTCCTCGAGAACGTCCTGGCCAAACCGGCAGAGGCTCAGGACGTCCAAACTGGCATGTTGACTGAACTACTCTCCGCCCGGGATCTTCTGTTCCACAACCCCCAATTTGCTGTGCTTGTGACTTGCGTGCTAGCGGCAGCCGTCGCTTGGGTCATATCTGGACAGAGATTTGGATACCCAGAAGCATGCTCGCAACGTCAGATAATAGCCAGCGTCCAGAGAGCAGCGCGGGAGGAGTCACAGAACAAGGCTCTACCATCAAAGTAACCCGGACAAGGGCTACGGAGTGATTTCTTGGGTGAGAGAAACCGGAAGGGTGCATGTGGGAGAGAGGACGAGGCCGCACGGCATGCGGGTGACAGGAGAGGGAAGAATTACCTGATGATATTAGGTACACAGTATGCGTGGCAAGTGGATCGGCATTGTTCGAGCTGCTCCCCTTGAGTAATTCTGAACTCTTGAAAAAGTTGAGTTGCGTTCTTTGGCCGATTCTGCTTCGCATTTTCAGTTGCAGGCCCGTGGCAAGGTTCATGATCTTATTGGATAGCAGAGCAGTGTTGGCGCAAAAGCCGATGCCGTTGGTTGCCCCCAGAGTCGTTGGCTCTTCCTCAAATTTCTTCAAACCTTTTCCAGCAAACCCAGTCACTCGCGTTCTGCTCCGTCTCCACGAAAACTCCCAGCTCACCTGCTTTCCCGACTCTGGCAAAGATGGAGCAGGAAAGCCCAAGGTATCGCATCCTTAGCTTCACAATTTCGAACAAGGGCGAACAGCGACAGTGGTTCAGTCTCGAGATCCAGCTTCACGCCAGCCGCTTCAGAATCTCCGTTTCGCTGTCCAACTTTCGCAGCTCCCCCGCTCGATCCGACGAGTTCCGCCAGTATTTCTCCTTTCTGCTCTCCCAAAACAACAACGACGATGACTCCTTTGAGGAGGATGAAGAAGGCACCACTTTGTACGGTTGCTTCGACTGGGCAGTCACCCCATGCCTTGCCGATTTTGAGCGCCTCTCGCCTGCTCCATCGCCGCTCGGGAGCGGACAGAGGCTCTGTCTGAGCCACTTTCTTGTCATTTCTACTTTTGAGTGCACCCTTACCGCAGCCGACGAGGTCTTGGCTCCTGGGGAGATCGAGCGTGTGGAAATGGACGAGGACTTTTGGCCATGGCAAAGCTCTAACGACACTTGGACAACTTCCTTTCCGTCCTTCAAGCCTGCAGAGATTGCAGTCATCTGTGACGACCCGGAGCACCCTTTCGACTCCAACCCAACGCGGGTTTGCATCGGCCAGCAACAGCTCTACTTCAAAGAGAGTTTGGACCCGGATGATGCAATCACAAAGAAGGAAGTCGAGACGTACGAAAAGATTGCCGGCGCTGATCTGGGGCACGAAGCCGATGTTCGTACGTCGCGCCTGTACGGAGTTGTTCGGAACGAGAGAAACCAGCTGGTCGGCTTGCTCTTGTTCCCTATCGAGGAAGACGCTCCTCTTGCGTTCGCGATGAGGCCTGAAACCCCTGATGCCCTGAAGGATCGGTGGGCGCAGCAGATCCAGCATTTGCTGACTGCCCTACACCGGGCGGGCATTACCTGGGGAGATGCAAAGCCTGACAACATCCTGATCGATGTTCATGGAGATGCATGGATCATTGATTTCGGAGGCGGCCGAACCGAAGGATGGGCCGATTCCGGCAAGACGGGAACAGTGGATGGGGATCTGCAAGGCCTTGAACGGATCCTAGACTTCATCGCGAGCGGTGGAGATGGGGATTATCTGAAGAATTGCTCAGAGGAGTAACAGTTCCACATCGAAACTCTGATGAAAATACCAGTGCATTTACCTCGGTAACTGAAGCAAACTGTTTGTTCCGAAATACACAATACAACCCCCCGACTGTGAATTGAAGCTTCACCTCATCCCTTTTCTCGTTCCATCCCATTCCACGCCCCGGGTGGTCCTTGCTGAGCTCTCACGACGCTGGAATGTGGCGGCCGTGAAGTCCAATGGCCACAGCAAACTCGCACTCGGCTCTCCCCAACTCGGTCATGGTCCTGGCGTCCAAGCACAGCAGGTAACTCGTCTTGTTGATGCCGTCGAGGACGACGCTGAGCAGGACGCCGTCGTCCTCGTCCAGAGCCACCCCGTCGGCGGAGGGGGCAGGGCGCGGCACGAAGATGGCCTCCCCGGGGGTGTGGCCGCGCGGGCCCTCCCACTGGAGCAGCTCGCGAGTCTCGGTGTCGACCTTGGCGATGGCGTCAAAGAGCGCGCTGAGGCCGCGGCTGACCAGGAAGTAGCCGTAGCGGTGCTTTCGGCAGCGGTAGCGGGGGTTGATAACGGGCATGTCGCCGGCGTGCGGCGGCGGCACCTCCATGACGACTTCGGGAGCCGGCACGCGGGTCCCACCGGTGACAAAAGCCTTCTTATCAAAGCGGTACCTCCTGATGGTAGGGAACGACTTGTGCACCAGCTGCACGTCGGTCCAAAACTCGGTGGCCTTTTCGTTGCGGTCGAGGAGGACATCGTAGTAGAAGGAGTCAACAATATACCGGTTCGGGTAGTCGGCCACCTCGCAGAAGACGTTGCCGTCGTCGTCCTCGAAGGCGTTGACAGTGTGGAAGAAGAAACGGGCCGGCGACGCAAACTCGGCCACCACGCCCTTGCCGTGCCGCCGGTCGACGACGAACCACCGGCATGTCTCGGCCGGGTCGAAGGGCTTGAACGAGTCGCACAGGTTGCCTTCCCACTGAATCTTCCCGCCCTTCCACTGATAGTGCGCCACAGGCACGCACAGCACGGCGTAATTTTGCGTCAGGAAGAAGCTGTGGATATAGGCCGCCTTGGACGGGATGACAGCTAGAATCTCGGTCTTGCCAGTTGCAGCGCTGACTTGGAAGACGCGATATATGGGCTGTTTTCCGAGCTCGAGATTGTAGTTGACGTAGTCGCCAGTCTCCGGGTCAAGCTTGCCATGGGCGGCGCCGAGGGGCCCCTTGAGGTC
>OUNM010563766.1_pt1 | contig 16223 bp, 15 predicted proteins | sample 1769961 | NCBI WGS metagenome assembly OUNM01 (sample SAMEA3914820, study PRJEB12502) | metagenome | biome: forest; material: soil | place: USA | collected 2012-03-12 | depth 0.3 m | reverse complement strand
CCTCCATCTCGTACTCTTTCCAGCCGAGCACGGATTCCTCGACCAGCACTTCGGTCGTGGGCGAGGCCTCGAGGCCGCCCTGCACGATGTCGAAGAACTCGTCGCGATTGTAGGCGATGCCGCCGCCGGTGCCGCCCAGGGTGAACGACGGGCGGATGATCGCGGGCAGCCCGACCTTGTCGAGCGCGGCGGCCGCTTCCTCGCGATTGTGCACGACCTCGCTCTTGGGCGACTCGAGGCCGATCTTGGTCATGGCGTCGCGGAACAGCAGGCGGTCCTCGGCCTTGTCGATCGCCTCGGCGTTGGCGCCGATCAGCTCGACGCCGTACTTTTTGAGGCGGCCATCGCGATGCAGCGCCATCGCCGTGTTGAGCGCGGTCTGGCCACCCATGGTCGGCAGGATGGCGTCGGGTTTTTCCTTCTCGATGATCTTCGCCACCATGTCGGGCGTGATCGGCTCGATGTAGGTGGCGTCGACCAGGCCCGGATCGGTCATGATCGTCGCCGGATTGGAATTGATCAGGACGACGCGATAGCCCTCGTCCTTCAGCGCCTTGCAGGCCTGCACGCCCGAGTAGTCGAACTCGCAAGCCTGGCCGATCACGATCGGCCCGGCGCCGATCACCAGGATGGATTTGATGTCTGTACGCTTGGGCATGGTGCTCTATTTGCCCTTGCTCTTGGCGATCATCTCGACGAAGCGATCGAAGAGGTAATGGCTGTCGGTCGGGCCGGGCGAGGCCTCGGGATGGTACTGCACGGAGAACGCCGGCTTGTCGGTGCAGCGGATGCCTTCGTTGCTGCCGTCGAACAGCGAGGTGTGCGTGACCTCGACGTTCTTGGGTAGCGACTCCTCGACGACGCAGAAGCCGTGGTTCTGCGAGGTGATCTCGACCTTGCCCGTCGTGAGATCCTTGACCGGCTGGTTGGCGCCGCGATGGCCGCGCTCCATCTTCCGCGTCGTGCCGCCCAAGGTGAGCGCCAGGATCTGGTGGCCGAGGCAGATGCCAAACAGCGGCACCTTCTTGTCGAGCACGGCCTGGACCGCGGGCACGCTGTAGGCCGCCGTCGCCGCGGGATCGCCCGGGCCGTTCGACAGGAACACGCCGTCGGGCTTGTGCCGCAGGATGTCCTCGCCTGTCGCGGTCGCGGGAACCACCGTGACCTTGCAGCCGGTATTGGCCAGGCAGCGGAGGATGTTGCGCTTGGCGCCGTAGTCGACGGCGACCACGTGATATTTGGGCTTCTCCAGCTTGCCGTAACCCTTGCCGAGCGCCCACGTCGTCTCGTTCCAGGCGTAGCTCTGCTTGGTCGTGACCTCGATGGCCAGGTCCATGCCGTCGAGGCCGGCCCAGTCGCCTGCCATCTTCACGAGCTTCGGAACATCGAACTTGCCGTCGGGCGCATGCACGACCACGCCGTTGGGCGCGCCGCCGTCGCGCACGCGGCGCGTGATCTCGCGCGTGTCGACGCCGCAGATGCCCGGCAGATTGTGGCTCTTCAGCCAGTCATCGAGCGGCTTGGCGTTGCGCCAGTTGGCGGGCTCGGTGATGTCGCCGCGCAGCACGATCCCGCGGGCGGCCGGGTTGATGCTCTCGATGTCCTCGAGATTGGTGCCGACGTTGCCGATGTGCGGAAAGGTGAAGGTGATGATCTGGCCGGCATAGGACGGATCGGTGATGATCTCCTGGTAGCCGGTCATCGAGGTGTTGAAGCAGACCTCGCCGACGGCGGCCCGGGGAGCGCCGATGCCCTTGCCCCAAAAGACCGTTCCGTCGGCCAGCACCAGCGCGGCCGTGGCCCAACGCGGCGCGGCGTTATCGGCGCCGGCGGTCTTGTTTGAGGTCATGATGAATTGTGCCCGTTCGTTTGGCCCGTGCGGACCGCGCGGGTTGTAACCAAGCGGTCGCATAGGGTCAAGGAGACGGAACGGGATAATTCCTAAACAATATCAATAGCTTATTTGCTTTGCCAACAGCGAAGAAGGCGATTAGTTTCCGCCCTTTCCGGTATTGGGACATTTCCATGCTTCGTGACAAGCTGAATGAGGCGATGAAGGAGGCCATGAAGGCCCGCGACGCCGCGGCGCTGGGCACGATTCGCCTGATCCTGGCCAAGCTCAAGGACACCGATATTGCCGCCCGCACCGAGGCGAACCGCGAGGGCGTGGCCGACGACAAGATCCTCTCCATGCTCCAGAGCATGATCAAGCAGCGCAACGAATCGATCGCCCTCTACGAAAAGGGCGCGCGCCAGGACTTGGCCGACAAGGAGAAGGCCGAGATCGCCGTGATCGAGCGCTTTTTGCCGAAGCAAATGGACGAAGCCGCCGTGGACGCGGCCGTTAAGGAAGCCATCGCCAGCGCCGGCGCCACGTCGATCAAGGACATGGGCGGCGTGATGGCTGCGCTGAAGAGCAAGTACGCGGGCCAGATGGATTTCGCCAAGGCCTCTGCTGCCGTCAAGAAGGCGCTCACGGGCTAACGCCGCAATGGCCTACGACGAGAAGACCGCCGAGCGCATCCGGCATCTCCTGGCCGATCGTCCCGACTGTGCAGAAAAGAAAATGATGGGCGGCCTCGCCTTCATGGTGAAGGGCGGCATATGCTGCGCGGTGAGCGGCCGCGGCGGGCTGCTGGCGCGGGTCGGTCCCGACGCCGCGAAGCTGGTCAAGGAGCCGCAGGTCAAGCCGATGCGCATGGCCGGGCGCGTGGTGAAGAACTTCGTGCGCGTCATGCCCGAGGCCTACCGCACCTCCGACCAGCTCAGGAAATGGGTCGAGCGTTGCATCGCCTTCACGACGACCCTGCCGCCGAAGACGACGCGCGCTGGCGCGGCGAAGAGAAAGCCTCGCCCTCGTCCAGCCTGAAGCGCAGGCGGCCGCCGGCCAGATGGGTTTCGCCAAGACTTCAGCCCCTGTGCGGAAGATACGAGCGGGATAACACTCCTTCGACCTTGCCCGCGGAGCCGTTAGGATGCGGCTTGGAGGGGTGAGTTTGGGGACGATCCATCGGCGTGCGTTTGCGTTGTTCATGGGCGGCGGATTGGCCGCCCCGATTCTTGCCGCGCACGCCCAATCCAGGCCTGCCTCTCCCAAGATCGGAATTGTCTCGAGCGCGCCCAAGCAATTCACCGACGTGCTGCTCGAATCAATCATGGGCGGTGTGCGTGAATCCAACCGCTCGATGCGGGAGACGGAAGCGGTCGTGCGTTTGGGCGGCGACGATCCCTCCCGGCTTGCTTCCCTCACGGCGGAGGTTCTAGCCCTGAATGTCTCGGTACTGCTCGGTAACGGCCCGAAGCACCTCAGGATCGCCCAGGCCGCCACCCGGACCGTTCCCATCGTCGCCATCGACTTCGAGGATGATCCCGTGGCCGCCGGCTATGCCCGCAGCATTGCCCGGCCGGGCGGCAATGTGACCGGCATCTTCCTCGACCTTCCCGATTTCACGGGTAAGTGGATCGAGTTCCTCCGCGAGTGCATGCCCCGGTTGTCGAGCATCGCCCTGATGTGGGATGCGAGCACCGGTCCCACGCAGCTCAGCGCCCTCACCAAGATCGCCGGTACGCTCGGCATCGGGACGGAGCTTTTCGAAGTGAAGGGGCGCGACGACTATGCCAGCGCCTTCGCCCTCGCCAAGGACCACGGCGCGGAGGCCGCGATCATGCTGTCGACGCCATTGATACCCTCGATCACCAAGGATATTGCGGAGCTGTCGCTGCGCCACAAGCTGCCGACGATCACCATGTTCTCGGACTTCGCACGCGCAGGCGGACTGCTCTCCTACGGGCCGAATCTCTTCGGTGCGTTCAGGCAGGTTGGCGTGCTCATGGGCAAGGTGCTGTCTGGAACCGCTCCCGCGGATCTACCGATCGAGCGGCCGACAAAATTCGAACTCCTCGTCAATCTGCGGGCCGCGCAGGCCTTTGGCCTCACGATCCCTCCCTCGATTCTCGGCCTCGCCGACGAGGTGATCGAGTGAGGCGGCGAGACGTTCTTGGCGCAGCGGCACTGTTGCTGCCGGGGACGGCTCGGGCGCAAACGGCCGGCCGGACCTATCGGGTCGGCATGCTGCTCACGTTCCCGCCCAGTGACCCCGCCCGCACAAGCATGCTGCAAGGCTTGGCGGCGATGGGGTTCGTCGAAGGCAGGAACCTGACCGTCGACCAGCGCGGCTTCGATCCGGATCCGGATCAGTTTCCCGCCCTGGCGCACCACTTGGTGGAGGCCAAGGTTGACGTGATCATGGCCGGCGGCCCGGCCATCAAGATCGCGCAGTCCGCTTCGGATGTCATTCCCATCGTCGGCTTGGCCGACGATATGGTCCAGGAAGGTTACGTCGGCTCGCTCGCCAATCGCGTCGGCAATACGACGGGGGTCAGCATCCTGGCCACCGAGCTCGACGGCAAGCGCCTGGAAATCCTGATGGAGCTTCTGCCCAGGGCAAGGCGACTGGCGGTGCTGGCCGATGTACGGCTGTTGAAGCCGCCGCAGCTCGAGAAGTTGGAAGCGTCGGCGCGCCTGAAGGGCGTGGAGCTTTCCATCGTGCGCATCGCAAAGCCGGACGATATCGAGCCGGACCTGGCGGCGGCGCAGGCCGCCGGCGCGGAGGGTATCAATATTCTCGGCAGTCCTCTGCTGTTCGCGGTGCGGCGCAAGGTCTTCGCGGCGACCGCCGCCTTGCGCCTGCCGACGGTCTATCAGTGGCCGGAAGGCGTGACGGAGGGCGCGCTCGTGGCGTACGGTCCACGCTATGACGACACCTTCCAGCAGTGGGGCCGAATGGCAGGCAAGGTGCTGCGCGGTGCGAAGCCCAGCGCGCTGCCGGTCGAGCAGCCGAGCAAGTTCGAGCTGGCGATCAACATGAAGGCTGCCAAGGCGCTCGGCCTCACCATCGTGCCTTCGATCCTGGCCCGCGCCGACGAAATCATCGAGTAGCTTGCAAGTCGTTCCCGGTTTCAGTCCCTTAGCGGGCCAACCGAAAGACCTCGTCATCGTCCATGCTGAAGCGAAGGCGTCCGCTCGCGAGATGCACGCGCAGATGACGATGCTTCGCCAGATAGTGGATCATGACGACCGCGGCGGCCACGCCCGCGGCGGCGGCGACGCCGAGCGCCCAGCGCGGGCCGAAGCGGTCGGCGACCCAGCCCACGATCGGCGCACCGATCGGCGTGCCGCCCATGGCGATGGCCAGGCGAATGGCCATCACGCGGCCGCGCATGGCGGGCTCGGTCGAGAGCTGCATCAGGCTGTTGGTCGAGTTCGTGATGGTGAGCGCCGACACGCCGATGATGACGAGCATCCCGCCGAACAACCAATAATTCGGCATGATCGCGGCCATCGCGCAGCCGGCCGCGAATGTCGCCGCGCCGGCGAACAGCAGCTCGATGCGCGGCCGCTCGCGTCCGGCGGCGAGCAGCGCGCCGGTCACCGTTCCAACCGCCATCAACGACGCCAGAAGCCCGTAGCCGCCGGCGTCGGCATGGAAGACCTTGACGGCCATGGTCGAGATGAAGATCGGGAAGTTCAGCCCGAACGTGCCGATCAGGAAGAGCATGAGAAGGATCGACCTGAGATCGGGCCGGCTCCAGACATAGCGGAAGCCCGCGACGAAGCCGCCGGGCGCGCGCACCGCCCGCCGGCTCGGGTTGAGCTCGCTCACGCGCAGGAAGGTGAGCGAGAAAAGCACGCCACCGAACGACAAGCCGTTCGCGAGGAAGGCCCAGCCCGTTCCCACGCCGGCGATCAGCAGGCCCGCGAGGGCGGGACCGACCATGCGCGCGGCGTTGAACGAGGTGGAGTTGAGCGCCACCGCGTTCGGAAGATCGGCCTCGCCCACCAGGTCCGACACGAAGGTCTGGCGCGCCGGCGCATCGATCGCCGCCGCACAGCCGTGCAGGAAGGCGAACACATAGACATGCCAGAGCTCGACGATCCCGGTGACGGTGAGCAGGCCGAGGCCAAGGGCCAGCAGGCACATCGCCGCCTGCGTGGCCATCAGGAGCTTGCGCCGGTCGAAGAAGTCGGCGGCGAACCCGCTGAAGGGCAGCATGAGCATCTGCGGCCCGAACTGCAGCGCCATGACCAGGCCGAGCGCGCTCGCGTTGTTGTGGGTGAGCTGGGTGAGCACCAGCCAATCCTGGGCGACGCGCTGCATCCACGTGCCCACGTTGGAGACGACCGCCCCGCCCGCCCACAGCCGGTAATTGTAGTTGGACAGCGAGCGGAAAGTGCCCTTGAGCGGTCCGATCACACGCTCCCCGGGGAATTGCCGCCGTGAAACCGCCCGAACAACCGCGCCGTGATCACGCCCATGAGAAGAACGCCGAGCCCCAGGAAGACGACGTGACCGGTGGAACGCAGATCGAAATCTCCGACACGGCAAACAAGGACGTAGCCGACCGCGAGGTTGAAGAAGCCCCACAGCACGTTCACGGTCGACGACGAAAGCCCCTCGCCGCGCGGTTTGGCGAACGGGCTTTGAAAGGGACGCCCCATCACCCCGCTGACGAAATGCGGGACGGCGTTGACGAGGAAAGCGCCGCCGAAGAAGTAGGACGCGTCGTGGGCCCATTGCATGCTCAGGCGCTCCGTTCCAGGAGGTCGATGATCTCTCGTGTCGTACCGGTTTCGCCCAGCCGCGGGAAAACCTGCGCGATGCTGTAGTCGTGGGCCTCGGCGCGCAGGTCGGTCATGGCGTCGACGGCGAGGGTGACGTTGAACCCCTGCTCGTAGGCCTGGCGCGCGGTCGCCTCGACACCGGTGCCGGTGGCGACGCCCGCGATCACGACCTGCGTGACGCCCAGCGCCTTCAGCCGGTCCTCGAGGTTCGTGCTCGCGAACGCGCCCCACGTGCGCTTGGTCACCACGACGTCGCCGGGCTGCCGGTCGAGCTCGGGGATGAGGTCGGTCCATCCGGCGGGAAACGGCTCGCGGAGGCGCGGTCTTTCCGTGCGGCCCGGAGCGCCGCCGGCAACATTGACCAGCACGACCGGCAGGCCATGACTGCGAAAGGCCTCGGCCAGCGCGCCCGCGCGCTCCACCACCTTGTCGACGGGATGCGCGGTGGGAAGCGAAACGATTCCCTTCTGCAGGTCGACCAGGATGAGCGCGGTCTTCGCGTCGAGCTCGGTCACGGCCATCAGGACTCTCCCAATCGCTTGATCAGCGCCGTCGCGGCGACAAGGGCTTTGCGTTCCGCCGGATCGAGCTTCGCCATCGCGGCCAGGAGCCATTCCTGCTTGGCGATCCGGCGCTTGCGCCTGGCCTCGACGCCGGCGGCGGTGAGCGCAAACAGGACCTGCCGGCCGTCGGTCGGATGAGGCCGCCGTTCGACCAGACCCTGCTCTTCCAGGTCGGCCAAGGTGGTGCCCATCGATTGCGGCTTCACCGATTCCGCCCGCGCGAGATCGGCCGTCGTCAGCGGTCCGCGCTTTTCCAGCCGCGCCAGGGTGGCGGCCTGCGACCAGCTGAGCTCGCCGGGGTTCGCTTCGGCCCGAAGCCGGCGCACGAGTTGGCCGATCGCCAAGGTCAGCTCGGTGACGGCCGTTTCCAGCGAGGCAGCCGGAGGCTGGGAAGTTCTCATAAGCCTGAAATAGGTATTAGAAGCCTAACTTGCAAGTCTAACTTCTAATTTAGAATATCGCCTGGCGCCTCACCCCTTCGTCAGCTGCTCGCCCATCAACCGGTGCAGCAGGTTGATCGCCTTCAGCGGGCGGACCATCACCTTGAAGTGGGTGATCAGGTTTCCGTCGGCGCTGAAGGTGATCATGTCGATGCCGTTGATCCGGATCCCCTCGATCTCCTTCTCGAACTCGAGCACCGCGCCGTTTTCGCTCAGCCATTCGCCGACGTAGGTGAAGCCCGCGCCGCCCAGCACCTTCTCGGCGCCCGCCAGATACTTGAACGTGATCTCGCGCCCGCGCTGCGGCGTGTGCACGACGGGGCTTTCGAACACCGCGTCGGGATGCAGCAGATCCCACAGCGCCTTGGGGTCGTGGGACTTCATGTAGCCGTACCAGCGATCCAGCGCGGGCTTCCGCATCGGGTGTCTCCAGGGTTCAAGGTTGGGAACGACATTGACATTTCGTGCGAAATACGCAATACTGCGATGGAGAATTAGTCAGTTACTTTTGGTAACGTTTTTTCCTCCGTATTTAAAAGCGTTACTTTTGGTAACCATCGCGTCGTCTCTTCTCCTCCCCCGTCTTCGTGAGAGGACACAGGAGGTGAGAGATCGGCCACGTGGCTCGCCCCCGCCCCCCGTTGCGCACCTTCCCCGAGACGGGGGAGGAAATGAGATTCAGATGTCCCCGCTATCCTCTCTGGTGCCACCCTTCAGCAGGAGCCATCTTTAAAACATGGCGTTCCCACCGGGTTTCCTTGACGAGTTGCGTGCGCGGCTGAGCCTGTCCGACATTGTCGGGCGCAAGGTCTCGCTGAAGCGGCGCTCGGGCGCGGAGTACGCGGGGCTCTGCCCGTTCCACAACGAGAAGTCGCCGTCTTTCACGGTGAACGACAAGAAGGGCTTCTATCACTGCTTCGGCTGCGGCGAGCACGGCGACGCGGTGGGCTTCGTGATGAAGACCGAGGGCATGTCGTTCCCCGAGTCGGTCGAGAAGCTGGCGCGCGAGGTCGGCCTGCCGGTGCCGCGCGCCACGCCGCAGGAACGCGAGCGCGCCGAGCAGGCGTCGACCCTGCAGCAGGTCGTCGAGCAGGCGGCCCGCTGGTTCCAGAAGCAGCTGCGCCTTCCCGTGGGCCGGCAGGGCCTCGACTATCTGCGCGGCCGCGGCCTCAGCGACGAGGCGATCGACGATTTCCGCTTGGGCTTCTCGCCCGACTCGCGCGACGGCGTGATCGGCGCCCTGAAGCGCGAGGGCGCCACGATGGACAAGATCGTCGAGGCGGGCCTCGCCATCCAGCCCGAGGACGCGGGCCGCGCGGCCTACGATCGCTTCCGTGGCAGGGTGATGTTTCCGATCAACGACCGGCGCGGCCGCGTGATCGCGTTCGGTGGAAGGGTCATCGGACCAGGCGAGCCCAAGTATCTCAACTCGCCGGAGACGCCGCTCTTCCACAAGGGCGCCAACCTCTACTGCCTCGACCGCGCACGGGTGGCCGTCACCAAGGACCAGCCGGTGATCGTGGCCGAGGGCTACATGGACGTGATCGCGCTGCACATCGCGGGCTTCACCGGCGCGGTGGCGCCACTCGGCACGGCGCTGACCGAGGGCCAGCTGGGCGAAGTCTGGAAGCTCGCGGACGAGCCCTATCTCTGCTTCGATGGCGACAATGCCGGACGCCGTGCCGCGCAGCGTGGCGCCGATCGCGCACTGCCGCTCCTGAAGGCCGGCAAGAGCCTGCGCTTTCTGGCCCTTCCGGCGGGCGAGGATCCCGACAGCCTGCTGCGTGCGCGCGGGCCGGCCGCCATCGAGTCGGTGCTGAAACTCGCGCGTCCCCTGTCCGACGTGATCTGGGACATGGAGACCGAGGGCAAGCCGACCGACACGCCCGAGCGGCGCGCCGCGCTTCAGCGCGCGCTGCAGCAGCGGGTCGACCAGATCGCCGATCCCGTCGTGCGCGACTACTACAGCTCCGACATGAAGGCCCGGCTGAACAAGATGCGCCAGGCCGACGGCCAGGGGTGGTGGGGCACCGGCGGCGGCGGGCAGCCCGGCCAGCGCCGGCCGTTCCGGGGCGGCCAACCCGGCGCACCGGTGGCGCCCTTCCCGCCCGGCACCGCCTCCCGGACGGCCCATATCGAACCGGCCGGTGCCCGCCAGGTCTGGGCCCTGCTGGGAGCGCTGGTCGAACGGCCGACCATGCTGCACCAGCTCCAGGACGAGGTCTGGCGTCTGCCGATCGCCAACCAGGACGCCGCCCGCCTGCAACGCGGGCTGCTCGACGCCCTCTCCCTGCTGCCCGAGGGTGTCGATCCGGCGGCGGACGATGCGGTGGCCGGGACCGAGGCCGGCAGTACCCCCCTTGAAGCCGGGGTCATCGCCGATCATCTAAGGCGTAACGGCCTCAGCGAGATCGCTGAGACGGCCCGGGAAAAGGCCCTGAAGGTGTTCCGGACCGACCCGACCGACGCCGGCGGCTGGACGGACCAGTGGCGGCGGGCCGCCAAGCACCTGATGCAGCAGACCGGGCGGCCGGAGGAATTGAAACACGCGGAGGCGGCCTTCGCGGAGAACCCGAGCGAGGAGAACTGGCAGCACCTGCAATCGATCCTGGAGCTGCAAAAGCGGGAAAGCATAGAGGCCAGTGCCGCGACATAGCTGCTAACAGACCTATTGCACTATCGCCGCTTGAACTTCGTTACCATATAGTAGAAGGAGTAGTTTCAACGGGGCCGCCCACCCGTCCTCTCCTTCTCGCAGCCAAATTCACGGCCAGAATGGCCGTTGTACCCGTTTTGTCGCAGTTATAAGGAAAGAAATGGCGACCAAGACCGCGACCGTATCCCAGCCCGAAGCCGCCGAGACCCCGGAAGGTCCCGACGCTCCCCTCCTCGATACCCTCGGTGCCGAGCTCAAGAAGCTCGTCCAGAAGGGTAAGGAGCGCGGCTATGTCACCTACGACGAGCTGAACGCCGCCCTGCCGCCCGACGAGGTGTCCTCCGAGCAGATCGAGGACACGATGGCGATGCTGTCGGAGGCCGGCGTCAACGTGGTCGAGGCCGAGGAGCAGGAAGACGCTCCCGCCGCGGCCAACCCGGCCGAGCCCGCCAAGACCGCCGTCGTGGCGGCGGAGGCAACCGGCGAGGACGAGGAGCTCGGCCGCACCGACGATCCGGTGCGCATGTACCTGCGCGAGATGGGCAGCGTCGAGCTGCTGAGCCGCGAGGGCGAAATCGAGATCGCCAAGCGTATCGAAGCCGGCCAGGACAAGATGATCGGCGGCATCTGCGAGAGCCCGATGACGATCACGGCGCTGCTGGCGTGGCGCGACGCGATCAACGAAGGCCGCATCCTGCTGCGCGACGTGATCGACCTCGAGGCGACGCAAGGCGGCGTGCCGGGCGAGGCCAAGGCTCCGAGCGCCGACGGTTCGCCCGTGGCCGCCGTGCCGATGCCCTCGATGCCGCGTCCGCCGTCCCTGCCGCGGCCGGCGATCCTGCGTCCGCAGCCCGCCGCCAACGGCAACGCCAATGGCGCGGCCAACGGCGCCGCCGGCGTCCCGGGCGCGCCCGGTGAAGCCAGCGCCGAAGGCGAAGGCGACGACGACGAGAACGCGCTGTCGCTCTCGGCGCTCGAGGAGAAGCTGAAGCCCGAGGTGCTGCGCACGCTCACCAAGATCGCCAAGGTCTATCTCGAGATGTCGAAGGTGCAGAACCGGCGCCTGTCGACGCTCAACCGCGGCCAGAAGCCGTCGCCGGAGTTCGAGAAGAGCTACGAGAAGCACCGCAAGAAGATCGTCGAGCTGGTGCGCACGGTGCACATCAACGCCAACCGCATCGAGCAGCTCAAGCTCGCGCTCTACGACCTCAACCGCAAGCTGATGATGCTCGAAGGCAAGCTGATGCGGCTGGCCGAGAGCTTCCGCATCAACCGCCAGGACTTCCTCGACAACTACCTGACCCACGAGATCGACCCGAACTGGCTCGACAAGGTCGGCAAGCTCTCGGGCAAGGGCTGGAAGGACTTCGCCAAGAAGAAGACCGCCGACATCGAGAAGATCCGCGAAGAGATCCGGATCATCTCGGACTATGCCGGCGCGCCGATCTTCGAGTATCGCCGCATGGTCAAGACCGTGCAGGACGGCGAGCGCGAGATGATGCGCGCGAAGAAGGAGATGATCGAGGCCAACCTGCGCCTCGTGATCTCGATCGCCAAGAAGTACACCAACCGCGGCCTGCAGTTCCTGGACCTCATCCAGGAGGGCAACATCGGCCTGATGAAGGCGGTCGACAAGTTCGAGTACCGCCGCGGCTACAAGTTCTCGACCTACGCCACCTGGTGGATCCGCCAGGCCATCACGCGCTCGATCGCCGACCAGGCGCGCACCATCCGCATCCCGGTGCACATGATCGAGACGATCAACAAGCTGGTCCGCACCAGCCGCCAGATGCTGCACGAGATCGGCCGCGAGCCGCAGCCCGAGGAGCTTGCCGAGAAGCTCGGCATGCCGCTCGAGAAGGTGCGCAAGGTGCTGAAGATCGCAAAGGAGCCGATCTCGCTCGAAGCGCCGGTCGGCGACGAGGAGGATTCGCATCTGGGCGACTTCATCGAGGACAAGAACGCGGTGATCCCGCTCGAGGCGGCCATCCAAGGCAACCTGCGCGAGAGCACGACGCGGGTTCTTGCAACCTTGACGCCGCGCGAGGAGCGCGTGCTGCGCATGCGCTTCGGCATCGGCATGAACACCGACCACACGCTCGAAGAGGTCGGCCAGCAGTTCTCGGTGACCCGCGAGCGTATCCGCCAGATCGAGGCCAAGGCGCTGCGCAAGCTGAAGCATCCCAGCCGCTCTCGCATGTTGCGAAGCTTCCTCGACCAGGGCTGATCCAGAACACGCCGGGAAGGAACATCTTCCCGGCGTTTTTCTTGGCCGTGTTTCCTTTGTATCGAACGAACCCGTTCCGCAGTCATGCGCAAATGATTGGCTCGCGGCTGATGGCCGACAGGTATAGAATCCTTCATGCGGCGCGCACGAAACTGCGGGCGCCAACGATAAAGGATGATATGCGGCCGATGATCCGGCTGGGCGGCATGGTTGCCGCCCTTTTGTGTGCGACGCTCGGGGGTGCGGGAACTGCGCTTGCGCAGAAGGCCGGCGGGACGCTGAAGGTCTACCATCGCGACAACCCGCCGTCGGCCTCGATTCACGAGGAAGCCACGATCTCGACCACCATCCCGTTCATGGCGGTGTTCAACAATCTGGTCGTCTTCGACCAGCGCCTGGCGCAGAACAGCGAGAAGACGATCAAGCCCGAGCTCGCCAAGTCGTGGAGCTGGAACGCCGACAATACGGCCATCACCTTCAAGCTCGAGGAAGGCGTGAAGTGGCACGACGGCCGCCCGTTCACGGCGCGCGACGTCGCCTGCACCTTCGACATGCTGACCGACAAGTCGTCCCAGAAGCTGCGCACCAACCCGCGCGCCTCGTGGTATCGCAACCTCGAGCGCACCACCGCCGACAGCGAGTACGAGGTGACGCTGCACCTGCGCCGTCCGCAGGCCTCGCTGCTGACGATGCTCGCCTCGGGCGTGACGCCGATCTATCCGTGCCATGTCTCGCTTGCGCAGATGCGCACGCGGCCGATCGGCACCGGACCGTTCAAGCTCCAGTCGTTCAGCGAATTCCAGAGCATCCGCCTGGTGCGCAACCCCGACTACTGGCGCAAGGGCAGGCCCTATCTCGACGCGATCGACTTCACCATCGTGAACAATCCCTCGACCGCCGTGCTGAGCTTCGTCGCCGGCCGCTTCGACCTCACCTTCCCGTGGGAGATGACCGCCAACGACCTCAAGTTCGTGAAGAAGGAGCGGGCGGCGGCGATGTGCGACACGACGTCGATGAACCTCAACGTCAACCTGCTGGTCAACCGCACCGCGCCGCCGTTCGACAATCTCGACATGCGCCGCGCGCTGGTGCTGGCGCTCGACCGCAAGGCCTTCATCGACACGCTGACCCAGGGACTGTCGGTGACCGGCGGCACGATGCAGCCGCCGCCCGACGGCGTCTGGGGCCTGCCTGCCGAGATGCTGTCGATCGTCCCGGGCTACGGCCCCGACGTCGAGAAGAACCGTGCCGAGGCGCGGGCGATGATGGAGCGCATGGGCTATGGTCCCCAGAAACCGCTGCGTATCAAGATCGCCACGCGCGGCGTCACGATCTACAAGGACGCCGCCGAAATGCTGCAGGGCCAGCTGAAGTCGATCTACATCGACGCCAGCCTCGAGGTCGTCGAGACCTCGCTGTGGTTCAATCGGCTGCGCCGCAAGGAATACGTGCTGGGCGTCAACGCGACCGGCAATGCCGTCGACGATCCCGACCAGATGTTCTTCGAGAACTTCGCCTGCAAGTCGGGTCGCAACTACACCGGCTACTGCAATCCCGAGATCGAGAAGCTGTTTGAAAAGCAGTCGGTGGAGAGCGACCCCGCCAAGCGCCTCGAGGTCGTGCGCGAGATCGACGTCCGCCTGCTGGCCGACGGCGCCCGCCCGCCGATCTACTGGAGTCGCTCGACGACCTGCCACCAACCCTACGTGAAGGGCTACACCAGCATGGTGAACAGCATCTCCAACGGCTTCCGCTTCGAAGACGTCTGGCTCGACAAGTAGGGAACCTGCCGCGGCGCTCCACGTTGTGACCTCCTGCTCTCAGAAGGAGGCGACCGTGGCCAACAACAGCATTCTGTACGGACTGGTCGGCGCGCTCAGCGTCGCCGTGGTCGGTGGCGGCCTCTACATCGCCAAGGAGAAAGGCGCCTTCGCGCCGGCGCCGGCCGTCGTAGCCGCTCCCACTCCCGCTCCGCCGCTGCCCCGGCCTGCCGCTCCGGCGCCCGTCGCGACTCCGCAACCTGCCACGCCGCCGGCCGTGCCGGCCGGCCCCACGGCCGCTCAGGTCCAGCAGCGCGATCAGCTGCTGATCGATGCGCGGCGCGCCATCACCCGCGGCGACTTCGCCAGCGCCGACCGCGCGCTCGACCAGGCCGAGCGGATCGATCCGCGTTCGTCCGACGTGATCGCCGCGCGACGCGACCTAAATGACGCCCAGCAGCATGCCAATCGCAACGACCGCAAGGTCGACGGCCTGGTGGCGCAGGCGCGCGCCGCCATCGGGCGCCATGACTACGTGACCGCCGATCGCCTGCTCGACCAGGCCGAGGGCATCGATCCGCGCGACCGTGACGTCCTGCAGGCGCGCGCCGAACTGAACACGGCGAACCCGCGCCGCCGCTAGCTAGGCCGCGAGCTTGTAAAGCTCCGCCACGTTGTCGTGCAGGATGCGCTTCCTCTGCGCATCGTCGAGATGCGCGGTCTGCTCGCGGATCACGTCCTGGCTCCAAGGCCAGGTCGAGTCGCTATGCGGGAAATCGCTGGCCCACATCAGCTGCTTGTCGCCCATCAGATGGGCGAACTGGAACGCCGTGTAGTCGTCCTGGAAGGTGAGCGAGATGTTCTCGCGGAAATATTCCGAGGGCCGCCGCGCGAGTTCCTTGCCCTTCATCCAGTAGCGGTGGCGCTTGTAGGCGTGGTCCATGCGGTAGGAGAAGTGCGGTGCCCAGCCGGCATCGGCCTCGACGCAGACGACGCGTAGCTTTGGATGCCGCTCGAACACGCCGCCGAACACCAGCATGCCCATGATGTCCTGGCAGCCGCGGATGATCGACAGGAAGCCGTTGAGTTTCGGGCCGCGCGGCTTCATTAGCGAATTGTCGCCCGAGGTCGTGAGGATGTGGAACGACAGCGGCATGTCGAGCGCGACGGCTGCTTCCCAGAACGGATCGAAGGCCGGATCGTCGTAGTCCTTCTCGCCCGGATTGCCTGGCATCATCACGCCCTTGAAACCCATCGCCTTGATCGCCTCGAGGTCGGCGATGCCTTCCTTGATGGTGCGGACCGCGGTCTGGCCGAGGCCGACCAGGCGCTCGGGATCGTGGCTGCAGTATTCCTGGAGCCAGCGGTTGTAGGCGTCGAAGCAGGCCTTCTTGTAGTCGAAGTCGGGATGGTTGCAGATCAGCATGCCGACAGTGGGATAGATCAGCTCGGCCCCGACGCCGTCGCGATCCTGGTCGGCCAACCGCATTTTGGGGTCCCAGCCGCCCTTGTGGAGATCGTCGAACTTGGCGCCGCCGATACGGATATCCTTGGGATCGACACCGGCCGCGGCGATCAGCCCGAGCGGCACCGGCGTCTTCATGCCGTCGACGACGAAGGTGTCGCCCATCTTTTCAAGGGTGACGACATGGGGCGCGCGCTCGCGAAAGGCCGGATCTATATGGTCGCGATAGCAGTTGGGCGGTTCGGTGATGTGCGAGTCGGCGGAAATCGGCAGCCAATCCATGCGTTTCCTCCCTGTCTTGCCGAAAGGGTAGGCTTGACCTGCACCGGACGGCAAGCGCACGGCCCGCGCCGATTTCGGCCGGCGGCAGCAGTTGAACCCCCCGGCCTCCTATGGCATATCCGCGCCTCTTCGCTGCCGTAGCTCAGTGGTAGAGCACTCCCTTGGTAAGGGAGAGGTCGACAGTTCAATCCTGTCTGGCAGCACCATT
>OUNM010293480.1_pt1 | contig 16244 bp, 11 predicted proteins | sample 1769961 | NCBI WGS metagenome assembly OUNM01 (sample SAMEA3914820, study PRJEB12502) | metagenome | biome: forest; material: soil | place: USA | collected 2012-03-12 | depth 0.3 m | reverse complement strand
GTATTGGGTTGTTAGGTAGCATGTTGGGAGGGAGGTGTTGTGGGGGATGGGAGGTGAGGTTGGGAGGTGAGGTTGTTGCTACTAGGTACGTGCCTACTCATGTACTAAGAGTACGTACTAGCAGCTAAAACACCAGACATAGTATGAATCGGTGTGTGCCAGGAATGGACGCCTAGTCCTGAACACGACCCAAGAGGAGTGTGCTCATCAGGTCAACCATGTGTTGCTCGACCGGATGGCCAAGCCGCAATCGTGATCGTCACATTGAGGCTTTGAGCGGAACGACATGCCGTGGTTAGGCTTGGCACCCTCCCATCGAGTGTGACCACTGACCAGTGGCTTCCACCGTTCGTCAGGGTGCGAATAGGAGACGACTTGCACAGGGCCATCAGCCCCATTCATTCTCCAGCACCGCGTGACAACGGCGCAACTCTTCAAACATGGAGCGAGTCGAGTGCGCCAAAGGCAACCCAATAACAGGTTGGTCGACAAAATTCCCACGCATCTCGACTTCCAGACACCGATGATCTCATCCGTCAACCAGCCCACGCCACGTTTTCAAGCTAGCAGAATAAGCACCCCCTGAAGAACTTTCAAATCCGGGGGGTAGCATCTCGCCGGCATGACGGCCGTCTCGGCACTACTCTGCATGCCACCGCGTTGCCGACGGTACATGGTGCCGGAAAGGAGTGTTTCTGGTCCGAGTCGCCACCCAGGGGGAGAAGTGATCGACGCGGGATCGGAGCGTCGCTGGATCTTCGAAACTCGAAATCTATTACTGCGGTGCTAATATAGGCCTTTCCGAAAACCCGGTCCACGTCAAACAATCAAGGGGAACCCGGTACGATCTCGTTCATTATCACCGCCAAGAACTCTCCCGATTTCGACGCGTTCGATAAACTTCGATCTACGTCAGACACCGTAGGGCATTGCGATCCAAGGGGGCCTTCCCTCGAGCTCCCTATAAGTGAGACCGGGCCAAAATTGGGACGGGCCTTCAACCGCCGCAGGCCCCGGTTTCTGGGCCGCTGGGCGCGCGGCAGTGCCATTCCGCATTACCGCACTAGATTACCCAGCATATTACCCGACCCCAAACCCACCAATCGTCCATATGACGGCGCCCTGTTTCGGAAGGCCGTACGCACCCCGGATCGCCCCGGACCACTCCTGGGGTGGCATTGCTGTGGGGTGCGCAACGCCTGATCCTGTCCACGGGGCCGCCGCCGAAGTTGACGCGGTGGGACTGGCCGGACGACAGCTTGGAAATTGGAGGACGGAGGGACTCGTGGTGGGATGGATCAGGGACAGATGGGAGGGTCAGCAATTCCTGGTTCGTGGGCAGCCTGCCTGACGTAAAGCCGGCCATCCAATCCATGATGATCCGCCGGAGGACCGGCAGGTATAAATCAGCGTCGACGGCCTTCCGGGGGGAAGACACACACCAACTGTCCAGCTCCCAAGCCTCTCCTCCCCAGCTTTCACCGCACCCGCAAGTCCGCAGGTACCGACCAGCTGCCGGCAGCCCCTCGCTAAGTAAGGCAGCCGCTCGCCACCATGAAGACGTCCAGCATTGCCGCCTTGGCGGCGCTGTGGGCCCAGCAGGCGGCCGCCCACGCCATCTTCCAGGACCTCTGGGTCGACGGCGTCGACTACGGCTCGCAGTGCGCGCGCCTGCCCTCGTCCAACTCGCCCGTCACCGACGTCACCTCGACCAGCCTCCGCTGCAACGTCGGCACCACCCGCCCGGGCGCAAAGTGCCCCGTCAAGGCCGGTTCGACCGTCACCGTCGAGATGCACCAGGTAGCCTCATCCCAACCTACCTTTCCGTACACGACTAACACCCCCCGCAGCAACCCGGCGACCGCTCCTGCGCCTCCGAAGCCATCGGCGGCGCCCACTACGGCCCAGTAATAGTCTACATGTCCAAGGTCTCCGACGCCGCCTCAGCCGACGGCTCCTCCGGCTGGTTCAAAGTCTTCCAAGACGGCTGGGCCAAGAACCCCTCCGGCGCCGTCGGCGACGACGACTACTGGGGCGTCAAAGACCTCAACAAATGCTGCGGCCGCATGGCCGTCAAGATCCCCTCCGACCTCGCCCCCGGCGACTACCTCCTCCGCGCGGAAGTCATCGCGCTGCACACGGCCGGCAGCTCCGGCGGCGCGCAGCTGTACATGACGTGCTTCCAGCTGACGGTCACGGGCAGCGGCGCCGCCACGCCGGCGACGGTGCTCTTCCCTGGCGCGTACAAGGCCACGGACCCGGGGATTCTGGTGAACATCCATGCCGCGCTGTCGTCGTATACCGTGCCTGGGCCGGCGGTGTACTCCGGGGGCTCGACCAAGTCGGCGGGGAGCGGGTGTGTCGGGTGCGAGTCGACGTGCACGGCTGGGTCGGGGCCGACGGCCACGGTTACGGCGCCTGCGGCGACGGGCACGACGGGCGCGCCGAGTGGGGGGGGCGCGTGCGAGGCGGGCAAGTATCAGCAGTGTGGTGGGACGGGGTATACGGGGTGTACTGGCTGTGTGGTAAGTTGAGAAATCCCGGTGGCTGTGAGGGGTGGAATAAGTGTGCTGACGTGATTGTGTGTTAGTCTGGGTCGAAGTGCAGCGCTGTCTCGCCTCCGTATTACTCGCAGTGTGTCTAAGTACTGGGAGGGCGTGTGGAAAGATGCGGAAGGGAATGGGATGGGCAAGCCGAGGGATGGCTTGCTGGAGAGGCATTCTTGTATATAGTTGCCGTTGTCAAATGTGAATATGATGAGATCCAAAACGGGTCTTTGCAGATGTTGATGTTGGGTGCTTGGAGGTGGGAGATTCCAGAGCTTGAGCTCTGCTGACAGGTTGCTAGCTCTTGAATTGTGTGGCTCTTGTATTTCTGCATTGCCCATTACAACACCCCCGGCGGGTCAACTGCAAGACAGCTTTGGCAGCCTGCGACCTGAGTCATCATGGGCATCGAGAGGACTGGTGTTGGCGCTGTTGGGGGTGGTCACGGCGGAAAGGGGTTGACCAGGGCTGGGTGGCGCCAGCAAGAAAAGTTGCAGAAGAGAAGGAAGCCGATGGTGATTCATAAAATCATGATGCCAGGAAATCGAAGTCCAGCAAAGTCAGTCCGGGGATGCGTCCTCTCGAGAGTCGAGGCCGGGGTGTGAGGTCTGTCGAAAAGGGTTTGGTCCACTAGGCTTACTTAAATCCATGCATTGGTGTCATTGGATATCGGCTCAATGGTCTAGTGGTATGATTCGCGCTTCGGGTTTCCACCCTGATTTGAAAACAAGTCATGTGCGAGGTCTCGGGTTCGATCCCCGATTGAGCCCCTGAGTTTTGCTTTTGCCCATGAGCCCATGTACCAAACAACCCTGCATTGTAACTCTCTGTTTACGCTTTTTGGCAGGACTGGTGTTTGGCTTGGTCGTGTTCCTCATTTGACAAACCACGACATGCCTGCTCACCAGAACCTGGTCACCTCACGCGTTTGTATCAACAAGTCCGTGCATACACCCCCCCTGGATTCATCGTCTCACCGACTTGGCTTCTCCCCCATCCCATATCACAAAACAATTGAACCCACCCAACTCCACCGAACAAGGCCGCATCCAATGCCCCTGCAATGACACCAGAAAACGCCATCCAATCCGCCCTCGAGGCCGTCAACAACGGCCAGTCCATCCGCAAAGCCGGCGAGGCCTTCGGCGTCCCCTTTTCCACTCTCCGCCACCGCGTCGTCAGCCGCGCCCAGCCAAAAGGCCAGTACGAAGCCGAGGTCATGCAGAAGCTGAGCCCCGAGCAAGAAAAACACCTGGCCACCTGGGTTCTCGCGCAGGAAGCTCTCGGGTTCCCCGTCAAACAAAAGGAAATCGAGCTCTTCGCCAACCGCGTCCTCGACGCGTCTGGCTCGTCCGAGACGGTCGGCAAGAACTGGCTTCGCAAGTTCATCAACCGGAACCCGGCGCTGAAGGCTAAGAAAGATAGACGTGTGGAGGCCAAAGCAGCTGGTCGCGTCAAACGCGGTTAATAGCAGCATGCTCACATGTGCCTGGAATGACCCCTGTTGATCTGCTGGAGATAATTGCTAGAGAAGAGCCTGGATACTGTGGATTGATCCGCAGGTGAGTCTATACACTGACCCGAACTCGAGCATAGTATGATTCTTACATCGCCTTACAGCTATCAGTTCTGCTAATATTTAATTACGAATCGTCCTCACTTCCTTCCCTCTTAATTTCTCTTTTCGTTGTTTTCTCTCCACCAGCATTACTTTTCAGCGGCCAAACCGTGGCAGCACATATTCAGTGATCCCACCCCGCTCCCGACACTCCTTACGCGCTTCGTGCCTCACCGGAATCTCATTCGTGCCACCATGCATGTCACTGGAACAGCACGTAAGAGCGGAAACGGACCAGCCATTCTGAATTGGTCTACCACCACTGACTGATATGCCTCACACAACAGCAAACCCAACTCCCTCCCATCTCCAGCGCGGCTGGGACTTTCCCGACGTGAAACAACTACTCCCTCAAACCACCACCCCCACCACCCATCCATCCATCCACCTGCCGTCACCCACCACGGCCCCCGCTCCTACCCCTCCCACTGGAACCTTCCTCCAGAACATCGCCCCCATCCCAGCTCTCCACCAACCTCACCGCTTCGGCGCACCAAAAACACGAAGCGGCCAGGTGGCCGTCTCCCGGTTAAGGACCTTGGGCGGTGCCACGACTGCCTTCTTGACAAACGGCAGCTTGTTGCGGTGTGCCGCATTGGTTGAGGCGCTTGGGGCCGTCCTACTGTTAACGACAGGGGCTTGCTGTTGGCGAGGCGGGGCCTGCTGCTGCTGCTGCTGCCCGCGAACGGGGAGTTGCTTGCCTGGCTGCTGTCCGGTTGGCATGTTTATGAAAGGGGTGGTTGATTGGGTTGGGAAGCGTGAGTCCAGGTCTGAGGCGCGAGTTGATGGGATTGGTTTGTTGGCTGGAGGGTGCGGGATGGTGAGTTGTGAGGAGTGGAGGGTAAGGCGAGGGCAGGGCTTGGTTTTATAACCGTGAAGAGACAGTGACTCGGCTGCGGCTGTGGTGATGTCGATGGATTTGGCCCTGGGTCACTGGCGTGCTTGTAGGGGCTGGCCTGGACGACGGGAGGCACGGCGCTTTGGTCGAGGCCGACCACGCCGCGTTGGGTGGGGGTGGCCACACCCTGATGGATGAGGGCGACCACGCCGCCCGAGAGGAGCACCAACATGCCGCGGCAATAGGGGAGCACGACTACGCCGCTTTGGAATCTTCGATGGACCTCACCACGGCGAAGCGGATACGAGAGCAAGCCAGCTCATGATAGCGGTTTCAAAAATAAGAGATATAAAACAGATTCGACTAAGTTGAGTTAACAAATCCTGGGCAGTTGCTTCGCCACGTTTTGGATGGGCCTGGCCACGGCAAAGTGGAAGCGATAAAAAGCCAGCCCTTGATGGAGGTTTCGAATACCATAGAAATATAAACAGATTCCACCAGGTTGACAGATCATGGACCCTCACTAGTCTCGCTACTATAGATAACTGCTGAAACGTTTCATCTGTCTTCAGCCTCAGCTGGTGTTTGTCTGCCGCCCAGTTACAGAGAGACAGAACCTGAGGTTAGTTCGTTCTTCATGTTCATACACCTGCCGTGGTTTAAATGTGAATCCGCTAAGTGTCGAGAGCGAAATGAAACCGCACCAAGCTGTACAAACTGGATGGTACCGCCGCGCATGCATAGAGACTGAGAAAAGCGTATCTAGTTGACGCTATTGCTACCAGAGCAGTGAAATCTCGCGCTCCTATCATACACCAACCACCACTTGTAGTTGTAGATCACCACCTAGCCCATGTCTATGCCGTAAACTCGAGCGTGTCCGGGATAGGGGCATAGCTAGCCAGATTCTTGCCTCCAAAGCATCTCATCAGCCACTCCTGGCGCAACCTAGGCTTGGCTTCCCACTCGGACGGGATCCAACCCCGGAACTCCTGCATCGGGCTGTCCCAGTGAAGCCACATGGGGTTGGGCGGAAGCTTCATGCCATCACAGGGCCCGCGCCCGCGTCTGGTCTTCGCCCAGACGATTGAGATGTTGTAGTCGATCAGAACGATCCGGGGCATCGTTTTCGCCTGCGCTGCCTCCGGGGTATTGGCAGGGAACTTGAGAATGACGTTGCGCGCAGCCAGATCGCGCTGGTTGATGCCGCTAAGCCGCAGCTTTGCGTCGCCCTCCAAGACCCGTGCGAGCACCTCGAGACGGTATGCCTCGTTGAACCGGGGGGCGGAAAGAATCTCCCGGAGGCTCGGCCCCTGGACATACTCGACAAGAATGAGGCGCACTTGGCGGAACCGCGTCGTGTGGCCGAGCTTGACAGTAAAAGTCCAGGAGCCATGGTACCTGGGCGCAAAGCCTCCGGCCTGTCCGACGGCTTGCAAATGCTGGTACGCGGCGGCCTCGCGGCTGTAGTCCTGATCGGCAAGCCAGGTCACATCGCAGGGCACGCTGTCGGAGGCGTTGCTGGCAAAGGAGTAGTACAGCGGATCGTAGATCTTGGCCACTGCGTGGAAGGTCTGTCCAGGTTGGGGCGCTGGAGCCGTTGGCGTGATGCTGCAGTAGGCCAGCTGGGGGCCCCGGCCGTCGATGACAGCGAGTGCGTGGTCCACTTTTAAGGTGCAGGTGCGCGGGGTGGTCGCGGCGGTCGCGGCGGCCGGTTCCAGCGGCGGTCTGGCCATGACGAGCTCGGTCTGCTTCAGGGAGCGCAGAGCCTGGTCGGTCACGGCAGCCCGTGTCCCGGGCCCGTAGTCTCGCCCGCCAAAAGGGGCGGGCGGGATGTGGCTCGTGATGATGGCGGTGAAGTTCTCCTTGTAAGGGCAGGGCAGTTTGTCCGGGTCCGCAGGGGGCCTCCATGTCTGCAGGGAGGGCTGCGGGATGGCGGCTTTGGGGTGCGAGACGTTTGGGCGTGGGGGCATGACGGCGGGATCGCAAAACTCGGGAGCAATGGAAGAACCGAAAAAGTCACACGGGCAAGGCGGCGGGTTGAGAGACTCAGACGAAGTGAGGGCGGTTGCAGACTGGAGCGAGCTGCGGTGGAGCAGGTCGTGCCGATGGGGCGGCCACCGACTTGTTAAGATGTAAGAATCAAGGGCCGGGTTAGACTCGCGTGTTTGATGGACGGTGTGACGCTCTTGTTGCTGTTGGTGGTTGAGTTGACTCAGTTGAGTTCGCTCCTTTAGACGTCGAGGTCTGCTGGTGCCACGCACGGACGCGGATTCCATCCAGCCAAGGCGCTGCGTGCCTCTGGGTTTCGTCAGACTGGATCGAGCACCCTTTTTTGATCTGTAAGTGAAATTGCCTATTTCGGTAGTTCCAAGAGATCCAAAGCCACGCCACGCTCCGCATTCCGCGCCTCTCAGAGTCACAGCCCACGCCGCCCACAGTGCTCTTGGTCACTGCTCCTCGCCCTTTGACTGCAACCATCACTGGGTCGATGAATGGGCCCTGGATTCAGCAGCCTGCGCCCGACAGCTCCCTCCTTCTTCGAGTCCCGAAACAGAGGAGTCGACCACGACTCCGTCCCGTCAAGGCTCGAGACGGAGGTATCATGGCACGCCGCCAACATCCTGAAATAGCATCTATGGTCTCGCTAGCCTTGATGGCGATGCCTGTGTATGTGGAATCTTACTAGACTCTGGTCAGTGGTCGGTTGGATGGCCGATCTGAGTCCCCAACGGTTCAACGGACCAAGTCGCCGGCCCGTAGCTTGATATTGCCTGCTTCAGGCCTGTCACTTATAAGATGACAGCTTCCGCCCGCCCTCCAACCTCAAGACCGACCCTACATCGCTCAAGTCAGGACCTGTATACAAAGCCATTTCGCTTCATATCCACCCCCAAGCTCAAGAGCATCCGAGAGACCAAAGCCAAGATGGCCGCCCAGCCCCGAACCATCCGCCAGTCCTTTGCCGATCCGCTCCCCGCCTATCCCAATCCCAACCAGGGCATAGGTGCCAATGCCAGCGTATCGGGCGATTCAACCCGAAACACCGATCCGTGCTACTTCGCCATCGGCGCCCGACAGAACTGGTTCAACATCGGCCAAAACGCCATTGGCGACCCCGCCCTCGCCGTGCCCGCCCACCCACTGAACCGCGAGTGTATCCATTTCCGCGAGGAGGCCACCTACCACAACAGCGAAGGCGATGTCGTCCGTTCTGCCGCCCAGTATCTGCTTCACCCCGTCAACCAGGTCCTCAGTAACGTCAATGCGCTCATCCGGTGCCAGTCCGAGCTCACCACAAACCGGGTCCGCAGCGACATCACCTACTTCCGTGGGCCCGTTGCCCCCCAACTCCCCGCTCCCGGGAACCCCGGACACGCCGGCAACCCAAACTACAGGGCCATTGCCGTCGTCGAGTTCAAGAAGCGCGGCGTCATCAAGCAGGCCGAGTTCACCGCCGCCAACCGATTCCCAGCTGCTGTGCCCACCCCAGTGCAGGTCGCCACCACCATCGCGGCCGCCCAGAACAGGCCCAACGAATCGTATTTTGCGGGCGACGCCCTCACCCTGATCAAGCAGGCCGGCTCGTACGCCCTCGCCCACCGCACCCCCTACGTGGCCCTGTTTGACTGGGACTTTCTCGTCCTCGTCCATTTCACGCAGTTGGATCTTGCCAATACCTTCTCTGGCGACTACTGCGAGGTGCAGGTCATCCCGAACGCCCAGTCGCAGACGATGCGCAGTGCCCTGCTGGGATTCCTGGGCCACGCCTACCAGAATGTTCCCCTCGTCTAGAAGCCTGTCCGTTTTGTGGAAATAGCAGCGGGAACTGCCATTTGGGTAAAGGGGGATACCTACGGTGTCTAGACAGGGATAGGTAGTTGATAAAATTGAATTGGACCCTCTGTCAGTGACGAGGTTATTACAATGTGTCTTCCAGTTCTGTGACACTTATCAACTTGTGCAACTGAAAGCTAAGAGCTCAAAACAGGAAACACAGAAGGAAACAGAGGAGGAAGTGGAGAAGGACATATAAGGATATAAAAAAACGGGCTGCTAAACGGTAGGCTAGATACGTAGAGGGACCAAAAAAGGGGGACCAAAAAGGGGGGACCAAAAAGGGGGGACTAAAAACGGGGGGCACCTGGGTGTCAACACCACGCAGACGGACGCCAAACATCACCAGTTTTGCAGGCTATCCTGGCCAGTCCGGCCCTATCCCGCCCGTTATTTTCGACGGGACAAGATGGGTCCGTCCCACAGCTAATCAGGCCTAGTCCGCCTAAAAGCTCTCTTGTCGCCAATTTGCGGCGAACTGCAGCGACAGAACAAGGGCCGGACAGGTGTAACGCATACCAAGGAGCATCAACAGTGGGCCAATATGCGCGATAGTGGAGCCAGAAAGGTGGTCTGTGGGCTGAACTGGTGCTCCCTGGACTGATTAGTCCTAGGAGAATCTGCCCTTAAGAAGTTCTGACAGATGGAGTGGGGGTTGACGAGGGGCAAGGGCGGGATGGGGAGGGGTAGTGAGGCTGTGGTTGAGTTTGGGGAGGGGCTGCACCGGGGCTGAGGGACACAAGGGGTGCCTGACAACCATCCAGCTTTACCGAACCTTTTCCCACTGCATGTCCCCGCCCGAATGGCGACGTCCTCCATCCCCGATCCGGGTGTCGCACAGGTGTGCGCCTCCTGCAAGAGAGCAGTCCATGAGGACAGGTTCTACCCCAGTGTAGAAGAATTGCGCGAGGCTATAACCCCCGAAGAAACAGCGTCTTACAGAACCGAGCCAAACATCCCCACGCAATACTCCTTATTCGAACAGCTGCCCGAGCTCTTGACACTGGACGCCTCCGCACGCCAAGGATGTGATTTCTGCCGCTTCCTTCGCGCCATCATCCTTTCCGGAGACACGAACGATGTCATGATTCAGGTCGCCGGGAAGGGCTTCGCAGCTCTAGGGCCGCTTTCAGTCGAGATCAATGTTTCCTATGGTTGGAGGTGGTTCCAACGTGCAGGCTCGGCCGTTGGCTCAATGAGTGTGTTGCTCACTCTCGAAGGCTTCGAGCCTCAGATCAACCTGCAGTGCTTTGTGGAAGGTGTCACGGGTCAGAACCCCGGGTATTCCAAGTCTTCTATGTAGTGCTGTGAGCCGTTACTGACCATGGTATCTTGATTCCAGGCTCTGGACGGGTAGCCCAGTGGCTCGGAGTCTCACTTCCGTCCGAGCAGAATTACCTGGGGAACGAATGTCTAAGTTGGATACAAGACCGGATCCAGACCTGCTGCAACAGCCACTCCCATAACGTGCTTGACCGGGGCTTTATTCCGGCACGGCTCCTCGACGTGACACATCAGCAGCCCAAGCTGGTCCACCGAGCCGAACTCAAGTCGGCCTCTCGCGTCAAGTACGCGGCTCTCAGCTACTGCTGGGGATCGGCGGCAGACTCCCAAAGACAAACCAAGACGACGGCAGCCACGCTTCCACAGCGAGTAGCAGGCCTGCAAGACGCCGAAATGACGGCCGTCTTGCGGGATGCCGTCCGCACCACGCGGGCATTATCCATTCCCTACCTCTGGATTGACGCCCTCTGCATCCTTCAAGGTAGTACCCCTGACTGGGAGGAGAATTGCCGGGACATGGACAAGATTTATGGCAGCGCCCACGTCACGCTCTGCGCCGCATCATCCACTTCCTGCCACGAGGGGTTTCTATCTCCGAGAGGGCTGCGTCTCCGGCTACCATTCCAGTCGTATCGTAGAGCCGATGTTCGCGGTTCTTATGAGATCCAATTCAAGTACGCCCGGTGTTTGCAAACCACGGAGCCCCCGGACGTGCTGGGCTATGACTTGACCTTCTGCCGCTGGGCATACAGAGCCTGGACGTTTCAAGAAAAGGCGCTGTCAACACGCCAGGTTCTGTTCGGCAACTCGGGCATCCACTTCCTGTGCGAAAACACCCACGAGTCCATGGGCGACGAGCCGAAGGAGCCCGCCACCGACACCAGGTTCCAGACCACCAACACCGTGACATCAGCAACCCCGACCCAACTCAGCCAGTCCTGGGAAACCCTCCTCTCACTCTACAGCGCCTTCGACGAAACCGCCCTCACCCACGCCTCCGACATCCTGCCCGCCCTGGCCGGCCTCGCCCGCCTGTTCCAACAACGCCTCAACGACACCTACATCTGCGGCCACTGGCAAACCACCCTCTTCCACGACCTCATGTGGACCCTCTCCCACAAGCTCTACGCGCCCACCCGAGAAACCCACCTCGCCAAGCTCCCCGCCCGCACCAGCCGCCTCCTCCCCTCCTGGAGCCGCCTCCTCCAGTCCCGCCCCACCATCAACCGCTTCACCCCCGGCGGGAGCAGCAGCCCCTTCCGCGCCCTGCGCCCGGAATACCAGCGCCTGATCCCGGACGTCGCCCTGGCAGGCTCCAACCCCCTGGGCGCGGTGCGCCACGCCAGACTGCGTCTGACGACAGTCCTGCTCGAGCCGACTGGCATGGCGATGCACAACGAGCCGAGCCTTGGCGAGGGGGAGGAGCACTGCGGGTTCAAGTGGCACGCTGACTTTGGCGGGGATCGGTACCTGGACGCTGAGAGCCCCAGTCCGATGGTTTTTCGGCTGGATCGGCGGGTCGAGGGGGCGGCGAGCGAGTTTGATAGGTATACGTCGTCCGAGGTTTGGGGGGTGGAGGAGATGAGGTGGGCGTTGCTGGGGAGCTGTGAGATGCGGGCGGACGGAGGACGGGCGGCGTTTGGGCTTGTTTTGCATGCCGTGCCTGGTGAGGTTGGGAGGTATTGGAGGGTTGGGGCGTTCGTGCCATCAAACGCGGGGAGGCACGGGGATAGCTTGGCGTTGTTTAGGAGGGTGGGGAGGGTTGAGACTGTTGAGGTTGTGTAGATCTTCGGTATTTTGAGTGCTGTGTGTGGAGGGTACTTAAGAGAAAAAGATTCTTCGCAGAAATCAGAGATCTCGTCCTATCTTGTCTGTAAAGAGAAGATAATAGTATACTCTTCTGTTTCATACGGAATAGAACTCTAAAAGAAAGAAAGAAAGGAATAAGCAAAGAGAATAAGTAGAAGAAGAAGTAGAGCAGAAACCCGCTTGCTTATATTCTGCCTACTCGTTTATCGCTGTAGGTGTCATCAGCACGTCGTATCAAAACCTTCTTTCCCATCCAGCCTCGCCATTCCCTGATTCAAGCTACCAAACTCCGCCCTCATAAGAAACATGAACCGAAGCCCAACCGAAGCCCTGAAACCAACACCATCCCGACCATTTCCAACTGATCAATTTCCCTCACACCCAAATCCCGAAGCACAGAACCCCAATTCCAAATCCCAGATCATAACTCATCATCATCATCATAACCTACCCCCTTCCCTTCAGGTTCCAAGTTGACACGTCACCCAACCAAATGAACCAACCCTCTTGAGTCCTCCGTCAACATTGAACAGCCCATCAAACTCAAAACCCCGCCAAAATCTCATCAAAAGTCGTCGCCCTCTTCCTTCTCACCACCGGAGCACCACCCCCTGCCCCAGCTCCAACCCCATTCCCAACCCCATTCCCAACCCCATTCCCAACTCCACCCCCACTCCCAGCCTGAGTATCAGTCCGAGCCCACGCCTGGTAACTCTGCCGCCTCGCTCCACGCCCAGCGTATCCATCTTCATACCCCCGCCCGACTTGTGGCGGCTCAGCAGCCGTGACTGTTGCGCGGCGGGAGAGGGGCTGGTTTGGGCGCTGTTGCCGGGAGCGGGAGGCTGAGGGCGGGGAGGAAACGGAGACTTTGGTGGTGTTAGTTTCTTTGTTTGTTTTGTTGAGTTCCTTTCTTGTCTGAAATGCGGGGTGGGAGAGTAGAGGGGAAGGGTGGATGGTGAGAGCAGTGGAGGGGTCAAGATTGCATCTCGGCAGGGATATTGAGGGAGCTGAAAGGGGAGACATACGGAAGCGGGTTAGGCGGGAGAGGGTGCCTGATCGTTTGAGGGGTGTTGGTGGTGGTGAAGGAATGGGGTTCTTTTCGTCGTAGTCGGTGTCCGGGAAGGAGTACGAGTAGGAAAAGGTGTCGGCGTCGGTGTCGTTATCCGAGGCGATGGTGGTGCCGCTGAGACGGTGGAAGCGGGAGTTGGGGTGGCGGTTGTGCGGCCTGACAGTGGAGGCCGGGTATGCCGGGGTTTCGTCCGCCTCCTCCTCGTCGCCGTCGTCCCGGGCGCTGAAGGAGGACAGGCGGGGCGCGGCGGCCTTGCTCACGCGGTACAGGGTGCCGTAGCGGCTGCCGGGCGGGCCCTGCCAGTAGCTGCCGTCGCTGTCGCGGTACGTGTAGATCTGGGTGCGCTCGTCGTAGCCGACGCGGCTCATGCCGTGCGGCAGCCGGTCGTTGTCGTAGTCGAGATCCGCCTTGTAGCCCATGGTGATGGTGATGGTGATGGTGGTGGTGGTGGTGGTGGTGTCGCGTGGTGGTGTGGGGTAAGGCCGTAGGGCTGACGGCGAGGTGCAGGTAACTGACAAGTATTTAAGCCGGATGCGGGGTTCGACAGCTGTTCTCTGGACGGCCAGGACAGGACGATCTCTTCTAAAAATAACAAGGGAGAAGAGATGGAAGGGAGCGGCATATCCCGACCAGTGATGGCCGCCTTTAATACACCAAGATGTGTTATAGAACCCTAACCCTGTCTTCATCGGAGTTGATCATGTCCTCACTTCAGCCCCGACACGAGACAGCAACGGTGGCACCAAGAACGAATCAAAAGGGTCTATCCAAGAGTCCTCTATCGCTCGATTGCGTCGCCTCCGTCACACCGACCATGTGGGCAACGCCAGTGCCCTTGGCATAACAGAGAGGACGCCAGCACCAGTCCGCAACAAAGAGGCCGCCGGTCCTCAGCCAACCCAACCCAACCAGAAACAAGAAAAAAGCCCTACGGGGAAGTAAGAAGATACATGTTAGCACAGCGCCCAAAAAAAAGCAGGCCGCCTCAGCCACAGGCCGCCGTCCTCCATCAGTCATCCCACTCCTCGTCAAGCTGGTCGATCAGCCTGTTTTCGTCGTCCCTGTTCCTGTGCCTCCCGCTGGGCGACCCCGACAGCGTGTGATAGCCCCTCCGCCTCGGGATGAGCCTTGCGCACGACGATGTCAAGATAATGACAAGATCCTAGAGCAGCACACAGTCAGCCACAACTCAAAAGACACCACACCAACCATGGAAGGCAAGGCAAAGCAATGCCACAACCACAGAAACACACATACCTTCCCAAACCCCCAAATCCCCGCCCACAAACTAAAATTCGGCAACTGCCTCCACCCCCGCGCATGCGCAACAGTGCGCTGGTAAAACACACCGCCAACGACATACACCAGCACGGTAATAAAAAAGATGATGGCGAAGACGCTGCCCGGCCCCACGCTGCCCGGCTTGTGGGGCTCGGCGCCCGCACACGCGTGCTGCGAGCGCACCTCGAAGAAGTAGGCGCACTCGTCCGGGTCGGTGCCGACGAAGGAGAAGGCTGTGGGCGTGTCGGGGTCGTGGTCGCAGAGGAAGGAGATTGTGGCGGATTTGTGGCGGAGGGAGGTTTGTTTGTCTTTTTCTTTTTGCTTGTCCTTGTTGTCTTCGTCGTCTTCGTTGTCGTCTTTGGAGCTGCGCTTGGGTTCGGAGTCCTCGTCCTGCTCGTCGTCGTCGTAGTCGTGGTACTTGTATCGCGCGCCCTCGTGGACGCCGGAGCGCTTGTGCTTGTCGGAGGCGCCGCAGGGCGAGCCGCCCTTGTATTGGAGAACGAGCTTGCGCCCTCGCGGGACGAGGTCGCCGGATTGTTGGCTGCGGGACCGTCAGTATCCAGTCACTTTCCACACCGCGGCGGGGGCACCATACCCTAAGGAATAGACCTTCCCCTTGGTCTCGTAGTATGCGCTCACGTTCCGCCACAGCGCCTTCTCGACGCCCACGACATCCGTCACCTTTTTTACCACGGCGTTGCAGACGTTGAGGGTGAAGTTGGAGCCGTAGTCCCAGCCCCGGGCCACGTAATCCTCGGTCGGCACCCCCTTGACGTGCTTTTCCCCCTCGACGACGACGACGGCCGTGTCTGGGCGCAGGTCGAAGAAGGCGCCGCTGGTGGCGGTTGCGACGCAGGGCGTTACGACGGGGGTGGATGTGGATGTCGTCTTGGTCTTGGTGGAGGTTGTGTCGCTGGCCGAGGCTACGCCTGCGAGGACGGCGAGGGCGAGGAGGAGGCCCCTCGATGGGGTTTGGGGATGCATGGTTCGGGGTTTTGCTGGCGTCGGTGTTGGTGTTGGTCGGCTAGGTTAGGGGCTCGAGGGACGGGCTGGTCCGGACTGGGAATGGCGGAGATGCGCGCCGTCGCGCAGAGCGATCGTGGAGGGACGCGGGGCCTCTCATTCACGAGAAGCAGCTTCGATTGGGAATGTGTTCGACTGCAAGATGTTTACACAGTAACTTCCAGGTTGGCACGCGACGCGGATGCAAAAGTGTTGAAGCTTGGATCTTGAAACCCCCGATGTGGCTTCGTCAACGGCAATTGGACTTGGTGTCCTGCCTGCCTGGCCTTGGCCGTTTGCGAGCTGTCCTTGGTTGCGACGGGGGGCAATGTTCGAGGTGCGGCCTTTGATTGGCTGCTTCCGAGTGCCCCTGCAGCGTCAGCCTGTGCGACATGAGATGCGATTCATGGGCCTGGGATGCATGCTTTGTGCAGTCGAGTTCGATGCATCGAGCTGCGCTGTGTCCATGGTCTTCAAGGGACAGACGAGACTACGTAAGGTCTTGATGATTTGTGTGCACCCTCAGCCAGCCAGGCACTCGGAATTACAGAATACTCGACAGCAACAAAAGCCATCTGCAATTCTGGTTCCAGGGACCCTGTCCGAGATGATCTGGAATTGGTTTTGGATCAACGAAACGAAACGGGTTGGACTGCCAAGACGCATGCATGTGGGGTGCCTCGCGGATCCACTGAAAATCCCGCCAAAAACAATTGATCCCTGCAGGGGACATGAGCCCATCCGGATCGCGCAGTCCCGGCCCAGGACCGATCTTGAACAGCAAGTCTGGGCGTCGACATCTCAGCCGATCCGGAACGCCAGAACCCGACCAGAGCCTGCTGCGCGGGGAATCCACTGCCCATTGCCCATTGCTGGCAAATAGCATTGCCACGATTGCCAATTGCCCTCCAGGACATAAGGAGAACGCGACACCCACGAGTGACGACGCCCTCCCTAGCT
>OUNM010440026.1_pt1 | contig 16248 bp, 18 predicted proteins | sample 1769961 | NCBI WGS metagenome assembly OUNM01 (sample SAMEA3914820, study PRJEB12502) | metagenome | biome: forest; material: soil | place: USA | collected 2012-03-12 | depth 0.3 m | reverse complement strand
GGCTGGGCCACCCTCACCAAGGCCATCGGCAACCGGGTGCAGCTGGTCGGCGACGACCTGTTCGTCACCAACGTCACCCGCCTCGCCCGCGGTATCGAAGAAGGCACCGCCAACTCGATCCTCGTCAAGGTCAACCAGATCGGTTCCCTCTCGGAGACCCTCGCCGCCGTCGATATGGCGAAGCGTGCCGGCTACACCGCCGTCATGAGCCACCGCTCGGGCGAAACCGAAGACGTCACCATCGCCGACCTCGCCGTCGCCACCAACTGCGGCCAGATCAAGACAGGCGCCCCGAACCGCACCGACCGCGTCGCCAAGTACAACCAGCTCCTCCGCATCGAAGAGTCCCTTGGCGCGACCGCCGTCTATGCCGGCAAGAGCGGCTTCGGCCGGCTCGCGTCGAAGCTGTAAGGAGTTGCGATGCTTCTCCTGACACCGATCCTCGTGTTCTCTAACGAATTCGGGTTCGGTGTTGGGAACGATCCGCATTCCGCTTACCGCTTCCATGTCACCGGGTCCAACATCTCCGGAGAGGCGGTCCTAGAAGTCTTCCGAGGGAAAGCGAGGGTCGCGTGGCAGGCTTGGGATGGCGTGCCCGGGATTTACCGGGGAAGCGCCCGTCGATTGGTGGGCACTTCAAACCTATTGATCGCGGTAAAAGGAGGGGGACAGTTCCTCGGATTTACCGATCTATGGCTTTTCGATCCAAAACCTAAGCGCCTTAAATTATTGGCATCCATGATTGCCGACGAAGTCGATACACGACTATCGCAGGGCATTGTGTTGGAGCAGAATGAGCTCCGATTCATGAGCGACCCACCGCGTCTGGACGCACCTTCTAACCGATGGTTTCATCGAACGTGGAGCTACGACCGCGAAACGCAGACCCTAAGACCGGGTCGCTGGCGGCCGGGACCACAGGTACGGGACAGCTCTTACCTACCGTGACACGGTTAGGATCATTGTGAAAAGAGATCCAAACCGCAAGATCCCAGCTAACGCCTCAGGCTCAAACCACGAGGATTGAAAGGGCTTGGCCATCACCAGCAACAAAGGGGTCTTGCAAGAACCGGTATTCAAACTGGTGTCCGAAGCCACCATTTTTTGCGAGGTTCCTCGCAAGATCACGAGCAGTCCCCGCGAATAGCAAAAGAGTTCCTTCCTAAGTCCCGAGCCTTTTTTCGTACTCTTCCGTTCGGGCATTCGGCATTTGACGCTGTTTGCTTAGGGCGAGGTGAACGGTTCCCATGACTACCAAACGGAATTTCAAGCGCAACCTCACGGTCGCCAGCATGATGCTTCTCAGCGCCTGCGCCATGGCCCAGACAACGACAGCAGCGGCTGACACCAAGCCTCAAAAGAAGGCTGAGGATCTTACGGATCTTAACCTCGATGACCTTGCGAATATGAAGGTCACGACGGCCTCCAAGAAGGCCGAGTCGCTCTTCGGAGTCGCCGCCTCGCTCTCGGTCGTAACGGCCGACGACATCAAGCGCAAAGGCGCAGTTAACATCCCTGAAGCCCTTCGCGGTCTCCCCGGCGTGAACGTCGCCCAGATTAACTCGGGCAGCTACGCAGTTTCGGTTCGCGGCTTTAACGGACAGTATGCCGACAAGCTCCTCGTTCTCATCGACGGTCGGAGCATCTACAACTCGCTCTATGGCGGCGTCTACTGGGAAGACTACAACATCGCCATGGACGAGATCGAGCGAATCGAAGTTATTCGCGGTCCGGGCGGCACGCTGTGGGGCGCTAACGCCGTCAACGGCATCATCAATATCATCACCAAGGGGGCGAAGGATACCCAGGGTGCATTCGCTTCGCTAGAAGCCGGCGACCAGATGAACCTGATTAACGGTCAGCTTCGTTACGGCGCGAAAATGGGCAAGGGCTTCTTCCGCGTGACCGGCTACGGCGTCAAGGATGGCCAATCGCTTTCCGCCACGGGCGCGAAGAATAGCGACGACTGGACGGGCAATCGCGTCAGTTTCCGCTATGACAACGGGGACGAGAATCAGAAGCTGTTCGTTGCGGGCGACTACCACAAGCTCGACTTTTCGCAGTCCGGAGTTGTGGACGGCTATAAATCGTACGGCGGGAACATCCTGGCTAAGCTCGACCTGAACCACAAGGATGGGTCGTCCGACGGCGTTCAGTTCTTCTACGACAATACTCACCGTGCGATCGGCGGCACCCTTCCGATCCGAAGCTCCACGGTGGACTTTGACTATCAGCACAGCCTCGCAACGAACGGCGCCCACAGCATCGTTCTCGGCGCCGGCGCCCGGATCATCGCGGACGACTATTCGGGACCGGGTTCCCTGCTGAGCCAGCCGAAGCGCAACTTTGGCGTCTTCAGCTGGTTCGCCCAGGACCAGATTCAACTCAATCCGAAGTCTAAGCTGTCGATCGGAACGAAGATTCTGCACAACGAGTACACCGGTTTCGAGTTCCAGCCGAGCATTCGGTTTAGCACCGAGCCGGATGGTAGCCACGCGTTCTGGGCCTCCGTGTCCCGCGCCGTTCGAACTCCTACGCAGACTGGACACGGTCTCAGTGCCACCGTTCCCGGTCCGCCGGCCGACCTGGAACTCAGGGGTGATAGCGACTATAAGTCGGTCAGCTTGATCGCGAAAGAGTTCGGCTACCGCATCAAGGTCAACCCGAAGATGACGGTGGATACGAGCTTCTTCCACAACAGCTACGACCAACTTGACGGAACCGTGATCGGCGATCCGGTCATCGTTATGACCCCGACTCCTCATGCGGTCGTCCCTGTCTCGTTTACCAACGTCGGTAAGGCTACGACGTACGGCTTCGAGGTGAGCAGCAAGATCCAGGCGTCCGACAAGTTGCGGCTCGACCTCGGCTACTCGTTCCTTGATGGAGATCTTCCGAAATTCGCGACGGAGTTGAATACCGGCAAGCATCAGGCAAGCCTGCTCTCGACCTACACGTTCAACTCGAAGCTGAGCTTCGACGGAGCCGCGTACTACGTGAGCAAGAGCATTGACACCGTCCAAGACGCGACGACGCGTTTCGATCTTCAGCTTCGATACAAGGCAAGCGATCGGTTCGATCTTAGCTTTGGCGGCCGAAACCTGGGACAAGGAAACGTCCAGCAGATTGCCAACAGTTCCTTCTCGACGACTGGACTGATTCGCCCGCAAGTGTTTGTGAAAGCAACTTGGAAGTTCTAATGAAAAAACTCGTAATCTCAAAGTTCATCTCACGATCTTTGATGCTGACGGCCTTCGGGGCCGTCAGCCTCGGCAACACCGCATTTGCGGGCAACTATCGTTCCGGTGAGAACTCGATCAAGGCGGCGTTCGTTTACAACATCGCCAAGTTGACTACCTGGCCCTCCGGCGGCGACTCGCTCGTCATCGGCGTGATCGGCTCCAGCGGAGCCGGCGACTCCATCACGGAAGTCGTCAACGGAAAGGATGCAGGCGGACGCAAGATCGAAGTCAAAAGCATCTCGGCTGGCGCGGCCAAATCCTGCCAGATCGTTTTCGTTTGTGGTTCGGGCGGCGTGCCGTCCGTGAGCGGACCTGTGCTGACGATCGGCGAGGGAAGCGGCTTTGCTAAAGGCGGCGGAGCGGTTGGCCTAGTCGTCGATGACGGCAAGGTGCGCATGGAAATTAACGCGGGCGTCGTCAAGAAAGCTGGTCTCAAACTCAGCGAAAAATTGATGGCTATTGCTAAAACAGTAGATTAATCAATGGTTAAGTACCTCAGTAATTTGAACATCGGAAAGAAGCTCGCCCTGGGCTTCGCCTTTCCGCTTGCTCTGTCGTTGATCGTAGGCTTTCTGTGTATTGGGCAGATGGGCGCGATCAACGATCAGGCCAGCAAGATCTACCACGGTGGATTGGTCAACAGCGCGATTGCTTCAAAGCTCATCAGCAGCATGAAGCAGTTCCGACTTCTCGAATGGCAGCACGTCGTTGACACCAAGGACGCGAACCGAACGAAGTTGGAGGCCGACATGAAGACCAAAGGGACCGAAATCGACGGTCTCCTGGCAAAGTACAAGTCCAACGTGACTCTGGCCGCGGATCAGGAGAACTTTACGGGTCTCGATAAAGCGTGGCACGCCTATTCGACGTTGAACGACGGCATTATCACGCTCAACAAAATGAACGACACGGCGGGATCGCTTGAGTTCATGATGGGCGAATCTCTCGAGAAGTTCAACGCCGCAACCGCGGCTCTGGACAAGATGGGCCAGTGGAACCTCGATCGAGGACAGACGCTTTTGGGGCGAGCCCAGAGCGCTTATAGCTCGGCATCCACGACGGTCGCCGGTCTTCTGTTTGCGGCCGTGGCCGCAGGTGTTGGCGCGTGCTGGTGGATCACAAGAGCCATCCGAAAGTCGCTTCGAGTCGTTGTCGATGGAATGGATAACCTGAGCAATACGGGCATCACCAACCTAGAGACGGGAGTTGCCGCGCTGGCTTCGGGCGATCTGACTGCCCATGTCGAAGCGTACGACGTTCCCCTGCGAATCGAATCGAAGGACGAACTTGGTCTCCTGGCCAAGACCTTCAACGCGATGCAGGACAAGATCGGATCGACCGTCGGCGCGTTCAACTCGAGCCAGGAATCCCTGCGCACGATGATCGGCGAAGTCGCTTCTTGTGCGGAATCGATGACCTCTTCGAGCCGCGACCTCTTTGAGGCTGCCAGCTTCGTCGGTGAGTCGGCAACGTCCGTCTCGAGAGCCATGGCCGATACGGCTCAGGCGACCGAGCAGTCGGCAACGGCTTGCCAGGATCTTGGAACCCTCAGCCAGCAGCAGCAGGTTGCCATTCAGCAAGCTAGCGAAAAGATGACCTTGGCGGCCAATTCGGCCCACGAGGTCGGAAAGTCGGCCGAGCAGGTTGCAGTGGCTGCCGATGAGGCAGCGGCCATGGCCACTCGCGGTACGCAAGCGGTCGAAGAGTCGCTGAGCCGAATGGGCCAAATCCAAACGGAAGTGCTCACCTCGGCCGAAGCGATCAAGGCGCTTGGCGCCAAGGGTATCGAGATCGGCAAGATCGTCGAGACGATCAATCAGATCGCCAATCAGACGAACCTGCTGGCCCTCAACGCGGCGATCGAAGCCGCCCGAGCCGGCGAAGCCGGACGTGGCTTTGCCGTCGTCGCGGACGAAGTCCGAAAGTTGGCCGAGGGCTCCTCGAGCGCAACCAAGGACATCGCCGAGCTGATCGGTTCGATTCAGCACGAGGTCGACGGAGCCGCCATCGCTATGCAGCGATGTACGGACGAAGTCAACACGGGCGCCAAGCTCAGCGAAGCGGCCAGCGATGCGCTGACCAAGATCCAGCAGAGTGCGGAAGCGGTTACTCGCGAAGTGAACTCGGTCATGCAGGCTTCGAAGGAAATGTCGACTGGTGTCGAAAGCGTCCTGGCCCGTATGGAAACGGTTCAGTCCGCTGCGGCTCAGAGCGATAATTCCGTCTTCAACCTCAGCGCGATGTCGGAAGAGGTTGCCGCCACGGCGGACAACGTCGCTTCGACGATCCGACAGCAGACGACCGGTATCGAACGGTTCGACAAGTCGGCGGGCGAGCTCAAGGCCATGGCCGAGTCGCTCCAGGGAATGGTTCTCCAGTTCAAGCTGGAGACGGGCGGCGCGGAAGCAAAGCCTGTTCTCAAGGTTCTCTCCAGAGCCGCGTAGTCCGCAAGGCTACGACAAAGACCGCCGCTTCACCGAAAGGTGGAGCGGCGGTCGTGCTTTATTTACGCCCGCAAGGGGAGAAGTGCGCCCGCCCAGCGATGCAGTGCGCCCAGCACCGCTTTTGCCGCCGCCTCGTTGGCTTCGGTCGGTTTGAAAACCCCGTCTTCCAACTGCTTGCCGAACATCGGCAAGACAACGCCTTCGGGAATCGGCATCATGTTCAATGTCGTCAGGAAACCTTTGGCCACCTGAACCGCGCGCAGGCCTCCCGATATCCCGCCGTAGCTCACAAACGCCGCCGGTTTATAGCCCCACTCCACCATCAAGTAGTCGATGGCATTCGCGAACGAAGGCGGAGGGTTGAAGTTGTATTCAGGCAACACGAAGACAAACGCATCTGCCTCCGACACCTTCGCGCTCCATCGCTTGGTGTGCTCGTGCTCATACTTCTGCAAACGAGGATGGTGAGCCTCGTCGAAAAGGGGAAGTCCCACCTCGACGAGGTCGACCAACTCGACCTCAAACGAACCTTCCGCTTGAGCGGAAGAGAAGAACCACTCCGCCACCGGTCCGCCTTGGCGTCCGGGACGGGTGCTGCAGATCACAACGTGGAGTTTCATTTATCGAGGGTCGCTTCCAGAGACAACCGGATGTTCACATCGTCACTCACCATGGGCGTCTTGCCGTCCGGCATCATCACGTTATAGGGAATTCCGTACGCCTTGCGCGAAAGTGTGATCGGCGCCGAGACGATTCCGACCCGGGTACCTGCCTCGGTAGTGACCACCGGCCCGTACGCCTTGAACGGAATTTCGATCTCGTCCGTTGTCCCATGCATCGTTAGGTTCCCTAGGGCGACATATCCCCGGCCCTTCTTCGCAATCTTCGTACTGACAAAGACGATCTCCGGATACCGCGCCACGTCGAAGAAATCCTTGGTCTTCAAGTGAGCGTTTCGCGGAGCGACCGCCGTATCCACCGACTCCGTGCCGATCCGGAACGTAACAGAGCTCTTATCGAGATGCTTCGCATCCACCACGAGTTTGCCCGAGACGTCGGTAAAACGTCCCTGAACCCGGGACAGACCCATGTGCCCTACATCGAAGACCACGGACGTATGCATCGGGTCGACGGTAAAGTTTCCGACCGCCAAAGGGGTTGCTTGGAGCTTGGCGAGCGGAGTAACGGTAAAGGCGACCCCGGGATGAAAAGCGACGACTGCGGCAAAGGCCGCTGGAACTGCGAGGGCGAGAAGGGCTAACTTGGTTCTCATATAAGATGTCAGAAACCCCTAGCCCCTCAGGGGAGAGGGGGTGAGGGGTGAGCGCGTAACGACGTAGATCACTCAGCCGGTCGATCAAGCTCGACATCGATCTGTAGGGTGACGTCCTTACCCACCGCCACGCCGCCGGCCTCGAGCGCCTGATTCCACGTCAGCCCAAACGCCTCGCGGTCGATCTTGCCCGTAGCGCTCACGCCGATCTTCGTTCCGCCGAAAGGGCTGGCAACTTCGTCCGAAATCTCCGCCTTCAAGGTCACCGGCTTCGTCACGCCGTGCATCGTTAGGTCGCCCGCAATCTCAAACTCACCGTCGCCCAGCGCCGTGACCTTGCTGGATTTATAGCTCAACGTCGGATAGGTCTCGACATCGAAGAAGTCGGCACTCTTCAGGTGATTGTCTCGCCCTTCGTTGCCGGTCGTAAGGCTAGCGGCTTGAATCGTCACTTCAAGTTGACCGCTCGTCGCATCGCCCGGCTCGCCCACGACCGTTCCGGAGAACTGGCCGAATTCGCCATGAACCTTTGAGATCATCAAATGACGAACCCAGAAACGAACGTGAGAGTGAGCGGAGTCGATGGTGTAAGTTTTTTGGCTCATTGCTTTGTTACGACCCTTGCGAGGGCTTCCTCACCATCATACGCCAAAAGCGCTACAAAAGTTGTAGCGATCCGCACGTAATAGTTAAGGGAGTTTTTACGTAGACTAGAGGAGATGAGCGAAACCGTCGGCGGAAAGGACGCACCTCCCTTTGTTAAGGCGGTAGCGGTGCTCCAGGAAAAGTGGTCGCTTCTCATCGTGGGAGCCCTGATGGAAGGTCCGGCCGGCTTCAACGAACTCTCCCGGAAGGTGAGCGGCGTCTGCCCCGCGACCTTGTCTCAGCGTCTCTCGCTCTTAGAGGAAGCGGCCATCGTATCCAAGACGGTCCACTCGACCATGCCACCCCGAACCAGCTACGTCCTCACCGGTTCGGGAGAAGACCTTAGGCCGGTCATCGAAGCGCTCTCCGTCTGGGCCGATAAACACCTCAACGAAAAGCGGCCTTGTCCCCTCCTCGCCGCCGAACACACCTAGGGCGAAACCGCCGGGAGAAGAAAACCACGACCATGATCGTGCTTGTTCACCGAGAAAGCGTCGATGAAGAGGGAAACCCGCCGGCAAGGGCGGTCCTCGTTCCCGACGGAGCCACCCTCCTTGACCTTCTGCACATCGTTCGGCGGCTCGATTACCTGCCTAGCGTCGATGGAGGCCGCGCCACGTGGCTCTGCGAAGGCGAAGCTCCTCTCGCCATCGTTACCCAGGAGTATCGCGAACCCTGGACCTTGGTCAGAGGCGAACGCCGACTTGAGGGGCTTGCCGGCAAACTGCCCCAACCGCACTTTCTGTTCCGTTACCTTGGAAAAGAGTCGCCCGAAGAAGCCTTCCGCCGCTACGGCGGCGATCCGGTCCGCCTCCCGAAAGAGGCCTGGGACCCCTCCGCCGAGATCACCTGGCCCGACGCTCTACGCCGTCTGTTGTCTCCCAAGTCCCGCGGGCGCTAAGCTCCGGAAATGCTCCTCGCTTTTGCCTTCGCCCTTGAGACGCTTCGGGTTGGGGCCGGTCAGCCGTTTGCGAGAATCGAAGAGGCAGTTGCGGCGGCAAAACCGGGTGACCATATCGAGATCCTCGCCGGGGAGTATTCCAAGACTGCCGTCCGGATCACCACCCCCCGACTAACCATCCAAGCGATCGGTAAAGTCATCCTCGACGGCAAAGGTTCTGACTACTCCGGCACCGGTCGCGTCCCGAGGGCAATCGTCCAAATCGACGCCGACGGCGTTTCCATCACTGGTTTTGAACTGACTGGAGCCCACAACAAATCCCACAACGGCGCCGGAATCAGAATTAACGCCGGCCGCCGGACGAGTGTAACCGACTGCGATATCCACGGAAACGACATGGGGATCATGTCGAACGGAATCACCAACGACTCGACTGCGGGTGCCGATCAGTTGATCGAACGCTGCCATATCCACCACAACGGAGACCCCGGCGAACCAGGCCAAAACCACAACTTGTACTTAGGCGGAACCAGTGCGACCCTCCGATTTTGCGAGATCGACCATTCGATAACCGGCCACAACCTCAAAAGCCGCGCCCACCTGACCCGAGTCGAATACTGCTGGATTCACGACGCCGCCAACCGAGAAATGGACTTCGTTGACGCTTGGGATACCGAGCGCCCTGGCTCCGACGCTGTCGTCATCGGCAGTACGATCTCGAAAGATCCCAACTGCCCTGGCAACCACGGAGTGATCCACTTTGGCCGTGAAAAAGGCCGGAGAGTTGGGATGGTGAAGCTGATCAATGACACCATTGAGACTCCTTTCTCGACCCCGGTCGTGATGCTCGACGGTGGCGAGGTCGCCGCCGACCTTCTCAATTGCATTGTCAAAGGGAAAACCATCGCGGAAGGAGGCCCCTCCACCGTTCGAACCGACAGCACGTTCCCCGCCTACCGCTGGGCAGGCCAAGGAACGTGGATCAAAAGTACCGATCCCTTCAAAGGCGCTGGATAAAAATCCAGTCCCCCTTCCTTGTTTTTCCGCGGATCGGATTGACCAACGCACGGCGGCCAAGTCACCGCGGAGAAAACGGGGAGAGGTTAGGTGTGGGCTCCCAAAACGCTTACGCCTTCCGCCGTCGCCGTACCAAAGCCACCAAACCCAGCCCGAGCGCCGCAACCGAAGTCGGCTCAGGAACCGGGGTTGCCACAAAGCCATGGAGCGAAAAGTCCGGCGCTGCGTAGAGACCAACCACCTGTCCGTGGTCGTTCAATCCATAGGCGATCGTCGAGAGCGCACCCGGGACGGCAAACGGCGTGTAGGTTCCTCCAGAGTAGATGAAGCTCGCGACGGCGTAAGGGTTATTCGGGTCGAGGTATGCGATCGTCGTGTAATCGCCGAGGTTGTTCAATCCGTCGCTTTCCGTCGAGACAAAGCCAGGGATGGAATTGTCCACGTAGCCCATCGAGTCGCTATAGAGGAAGCCGTGCGAGATCCCCGAGGCGTCGAGATACCGGCCGGACGCGACGCCGGAGTTGTTCACGGAATAGAGTTGCGTCCCGTGGTTGCCCGCCCCAGGGAAGTTGATCGCTGTGTAGTGTCCCGCCGCGTCCTTGATGAACCCGTGGCTAGTTTCCCCGGCCTCTTCCTGCGTTGCCGGAGGAGTCTCGTTATAAAACCCGACCACCATTCCGTTGTCATTGAGATCGACCGCCTCCGAATAGACCGACGTCAGACCTCCGTTGGCCGGATTAATATCGGTGTAGGCGCCTTCCGCCGAACCGTCGTCGTGGTGAACGAAGCCCGTCGCCTGGAAGCTCATATCGACCGACACGCCGGAGATATCGCCGCCCGAGTTGATTCCCGAAGCGCCGAGCCCGTAGGCCCCGGTGCGGGTCAGTGTGTGGATGCCGGTACCGTCGGCGTGGCCGGTCAACGCGGTGTAGGTTCCACCCCCCGGAAGCGACGGGTTAATGGTGAGGGCGTATCCCGCCCACTGGCCCGAGTTGTTGATGTCCAGAACGAAGGTCGCATCGGTCCCCGCGGTGTCGATCGTGGTGATGCTGTAACCGGAGGCATGGACGACTCCGGCAAAGGCGAGGGCAAGAAGTGAGAAGACGGATCTTTTTTTCATGAATCTCCAAATGGCCGCAAGCGCGGTATGTATCTGTTTTAGAGCACCGACCGTGTCAACGAGCGTGTCATTTGGAGGGTCCAGGCGTGTCTATTGAGATTTCCCGTCGAGCGCCCCGGTGCGGCACAATGTGTCCATGCGGATCGCGGCTCTCGTTGGATTGGCCTTTCTCGCCGGAATCGCCCATTCGCAGGTGGTACGGTTCGACGTTCTAATGAAAGGGAAGAAGGCGGGTGCCGCCCTCTACAACGTCTCGGCCGCGAATGCCGGGGGACGAGTCACCCAACTCCGGATTATTTTGGCCGATGGATCGATCAGCGAAAGCGTCTCGCAAAGCGATCGCACCGGCGCCGCGGTAAGCGCCGAGAACACCGTCCGCCGCGGCGCCGCGCTTACCCGCGAGACCGTCTCGTACGACGCCCTCGGCAACGCCACGATCACGAAGAACAAGGGCAAACCCGTCGCTGTCCCCTTCGATAAGAAGGGTGGCCGAAAAGATCCCAGCGAGTTGTGGTTTCGCACGATCAAGCCCTCGCCCGGAACGTGGGCAGTATTCCGTGCGCTCGATTCCCGAAAGCGGGTCTGGGAGGAGGTGAAAGTGACGTATGTCGGTAAACGGGGCCTGGGCAATCTGGTCCGCCAGGAGCGCAAGGGCCTCACGACGAACTTCACGCTTGATGACCAAGGCATCCCTTTGGTCATTGAGGCCGGAGACCTGCGGATGGTCCGACGATGATCGCGCTTCTGCCACTACTCGCCCTCCAGAGCGCGACCACCCACTACCGCGTATCCCTTGAAGGCGGTGCCCAAGGCGATGCGCGCCTGACCCAAACCAAGCGCCCGGGAGGGGGGAAGACCGTCCGGCTGGTCGCCACCCTCCGCCGGGGCAACGCCACCATCGAAGTCCATTCCGAATCCACCTTCGACGCTAACGGAAGCCCCCTCCGAAAGATCCAAGGCTATGGCCCCGCCGGCCGGGCCCCACAGCATGAGACCATCGTCACCTTCGACGCAAACGGCGCTAACGCCGTCGTCCGGGACCACGGCGTTCCCAAGGCTAGCACCATCGCGCTATCGTCAAAACTAAGCCGGGCAAACGCCGCCGAAACCTGGTTCGTTTCGACCAAACCTAAGAAAGGCGACGTCACTACCGCCTGGACCTTCGACCCCGACAACCTCGAATGGGTTAAAACCGAAACCACCTACCTCGGCCCCACGAAGGAAGGCCATCTGCTTCATATCGTGCGGAGGGAAAAGACAAGCGAGGCCGTCGTCGACGACGCCGGAGTACCCGTACGCCTGGAAGAAGGTGGGATGAAACTGGTACGGGAGTGACTTTACGATGGCCAACCCGGAGCTATCGTCCGCCATTGTAAGCAATAGTGGGCAATTGTAAGCCCACCATATGCTATAATTTCCCACCGCGAGGCCTATCTAGCTTTGGTATACGTCACCGTCCAGCCCAACGAATCGATCGACAGCGCTCTCAAGCGCTTCAACATGAAGCTCCAGCAGAGCGGCGTTCTTCGCCAGCTCAAAGAGCATAGCCATTACGAGAAGCCCAGCGAAAAGCGACGCCGTCTGAAGCGCCGCAGCCGCAGCCGCAGCTAGGCTGCCCTTTGGCAAGCGGCCGAAACGCTGCAAACCGCTTGCCGCCGCGATGGAACCTCCTAGTAAGCACCGGGTCAGCCTCGTAAACGAGACGGATTACCGTCTCGTTTCTGATTATTTGTGCCGAGGAGTTGCAGCCGCGCTTGATGCCGAAGGCGTCGCGCAAGCGGAAGTGGTCGTCCTCCTCGCGGACGACGACCGAATCCGAAACCTCAACCGCCAATTTCGCGGACTCGATGAGGCAACCGATGTTCTAACTTTCCCCAGCGGGGAAGGGGCCGATGGCGACCTCGCGATCGCCGTTCCCTACGCCGAACGTCAAGCCGCCCTCCGCGGCGTCCCCCTTGATACCGAACTGGCCTACCTCGGCATCCACGGTGCCCTCCATCTCTGCGGCCTGGACGACACTACCGAGGACGAAGCGGACGAGATGCGTCGGCGAATGAGCCGCGCCGCCGTCGCGGTTGGCCTTCCGGCCGATGAATCCTGGGGCTCCTTACTCCACGGAGACACCGGATGTTAAAGAAGCCCGGCGTCCCGAAGCCCTTTCAAGTCGCCCTGAACGGCATCGTTTTCACTTTTCGTACCCAGCGGCACATGCGGTTCCACCTCTACGTGGTGGTCATCGTGCTCCTTCTCGGCATCCTCTTGCACCTCGGCCTTCGCGAGATGCTTGTGCTCCTCTTCACGATCTCGCTCGTTCTCGTCGCCGAGATGTTCAACTCCGCGATCGAGGCGACCGTCGACCTTGTCTCGCCCAGCTACAACCCGCTCGCCAAGTTCGCCAAGGACATCGCCGCGGGCGCGGTCCTCATCACCACGATCATCGCGCTTGTCGTAGGTTCGCTGTTGATGCTGGGAGAGAGCCGGTGGGAGTCGATCAAAATCAACTTCATCGGCGAAGGAACGGGCCTGCCCTTCCTGACCCGCCTCGGCATTGCCAGCTTCGTCACCTTCGTCATTGTCGTCATCGGCAAAGGCCTTGGCAAGCGGGGGCAAGTGCTTCAAGGCGGACTTGTCAGTGGCCACGCGGCGTTTGGATTTCTTTTTGCCGTCTCCACCGTCTTCGTGACCGATAACCCGATCGCCTCGGGAATCGCGATTCTTCTCGCTTGTATCATCGCCCAGAGCCGCTTTGAGGCGCGATTCCATTCGATTCTAGAACTCACCCTCGGCGCGTTCTTCGGCTCAATCGTGGCCATCGTCTTCTTTGGACTGGTGCCCCATTAACGTGCCGATGCTGCGAGAGACCTATGCCGAGGCTTGGGCGAATTTCGGCATCTTCGCCTTCCTCTTTCTAAACGTATTTCTTAAGGCCGCTCGCTCCGCCCTTTTCGCCCTTCGCCCCCATCAGATACGAACGATGCGGGAGTCGGACGCCGCTCGCGCCGCTCGGCTGCAGAAGCTATTGGACGACCGGGACGCCAACATGGCGGCCTGCGGCCTCGGCAGCCGAATTTCCCGCGTGGGACTCGTCGTTCTCGTTTTGCTGCTTGCGCCCGGAGTCGGTATTTGGATTGCCGACCAGATTCACGAACGGACCTTCACCTATGGCCATGCGTTGATGGGAGTTGCGGCGGTCGGAATTCCGGTCGCCGCAGTCAACTTCGGGCTCGGCGAACTGGTGGCCCGGGCTTACGGCAGCGCAAACCCGATGGCCGTCCTCCGGCACCTCGGCGGCCTTGTCCGGGTCACTTCCATCGTTCTCGCCATCCCCGCCCGTGGGCTGGTCGCGCTCTCCGAGATCTTCTCCGTGAAGTTTGGGGCCGCCGGTGACGACACTAACCCGCTTGAAGAGGAGATCAAGACCTTGGCCGAGAACGGCGAAGAATCGGGTCAGATCGAAAGCGAAGAGCGCGATCTGATCCATTCGGTCTTCGAGTTTGCGGATACGGTGGCGCGAGAAATCATGACCCCCCGCGTCGACCTCGACGCCATGCCCATCCGGAGCGAGCCCGGCGATGTGGTCCGGGTCATCGAGGAGACGGGCCACAGCCGCATTCCGCTCTATGCCGAGACGGACGACGATATCTTAGGCGTCATTCACGCGAAAGACCTCCTCGGGGCAATGGCCCAAGGCCGGCCGGTCGACCTCCAAAAGCTGATGCGCCCGATCCTCACCGTGCCGGAAGGGAAGTCGGTGCGAGAACTCCTGGGCGAAATGCGCGCCGCGCGAACCCAAATGGCGATCGTGCAGGACGAGTTCGGCGGCACCGCCGGCGTCGTGACCATCGAAGACATCGTCGAGGAACTCGTGGGTGACATCGTCGATGAGTACGACCCGGAGGAACCGGAGATCATCGAACTCGATGGCGGCTGGCTCATACAAGGGAAAGCCCACCTCGACGACCTCAACGATAAGATCGGAACCGATTTCGAGAGCGAGGAGTTCGACACCGTAGGCGGCTTCATCTTTGGACAGTTCGGCCGGCAACCCAAAGAAGGCGAGTGGATCGACCTCGACCGCTACCGCTTCACCGTAACCGACACCGACGGCCGCCGCGTCTCCCAGCTCCGCATTGAAGCCGTCGACGAGCCCGGACTAGAGAGTCTGGACGAATAGGAAAGTAAGGATAGAAGAAAAGAAAGAAAACCGTTTCCCTTCCCTCAGGGTAACGTGCCCCCATGCCGTTGCTGCCCGCGTTCCTTCTTATGGCTCAGGCTGTCTCGAGTCAAACTATCGACGTCCCGATCATCAACGTCCGCCCCTCCAAACTCCTAACCATCCTTCAGCAACTCCCCGCTACCAAAGCCCAGGTCGTTGCCGACGATGAGAAGAGCATGCTGACTCTCACCGGCAGCTTCGCGGAAATCAACGAGATACGCACGCGCATCGGCCTGTTTGACGTCAAGCGGCAGATGGTCGACCTAGACCTCCATGTCGTGAGCCCGATCGACCACGCCGAGTGGAACGCCTGCCTCACTCTACAAAGCAACCTTAAATGGACCGGTACCGACGAATCGACCGGCGCCCGTCTCGCCCTGAGCCCCCGCCGCAACGACGACGGCACCGTGACGGTGATGATCGTCGCCGAGAGCCCGGACCACCAGAAGATTCAGTCCGCGGTGCGCCTCAAACTAAACGATCCCGTTATGTTCGGCGTGCCCAACAAGGGCCATTGGGTCACCGGCCCAGGCGTGACGGTCATCAGCGGCCTTCAGATCACTCTAACCGCCGTGGACCGATCCAAAAAAGGCTGACGGAACCCCGCCCCCAAGCCGGCGAGTCCTACACCTACCATGTCAACCACCGTTGTAGGACTCTTCGACGATCGGGACGATGCGCATAGTGCCGTCCAAGATCTGATGGCCGCCGGCTATGGACGGGAAAGGATCAGCCTAGTTGCGACCGATCCGACGGGGGTCTACAAGCGATACATCGTCACCGCGGACGGCAACATGGCGGGCGAAGGAGCCTCCACCGGACTCACGTCCGGTGCCGCCGTCGGTGGCCTCCTCGGCATGCTCATCGGTGCTGGCGCGATCTTCTTTCCCCCCGCGGGCGTTCTGGTGGCCGGACCCATCGCCGGTCTGATCGCCGGAGCCGCCGCCGGGGCCGCGACCGGCGGCATCCTCGGCGGCCTCATTGGATTGGGCATTCCCCGAGAGCATGCCGAAACCTTTGCCGAAGGCGTGCGCCGAGGCGGCACCCTGATCTCCATCGCGGTAGACGATAACCAAGTCTCCCGCGTCCACGACATCCTAGATCGTGACGGCGCCGTAAACATCGAAAACCGAGGCAGCTATTATCGGGACAAGGGTTTTTCCGGGTTCGATCACTCCGCCCGCCCGTATTCGGATGAAGAATATGCCCGCGAACGCGATCTCCTGAAAGCCTACGCATCCGACGAAACCACCGCCACCGGCCTAGGAACCGGCGTCGGCACCGGCCGAATCTCAACCTACGCCTACGCCGACACCCCCACCGGCCTTCCGCCAGAAAAATAAGGAGTAATCAGAACCCCTCGCCCCTCCGGGGGAGAGGGGGCAGGGGG
>OUNM010075759.1_pt1 | contig 16272 bp, 12 predicted proteins | sample 1769961 | NCBI WGS metagenome assembly OUNM01 (sample SAMEA3914820, study PRJEB12502) | metagenome | biome: forest; material: soil | place: USA | collected 2012-03-12 | depth 0.3 m | reverse complement strand
GCCACGGAGAAGACGCCGGCAAGGTCGGTGTCGTTCACCTGGAGGGCGACGTTGGCCTTGGCCTCCTTCATGAGGCGGTCGCGGATCTTGCGGGAGGTGACGTGGTCGCCTTCACGACCGCCCAGCGGGCTGTCGTTCACGGAGATCTGCATCTCGATGGTGGGCGGGTCGATTGCGACGAAAGGCAGCGCGACGGAATCGACGGAGCCGCCGACGGTCTGGCCGATGTCGGCGTCTTCGAATCCTGCAATGCCCACGATGTCGCCAGCGGTGCCTTCGGCAGTGTCGCTGGAGGCGAGGCCGGTGTACTGGAAGATCTTGGTGACCTTCAGCGGCTTGGCGGGCTCGCCGGGCGTCTTGCCCAGGAGGAACACGCGGTCGCCCATCTTCACCTTGCCGCGGCCGATCTTGCCCACGGCCACGCGGCCCACGAAGTTGTCCCAGTCAATGTTGGAGATCAGCATCTGAAAATCGCCATCCTGCTCGGCCTTGGGGGCGGGGATGAATTCTTTGATCTTGTCGAGCATGTAGGTCATGCTCTGCTGCTCGCCGGTGGGGCTGTCGCTCACCCAGTTGGCGCGGGCGCTGCCGTAGATGAAGGGAGCGTTGAACTGCTCCTCGGTGGCTTCCAGTTCCAGGAAAAGTTCCAGCACCTGGTCGCGCACCTTCTCGGGGTCCACGTTCGGGCGGTCCATCTTGTTGACGAACACCACTGGGTGCAGGCCCTGGGCCAGCGCCTTCTTGAGCACGAAACGGGTCTGGGCCTGGGGGCCTTCATAGGCGTCCACCACCAGCAGCACGCCGTCCACCATCTTCATCACGCGCTCCACCTCGCCGCCGAAGTCGGCGTGGCCGGGGGTGTCCACGATGTTGATGATGTAGTCACCGTAGTGCACGCCGGTGTTCTTGGCCTTGATGGTGATGCCCTTCTCGCGCTCCAGGTCCATGCTGTCCATCGCACGCTCGGTGGTGGCCTGGTTTTCACGGTAGGTGCCGCCGGCCTTGAGAAGGCCATCGACGAGCGTGGTCTTCCCATGGTCAACGTGGGCGATGATGGCGAGGTTGCGGATCTTGTCAGGACTGGGCATAAAGGGGGGCGGATATTACTTTGGCCGGGAAAATGCGCAACCCTGGGTTTTGCGGCGAAAAAGTTTCACAAGCCTGGCCTGCCACCGCCTCCTTCATGCCAAAAAAGAAACGCCATGCCCCGCGTGAAGCCGGGCATGGCGCTTGGAATCAGATCTGGCGAAGGTCTTACTTCTTGTTGCGATGCACCTCGTGGCAGGCCTTGCAGTTCACGGCCTTCTTGTAGTCGGAAACGCCCTTGGGGTTCTTCGACTGGATTTCCTTCACGGCGGCGATCAGCGCGTTGCACTTTTCCTTCCAGCTCGCATCGGTGCCCTTGTCGGGCTTGGCGCCGACCATGGACTCGTACCCCTTCAGGATGTCGGAAAGCTCGGCCGGGGTGGCCGTGCCGGCGGCGACTTTCTTGCAGGTGGCGGTGTCGCCCTTGTGGTACTTCTTCATCGCGTCGGCGATGGGGCCGTCGGCGTCGGCCTTCACGATCATGGCGGTGGCAAGGAGACAGAGGCAGCTCAGGAGGATGCGTTTCATGCTTTTTTGGTTGATGAGAGGTCTGGGGGAAGCACCGGTGAAATTCGGCGCTGAAATTCCATGTTGTGACAGAACTTGCCTTCCGGGTAAAGCTTGTGTGCAGTGAATATGATTCATCTTTGAGCCGGAAAGCCCTGGTCCGGGCCGTTCTCCGTTCTCCTCTCTTATATAAGGCACCTCATTCCTTCCCCTCATGCGCTCTCTCCTTTTTCTCTCGTTTCTCGCCACCGCCGCGTCGGCGGCGGACTATGACCTCGTGGTGTATGGCGGCACTTCCGCAGGTGTCATCGCCGCTGTGCAGGCCAGAAAGCTCGGCAAATCGGTGGTCATCGTTGGACCGGACAAGCACCTCGGCGGCCTCTCCAGCGGCGGGATTGGCTACACGGACACGGGCGACAAGTCCGTGATCGGCGGCCTGGCGCGCGACTTCTACCACCGGGTGTGGCAGCACTATGACAACGCCGCCGCCTGGAACTGGCAGAAGCGTGAGGAGTATGGCAACAAGGGCCAGGGCACGCCGGCCATCGACGGCAACGAGCGCACGATGTGGATCTTTGAGCCGCATGTGGCGGAGCAGATCTTTGAAGACTACGTCAAAGAAAACAACATCCCGGTGCTGCGCGATGAGTGGCTGGACCGCGCCAAAGGCGTGAAGAAGGACGGCGCACGCATCACCGCCATCACCATGCTCAGCGGCAAGACCTTCACCGGCAAGATGTTCATCGATGCCAGCTATGAAGGCGATCTGATGGCCGCGGCGGGTGTGGACTACCGCGTGGGCCGCGAGTCGCAGGCCGAGTTCGACGAGAGTGCCAACGGCATCCAGACTGGCAAGCTGTACCATCGCCATCACTTCGGTGTTCTCAAGAAGCCCATCAGCCCGTATGTGGTGCCGGGGGATCCGAAGAGCGGTGTGGTGGCACGGGTAAGCACCGAGCCGCCCGGCGAGTATGGCCAGGCCGACAAGAAGGTGCAGGCCTACTGCTACCGCATGTGCCTGACGGACCTGCCCGAGAACCGCATCCCCTTTGCCAAGCCGGCGGGCTATGATCCCAAGCAGTACGAGCTGCTGGCACGCGTGTATGAAGATGGCTGGCGCGAGACCTTTGAGAAGTTTGATGCCGTCCCGAACCACAAGACGGACACGAACAACCATGGCCCGTTCAGCACGGACAACATTGGGTACAACTGGGACTATCCGGATGCGGGCTATGAGCGCCGCAAGGCCATCCTTGCCGAGCATGAGACGTACCAACGGGGCTGGCTGTACTTCATCGCCAATGATCCCAGCGTGCCGGAAGAGGTGCGCGAGAAGATGCAGAAGTGGGGCCTGCCCAAGGATGAGTTCAAGGACAACGGCGGCTGGTCGCACCAGATCTACGTGCGCGAGGCACGGCGCATGAGCGGCTTGTTTGTGATGACGCAGAACGAGCTCCAGAAGAAGCGCCCCACGCCTGATTCCGTGGGCATGGGCAGCTACATGATCGACAGCCACAACGTGCAGCGCTACATCACGCCCGAGGGCACGGTGCAGAACGAAGGCGACATCGGCGTCTCCGCCGGCGGCCCGTATGAGATCGCCTATGGCTCGCTGGTGCCGAAGCGCGGCCAGTGCGACAACCTGCTGGTGCCCGTGTGCCTCTCCAGCACGCACATCGCCTTTGGCTCCATCCGCATGGAACCGGTGTTCATGATCCTTGGCGAGTCATCAGCGACCGCCGCCGTGCTTGCCATTGATGCCTCACAAGCGGTTCAAGATGTGCCATACGAGAAGCTGCATGAGCACCTCGTGGCTGAAGGCCAGGTGCTGCACAAGGCTGCTCCGGTGAAGCATGTGAAGAAGAAGCCCTGAGAAGGATGAGGCGCTGGAAGCCGCTCCACAGGCGGCTTCCAGCGCCACCCCCTGCCAGCGGCAGATGCCGCAAACGAAGCGGCCTTCAGGAATCCTGAAGGCCGCTCGTTGTTGTTGGTGCTGGATCGATGGCAGCTCAATGAATGAACTGGTCTCGCTCACAAAGTGCAGCATAACTGATAAAATGAGAAGCAAAAAAATTCAGTTCATGTGATGAAGTTGAAAAAAGTTTTGGGTTCAAGGCTGATGCGGTGATTGAGTCCAACAAGTGGGTGCATCATTTGGTGGTGTGAGGCAGAGGAACGGCTGCATAGCGTGGCGGTGCGCGAAGCGCTTTGGAGTGCGGTGACTTGTCACCGCTTTCGGTTGTGGAGGCTTGCCGACGACCTTAGACCGATTCAAGGCATGGGCTCTTCAGTGCGAAGCATGAGGTGCTGCAGAGCCCTGCTTCCCCCCACGCCGACAAGTCGGCTCCGCCGCAAAGCGGTGACAAGTCACCGCACTCCAAAGCGCTTCGCGCCCGCCAGTCCACTGCTTCATGGGAACGCAAACGCCAGCACGCCTCCACGCCCTTCACTCCCCCACAATCTCATAGCTGCCCAGGCCTTCACCGCTGAACTTCACGGAGGTGGTCGTCACATCTTCAATGTTCACTGTGAGCCCGTCATGGCAGATGACCAGCGGCCGCGCCTTGAAGGGGGCGGAGAAGGTGATCACATCGCCACCCCTGGATTCGCCGCGCTCGATCCTTTCCGCGCTGCGGTTCGGGCGCAGGTCATACGTGAAGGCACCGAGCAGGTGGACTGTCTTGCTTGCGCTCTTCACCACCACCTCATGCCAGCCATACGGCAGGCCGCGGATGCCTTTGCGGTTCTCCATGTACAGCGTCTTGCCCTCCGCATCGGTGAAGGGCTGGCTGGTGCTGGTGCGCAGCTTCTCCTCACCATCCACCAGCACTACCATCTCGCCGCCATCAGCGGCATCCACATACGCGATCGATACATCGGTGCCAGTGAAGCTGAGGCTGGCGGTGATGTCAGGCGAAAGGGTGGCCAAGGTCTCGCCATACGGGGCGCCCCATTCGGAATGATAGTGCAGCATCTCCATCTTCACGGACAGCCGCCAGGGTGCATAGCCAATGGCGCGCCACTGGCGGTTCACGGCCATCTTGGAATCGGCGGCGATGAAGGCGCTTTCGTTGCCGCTTACTTCCACGATGTGGCGGTCGCCAAGGCTCAGGCGGCCTTTGGCGAAGCTGGAGTTGCGGCCATCGCGCGCCTTGGTGGCCTTGCGGCGCGAGCCTTCATCCACCACGCCATCCACATGCACGGTCACCGTCTCGTCCTTGGTCTTTGCCCAGAGGTTGACGAAGGTGTCATCCAGGATCAGGCCTTTGTTGTGGCGCAAACGCTTGTCGCCCTCGTTGTAGGTGCGTACATCGCCTTCCCAGCCGGGAGTGTAAGAGCTTAGGCGCTCGGGCAGTTGAAGCTGGGCAATGCCGGGCTCGATGGGGCCGCCCACATCAAAGGCACGCTCAAGCTGCCGTTCCCAAAGGTAATGAGCGGCTGCCTGCGGATGGCCGTCATTGGGCACCAGCGCGGAGCTGTTGCAGTAGCGGGTGGTCTCGCTGATGGCGCGGCCGAGATCGATAAAGGGAATCTGGTAGCGCAGAGACAACTCGCGCAGATGGCCGGTGTTGGGTGAGTAGCTCTCGCGGTTCTGCCACATGCAGAAGACAAATTCGATGCCGGGGTAGTGGCGCTGGTACCAGCGGATGGCACCTTCGAAGGCGGCGACTTCATCAGCGCCATCGACCTTCTCATTGGCACCGCTGCCGAAGATCACGAGATCGGGCCGCGCGCCTTCCGGCCTTGCAAAGACGGCGGGATACAGCTCCTGCCAGCTTTTGCCTTTGCCCTGTCCGTTGGCAGCAGGATCGGGCGGCAGCTTCAAGCTGGCGTAGTCATCGAGGCCGGAGTGCGATTCGGAAATGCACGAGCCATCGCAGGCCATGATGTTGAGCAGCAGGCGGTCCATGGGATAGTTGAACCGCTGCATGAGCCACTGCCTGAAGCGGCCGCCATAGCCGAAGTGGTGCCGCCATTCGCCGATGTAATCGTTCCATTCGGGATGGCCGATCACGGCGCCGTCGAAGCTGGTCGTCTTCACCAGCGGCTGCTTGAAGGTGGGCGACTTGGGATCTTCGTCATACGGCACCATCTGCGGATTGGCGCTGCCGCGGTCGATGCTCGATCCCATGACGATGATGTGCAGCGGATCGCCGCGCCACAGCTTCTGCATCGTGCGCGGCAGGCTGCGGTAGAAGGCCGGCTTTGTGCGGCCTTCGGGGAGATGATTCAGTGCCTTGGGGCCGCGGGTGAGGCAGGGCGAATACAGCCACACGTCCTCCTTCGAGGTGTTGGTGAACTCGACGATGATGCCGATGACATTGGGCTGCGCGGTGGACTTGGTGCCGGATTCGGTGAAGCCAAAGGGAATGACGGCATTCTCCACCTTCAGCTCGAAATCATGCTCCGCTCCCGATGCTTGGGTAAATGAAGGAGCTGCGGTAAGCTCGCCGCGTGAGTGCTTGGGAAAGGTGCGGGCATCGGCAAGGCCGAAGTCTTTCGGGCTCCATTCGCCGTTTTCGCTGTCCAGCCGCATCATGCGAATGGCGGCCTGGAGCGACTGCGGAGCGCCTTGATGGCCGTACACGGACAGGCTCACCGCCTCGTTGCCATCCAAGCCAAGCTCGGAGAGCAGCGCGAATTGATGCAAGCTCTTGCCGGGATGCAGGAGCACCGCGTTATCCACCATGAACGGGGTGCGGAAGGCCGTCTGCCGTGCGGCCCGCCAGGCTTCGGCATCGCCATAGGCGGCCTGTTCCCAACCGGCGATGGAGCTGGAGTGATGCTCCACGCCCGCGCCGGTGCGTGAGTTGTCAAAGCTGATGAATTCCAGCGTGGGATTGAGCAGGAGGTTGGTGGCCGTCTGCGCCTGGGCGGAGGTGGTGAGGAAGAGCAGGGTGCAAAGGAGCGATGGGAATACTGTCCTTGCTCGCTTCCGAGTGCGACGCGCACGTTTTTCACCTGGATCCGGTCGGATTGAGTCGGATTCGTCCGGATTGGGAGGGGGAAGCCGATAATGATGGCGGAGTGTGGTTTTCATCGGGTGGGCAGGTGTGTGCATAACGGACAGAAGGCCAGCACCCTTGTTGGGAATCTCGGTGCGGATTGTCGAGTGGAAAATGGGGGGAGTGGACAGGCTTATTGAGGCGTTGCACGATAGACTGCCTGAGGTGCAGAGCAGGGGAGGATCGGCTGTAGCTGGGCTCTTTGAGCCCGGAGGCGTGGCGGAGATTCACAGTTCCGGGGCCTGTCCCAAGAGGTTTCCAACTTGGCGATGGAGATAAACGAGCTCTTCAGGTCCGGCCTCGCAGAGGCCAGCTACAGAAGCTCCTGCGCTGCGCGGAGGCTTTGTCAGTCGTTCATACAAGTCTCAACAGCGTCGCCGTTCTCTTTTCTCCCACCCAAAGCAGGCCTTGATGACATCCACGCCATCGCCACCGTCACCAGCACAGTGAGGATGCCGAACTCGCTCACCAGCCAGCGGGTGGGGCCGGTGTCCACGGTCAGCGGATTGAAGAGTTTCAGCATGAACAAGTTGTGGCTGGCGTGGAAGAAAGTGCAGGGCCACACACTGCCGGATCTAAGGCGCAGCCAGGACAAGGGAAAGCTGAGGGCGATGATGACGGCGGTGAAGCAGCCGAGGCTGTAGAGCAGGTGGCTGTGGCCGTGATAGCCGCCAAAGATGATGAGCGGGTAATGCCACACGGCCCACACCAGCCCGCTCAAGAACGCTGCCTTTGGGAAGGACATGATCTTTATGAGCTCTGGCAGCAGAAAGCCGCGCCAGCCGATTTCCTCGCCTAACGATGAAGCGCAGCCTTCGAGGAAGATGACCGTGGGGTAGATCAGCGCCAGTGCGAGGAAGGCGTGGCTTGTGCTGAGGTTGTGGAAACCGAGGGCGGCCACCATGTGATCGAGGTGTGCCGAATTATAAAAATGGCCCAGGCCGGTGGTCCAGACGATGCCGTAGATGATCAGGCTGTAGGCGAGTGGCAAGGTGTAGCCGATGGCGAGGGTCTGCCACTTTGGCCAGCCGAATCCGATGGCGAAAAGGGGACGGCGACAGCGACGGCTGGCCACGAACGCGGCCATGGCGGGTGACCAGGTGACGGCGTGGGCGAGGGTGAGGAACAGCAACGAATCCTGCCAGCGGGAGGCGAGTGCCACGAGGCTTTCCAACGCGAGGGTGATCACCAGCAGGGATCCGAGGAAGCTGCGGATGTGGGGGCAGGCTTCGTGGTTTTCGGGCGCTGGCATGGTTGGGATGTTGAATACCACGAGCGCTTGAGAAGGCGTCTTCCATGGACCTCGTTGCGGCGGCCTTTCAGGCTGAAGGCCTGACGTCCCTCAGCCTAGGGATGAAGGAGCTTCTAGCGACTGATTCCCTGGGTACAATGGGCAAGAGCAGAGGCGCGAACGATGACATGGCTGGGTTGATGACAAACAGAAGCGCCGTCTCAAGGCCCTGCCAGCGGTTTCCTACGGCGATGCTTTGGGGGCCGGCACTCTGGAGAGATCTGGACATCACAAGCCTGCGGTTCGTGCCTTGACGGCGCGATGCATAACCCAGGGTGACCCTCGTAAAACTCGGGTGGACCCTGGGCTGAGGGACCTCAGGCCTTCAGCCTGAAAGACAATGGCGCTTTTAACTGCCAGAGGTATCATGGCCCGCGCCATTACTTCACCGGCTTGTCATACAAGTCATCCACATCCGCGGCCGCGAGATCGACGAGGAAGCTGGCGATTCTTTCGGCGAGGATCTTGAGGTACTTCTCGCCCTTCTCCGCGCTGGCAAGGCGCGGGTCGCCGGAGCCGGTGTCGTTGGTAGCCTGGGTCCAGGCGCGCGGAGCCCAGGCCCATTTTTCGCGGATGGCTTTCACTTTCGGCAGGTTGTCGCTGCCATCGCCCCAGTCTTCGCGGGGCAGCACGAGATGGGGGCTGATGTGCATGACCATGCTGGTCTCGCGTTCATCGGCATGATCGCCGGGATTGACGAAGATGTCCTTGCCCTGGTCGGCCTGGTACCACGAGAGGGTGCTGAGGAAGATGCGCGGGTGCTTCGCCTGCAGCTCGCGCAGCATCTGGCGGAAGTCGTTGCCGCCGTGGCCGTTGAGCACCACAAACTTCGGCACGCCCACGCCCTCCAGGCAACTGATGACATCATCCAGCACCGCCATCTGAGTGCTGGGGTTCATGTTGATGCAGAAGGGGATGTCGAGCTGTCCTGTCTGCACACCGAAAGGCACGTTGGGCAGGATGGCCACCTTGGCCCCCTGCTCCCAGGCAATGCGCCCTGCCTCGGCGCAGATGTACTCGTTCTGGATGCTGTCGGTGGCGTAAGGCAGGTGATAGTTGTGCGCCTCCGTGGCTCCCCAGGGCAGCAACGCGACCTCGTACTTGCAGTCCTTCACGTGCTTCCAGTTGGTCTCGGCGATGATCCAGGGGCGGGGGGCGGCGGTCATATGGAGTGAGGTGTGTTTGACAAAGGTTTAAGTGCGGAGTGCTTAGTGCGAAGTGCGGAGTGGACTGAAGCTGAATACTTCGCACTCGGCACTACGCACTCAGCACTTATGAAGCTTCTTGCGGCAGTGTGCGCTGAATCTCATTGAGACGATAGCCAAAGCCGGAGCCGCTCAAGGTGCTGAGATCAACGAGGCCATTGCGGCGTTTGAAGAGGCCGGGGTGGACTTTCTCTTCTGGAAGGGAGGCCTCGGGGTAGAACTGCATGGCGTTGCATTCCACGCCCTGGATGGTGCCGGCGTGGGCGGCGAGCTTGACGTGTGGGACCATGGCGAGCATGGGGTTGGTGAGGTCCTGCACCATGAGGGGCATGCCGTGGGCCTTGGCCCAGCAGAGGCTGAGCAGGGCGCCGGTCTGGGTCTTGCAAGTCTTGAGGGCGACGCCGGACCAGCCGAGGCGGCGGCCGAGGCGGACGAACTCCCAGTCGTGGGCGCTCTCATCGAGGAAGAGCGGCTTGCGGGCGGAGACGCTGCGCACATCAATCTGGTTGGCCTCCAGGTCGTAGGGGAAGGGTTGCTCGACATAGAGCGTGCGGGCGTAGATCTCGGGCTCGTCGCGCAGCAGCTTGTCCATGATTTCGTTCACATAGGCGGGATCCTTCACCGTGCAGTTGAAGTCGGCGCTGAGCCAGCGCACGCCGTTGGCGAAGCCGATGCGGCCGATGCGCTGCATGCGTTCATAATCCCAGGCGGCGTCGGTGCCGCGCAGCTTGACCTTGAGACAGGTGAGGCCGTCGCGCTTGATCCAGTCATCGAGCAGCACGGGGTAGCCATCGTTGGGTTCGGTGCCGGTGAGGTCGCTTTTTTCCAGGGTGTCCACGCCGCCGACGAGGTGCCATACGGGCAGGGTGGAGGGCGCTTTGGCGATGAGGTAATCGGCGGGGTAACGGCCGGTGAAGTCGATGCCGCTGCCGTCTTCGGCCTGGAGGTAGGCGGACAGGTCGCGGCTCATGAATTCGGCGTTGTATGTCTCGTACACATCGCGGCCATGGACGTTGCCGAAGGCATCGTGCACGGCGATGTCGAAGGCACTGAAGGCGACGAGGGCGCCGAGATAGGGCATGGGCGCGCCGCCGGCTTCGGCATTGGTGGCCTCCAGCGCGGGGAGGAGGAACTGGTGCTGGAAGTCGTGGCCGAGTTCCATGGGATGGCCGCTGAGGCCGCTGGCCACGAGCATCCTGGCCACACGCAGGGAGAAGGCTTCCATGCGCCGGGCGCGTTCGCTGACGGAGAGGGTGCTGGGCCAGACCCAGGAGACGCTGAGAGGTGTCTCGCCCCAGCCTTCGGCCTGGCGGCCATTGCCGTCCTCGACCCGCACCCGGACGCGCAGGCACACGGCGCTGGTCACCGTTTCCGGGCCGAATTTCAGCGGCACACGGAAGGTGATGGGCAGGAAATAGACGGTGGCTTCGCGGACTCGGATGTCGGTGGGCTTGGGCATGGCGGGGAAAACTGGACGTGGATGGCGGGGGATTCAACTTGCCCGCTGAAACAGCTTCGAATAAAACGGCTTAACAACTACGTTCATCCATGAAGCTTCAGAAGATCAAGTACCTCCTGCTCGCCCAGGACATGCAGCGGGCGCTGAAATTTTACCACGATGTGTTCGGCCTTACGGCTTCGGTGGAGAGCGACTTCTGGTCGGAGATGAATTTTGGCGACAGCATCGTGGCGCTGCACGGGGGCGGTGACGGCTCGCGCAACAGCACGGACCTGAGCTTCCAGGTGGATAACATCGTGGTGGCCTGCAAGATGATCCGCGAGAACGGTGGCCGAATGGTGAGTGAGCCGGACAAGCGGCCTGAGGAGCCCATTGTCCTCGGCGTGTTTGCGGACACCGAGGGCAATGAGGTGATGCTGACGCAGTGGGTGGGGTAGGGGGGAGGTGGTGCGGGTTGAGCCGCCAAAGAAAGGTGGCTTATGGATGGAGCGCTGGGCGAATGCGTTTCCGGCTGCGCCGGACGATGGCGGGACGCCCTCGCTCCTTGGATCGTGGATCCTGCACCGCCACGGATATTGAAGAGCCCACGATCCAAGGAGTGACGGCGTCCCGCCGTCTCTCAGAAACCCAAGGTTTCGAAGGCAGGCCAGGGGAATGTTGCGGCCCGCAGCCCTTACTTGCCTTCCCACACTTTGATGTTGCGCACTTCGGCCTTGGAGCCGCCGACGGCGATCCACCAGCGGCTGCGCTTCTGGTCGAGCTTGGGGTGGCTGCCTTCGATGGTCTTGCCGTCAAGGGTGGCAGACATCTTGTCACCGGTCCAGGAGTAGCGCACCTTGTACCATTCGCCGGGCTTCAGATCGAGTTCGGCCTGCGCGACCGTGGCACCCGGCTGCTTGCCCTTGATTTCGCTGGAGTCTTCCTGAAGACGCATGCTTTTCTTGCCGATGGACAGGCGGCCAATGTGGCGGGCGCCGTCGCTGCCGAGGATGAAGCCGCCGGCCCCGTCGAGCTTGAACTCGCACTCCACCACGGCGCTGGCCAGCGGCACGTTGTGCCAGAGCACGGCGGCGTGCTTCTGCTCCTTGATCTCGCTGATCACGACTTCACCGTCCTTGATGTCCCAGGTGCCTTTTTGTACCGACCACTCGGCTGGCAGGGGACCTTTCAGATCGGGCTCGGCGATAAGTTTGCCGGGTTCGACGAGGGCGGGCTTGGTGTCCTGGGCAAAGGCGGCGGTGGCGCTGAGAAGAAGGGCGAGGGCAAGGTGTTTCATGGGTGGAGAATAAGCGCGGGAAACGAGGCGTTATTGCAGGGCTTTGTTTGATTGCATAGGCCAGGCACGGGAGCGACGGCACCAGAAGCTTGCCGTCAGTTGGGGTTGCGCTAAGATTGGAGGGCATGAGCACGCTTGTTGAGATCGAATCGGCTGTTCCTCAATTGACGGTGGCGGAACTGGCTGCGCTGGAAAGCTTTGTCCGCGATCAGAGGTTGCGGCGTGCGCTGGTTTCCAGCCGCAGCGCTTTCGATCTTGAGCCTTTGCGCCTTGGGCGTGTGTTGAAGCCATTGAGCACCGAAGACGATATCCTTGGAAGCTTTACATGCATTACCCCGTAACGCAGCATTGGTCCGGCTACACACCAGGGAACGATTTTCCACCTGTCTTATGATCCAGCGTATCGCCTTCATCGCCTTTCTCACCGGGTTTTCCGCCCTGGCGGAAACCAAGCCCACCTACACCTTCCCCATCACGGCGAAGAGCCCGCAGGAAGAACTGAAAACCATCCAGCTTCCCGAGGGCTACTCGCTGGAGCTGGTGCTCAGTGAACCGGAGATCAGGGAGCCGGTGGCGATCGCCTTCGATGGCAGCGGCCGCATGTATGTGGTGGAGATGCGCTCCTACATGCAGGACATCGACGGTACGGACGAACTCACGCCCACCAGCCGCATCTCGCGCCATGAAAGCACGAAGGGCGACGGGGTTTTCGACAAGCACAGCGTGTTCCTCGATCACATGCTGCTGCCGCGCATGGTGCTGCCGCTGGATGACCGGGTGCTGGTGAACGTGACCAACACCAGTGACATCACCCTGCATCGCGACACCAATGGCGACGGCGTGGCGGACGAGCATTCGACCTGGTTCGAAGGTGGTGCGCGCGGCGGCAATCTGGAGCACCAGGCCAGCGGCCTGGTGTGGGGCCTGGACAACTGGATCTACACCACCTACAACAACTACCGCCTGCGCTGGGATGGTGCGAACCCGCCGCTGAAGGAGCCCACGGCCCCCAACGGCGGCCAGTGGGGCCTGGCGCAGGATGACTACGGCAAGATGTGGTGGTCCAACGCCGGCGGTGAGAAGGGCATCTGGAACTACCAGGTGCCGATCCTTTACGCTGCCATCAATGCGAAGACGCAGAAGAGCGATCTGTTCGATACGGTGTGGCCGCTCGTGGGGCTGGCCGATGTGCAGGGCGGCAACAACCGCTTCCGGCCGGAGGACAACACGCTGAACCATTTCACCGCCTGCGCGGGCCAGACGATCTATCGCGGCGACCGCCTGCCTGCGGAACTGTACGGCAATGTGTTCCTGCCGGAGCCGGTGGGCCGCCTGATTCGTCGCGCGACGGTGGAGGTGAAGGATGGCATCACGGTGGTGACCAATCCCTATGAGGCGCAGCAGAGCGAATTCCTGCGCAGCACTGATCCGCTATTCCGCCCGCTGAACATGACCACCGGCCCTGATGGCTGCCTGTACATCGTGGACATGTACCGCGGCATCATCCAGGAAGGCAACTGGGTGAAGCCCGGCAGCTACCTGCGCGGCGCCATCGAGCCCACCGGCATGCAAAGCAATGTGAGCCACGGCCGCATCTGGCGCCTGGTGCACAAGGATTACAAGCCCGGTCCGCAACCGGAGATGCTGAGCCAGACCTCCGCGCAGCTTGTGCAGTACCTGGCGCATCCGAACGGCTGGTGGCGCGACACGGCCCAGCGCCTGATCATTGTGAAGGGCGACACCACGGTGGTGCCGGCGCTGGTGGAGACGGCTTCCACCCACACGGACCATCTTGCGCGACTCCATGCGCTGTGGACCCTGGAGGGGCTTGGCGGCCTAACACCTGACTTGGTGCGTGCGAAGTTCAAGGACGAGCACCCGCAGCTTCGCGCCAATGCGATTCGCGTGGCCGAGACGCTGATCAAGAAGGGCGACACCTCATTGATTGCCGACATCAAGGCGATGAAGGCCGACAAGGATCCGACCGTGGTGCTGCAGGTGCTCATGTCCAGCAAGCTGCTGAACTGGCCGGAATGGAAGAACGAGGCCCAGTCAACCATTGCCGTGAGCCTGAGCATGGGCGTGCGCGACATCGGCGCCCAACTCCTGGTCGAGGCGCCGGCGCTGAAGGGCAAGTTCACCAATGATGAGAAGAACCAGCTCAACCGCGGCCAGGACATCTTCCGCTCGCTGTGCTTTGCCTGCCACGGCTTCGACGGCACCGGGATGCCCATGGCGGGCCGCCCGGGCGTGACGATGGCGCCGCCGCTGGCGGGATCGAAGACGGTGGTGCAGGGCGATTCCATCCTGCGCGTGATGATGAACGGCCTCTCCGGCCCCATCGGTGGCAAGACCTACGAGGCCCAGATGGTCACCATGGCGACGAACAACGACCAGTGGATCGCCGATGTGACGAGCTACGTGCGCAAGGCCTTTGGCAACAACGGCAAGATGGTGGGCAAGAAGGAAGTGGAGAAGCTGCGCGCTTCCCTGAAGAACCGCACCCTGCCCTGGACCATCGAGGAGCTGGGCCAGGCCTACCCGCAGCCCTTGCCGAACCGCGAGAAGTGGAAGCTCACCGCCAGCCACCAGCCGCAGAACCTGGGCCAGGCGATCGATGGCGACATGCACACACGCTGGACCACCAACGCCTCCCAGGCACCCGGCATGTGGCTGCAAATTGAACTGCCCGAGGCCACGGCGATTTCCGGCATCGTACTGGATGCGGGCAATTCGCATTCGGATTATCCGCGCGGCTACAAGGTGGAGCTTTCCATGGACGGCACCGAATGGGGCAAGCCGGTGCTGGAAGGCAAAGGCGAGGTGGCCCTTACCGAACTGATGCTGCCAAAGCCTGCGACCACCAAGTTCATCCGCATCACCCAGACGGGCGCGGTGAAGGGCCTGTACTGGTCCGTGCATGAGCTGGATGTGCTGGGCGTGGTGAAGAAGTGAGGCTTGGCACCACAGGGGGCTTCGGCTAGATTGCGTCAGCCGTGGCCTCCACCAACAATCCTTTTCCTGGCATGAACCCGTTCCTGGAGCGGTCCTGGGCGGATGTTCATACGGTGCTGATCGGGTATGTGCGCGATGCCATCGCCAGCGGCGGCCTGCCTGAAGGGCTGCGGGCACGGGTTGAGGAACGGCTCTTGATTGATGACGAAATCGAGGGGCGAAAGTCCCGCTATGTCGCCGATGCCGCAGTGGTGGATTCGTGGAAGGCCGGAGTGTCGCCCTCATGGAACCCAGCGCAGGAAGACACGGCAGGCCTGGTGGCTGCGAAGCCGATGTACATCTATTCCGAGCCCGTGCCGGAGCGGTGGATTGAGATCAGCACGGCGGGTGGAACGCTGGTGACGGCGGTCGAAATCCTTAGCCCGGTCAACAAAGACGGCCCTGGCCGCGAGCATTACTTGCGCAAGCAGCGCGATTATCTCCTGGGCGGCGTCAACCTGGTGGAGGTCGATCTGCTCCGCCAGGGCAGGCATACGGTGAGAGCGCCGGAGGCTGCCAGAGGCGCGGATGGCGGCACCTGGTATGCAATCAACGTGCACCGGGCGGCGAACCCAGGCTGGAACGAGCTGTACGCCTGGTCTTTGCGGGATGCCATTCCGGTGATTAACATCCCGTTGCGCGAAACGGATCACGATGTGCCGCTGGCGCTCCAGCCCTTGATCAACCGATGCTACGAAATGGGCTATTACTGGCAGGACAAGCCTGTGCGGCGCCTCGACCCGCCTTTGGAGAAAGACGAATCGGATTGGGTGCAGGCCCGGCTGGTGGCCGCGGGTCTTGCCTGATGCATTCCAATCTCCACCCCAGGCTGGAATCTACTCCGCGTTGCCGTTCTGCCGATCGCCGTTAAGATCAGGCCCTTATGACTGAGCCTGCGGCGGTGACCGCGAACTTGAACGTGTTTGATTTCTCCTGGGTGGTGCAGCCCGAGGCGTGGATCGCGGTGCTCACGCTGTGCGTGCTGGAGATCGTGCTGGGGATCGACAACATCGTGTTCATCTCCATCCAGGTGGACAAGCTGCCGCCGCGCCAGCGCCAGCGGGGGCGCTTGATCGGGCTGTCGCTGGCAATGGCCACGCGCATCCTGCTGCTGATGAGCATCAGCTGGGTGATGTCGCTGACCATGAAGCTGTTCACCGTGGCCGGGGTGAACATCACGGGCAAGGACCTGGTGCTGATCGTGGGCGGCCTGTTTCTGATCCGCAAGAGCACCAACGAGATTCATGACAAGCTGGAGGCGAATCCGGAGGACGAGGCCGGGCACAAGCTGAGCCGCGGAGCGAGCTTTGCGATGGTGATGGTGCAGATCGCGCTGCTGGACATTGTGTTCTCCCTCGACTCGGTGATCACGGCGGTGGGCATGGTGCAGCAGGTGTCCATCATGGTCACGGCGGGGGTGGTTTTCGTGGGGGTTTTGATTTTGTTTT
>OUNM010051553.1_pt1 | contig 16283 bp, 16 predicted proteins | sample 1769961 | NCBI WGS metagenome assembly OUNM01 (sample SAMEA3914820, study PRJEB12502) | metagenome | biome: forest; material: soil | place: USA | collected 2012-03-12 | depth 0.3 m | reverse complement strand
TACCTGGACATAGAGGTGTCCGAGAATGGATTTGATCTTCATTGAACAACTTCCTGGGTGAATGCCCCATCTCATGATGGCAGGGGCGGATTGAAGGGGTTAGGCCGTCTGTGGCACAGGCTGAGCGACGTCGATGTCGGCGACGGCGAGATGGCGGGCCGCCCTGTGGAGGACGACCTCGCTGACGTGACCGTCGTCGTCCGTGACGACCTCAGTGGTGATGACACCGGCAGGCGTTCCGATGCGCAGAAACCGGCGCCCTTGGTGAGCGCTGACTGCCGGACGCAGCGCTTTGGCCACCACCGATCCCGGCAGGGCAGCAGCGAGGGAGACTGCGACAGCGGACGTCAGGCCGATGGCGGGGTGGGGCGCGAGCATCGAGAGCATCCGCACCCGCAGATCGTGGCTGTCGGCCGCGATCCTCGTTCCGTCGGCCGCGGTGTAGTCGCCGGGCGCTGCAACGACGCCGACCTTCGGAACAGCGTTCTGCGGAGGATCTTCAGGCTTCCTCAACCCCATCTTCAGACCGGCAGACGCCCGGGCCGCCACAAGCGTGGGTAGGTGCTCGGACAGATTGCCGGTCATCGAGGACAGGTCGATGCCTGCCTCGTCAGCCGGAATCAGCACCGCCGGTGCCCCCGCGTCAACCAGGGTCGCCGTAAGAGTGGTCCCGCCGGCAGAGATTTTGTCGGTCACGGTTCCAGTCGGCAGAACCGCGCCGGTCGTCCGCCCCCACGGGGCATGGAACGAGAGGCTGACGGGAACGCCCAGCGCGCTGCTGCCCGCAACCTTTGCCATGCCCGACGTCGGGATGCGGCCGCCCGGGGTCGCGACCGTGCCGCTCAGCACGGCTCCCGTGTTGAGGTTGCGCATGCTGACCCGCGTTGTTCCCGCCCGCGGAGGAACGACACCCGACTGGACGGCGTACAGGGCGATCGCGGTGGCGCAGTTCCCGCAATTGGAACCGAGTTCCACGGTGGGATCACCGATCCCGACCTGGGCAAAGAGGTAGTCCAGGTCCGCCGGTCCCTCGGGAGTGGCGCGGATGACCGCAGCCTTCGACGTCGTGGAGGTGCCGCCGCCGACGCCGTCGAGCTGGCGGGCATCCGCTGCGCCGAAGGCATCGGCCAGCAGGTTGCGGATCTCCTCGCGGCTCCCGGCGTGAGGTGCCACGTCTTCGGCGTCGAAGAGCCAGCACTTGCTCGTGCCGCCCCGGTACCAATGACCGCGGAGTTGCATGGTCTTCTTCCTTCAGGTGTCGTGGTCGCGCCTCGCGGCGCCTGCTCCTTCTACGATCCACTCCCCGATAGTTCAGCACAATCACAGGATTCTTCACGGTCCTTCACTTTTGCTAAACTCAATGCATGGCCGACCTTGACCTGCACCGGCTCCATCTGCTCCGCGAAGTAAGCCGTTCCGGCTCCTTGACGTCCGCCGCGACGGCCCTCTCCTTCACGACGTCAGCGGTCTCCCAGCAGATCGCGAAGCTCGAACACGAAGTGGGCGTCGCCCTGATCGACCGCCATCCACGAGGCGTCGTGCTCACCGATGCGGGTCAGGCCCTCCTGCGATATGCGGACGACATCGACAGGACAATCGAGGCCGCCCGGGCCGAGATGGGCGAGTTCGCCGGGTTGCGGCGAGGCCAATTGCGGATGGGGACGTTCCCCACTGTCGGTGCTTCCCTTATGCCCGACGTCGTGCTCGCCTTCCGCGCGCGCCATCCGGAGGTCGCCGTCACGGTGGTCAGCGCGCGTCGCGGCGGCCTGCTCGAGCGGCTGCGGCGCAGGGACATCGAACTCACGCTGCTGTGGGACTACCCATGGGAGCGCATCGAGGACGAGGACCTGAACGTCGTCCGCCTCATGAACGACCCGACCATGCTGCTCGTACCGCGCGACCACCCTGTCGCGGCGCGCCGCGCCGTGCGGATCGACACGCTGAGAGACCAGGAGTGGATCGTCCGCGACGAACACCCCGTGGCCGACGTCCTCCGACGGGTCTGCCGCGATGCCGGTTTCGAACCGCGTATCGCCTTCGCGGCCAACGACTACCAAGAGACGCAGGGTATGGTCGCCGCGGGTATCGGCATCGCACTGGCCCCGCAGCTCGCCCTGAGTGCGCTCCGTCCAGACATCATCGCCGTTCCGCTCGCCGGTTCCCCGACCCGGAGGATCCTCCTCGCCCACCTTGCCAACCGCAGGCTCAGCCCAGCCGGCGAGCAAGCCGGATCCGTATTCCGGTCAACGGCGAAACGTTTGCAAACCCCGTAAGGGCAGTACGCAGCCCCAGCTAGCAGTACCTAATCGGGTCCTGGCGAGTGTGCTCACGGCCATGGATCAGGCCGCGCCGGCGTTCGATTTTGACCGAAGATCTTAGGGACGACGAATGCTTTAGTTTGCCAGGAACCAACCCGTTTACACAGCAATACCGCCGATTCAGGTGAGTTAAAGGTGAGCCCCGGCTGAAATCTTCCTTTTTCTGGCCACCAACGGAACTAAACCCGCAGGCCAGAACCAATATGGATCAGCCGCAATCGGAGCCCCCTGTCGGATTCGAACCGACGACCCCCGCTTTAGGCTCGAGTGCCTCTGCTTGCCCGGGATCTGGTGGTTTTCGCCCGGATTCTCGGGGTTTTTACAGGCAACGATGGGTGATGAATTGTCATTGGTTGCCCCTGATTGAGGTGAGTTAAAGGTGAGTCGGTTGAAATTGTCGGCTTGGTGTCGGCCGTGCAAACTACACGGTGTCCCGGCCGACTTCTTTCCTTTGTCCGAGTGGAGCTGGATGGCATCTCTGATCCTTCATTGCGCCAGGCATGCCGGAGTTCATGATCATTCCTGACATCACGGCCAAAGATCCTGCGGATGCCGTAGCGAATTGCCCTTGCGGCCGCGGTGCCCGAGAGCCTCCCGCTGCCGCGATCCCCACGGCACCCGAGGCAAACAGCTTATTCGGGCACCGATCGGGTGCGATCAGTGTCGGCGTTTCCGCTCTGCTCACAGAGATCATCACGCTTGGACGAACGCTGAACGCCGTGCAGGGGACGTCCTCGTGTGCTTCTATGGGCCAGGTTCGACCAACACGCCCACGGAAACGATCGACGGCAGGCTCAAACAGCTCCACGGCTCGGGGCCCCGGCTTTGGGAACCTGTCCAATTTACAGCCCGACAACTCCTTGGGGCCGGAGAATTCAGACCCCAATCACACCCTCAAATGCGATGAGCCTAATGGGGAAAGAGGGACTGCCCCGGGTTTGCTTGACTCCTGACTTGTGAGGATTCTGTCCTTGCAGCAAGGATGTTCATATGCCCAAGCCTTTCCCCGCTGAGTTCCGCCGTGACGTGGTCGCGGTGGCGCGCAAGCATGAAGCCCCGATCTCGCAGATCGCCAAAGACTTTGGGATTTCCGAAGCAACCCTGCATAACTGGCTCAAGAAGGCCGACATTGAGGACGGCGCCCGTCCCGGCGTGACGGAGAAGGAAGCTGCAGAGCTCAGGGATGCCAGGAAGCGGATCCGGCTGCTGGAACAGGAGAACGAGATCCTGCGCCGGGCGGCGGCCTTCTTCGCGCGGGAGCTGCCCCCAAAATGAGGTTTCCGCTGGTCCTTGACCTTGCCGCGGACGGGATTCCCGTCGCGGTGGCCTGCCGGGTGCTGGGTTTCTCCAAACAGGCCTTCTACGCATGGAAGGGGGTGCCGGTCACGGAGCGCGACTGGTCTGATGCGCACCTGATCAACGCGGCCCTGGACGTTCACCGGGACGATCCGGCGTTCGGGTACCGGTTCATCGCCGACGAGCTCGAAGACCAGGGATTCAGCGCCGGCGAGAACCGGGTGGCACGGCTGTGCAGCAGCCAGCGGATCTGGTCCGTCTTTGCCAAGAAGCGCGGCCTGACCCGCAAAGCCGGCCCGCCCGTGCATGATGACCACGTCCGGCGGGATTTCACCGCGACCGCACCCGATCAGCTGTGGCTGACGGACATCACCGAGCACCGGACCGATGAGGGCAAGCTCTACCTGTGCGCCATCAAAGACGTCTATTCCAACCGGATCGTGGGCTACTCCATCGATTCCCGGATGAAAGCGTCTCTGGCCGTCTCGGCACTCCACAACGCGATAGCGCTCAGGGAGCCGGCAGGAACCGTGGTCCATAGCGACCGCGGTTCGCAATTCCGTTCCAACGCCTTCGTCAGGGCGCTGAAGGGCAACGGGCTGAAAGGCTCGATGGGGCGAGTGGGCGCGTGTGCCGACAATGCCGCCATGGAATCGTTCTTTTCACTCCTGCAGAAGAACGTGCTGGATCGCCACCGTTGGTCCACACGGGCTGATCTTCGCTTGGCCATCGTGACCTGGATCGAGAAAACCTACCACCGGAAACGCCGCCAGCGGCGCCTCGGACGGCTAACGCCCGTCGAGTTTGAGACAATCAATACCGGCCTCAAAGCCGCCAAGCAACACTCAACCCCGAGAGTCAACGAAATCCGGGGCAGTCCCAGATCTGGTGACCGCACAAACCAAACCAGCGTAGGTCTAGTGTCAGCGCGATGTGTTAGATAGTACGTATGGATCGACGCTACCAAGTCTTCATCAGCTCAACGTACATGGATCTCGTGGCAGAGCGCCGCGAAGTCATCCAGGCATTGCTTGAGATGGACTGCCTTCCTGCCGGCATGGAGATGTTCCCGGCGGCGAATGACGATCAATGGACGCTCATCCAGCAGGTCATCGATGAGAGCGACTACTACGTGGTGATCGTCGGTGGCCGCTACGGCAGCATGGCGCCGGACGGTATCAGCTACACCGAGAAGGAATACGACTACGCCATCTCGACCGGCAAGCCCGTCCTCGGCTTCGTACATGCCAATCCCGGACAGTTGCCACTCGACAAAAGCCAGCCGGGCGCGCAGAAGGAACTAGACGCCTTTACTGCAAAGGTGAAATCCCGACTCGTGAAGGTGTACACCTCACCCGCGGAATTGGGTTCGGCCGTGTCCCGCAGTCTCATGAGGACGATAAAGAAGAATCCGGCTGAGGGCTGGGTGCGGGGGCAGTACGCAATGACTCCAGAGATGCAAACCGAGATCGCCGAGCTGCGCGCATTGGTGAGTGAGCAGAAGCTTGAGCTGGAGGCCAAGGCGACCCAGAGCACGGTTCCCGAGGATCTTGCATCAGGAGATGATCCTTACGCCTTGTTTGCAACTCTCGTCTACTTCACAACAGAGACCGTTGCCAGCGGCAAGACTTGGGACAGCGGCCGCAAACTGCGCAAGCGCTACCAACTTTCGGTGACATGGAATCAAATTATCTACGATCTGGCTCCCGCGCTCATTAACGAAGCCACCGAAGAGAAGGTAATCGAAGCACTTAGCGCTTTCGCTCTCGACACTATCCTGGGCATGCCGACCAAGGAGCTCCCGAAGGACTTAGGGCAGGCCGTGGAGGCCAAGATTGTAAAAGAGTGCTTCGACGATATAATCGTCCAGCTCTTTGCGCTGGGAATCATTACCCACGGAGTGAAGAAGCGCTCCACTACTGATAAGAACATTTATTGGGCATTGACGAACCTCGGCCAAGACACGCTAATGAAACTAAGGGCAATTCGCAAAGGCGATGACTTCGCCCGCTAGCCCGCAGAACCCTCGTCCGCGGTCACTAAATCCCGAAACCCCTCCAAGGTCCGCCAGCTGAGGGTCAAACGGATGGTAGGCTGGCGAAAGTTTCACCAGTTTCACCAGTTTCACCTACTTTTACCTGTGAGGTTCCGTGCAGAATCCCTTCAAGCCGACAGCAGGTGCCACTCCTCCGGATCTGGTGGGGCGGGCCGGGCTCCTGGACGAATTCGAGTATGGTCTTCGGCAGGGTTCCGGAGCGCCGGGGCTGCTAACGATCATCACAGGGTCCAGGGGCATCGGCAAGACCGTGATGCTCAGCGCAGCGGAATCGATCGCGCGGGAGCATGGCTGGGCGGTGATCTCCCGGACGGCCAACCCCGGCTTCCTGGCCAAGGTCGGCGATGACATGCTCCGGCTGCTCGACGAGCTCGGAGACGGACCTCCGACGCGAAAAATCACCGCCTTCTCCGCCGCCGGTTTCGGCGTGACGACACAACTCCCGCCGGAACGGCTCCCGGATTGGCGTCGTACCGGAGAGGAACTGCTGCGGCTCCTGGATAGCAAGGGCACCGGGCTGGTCATCACGATCGATGAAATCCATGCCGTGGACCGGACCGAAATCTCCCAGCTCGCAGCGGATGTGCAGCACTTCATTCGCGACGGGTTGCCGATCGGACTGATCTTCGCCGGCCTGCCGTCGGCCGTTTCAGACCTCCTTAACGAGGGCGTCGCGACTTTCCTTCGCCGGGCCGACAGGATCAATCTCCACGAGGCCGCCATCGGCGAAGTCACCTCGTCCTACAAGGAACTTTTCAGCGAAGGCGGCATCGACGTCCCGCAGGAGCTCATCAACGAGGCCGCAGAGGCCACCGAAGGCTATCCGTTCCTCATCCAACTCGTTGGTTACTACCTCTGGATTGAGGCCGATAGAGCACGCTCGACCCTTGACCGGGCCGGTGTCACCAGCGCCATCGCAGCCGCGCGGCGGCGGAACGCCCTGGTTGTCGTGGAGTCCGCCCTCTCAGACATCTCGGAGAAGGACCGCGAATTCCTCGACGCCATGGCCCAACAGGAAGGCCCATCTACGGCTGCCCAGATCGGGAACATCATCAAGTCCAAACCCAGCCTCGTGTCGAAATACCGCAACCGGTTGATCGCGGCGGGGCTGATTGAATCTGCAGGGTACGGCAAGGTCGACTTCGCCATTCCCGGGCTGCGCGACTACCTGAGGCAATAACTGCCCCAACATCTTCGGACAAACCGACGAACAACGGGACCCGGGACACTTCGCGATCTGCGTGGAGCCTTACACTTTCCGCCACGGGGAGTGAGTCAAAGCCCACCGCCGGGTCATCGCCAGCGATCGGGCGGGCCTGGTCGGCTTCTGCGCCGTGGTCGGCGGCATGGCGCTTTCCGTCCTTTCCCGGCAGCAGTTTCCATTCGGACGCGGCCGGACGTCGGCCGGGAATTACTACCTTTGACCGTTGAGGACAGCGGACCGCGCCATGGTCCCCGCCTGAGTGAGACGATCGCAATGGGGGCAGCGACTGTCAGACCGTCCCGAACCACGATTTGCATTCAGCAGATTCTGGAATGCCGCAACCAGATTTGTCGCATAAAAAGCATTAGAATCCCGGCATGTAGTGTGGGAAAAGGATAATCAAGTTAGGGTGACCATAGGGGAAAATTTGAATCACAAAGGGTCGGGTGATCTGATCCGTGTAAGGTACCGAAGATGACAGTTCCTGGATCATGAAAGTCCTTCTGGATGCGAATATACTCATCGCGATCGAAGGTGATTCCAACCGCCAGCACGTTAACTCTGTGGCTGCCTCCGAGCTACATCGCCTGATTCTGGCGGCAGATGGATCTCCATGTCTCATTGAGAACGTCCGAGACGACTTTGTGCGATCGACCGACACGGAACTTCGAGCACGACGACTCAGGGAGCTGGCAAAATATCTCACTCTCGGGCGCGTGAAAGTATCATCGGAATTCGCCTCTAGGGCCGGGTACACGTCACCTCTGAGTGCAAACGACAAAGTCGACGCAGCCCACCTGCTCGCTGTGTCACGAAACGCTGTCAGTTGGCTTGTGACTGAGGATAGAGGTATCCACCGCCGGGCCCAGAGCCTAGGGCTATCGGACAGAGTGATGCTGCTCGCCGATGCAGTTGCCAGCCTAAAAGCCCTCATTTTTGAGCCCATCGAACACTACGCCGTCGAGAGCGTGAGTCCCCATCAGCTAGATTTGACCAACCCGATTTTCGATTCCCTCCGCCACGGTTATGCCGGATTTGACGAATGGTGGAAGGAAAAAGTCGTCGCCAACGATCGTCACTGCTTGGTCCTTGGATCAACCGAGGATGTCTTGGGCATTGCTGTTCTGAAAGCCGATTCACCGGATTCTGGGATCTTACCAGGCAAGGTTTTGAAGATTTGCACATTCAAGATCTCAGACCGGGCCATTGGGGCTAAGCGAGGTGAACTCTTGCTTGGGGCTGTGATCCAGCATGCCCGAAACAATGCCTACGATTCATGCTTCTTGGAAGTGCAGGACCGCCACGGCGCCCTAATTGCGCTACTGAAGGACTTTGGCTTCAGGGCAATCGGTCAGAAACGCCCGGGCGAAGACGTTTACGGGAAAATCCTCACACCACATCTTGATCTGCATCAGAGTGACGATCCGCTCGAATACAATCGACGTTATGGCCCCGGAGCGATGCTGGTAAGGAGAGCGTTTCTAGTCCCCGTGATCCCGGTTTGGCACGAAATGCTCTTTCCGGCAACGAGTGCGCAGGCCAGTTTGTTCGATCAAACATATGGGAATGCCGTTCGCAAGGTCTACCTTTGCCGCTCGAACATTGAGAAGTTGAGGCCAGGCGATTCCCTCTTCTTCCTGCGAACGCGTTCCGACCAGGCAGTGCACGCTGTGGGTGTACTTGAAGACACGCTCCGAACGACAGAGTCAGAGCAGATCCTGAACTTTTCCGGCAGTCGCACCGTCTTTTCCCGGACCGAGATTGAAGCGATGTGTGACCGGCCGGTCTTGGCGATCCGGTTTCGACTCAATGCGATACTTGAGAGGCCCCGCCCCGTGGTCGAACTCCGGGAGTTGGGCGTACTGACTAGGTCTCCCCAGTCAATAGCCGAGCTAAAAACCGAGAGAGGATTGCTGTGGGCCCGAACCGTCGTGGACGAGTAGCTCTGATGTCGATTCATCCAGAGTTTGCGCAAGCGATCATGGACGGGAAGAAAACGGTCGAGTTCAGAAAGCGGCCGATGGCACCGGATGTGAGCCATGTGCTCATCTATGCGACATTGCCCATAGGGGCGCTGCTGGGGTGGTTTGCCGTCGACGGGCAATATACGACTGAATCAGGAGATCTCTGGAAAAAGTTTCGAAGAGACGGAGCAATTTCGAGGACGCGGTTCTTCGAATACTTTGACTCTGGAGCCATCGGAACCGGGATAAAAGTCGGCTCAGTCGTCCGTTTCAAGCGGCCCCTTTTGTTGTCCTCATTAGACGGCGTCCGCCGTCCGCCGCAGAGTTTCCAGTACCTTACAGAAGAACAGGCGTCTGAGCTTTTCGACAATCATGTTGGCCATGATCAGGCGTCTCTCGTCTAGCCGGTAGGACCATAGTGATGTTCAGATGAGGGGCCTTGGCCGCGTATACGGCGGGGCGTCGCTCAGTTTCTTGAATGCCGCCAATCCCGCTGGACACTCGCGACGTTCAGGCTCGGTGTGAGAAATGCTTTGCGGAGGCCACCGAGCGCCTTAGGTCTGAATTTCCCGTGTCGCTGACTTGCTTATCTCTTATCTCGGCGCGCTGCCCTTCGGAGACGGCAAGGAAATCCGTCACGGCCAGCATCACAAACAGGTTGTACATGTTGTCCACAAGGCGTGCTGCTATGGCACGGTTGACGTCAGAGCCGTATCCGTCGAATCCTTTTTCGTCGAGCGCTTCCACCACTGCGTATCATTTTCCCAGAGTGTCCACTTTGGGCTATTCCCAAGGAATTCGTAAGAGTGAAGCCGCTCATTCTGCGATAGAAGCAACCCGGGGAGATCGGGTGAAGTCGAACGGTAAATGTCACGACGGGCAGGCCGAGCGCCTGTAGCGCATCCATCCAGTCGGGATCGTAATCCTGGCGGGCCATGGGGTCTTGGCTGCCGAATAGGAGTAGGTCGAGCACGGGTGTCGGCTTGCGGTTCGCTGCGAAGAGGCCAGGCAGGTTCGAGGCCAGGAGATGTCGGGCGGAATCGTAGACTTCTTTTCGGGCTAACTGTGTTTCCCAGTGTCTCGGCCCGGCCGTTGACGCGAATTATCTGCGCCGCATGCCGCTTATGCCAGTGGACGTCCAACGACGCAGCCGCGGCTTCATGCAGCTGAGACTCGCCGATGACTGCCGTAAGCCCGGTCCCAACTTGAAGGACCCGCTAGCCTACAGTCTCGAACTCGTCGGGTAGCTCGGTCCGCACTCCGTCCGGCACCAGCTGCCGGCCATTTGGTCGAGCGTGATCGATTAGCCGCCAGCCTTGTCCTGCGCGCGACTGCTCGAGCCTGGTCAAGTTGCGTTCTTCGCGGCTAAAGATGCGCCGTCAGTCCCATTCGTTCTTAGCCATTGCTCGCTCAAGTGCGGGTATTTCTGTGGGCGGGAAGAGAAATAGCTAGAACAGTACGCGTGTCGCCGCCGATATCTCTCTTGTAACTTGATTCTCAAGACGTACGAAAGTGCAAGCTGACGATATTGAAGACCGCATCGCCATTGTTCAGGCTGAAGCGGATACGACCGGTGAGCACCATTCCCGTGAGGGTCAGTCACAGCGCCGGACGAATGCTGGGCGCAGTCCATTTTGTCCGAATCGCACATTTGAGCGGGCCTCTGTGGGGACTTTTGTATAGAAGACGAGCTCTACCGGACCGTATCAGCTGGCGTGTCGAGAACGGAAGAAAGCAGGACCCGTGCCATGAAGCGCAAAACAGGAATGCTCGCTTCAACGCGAGCGAGGTCTGAGTAAGAATCAGCTCCGAACGGATCGCGGTCGGGATCCAAATGAGCTACTGAATTTCGAAGCGTTGACTTCAACTCATCACGGACGGCCGTGAACTTCTTTCCGAGATACGGTACAAATGTGCTGCCGTACATCTGCAGATCAAAGGGGTGCAGAAACTCCGCAAGCGCCATGGGGACTCGCTCGCCCGGGTCGCGGTAGCTTCCCCCGGCCGCTTTCCTGGCACGAGCTCGGAGTTGGAAGACCATCTCTGAGACCTTGTAGAAGGAGAGCGCCTGATAAAGAGGCTCACTGGAACTCAGTCCTTCCCTGTACGAGCCGAGCGCATGTTTCACCGGATCAGTCACGTCGCCGATGACCGCAGCGAATCGCTTGGTGGCCCCTACGAATGTATGGATCCATTTCTGTGCATCCGTTGCTAACTCCCAAAGCTCAACGCCCGAAACGGTAATCGGGGCGTCGTGTTCGAAAGCCCATCTGCTCAACAACGGCATCATGATGTCATAGCTCTTGGCGGCAGCATCGGAGAACCCAGTGGCCTGGACCTCGTGACTGAGGGTGCGCAGATGGCTCCTGTCGTTCACGGTCCCAGCGATAAGAAAAGCCGGGTCGGACGTATCCTGCCCGCCGACGTTGAACACGAGGTCTCCGTCGGTCGGTTCCACCTCGAACAGACTGTCGCCTCGTTCTTCTAATCGGTCGAAATCAACGGATTCCTGATTGACGTTTACCCCAGGCACCGCAAGCACATAGGTGACGCCGTATCCGCCAACCGATCCCGTAGGTCCGTTAGACAGTCCATGGCGCGGATCCGTTACCGGGAACACCGGCACAACCGTGTATTCCATTCGCTGTGTAGTGAGAGGTCGCCCGGTCTGCAGAGGCTCCCCCATCGGCTTCCAGTCTGTTCTCACAACCACTCCTTGCTCTCTGACTTCATGCTTCCTATGCCATGGATCCGCGACGATCGAGACGCTACCACCTGCGTCCGACAACCGGGCTGGACTTGGAATACCGTTCACGGAGCGCAGCCATTGCGGTGGACCTCGCCCCGCATGGCGGTCCCCGAACGCAACACCTTCCGGCTCCATTAATCATCGAAGAGACTTTCCCCTGACATAACGTGTGCCACGTGCGTTGACGATTAGCTCCCCAAGCATCAGATCGAGCGTCGTGGTGTGAACCAGCTCAGGTACTCACGCCCGAGCCGCAAACGCTCCCGCCGCCACAACCCGGCCATGAATGGCCCGAAGAATCTTCGCTGTTTGTCATTCTGATGCTCGATCATCGCTGGGCGGGTCCTCCGCGCAACCAGGGCGCTTTGCGCCGGACCCAATCCAAAACTTCGCTCGGCGCTCCGCTTATTTCCTCGCGAACTTTTGGATCAGTGCCGGTCCCCCAAGTTGCACTCCGGACCCTCATGCCCAGCAGTGAATCCTCTATCAGAACGACGCCAAAAAACGCCCACGGCCGACGCCGCCTCTAGTGGAGAATGAACATCGAAACGCTCACCATCAAGGCCCGCACTGGCCGGGGGCCGGGCCTCTTGTGCGGCCAGCTGTTCCTTATCCAGCGCCATCGAGAAGAACGAGCAACGTCCCCAGCCCGTCGTTATGGACAAATTCGAGGCCGCGGTTCGGGCCAATATAACTGTCCAGCGCTTTCGCACTAATCTCTGGCAATGCGCCCGCTATCCAGAAAATGCCGTCGTCGCGGCCCTCGGTCACCGTCCTGATGGTCCCATAAACGTTGGCGACTACGTCTCCTGCATTGAGCTCACGCCGGTCTTCGAACCTCATGATTTCTATCCTCTCGACTGTAGCCGCAGCGCGCACGAAGACCCTCGCACACTCTGCGCGGTCCCGAGCAAGTCAGAACCCATTATCTGCTGCGCAAAACGCAACCTTTCATTTCCAGATCAGAACGCGAGAGCGGCCCGAGATTGGTTGAAAGAACCCGGCGGCGCGGTCCTTCGGCGGACAACATCGAATAGTCCCTGACCAATCCAGTGTTTATGCTGATATGAACTGACGAGTGTTTGTACGAGAGACAGCGAGAGCGGATATGCCGTGCACGAATGACCACCAACCACAGTGCAGCAGTTCCATGAAGACGTGGAACTGCTCAAGCACCTCAACGATGTAGAGGTGAAGCCTGACGACAAGTTGTCCAATGTGACTGCCCGGATCCTCCCCCGGCTACACCACCGGATCGAGCAGTTTCAGTTGATGGCGGCGACGGCGGTGCAGGACTCTTCGACCAGCGCGACCTCACCGATCATTAGTCTTCGGGAATTGCTGGCTTTGAGCCGTCACCAAACCCGCAGAACCGCTCTCGACTTGCGCAACTAAACCAACTACACGCTCAGACGCTACTCGCCGTCCGCGGCCACCGCCCTCCCGAAATGACAAACCACGCCAAAATGGGAAGACCCCGTCTAGGGAGCGGCCTCTCCGGCACCTCTTTGAACTCTTTTGCCCACGCAGGCTAGGGCTTTGCCGACTTCGAAGTCAGCCTGGTTGCCAAGATCCACTTTGCCGGAGTCCACTGCACACCGCCCATTGGCGATTCTTCTTCCCGCCTTGTCTTTGCTTCTTGGTGCCATTTGCGCCGAGGGCGGAGAGGTCGCCGGATGCGGCATCCTTGGTGGCAACGGGCCCATGCTCCGATATAGTCCTTGCATGGATACACCGCTTAATGCGTCCTCGACGACAGCAGGAGCCCTTCTTGCCGGCGGTCGATTTAACGTCCCTGAATTCCAGCGAGAGTACGCATGGGAGACAGATGAGATAGACGAGTTTTTTGGCGATCTCGCGGGGGCTCTAGGCGAAGAAAGCTATTTCCTAGGGCTAATTATCGTCACGGGCGAGAAACCCGTTATGGACGTCGTGGATGGGCAGCAGCGAATTCTCACTCTCACGCTTCTAACATCTGCCGTTTACAGAGAAGCACTCAAGTATGACCGACGGGCTCTCGCTGATCGACTACAGTCAACGTTCTTACGCTCGATCGATTTCGAGACTGATGAGGAAAACCCGCGTGTGACTCTATCGTCGCAGCGGGACAACACTGCGCTGCAAGAGATATTATCCGCACCGGCAGATGCGGTGGAGAATGAGTCCATTCCTGAAGGTGTACCGAGCTACTTGCTAAATGCATACAAGCGGTTAACTGATAAGCTCCAAGAGGACTTGCAACCAGATCCATTCCGTCGGCTCGGAGCTTGGGCTGAATTCCTTTCAGAAAAGCTGTATTTTGCCGTCTTTGTACATCCAGATCCCGCCTCTGCCTATCGCGTGTTCGAAGTTATTAATACACGCGGTCGAGAGTTAACCACAGCAGATCTGTTGAAGAGCTATGTTCTTAGTCAAACCACGCCGCAGCAGCGCCCCGCACGTTATCAGGAATGGCAGGAGATTTCAGATGAGTTTCGCGAGGAAGGCCAAGGAACTCTTGTGCAGTTCATCAGACATGCCGTGACTGTAGAACGAGGTCATATCGCCCCCCGAGATCTTTACGATATTCTCACGGGGAAGCGTCGCAACGAAAACAGCATGCCGCCGAGTGAACTAATGAGAGTATTGAAGCTACGCCTTCCTCTTTACAAACAAATTGCAGACCCGACGGCTTCTGGTCCTGCGACGGACGCCCAACTGGGTGTGTTCTCGATACTTAATTCACTGAGTGTCATCTCTGTTCGACCGATCCTGCTCGCAATCGCAGGGACACACGGCGCCGACGATGGCATGGCGCGACTTCTACGTCTTGTCATGCAGCGCATTGTCACTGGAACTCTGGGTACCGGAAACGTCGAACGTCGATTTGGTGTTGCGGCGCAGCGAATCGCAAAGGAAGGGTATTGGGAGCCCACACTTGCCACCCTTGAGGATCTCCGGCCCGACCCTGAAGACTTTGAATCCCGTGTCGCCGAACGTTCGCTCAACCGCAGTGTCCTGGGCGCTGTCCGGGCATCTGTTCTTCAACGGACGATTACGCCAAAGCTTGACGGAAATGTCTACTTCATTAAACCCCGCAACGCTGATTGGCATCACGAAGCTGAGGATCGTGTGTCATATTGGGCATCCACTCTGGGGAACACCTTCATCTCCACCGAAATTCGACGACCAATGGGTAGCTCCACGTGGGAAGGATTCAAGAACGAGTTGCTGCCGTCCGGCGTGGAAGGTGAACTGACTGAGAAACTAGAGGAGCAACCTGAATGGGGCGTCGAGCAGATCATGGACTTTGGTCGAGGCCTCGCCTCAGAAGCTCGCCAGCTCTGGTACGAGAGCTACGAAGTCATCAACTAAGCAATGGAGTACTTGTTAGGGGCGACGTTAGGCGCCTTCTGACCTATCTCGACCGGCATGAGACGCTCAACTCGCTGCAGGCCCTTTACGATGCATTGGATCCTCGCAATAGAATTCCCGAGTTCTTGCCGGCAGGTCCTTTCGCACTTGGATTTGACACCAACGCCGCCTTCCGGCTGGGGCTGAACGGAACACGAGGCACTAATGCTGTGGACTACCTACGTACCCGCCACAAGGGCCCTCTCATTCTGCCCGGGCAAGTCCTACAGGAGATTTGGAACAACTCTCTTGAAGGTCTCGACCCAAAGGCCAAGAAGATTTCGAAGGCTCTTGAAGCACTTAAGAGTGAAGCGTCTGGGATTGGGCAGGAGTTGGGCGAGACAGGCGAGGCAGCAGAAAATGCCGTTCGCGAACTTGTCTCTTCACACAGTGATTGGATAGATCCTTCTGCGCGGACGACTTTTGAGCGTACACTTGCAGTTTTCGTAGAAAAGGCAACCGTCGCACATGTGCCGAGGTCTGCATTCCACGTGATTGCACAGTCGCGGCATGACACCAAGACACCGCCCGGGTTTAGGGACCCCACGGGCAACAATGGAGACTTTTTTGTCTGGGCGGATTTCTTACTAGGAGCCCTCAGGACTATGACTCAAGCTGTGGAAGCCGTCGTCTTCGTAACAAACGACACTAAGAAGGACTGGAGCCGCAATGGCATCCCTCATCCGGTGTTGGTGTCCGAAGCTAGGGCAGTCGTCAACCGGCCATTTCACCTGTGGACAGTTGATCAGTTCCAAGATTTCGCGGCCTCACAAATGACCTAACGGCGACAACCGTCAAGCTTGGCGAACGGCTAGGCATTAAGGCAGCCATCGAAGGCGGGGGACTTGCCTGACCCGGGTGTGCACCAGAGTACTAGCGCCGTTTAGGGGCCCTTCACAGATGAGCGTGGTTAGGGGGCTCCCGTGCTTGGGGTGAATTCAGTTGTAGCTTTCCGGAACGTGCATCACCCAGGACCAGACCCCGTGCGATGCACGTCTGAGAAAGCCGCGGACAGTCCGCGGCTGAACGGGTCTGTCAGCGGGCCGCGGTGCCCTCCGTGTAGTCGTCGTCGCTTTGGACCCAGGAGAACAGCCTGCGGAGCTCGCTCCCGGTGGCCTCGATCGGGTGTGACTCGGCTTTCTTGCGCAAAGCTTCGAACTCCGGAGCGCCGGCATCCTGGTCTTCGATGAAGCGCGTGGCGAATACGCCGTTCTTGATGTCGGCGAGAACGGCCTTCATGTTTTCTTTGACGTTCGGTGTGATGATGCGCGGGCCGGAGAGATAGTCGCCGTACTCGGCGGTG
>OUNM010645782.1_pt1 | contig 16289 bp, 15 predicted proteins | sample 1769961 | NCBI WGS metagenome assembly OUNM01 (sample SAMEA3914820, study PRJEB12502) | metagenome | biome: forest; material: soil | place: USA | collected 2012-03-12 | depth 0.3 m | reverse complement strand
GCGCACCCGCGCCGTGTCGGCCGCGCTGTACAACATGTTTGTGCAGAGCGGGAACATCATCGCGAGCAACATCTACCGCGACGACGACCAGCCGCTGTATCGCCGGGGCAACAAGATCTTGCTGGGTATCGTGTGCTTCAACATCGTGTTGTTCTACATCGTCAAGCTGTTTTATGTGTGGCGGAACCGGGTGCGCGCGAAGAAGTGGGATGCCTTGTCGCCGCAGGAGCAGGAGGATTATACCGTTAACTCCAAGGATGAAGGGTTGAAGCGGTTGGATTTCCGGTTTGTGCATTAGGTGGCAGGAGAGGTGGTGTGGGCTGAAAATGGAGGCGGTTGCCGAGGCTGTTGGAATGGTTGGTGGTCGGTCAAGCTGGTCATCAAGCGCAGCACGAGATCGAGGTACCTAGATAGCCAGATTAATTCTTGTTGTGTTTGACCAAACAAAACTCCTGAGGTAGAGTTTCTGACTCTACGCTACCTCTTCTTTCTCGTTCTGTCTTCCATTATCGTGATACTTCCGTGGAAACTGTACACCGATAGTTAGACGCAAGGTTGGCGCATCTGCGCGTTGCTGGCAGGGAAGCTGCACATGGTTCATGTTGTACAGAGATCGCAAATGAGATTCACTGCATTTCCTTGAGACAGGCCTCCCGCTTCGCCCAACCTGGGACTCCACGAGTCCACCTTGGCCTCAGTCTCGAACGGCCACTGATCACCGCATACAGATGATCCTAGTACAGACTCTGGGTCAAAGCCTCGCCCCGCTCCCACCGCTGGAGATTCTCCACCTGCTGATCATACCATGCGTCCAGCGTCGCCTCTTCGACGTACCCCATGTGCGGCGTCAGCAGCACGCGGCTGCGTCCCTCCTCACCCCACTTTGTCGTCCGCCAGCGGCTCTCGAGGGGCAGCGGCTCCAGGTCAAACACGTCGAGAGCCGCAGCCCGGATCCGGCCGCGCTCCAGCACGTCCAGCAAGTCCTCCTCCACGACCAGCGGCCCGCGCGAGGTATTCACAAACACCGCGCCGGGCTTCATCAGCTCTAGCTCGCGCTTCCCGACCCCGCCGCGCGACCGGTCCGACAGTACGATGTGCAAGCTCACAACGTCCACCTCGCGGAACAGCTCCTCCTTCCCGACCACCCGGAACACCTTCTGCCCCGCCTCATCCTCGACCGCCAGCCCCGCTTCCTTCGCCTTCTCGTCCGCCTTCTCCTGCGTCAAGTTCTCGCTCCACGCAATCACCCGCATTCCGAAAGCCAGCACCATGATCCGCGCGACCGCCACGCCCAGCCGGCCCAGCCCGACCGTGCCAAACACCTTGCCGCGCAGGCTGACGGCCGGCACGGTCTGCCAGCCGCCCGTCTTGACCGAGAGGTCGTCCTGCGCGACGTTGCGCGCCGCGGCCAGGATCAGCGCCACGCAGTGCTCGGTCGTGCTGACGGAGCCGACGGAGCCGGCGTGCGCGCGGTCGACGGCGCCGGCCACCGGGATGCTGCGGGCTTGCAGGGCCGGGAGGTCCAGGGCGAGGTTGCGGTTGCCGGTTGTGAGGAGGAGGCGCAGGTTCGGGAGGCGGGCGATGAGTGAGGCTGGGAAGGGGGTGCGTTCACGCATTGTGGCTGGGGGTGTCAGGATGAGTGGGGGTGGCAGAGAGGGGGAGACGCACAGATCACGGCGAAGGGCTCGAGGCGGGCGACGATCTGGTCCTGCACATCCTGCGGCGTGTCGGGGTGGTTGTACGGGCGCAGGGTGTCCTTGAAGAAGGCGACGTCGAACTTGGCGGGGTCGAGGGCCCTGAACTTGGGCTCCGAGATGCCCTGGTAGTCGTCGAGGACCGCGACCTTGATGGGGGCCGCCATGGTGCGTGTCTACCGGCAGGGATTTTGCTTTCGTGGTGATCCTCCGGGGTGGTGTGACTGACTTTTGTGCATGATTTTGTGACTTTTGTCTGGAATCTGGAAGTCGATTGCCGTCGGCAGGGCCGTGATGCCGTCATCTCAGGCCCCACTCTCGCAACCGACCCCGCAAAGCCGCCGGCCCCGCCCTATCGGTATTTGGGCCGGGTGCCGAGACAGGAGATCCCCCGGACCCGCTCAGCCTTGTAAGTCGCGCCAGAACACCATTCTTTGATTGTGCAGCGCGCAGTTGTCGTGCTTAATCAATTCTCTCGGCACTTTTGAGGGCGAGACTTTGTCTGGTATTTCTTTGCAGGCGTTTGCACATACGTAATAGAGGCCAGCAAGCGAGTGTCGCCAACAATGGGAATATCCTGCAGCGAGGCTACCGGTACTGGGGTTAGGCTTACCGAGGCTCTCTGCCTGTGGTTGTCATTGACACGCCCTTGGAACTCATCTTTCTGACACCACAGTGACTAGAGGTATTTAGTGCAGATTATGGCTGCCTCAAGTGTTTACTGCATCACACAGACCATGTGGCATATCATGCTGCATCAAGCGCGGGCCTCCCGTGGAAGACTGCGAGTCTTACTGCCGTCAGGTCGACGCACCAATGGTTGCCTCAGCTGAACATCCCCGAAGTGATCTCATTAACAGTTGTCAACCTCTTGATTGCCTCTGTCCGCTGCAGGTCCAGCTTGGGTGGGGTTGGAAGCCCTGTCCTGCATCTGCCTTGAGCTACCTTGCTTAATGATGATGCTGACCCGCGACTACAGCTGCTGGCAGAGTTGTCATTCTGTCGGGGGCAACGCTGGCTTGCAGATGCATCTTAGTTTCTTGTAGCGGACTGCCAGCCTAATGCCCGGCACCAAATCCCACTGATCCGCGAGTTCCCTCCTCGCTCTCCATTCATCAGCAACGCCTATGACCTCTCGAAACCTTCCCAAGTCAACACATACCAACCTTGCCAACTCGACGAGAAATATCACACACGAGTCCTCAATAATGAAGAACACACAACTTGTTTCCGAAGAGGGCTCGCCTGTTCCCCCCCGCCGCTGCGCCAGTGGAAGCGGTAAGCAACTTGGAAGCCTCGAGTGGTGGTCCGGAGTGCGCGTCTGGCGGCCACCTAACCCCCGTTGACAACGGTGAAGGCCTGCTAATTGTTGTTAGAGCATGATCGGGAAATGGCCGTGCTGCCCAACTCTGGACAGAACGTGGGCCGTTGTCAGGTCGGTTCGGAATCGCCCTGCTGTTCGAGTAGCGCCGGAAAAAAGCGGTCCTTGTCTGCGGATTGTAAGCCAACTCTGCTGCCGTTCTCGTCATCCTCCTTATCCACCCGGTGTATACCGCCTTTTATATGGCTTAACCCAAGCTCACCATCTCACAGGTAATGACGAAGCCTTCCCGGTGCATTCCAAGCGGCGGCGCACCAGCCAGGAAGCGGAGGGTGTGTCACAGGCGGCCGGCCAGCGGATCAAGTCCGAGGAGGGAAACGTCTCCATGGCAGACATCCCGCCAGCGGCCGGGGAAGGACACCTTCGCCCAGAGGAGGAACACGCGGCGGACCCCGCGGCGGGCCCCGAAGCCGCCGCCCCCGTGCAAGCGACAGACCCGCCGACCAAGAGGGAAAGCCACGATTCCAAGGTCACCCCCTCGACTCCAGCGGCCGCAGCACCCCCCCTGGCGCCCAGGTCTGCTCGCGACCCGAACGTCAGACTCGTCGTCAAGCAGGCAGGCCAGACCCGGTTGGTGCGAGAAGTGCATCTCGACTCCGCTGCCACCCGCAACCCTCCGCTGCCGCCGATGATAAAATTTGTCTTCAAATACGGCGAGCAGCGCGTGGAGCGGTGGATCCACAAGTGGCCAGCCCGCCGCCCACCACCGCCGCCGGCCCCCGCTCCCCCTCCCCGCCCTCCCTCGCCGTCTCCCGCGCCAGCCTCTCGCGGGAGGCTGAACAAAGTCATCTATGGATGGGGCGAGCATCGTATCGTCGAGTGGGTGCGGGAGCCTGCCGCGGAGAGCGCACCGCTGCGGCCTCCGCCAACGCCGCCGCGACCCGATGTGCCGCCCGTCGTCGTGCCGCCTGTGCCGTCCCCGCCGCCACGCCCTCCGCCGCCAGGACCGGGGCGGAAGTGGACGAAGCTTATTGTCCGGCAGGGCGGAGAGGTCCGTGTCAACCGATGGGTGAACCTCCCGAACGAAGAGGGGTGATTGGTGATGGTTGGATTTGTCGACTGTGGGCTCGGGGGCTGTCTCACGGTGGGTTAGCAAGGTTCTATTGCGACGGCGTCATTTTCACCGCTGGAAATGTAATTCTGGGATCGAATAATTATCTGTCGTCTTTTGAAGTTGGATGCATCTGAGAGCAATCCGACAACTTGGTTTGAGATGGCGTTTGTTGCTGACGGGCGGTCGAAATAAACTAGACCTGTGCCAATGTCGTAGTTGTCTGATCTCAAAACTCAAAGCGGCTCCCGTCTTCTTTCAGTCCAGGTTGCAAGCACCTCTACAAACTATCCCCCCTGATCTTACTTCACATTCAGCTCTTGACGCGTTCCGGTGTCCGGAGATCATCTGTCGGGGCGAGACGGCAGACGAGGCGCCCGGATGTCGACCAGGGTGAGGGGGCAGGGCTGCCCGTCGCTCATGTCAGGTCGGCATACAGGTTTCCACCCTTCATTCGTTCTGAATCTATGCTTTTAAAGTCACGTTGAGACAGTGGCCCTTGGGCGCAATAAGGAACCGGTTATCCTCCTCCATCATCTCGTCCGTCATGGAGTCGCTGATTCTTGCCCCCCTGCACTCCCTAAAGAACAGCGCAGCGGCGAGACGCATCTCCATGTAGGCCAGATGGATCCCAAGGCAGACTCTGCTTCCTGCGCCAAAGGGGTGGAAGGCCGTTTTCTGGGTGGCTGTCATCGACGCTGGGTTGAGAAACCGGTGTCCGTCAAACCTGGACGGTCAGCGAGAAACCGGGTAGGGCCACTCTTCCAGAGTAGGTGATTAGCAGACACAACTTACTGCAACGGGTTCGGGAATATCGTGGCATCCCGGTGGATGCTGTAGGCCTGCGTGCTGACCACGGTGCCCCCGGGAAGCCAGTGTCCCAGCATGTCGACACCGCCAGGCGGCACGCTCCGAGGCAGGGCGCCAGGGGCCGCGCCGTAGAGCCGGAGTGTCTCCTCGATGACGCTGTTGAGGACGCGTGCTTCGCCCAGCTCGGCAAACGTCAAGTCCTCACTCAGACTGGCAACCTCTTCTTCGAGCTCTCTCTGCAAGCTCGGCTGCTTCAGCACCGCCCAGACGAGATACGTCAAGGTTACGGCGGTCGTGTCCGAGCCCGCCACGATCAGGTTTCCCGCCTCGTCTCCCATCTCACTCTCGGTAATTGTCGCCTTGTCCTGGCTGTCCGCCATGGCGAGCATCTGGCCAAAGAGGTTTTGCGGGCCGCCGTTGGCGTTGCGCATGTTTTCCACCGCGCGCCGGCCGTGCTCAACAACCACCTCATCCGCTCGGACGACACTCTGCACTTTCCTGATGGGCAGCAGCCGCGCCAGCGCGTAGAGGGGGAGAGCCTCGGCGCGCAAGACGGACATGAGCAGCGCCGACTGGACCGAGTCGATGTACGGTGTTTGCTGGCAGGGTCAGCGTCCGTCGGCCATTTTGTCGGAATTCTCACCTTGCCCTGCTCCAGCATGCGGAAGGACTCGCCAAAGCAGAGGTGGGTGATGAGGTCAGTCGCCATCAGCGTCCACCAGCGGAGCACGTCGGCGTCCCCGCGAGACGCCTCCTCGCGGATTCTGGAGACGGCGATCCCGACACGGGAGCGGATCTCGACGGCCCAGTTTTTCTGGAGCGCCGAGTTGCTGAAGGGCTGCGCGAACAGCCGCCGGCGGGCCGCGTGGCGGTGGGGGTCCCGCATGACGAAGATGCCCGGCGACCGGTTGGGCGTTATGGTGTCGTACCACGGCGACTTGAAGAAGCCGGCGCCAATCTTGTGGATCTGGGAAAACGGCCCGACATCTGCGACGGCCACCTCCTGGGGGGCGATGCGCACGATGGGTCCATATTTCTGGTGCAGGCGGTGGACGTAGAACACGCGGCGGCCGCGGATGACTTCGTACTTGAGGACCAGATGGGTGAACCGGGAGTACCAGGGGCCAGGGACGGCGGCGAGCGGACAGCGCAGGGCGTTGATGAGGGTGGTACACAACAAAACCGCGGCGGCGAGGCCACAAGCAAGGGCCAAGGACAACATGATTGCGGGCAAGGCGTCTCCGTCCTGTTTGCTCGCCAGGTATACATGTCGAATGGGGCCTCTAGTAGATATAAGCCAGGTTAGTGAACACCGTTCCCCACAGTCCCGAGGGGTCGGGAATGTGGAGGAGTCTCGGGTTTGGGGAAGTTGGGGAAGCTAGCTCGGGTCTCCACCCACCCGCCCACGAAATACTCGCTGGTCCCCGCGATTCAACATCCTCGCTCGCATCTTGACTCGTCTCTCGACTCCGAGACGGTGGAAGCTTTCACGAAAAGAGAATAAGAAACCGGCAACTGGTAGAAAGAATATATCTTAATGGCGGGCCCAGCATCTGAGCGCGTGGACATACGAGACGCCCAGGGGACGACCAGGGCGAGGAGGCGCCAGCGCCGGGGAATAAAGGAGCAGCAGAAGTCTTTCTGAGATAGCTATATATACTGTAACACTGGCCAAGCCGGCCCTACAGCTTACTCGGCATCCTCATCGCCCCATCCAGCCGAATCACCGTGCCATTCAGCATGACATTCTCAATCGCCTGCCTCACCAGCGAAGCAAACTCCTCGGGCTGGCCCGCCCGCGCAGGGAACTCCATGGCGTTCTTCAAGCTCTCGCGCACCTTGTCCGACATGGCCGCCGTCATGCGCGAGTCGAACATGCTCGGGGCGATGGTCACGACGCGGATGCCGAACCGCGCCAGGTCCCGCGCCATGGGCAGCGTCATGGCCGCCACGGCGCCCTTGCTCGCCGCGTACGCCACCTGGCCCATCTGCCCGTCAAAGGCCGCCGAGCTGGCCACCATGATGACCACGCCGCGCTCGCCGTCGGCGCCTTCAGGGGTGGTGGCGGCCAGGTGCGGGAGCAGCTGCCGGGTCAGGTCGAGCGTGCCGCGCAGGTTGATGGAGAGCACAAAGTCTACGGAGTCGAGGGAGACGGGGTTGAGGTGCTTGTCGAGGATCAGGCCCGGGGAGCCGACGCCCGCGGCGGGGATGATGCCGCCGAGGGGCTTGCCGGTTTTGGCGGTCCAGGCGGTGATGCCGGCCACGGCGGTGGCGATGGACACGGTGGAGGAGACGTCGCAGGGGAAGAAGATGGCGGACGGGCCGAGCTCGGACACGACAGCGGCGCCGAGCTCTTCGTTCAGGTCGAGGATTGCCGCGTTGCCGCCGGCGGCGCAGATGTCGCGGACGCAGGCGAGGCCAAGACCAGAGGCGCTGGGACGGTCAGTGATGAGTTGAGAGTGAGAGGGTGGGTAGTGGGATGGTGAGGCGGAGATGGAGGGGCGTACCCGCCTGACACGACAAAGGTTCGTCCGGCGATTTTCATGTTGGTGTCTTGGTGGTTGCTGAGATGCGATGCTCAAGTGATGTGGCCGTCAAAAGGCATGCTGCCGGGCGTTGTCTTGAAGTTCGGGTCACTGCCGTGATCCCCACCGCAAATGGACGGGAAGTGCATGGGATGCCTCGGTTGCTGTATTCTGGGTCCTGTATTGTGTATTCAGATGTGTAATGATTACAAGAGCACGGGCCCTCTGGTTTGAAACGGTAATCTACCGCGCCGCTGGTTGGCTGTGGCTGTGTTCCAGAGGCTCCGCTGTTCCAGAGGCCCTGTTCCACATGCCGCCGAGACTGCATCGGCTCTGGTCCCTGTCATGCAGGCAAGACCCAGCATCCACTGCCACTGATAGCGTCCAGCACGGCGCCAGCAATCAACAGGCATCCTTCCTGGCGACATCCCACCAACAGTCAACAAACCAGACCAACTCGTGCCGCGATTTCGAATATACAGCGACAGCCGGCGACACCAAGTACACGACGATACCAGGCACGCGCTCACCCACGCGACCCATCCCTTCCGTCCGTCCCAAGCCCTCCGCATCATCAGCCTCGACAAACCCATCCGACACCCAACCGACACCCCAACCACACGGACTCGACCCGCATGAGCGGCTTCGAGCTGCCCGGCATGACGCGGCCGCGGCGGTCGTCGGCGGCCAGCGAGGACAGCACGGGCACGGTGCGCGACCAGGAGCTGGGCAGCATGTACGACTACCTGGCCAAGGTCATACTGCTGGGGCCGAGCGGGACGGGCAAGTGAGTGCCTCCCTCCCGGGCCGCGGGCCGTGGTTGACAGACCCAGATCGTGCCTCCTCCACCGCTTCGTCAAGAGCGAGTGGCGCGTGCTCTCGTCGCAGACCATCGGCGTCGAGTTCGCGACCAAGATCATCAAGGTCGGCACGGGCGCGCGCAGGAAGCGGATAAAACTACAGGTGAGGCTCTCTCCGGGATGAATACTGATCCCAGCTAATAACCCAGCTCTGGGACACGGCCGGCACCGAGCGCTTCCGGTCCGTGTCGCGGTCCTACTACCGCGGCGCGGCCGGGGCGATCCTCATCTACGACGTGACGTCGCACGCCTCGTTCGCGTCGCTGCAGCCGTTCCTCAACGACGCGCGGGCGCTCGCGTCGCCCAACCTCTCGCTGCTGCTCGTCGGCAACAAGCTGGACCTGGCGGGCGACCCGCTCGTCGACACGACGCTCCCGCCGCCGACGCCCGCCGGCAGCATCAGCTCGGCGTCGTACGTCAGCTCCGCCGTGCCGCCGTCCTCGTCGTACTCGTCCACGTCGACCATCCACCCGGGCCTGGGCGCGCAGCTCAAGGCCACCGTGGCCCCCGACGGCCGCGAGGTGTCGGCCGTCGACGCGAGCCGCTGGGCCAGCACCGTGCAGATCCCCGTGACGGTCGAGGTGAGCGCCTTCAGCGGCGAGGGCGTCGACGAGGTGTTTGGCCGGCTCGCGCGGATGATCCTGACCAAGATCGAGCTGGGCGAGATCGACCCGGACGACCCCATGAGCGGGATCCAGTACGGCGACGCCGGCGCCGTGTGGAACGCCGGGGCCAGCGACGGCGGGAGCATCAAGAGCGGCGTCACAGCCGACGACGTGGGCATCGGCGGCCGGCGGAGGCGGAGGACGCGGCGGGGCCCGCAGGGGCTGCGGGAGTGGGAAGAGGTGTTTACGCTGTCGGGGAGGCGGCGCAACAGGGGGTGCTGCTGAGGCATGCCATTCATGATACCATATTAGCGAGTTGTCGGCCGCCGAGTAATGGAGGGATGTGGCAGGCGGCCAAGGCGGGAGTACATGGTACTGTAACTGTAGTACTTGACGGAGATGAGGCCCGACTTCAGGCGGTGTAATGAGCCATTTCTTGAGCCATGCCACGAACGGCGGCGTCATGCCACATGTGCACCGGCAGCGAGTGATGTTACTCGGATTAGGAGGCTGTGGAGGCGGATGGACTCGACAGGGAGCCCAGGGGTATCATGCGCAACGTGGTATCGCCGTGGCAGCGCCGTGGTATCCCGCGGCAGGCTCGCGGCATCTCCTGCAACCGCATCGCCACATGCACAAGGCGACAGGGCAACCCTGCGGCATCGGCGGGGCCCTGCGATCCGCAGCCGCGGGTCGTGAATGGGGCGCGCTTGGGATCTTGGCATTGTCCCAAACGGGCCCGGACGTGCCCCCTCCGCCTCCAGGTTCTCGCGCTAGCGCGGCTGGATAAATTCAGCGCCGCGTGTTAGTGAGCGCGCCTTGGCTTTGATATCCGGAATCTGTGCTCGACTCGCGGCCGTCGGGGGCGTCGGGACGAGATGGACGAGACGTCGAGACCAGAAACGTGTACCCCAAACATGTTTGTCTTCACAGTCCACCACTCGGCCAGCGGCGCATGAATGGCGGTGAAACACGCGGGATGCGCCGACGGGCAATTAACCGCTGCGGGACGGCAATTGCCCGCAGCTTTTGAATCCGATGCACGTCAAGCCAACCCGGGTTCCCGACCCTGATCCGGCTTGTGTGGGGTGCCAGGGGTTCCAGACGCACGGGGCCACCCTCTCCGTCGCGATGGCAGGCACCCTTTCGGCAGCTCACCTCCAATGCGGCTCCATGCATCACTAACACGAGGCGGTGGGCAGGGCGGACGGCTTATAAGCGGCGCTCCCTCGTCGAGACCTGTTGGAGGATAGGTAGGCATTGTTTCTTCTCTCGTGGTTGCAGGGAGATCGACCCTTCCTCAGACATTTGGTGAACAGGCAGCCACCCCTAAAACAAAAAACAGGCAGAAGTACCCCGCCATCTGCCCCTCACCATGGCCCGCGTCGTCATCCCCGTCGACAAGAACTGGGAGTTCCGCCAGGCCGACAAGCAGGACGCCCAGTTCCTCCCCGTCAGCCAGTTCCCGACCAACGTGCACCTGGATCTGCAGCACCACGGCCTGATCCCAGACGCCTTCATCGGCAAGAACGAGCTCGCCGTGCAGTGGGTGGGCGAGGCCCAATGGACCTACCGGACCACCTTTGCGGCGCCGGCCGTGCCCGCGGGCGCCCGCGCCGTGCTCGCGTTTGACGGGCTCGACACGTTCGCCACCGTCGTGCTCAACGGCACCACCATCCTGACCACCGACAGCATGTTCATCCCGGAGCGCGTCGACGTCACGGCCGTGCTGAAGGACGAGAACGAGCTGGTCATCGACTTTGACAGCGCCTTCCTGCGCGGCTGCAAGCTGGTCGAGGAGCACCCGGAGCACAAGTGGGGGTGCTGGAACGGCGACACGTCCCGCCTGGCCGTCCGCAAGGCGCAGTACCACTGGGTGAGTGTCCCGGCGGCTGGCTGATTTCCGTTGCTGACTGTTCCAGGGCTGGGACTGGGGCCCGGTGCTCATGACGTGCGGCCCGTGGCGCCCCATCAACCTCGAGATCTACGCGTCCCGCCTGGCCGACCTGCACGCCGAGACCGTCGTCGACAAGTCGCTGGCCCGCGCCAACGCCACCGTGACGGCCGCCGTCGAGGGCCCCGCCGACCGCGTGCGCTTCGACATCTCGCTCGACGGCCAGCAGGTCGCGTCCGAGACGGCCGACGCCAGCGCGGGCGCCGCCACCGTGTCGTTCCTCATCGACAGCCCGGCGCTGTGGTACCCGATCCGCTACGGCAAGCAGCCGCTGTACGACATCAAGGCGACGCTGCTGGCCGGCGACGACGAGGTCGACAGCATCGCCAAGCGCATCGGCCTGCGGCGCGCCGAGCTGATCCAGCGCCCGCTTGAGGAGCAGCCGGGCACGAGCTTCTTCTTCGAGGTCAACAACATCCCCATCTACTGCGGCGGCAGCGACTGGATCCCCGCCGACAACTTCATCCCGCGCATCAGCGCGCAAAAGTACCGCGACTGGGTGCAGCTGGTGGCCGACGGCAACCAGTTCATGATCCGCGTGTGGGGCGGCGGCATCTACGAGGAGCAGGCCTTCTACGACGCCTGCGACGAGCTCGGCATCCTGGTGTGGCAGGACTTCATGTTCGGCTGCGGCAACTACCCGGCGTGGCCGGCGCTGCTCGAGTCGATCGGCCGCGAGGCGCGCGAGAACGTGCGGCTGCTGCGCCACCACCCTTCCATCGTCATCTGGGCCGGCAACAACGAGGACTACCAGTACCAGGAGTCCGAGGGCCTGACGTACGACTACGCCAACAAGGACGCCGAGAGCTGGCTGCAGACCGACTTCCCGGCCCGCTACATCTACGAGAAGGTGCTCGCCGACGCGTGCGCGGACCTGGTGCCCAACACCTTCTACCACCCGGGCTCGCCGTGGGGCGGCGGCCTCAACACGCGCGACGCCACCGTCGGCGACATCCACCAGTGGAACGTCTGGCACGGCACGCAGGAGCGCTACCAGAACTTCGACAAGCTCGTCGGCCGCTTCGTGTCCGAGTTCGGCATGGAGGCGTTCCCGTCGGTCAAGACCATCGACGCCTTCCTGCCGCTCGGCAAGGACGACCCGGACCGCTACCCGCAGTCGTCGACGGTCGACTTCCACAACAAGGCCGACGGCCACGAGCGCCGCATCGCGCTGTACCTGGTCGAGAACTTCCGCTACGCGCCCGACCCGCTCGAGCAGTTCGTCTACTGCACGCAGCTGATGCAGGGCGAGTGCCTGGCCTCGGCCTACCGCCTGTGGAAGCGCGAGTGGCGCGGCCCCGGCCGCGAGTACTGCGGCGGCGCCCTCGTCTGGCAGACCAACGACTGCTGGCCCGTCACGAGCTGGTCCATCGCCGACTACTACCTGCGGCCCAAGCTGGCCTACTTCACCGTCAAGCGCGAGATGGCGCCCGTCAGCATCGGCATCACCCGCCGCACCCACTCGCACCCGCGCGACAAGTACACGCGCGTCAACATCGACACCAAGACCCAGATCGAGGTCTGGGGCAGCAACCTGACGCTCGAGGACCTGACGGTCGACTGCGTGCTGCGGGCCTGGGACGTCGAGACGGGCGAGCAGACGGGCGAGCACACCCTGGCCGCCGCCAAGCTGCTGCCCGAGAACCGGTCGACCGAGATCGCCGCGCTCGACGTGCCCGTGCGCCAGGCCGGCGATGAGAACCGCACCGTCGTCGCCGCGTACCTGGTGCGCGACGGCAAGCAGATCGCCCGCTACGTCAACTGGCCCGAGCCGCTCAAGTACCTGCACCTGCAGAAGCCCCAGGCGCTGCAGGCGCGCCTGACGGCCGACTGCAAGGCCGTCGAGATCAGCGCCGAGGTGCCGGTCAAGGGCGTCGCGCTCGAGTGCGAGGACGACGCCGTCAAGTTTGACGACAACCTGGTGGACATCGTGCCGGGCGAGGTGGTGACGATTGGCGTGACGGGGGCGGGCGCCGAGACCAAGATCGAGACGCGGTATTTGGGGATGGTCTAGAGGTGCATGTTTAAGAGATGCTATACATGTTCGAGGAGCCATGCATGTTCAAGAGATGCCATACATGTTCACGGTAGATGGAGTGACGCAGCGTTCAGAGTTCAGGCAATTGCAGCCGTTTCATTTAGATTCCCAAAAGACGCCAATAGATCATTATAACAACCAGCCCCCATACGCCGTGCCATGCAAGTCTTTTTCCCCTCCCATTGCTCAGCAGCACCCGGTGCTGCCAGCGGCCTGCGCGGCCTTGAGCTTGTTCTCGTCGACGGTGGTGTCGAGGGCGGCGCCCTCGAGCTTCTCGTTGGGCCCGGCGATCAGGATCTTGATGACCTGCCCCTCCTTGACCTTCTTGAAGGCCTCCTCGGCGTCCCGGAAGGCGACGACGCCGTTGACGAGCGCCTTGACGTCGACGCGGCCGGCGGCGACCAGCTCGATGGCCAGCTTGTAGTCGCCGCTGCCGTAGCGGAAGGAGCCGCGGGCCGTCACCTCCTTGATGCACAGCGCCATGATGGGGAAGGTGATGTCCGACTTGCCCATGCCGCCCTGCACGTAGGTGCCGCCCGTGCGCACGACGTGCAGCGCCGCCTGGATGGACGGCTCGGCGCCCGAGGCGTCGATGACGGCGTCGGCACCCGCGCCGAGGTCAGCGGCGGCCAGGAGGGCGCGCGCATTCTCCTCAGGCGAGACGCGCTGCGACAGGTAGGTGTGGGTGGCGGCGTAGGAGCGGGCGAACTCGAGCTTGGACGGCACGATGTCGACCTGGACGACCTTGGTGGCGCCGAAGGCGCGGGCGACGGCGGCGCAGAGCAGGCCGACGGGGCCGGCGCCCATGATGACGACGCTCTGACCCGGCTGGACGCGCGCCTGCTTGACGATGTGCACGCCGACGGCGAGCGGCTCGATCAGGGCACCCTCCTGCAGGGAGACGTTCTCGGGCAGGCGGTAGCAGAAGTCGGCGGGGGCGGACCAGAAGCCGGTCAGAGTGCCGTCGTACGGCGGCGTGGCCGCGAAGCGCATGTCCGGGCAGAGGTTGTAGTGGCCCGACAGGCAGGGCTCGCAGCGGCGGCACGGGTAGCCGGGCTCGAGCGCGACGCGGTCGCCCTTCTTGAGCGTCGTGACGCCCTCGCCGACCTCGACGACGGTGCCGGCCGACTCGTGGCCCAGCACCATGGGGTCCTTGACGACGAAGTGGCCGATGGCGCCGTGCACCCAGTAGTGCACGTCGGAGCCGCAGATGCCCGTGTAGTTGATGGCGACGAGCACATCGTGCGCGCTGTTCAGCTTGGGGACGGGGCGCTCCTCGAAGCACACATCGTTGGGCTTGTTGAGGATGAAGGAGAGGTTCTGGGGGCGGAAGTTAGCAGGAGGGTGGCAGGCGGGGCCCGGCGAGAACCTACAGAAGCCATTGTGCCGGTAGTGAGAGCGTCGGGAAGTGACTTGAGCGGTATAGAACGACTTGAGATGCAGAGCAGACCGTCAGATCAAGGAACACGAGGGGATGGGATTAAATATGGTGCCTGCCCAGGAGCACCGCTTCTCGGAGATCCCTGGTGCTCTTTGCCTTTTGCCAGCTCAGGCACAACCAGACTGCCCCTCCTTGCCCAACCGCATCAACGACAAGCCTGGGCGGGTGCGGGGAGTTTCGATGCGACAACTCCAACAGGGCCAGAGCTCAGTCAGTCCCCCCACCACGCCGCTCCACCGCAGGCATAGCCGGGTCTGGCTGCTGCCGATTACGCCATGGTTTTTGGTGGTGAGGGCCGCCTACACCCGCCCGCCGCCTGGCCCCTGGAGCTGGCTGCAGCTGCATGCGGCACTCCCATGAACCCCACGAACGTCTGGCGGGCACTTTAGCCACGACTTTAGCCGCGCCAATCAGCGGCGGAGCGCATGTCCGCCGGTATCCGCCAGTGGCTGCCAGGAGAAGTATTCGCAGGCCAGACCCGTCAGGTGAGGGACAGAGCTTTCATATTATCCGTTCGAAGATGGCAGGTCGGTGAGAAAGGGGCGTCGCTCAACGCGCAGGGCATGCAGAAGACGACCCTGGTGCCCGAGCGCGAGCCCGAGCGAGTGGATGGCCGGGGTCTGGGCAGCGTGAGGGCATTGCACTGATGGCGACGCAGCCTGGTACGGACGTCGCCGGTACGCAGCAGCGGTTCGCTAGACACGGCAGAGCCCAGAAGCCGGGCGGCGTGCTGCACGAGATGCATACGGGCTTCGCTAACTTATTTATCGGCTGGCGCGTGATCCGCAGCTCGTGGGGACGTCGTATTGCAGATTGCAGTTGACAGATGGACCGGACCCGCGCCGGTCGCGGCAGTTGGCCGAGTTCGGGTCGAGCTAACTTGGGGGCTGGGTCCAACAACCGCCCGACGAGATGTGAGAGTTGACAAGAATCGCTCGCATGGCGGTCAGTCGGGCTGCCCCGCCAATGGCTGCCTTCCCACGCATTCCTGGAGATGCAAGAAACAAAAGAAAAAAGATTCCCCTCATCGGAGAGCCATCAACAAGAAAATGACAAGGGCGAGATTCGAACTCGCGCCCCTTTCGAGACCAGGAATGCTCATTGAGCCAATTCAGGTGGGCCTGAACCTGGCGCCTTAGACCGCTCGGCCACCTTGCCGTGATGGAGATGTCGCGTCGCAGAGCGGTCTCAAGAGGTGGATGCGGATGGTGGGCGGAGTGCAATTCGAGGGCAGAGGGAGGATTCTGTGCATCGGTTGACCCTTGCACTGAAGTGGAGGTTGTGCAGGGGGACGGGTCAGGTCAAATTGGAGCAAATTGATTTGTGGCTTCGCACAGACCAAGATGCGGGGCATCCCGCTGCTATTCCGACCGTGGACATCCCGCGGTGACGTCGTGGCCCGGTGTCGGCGACAGCTCCCCCGACGAAAGCCGGAGCATTCCGTGCCGTCACCGCACGGTCTGCACCCGCGGGAGCACAGTTCGGACTCGGTGACGAAATCGCATTCTGTTGGAATATCGTACTGGTATTGATAACGTTGGCGATTAGAGAAGGCTCGTAGCGACTCCAATGCGTCATGCGCATGTGCCGTGGCCCGCCCTGACCCGCGCCATTTCGATTCCAGCTCTGATTGTGCGCTCGACATTGGCTCCGGCTTCGCGGATTTCGACATCGACATTAGGTCGCACCCGATTGGGTCGATTCTCGGGCACCATGGCATCGGGGACGGCGACGGCGGGGCGGACGTACAATGTAGGCAAGCACCAGAAGCAGAGAAAACGAACACAAGACAGCAGGACCAGAAAATAACAGCCCAGGACGCCATCGACGCCCTCAACTCCCTCCAGACCCCCTACGACGTCATCGAGGCCCGCCGCAAGGCCGGCATCCGCCCCGATGCCGCGTCGGTGCGCGAGATGCGCGCCTACCT
>OUNM010213312.1_pt1 | contig 16294 bp, 16 predicted proteins | sample 1769961 | NCBI WGS metagenome assembly OUNM01 (sample SAMEA3914820, study PRJEB12502) | metagenome | biome: forest; material: soil | place: USA | collected 2012-03-12 | depth 0.3 m | reverse complement strand
GTCTAAACGTCGTCCCCGCGCAGGCGGGGACCCAAGTTTGTTCGCGGTCCGCCAGCTGAACTTGGATTCCCGCCTTCGCGGGAACGACGCAGCGGATTTCTCGGAGTCGGAGCCCGAATTTCACGCTTGGACTCTGACCCCGACTGATCAAAAGAAGTGCCGCCAATCCTCGAGCCAACCCGGAAACGCGCCAGCCTCCATCGGGTTGGCAATATGGTAGCCCTGCGCATACGTGCACCCCAGCCCCTGCAGGAAATCCCAGTCCTGGCGGGTCTCCACGCCCACCGCCACCGACATGCGGTCCAGGCTGTGCGCCAGGCCCAGGCAGGATTTGAGCACGGTGCCCAGCGGGCGCTTCTTCGACGCGCCGTCGACGAAGGAGCGGTCGATCTTCAGTTCCGAGAACGGGATCCGCGCCAGCAGCTGCAGGTTCGAGCGCCCGGTGCCGTAGTCATCAATGGCTAAGCCGAACCCCATCATGCGCAGTCTCACCAGGCGCTCGATGAAGTCGGCGTCGAATTTCAGGATGGCCGCTTCGGTGATCTCGAAGGTGAGATAGTCCGGCATCACGCCGTGGCGCTTCATGCAGGATTGAACCTGGCGGATGAAGTTCGGATGCGCCAGGGTCTCGGGCGCCAGGTTCAGCGAGATCGAGATCGGGATGCCCTGGTCGTGGTACTGGCGGCAGCGCTCGACCGACAGCTCGATCATGGTCCAGTCGAGGAAGTCGACGCGGTTGTTCTGTTCCAGCGCGTCGATGAAGGCGCCCGGGCCCAGCACGCCGTGCTCGGGATGGCGCCAGCGCGCGAAGGTCTCGAGGCCCTTGACCTGGCCGGTGGCCAGCTCGATCTTGGGCTGGAAGAAGGGTTCGAACTGGCGCTGCTGCAGGCCGACGCCGACTTCGGCGAAGCTGAAAGCCGGCGACTTGACCGCCGTGCGCGGGCGCGCCGCCGGCTGGAGATTGTCCAGCAGAGTCTTGAGCTTGGCGCTGGAGACCGGCTTGGCGATGGTGCCCAGCAGCTCGACGCCGTAGGCCTGGGCCAGGGTCTCGACCGAGAACAGCACGCTGGCCGGCTGGGCGCCGACCACGATCAGGCGGACGGTCGACTGCAGCCCGGCGATCGCGCGCAGCAGTTCGAGGCCGTCCATGCCGCCCAGGGCCAGGTCGATGACGGCGACGTCGACTTTCGGCGTGAAACCGGCCTGCAGGGTGCGCAGCGCGGTGGGGCCGTCGGGGACGTCGGTGACGCGGCTCGCGCCCAGCTGGCCGAGCGCCTCGATCGGCGCGCGGCGCTGCACCGGTTCGGCTTCCGCCACCAGGAAATGTAGGTTCTGTACAGCTGACTGCATTGTGTCCATCTCGACTCCGCTTGCCCAGCCACAAGGGTACATGGAGCAGGCGGTGCCGTCTATGCCCGGCGCTGCGGCTGTTGCCTGGTTTGCCGTAATTGCTCGAAAAAGCACACCGCCGCGCAAGCCGCCACGTTCAGCGACTCCACCTGGCCGGCGTGCGGCACGGCGACGCGCCGGCTGGCGAGATCCAGCAGCTCCTGCGACACGCCCTGCCCCTCGTGACCGAGGATCCAGGCCACCGGGCCGGCCAGCTCGACGTCGTACAGGCAGTCGGCGGCATAGCCGCTGGTCGCCAGCACCGGCACCCGGGCGCCGCGCACCACGGGCGCGAGCTCCACGTTCTCGAAGATCTCCAGCACGAAGTGGGCGCCCATCGCGGCGCGCAAGACCTTGGGCGACCAGCAGAAGGCGGTACCGGGGCTGCACCAGACCTGCCTGATGCCGGCGGCGCCGGCGCTGCGCAGGATGGAGCCGACGTTGCCGGGGTCCTGGACGCCGTCCAGCAGCACCGCCGATACGCCCAGCGCCTCGGGCACCCGCGGCGCCGGGGTGTCGACCACGAACACCAGGTTGACGCCGTGTTCGACCTGGCTGATGGCGCCGAACAGGGCGTCCGGCAGCGCGGTGACGTGGCCGCGATCGGCCTCGACGCGGGCGACGATGGCCGCCACTTCCGTATTCGACAGCGCATCCTCGGACACCACGCAATGCGCCGGCAGGCCCTTGAGGTCGAGCCAGGCCTGGCACAGGTGGACGCCGTCCAGCAGCGAGCGGCCGGCCTTGCGGCGCGCCTGCGAGCTGGTGGCGAGCTGCTTGAGGTCCTTGTAGAAGGGGTTGTCGCGCGAGCTGACGGTCTTCATACGGGATCGACCTCGAAATGCGCCAGCAAGTCGGCCTGCAGCAGCGCGCGCACCGGCGCGAAGGAGCGGCGGTGCACCGGGCATGGCCCATGCAGGCGCAGGCGCTCCAGGTGCAGCGCGGTCGAATAGCCCTTGTGCTGGTCGAAGGCGTACTGCGGATAGGCTTCGTGCAGGGCCACCAGGGCGGCGTCGCGCGCGGTCTTGGCCAGGATCGAGGCGGCCGAGATGGCGTGGCACTTGTCGTCGCCCTCGACCACGGCGTGGGCACGGATGGCTTCCGGCAGCTGTGGACAGCGGTTGCCGTCGATGAGGGCGATGGTCGGCACGGTGCCCAGCTGCTCGACCGCGCGGCGCATCGCCAGCATGGTCGCCTGCAGGATGTTCAGGGTGTCGATTTCAATGTGCGAGCACTCGGCGACGGCCCAGGCCAGCGCCTGTTCGCGGATGATGGGCGCCAGCTCGTCGCGGCGCGCTTCGGTCAACTTCTTGGAATCGCGCAGGCCCTCGATCGGCCGCTTGGGGTCGAGGATGACGGCGGCGGCGAACACCGGGCCGGCCAGCGGGCCGCGTCCGGCCTCGTCGACGCCGCAGACGACGTCGGCGACGGTGAAGGGACGGCCCCTGGCGGGCAGTCCCGGATAGAAATCGAACTTCTTCTTGCTCATTATCCTTGTCCTATGACCTCGAGCACCGCCCGGGCGCTGGCCTCGGCGCTGTTGCGCAGCAGGCTGTGGTGCATGTCCAGGAAACGCTGCTGCAGGCGCCGGCGGTTCGCCTCGTCCGTCAGCTGGAACCAGACCGCGTCCGCCAGCGCCTGCGGCGTGGCCGCATGCTGCAGGAATTCCGGCACCACGAACTCCTTCGCCAGGATGTTCGGCAGCCCGATCCACGGCAGGTAGCCCATGTTCCGGATCAGCAGCCACTCGGCCTGCACCACCTTGTAGGCGATCACCATCGGCTTCTTGAACAGCGCCACTTCCAGGGTCGCCGTGCCGGAGGCCGCCAGCACCGCATCCGCTGCCGCGATGGCCGCGTGCGACTGGCCGTCGATCAGCTCGATCGGCACGCCTTGCAGCCCGGCCTTCGCCATCAGCTCCATAAAATACGCCTTCTGGCGCTCGCCCGCCATCGGCGCGATGAAGCGGATGCTCCTGTCGCGTTCGGCCAGCAGTCGCACGGCGCCGGCAAACGGCGCGGTCAGGTACTTGATCTCGGCCATGCGGCTGCCCGGCATCACGGTCACGACTTTCGCGTCCTCGGGGATGCCGAGTTGGCGCCTGGCCGCCGCCACGTCCGGCTGCAGCGGGATCTGTTCGGCCAGCGGGTGGCCGATATAGGTCGCCGGCACGCCGGCCTTGCGGTAGATCTCTTCTTCGAAGGGGAAGATCAGCAGCATGTGCGAGACCGCGCGCTGGATCTTCTTGATCCGCCCTCCCCGCCAGGCCCAGATCTGGGGGCCGACGAAGTGCAGGGTCGGGATGCCGGCGGCGCGAAGCTGTTCTTCCAGGCCCAGGTTGAAGCCGGGGTAGTCGGCACCGATGAAGGCGGCCGGGCGCTGCGCGATCAAGCGGTCGCGCAGGCGATTCTGGATGCCCTTCAGTTCGCGGTAGCGCATCAGCACCGGCAGCAGGCCGCGCACCGTCAGCGTGTCCATCGGCACGTCGGAGACGAGGCCCTGCTCCAGCATGCGCGGGCCGCCGATGCCGGAGTAGCGCACCGCGGGCAGCTGCGGCTTCAGGCCGGCCATCAGGCGGGCCGCCAGCATGTCGCCGGAGACCTCGCCGGCCACCAGCGCCAGATGAACGGGCGTGGTCAAATCAGCGGACGATGCCACGGGTCGTGGTGCCGAGGAAGTCGAGCATGGACTGGATCTGCGCCGCACCCTCGCCGCCCTCGGCCGCCTCTTCCGTCATCTGCGCCTTCGCTTCTTCCAGCGTCTTGCCGCTGCGGTAGATGGTCTTGTAGGCGGCGCGGATGGCATTGATTTGCTCGCGCGTGAAACCGCGGCGCTTCAGGCCTTCGATGTTGACGCCGTGGGCCTCGGCCGGATTGCCCGAGACCAGCACGTAAGGCGGCACGTCCTGGGTCAGGCTGGTGTACATGCCGATGAAGGCATGGGCGCCGATCTTGCAGAACTGGTGGACCCCGCAGTAGCCCGACAGGATCGCCCAGTCGCCCACGTGGACGTGGCCGGCCAGCTGGGCGTTGTTCGAGAAGATCGTGTTGCTGCCGACCTGGCAGTCGTGGGCCAGGTGGACGTAGGCCGAGATCCAGTTGTCGTCGCCGAGGCGGGTCACGCCGGCATCCTGGGCGGTGCCCAGGTTGAAGGTGACGAATTCGCGGATGGTGTTGCGGTCGCCGACTTCGAGGCGGGTTGGCTCGCCGGCCCACTTCTTGTCCTGCGGCGCCGCGCCCAGCGAGGCGAACTGGAAGATCCTGTTGTCCTTGCCGATCGTGGTATGGCCTTCGATGACCACGTGCGGGCCGACCACGGTGCCGGCATCGATGCGCACATGCGGGCCGACGATCGAGTATGGGCCGACCTCGACCGAGCTGTCCAGCTCGGCCTTCGGATCGACGATCGCGGTCGGGTGAATCCTGCTCATCACTGCCCCGCGCTCACTGCAGCCGATTCGTTGGCGCGGATGGTGCACATCAGTTCCGCTTCGACGGCGACCTTGCCGTCGACGCTGGCCTGTGCCTTGTACTTCCAGATGCCGCGCGAGCTGCGCAGGATCTCGACGTCCATCCTGAGCTGGTCGCCGGGGCCGACCGGGCGCTTGAAGCGGCAGTTGTCGATGCCGACGAAGTACACCACCGAGTTCTCGTCCGGCTTCACGCCCATGGTCATGAACGACAGGATGGCGGCGGTCTGGGCCAGCGCCTCGACCATCAGCACGCCCGGCATCACCGGCTGGTGCGGGAAGTGGCCATTGAAAAATTCCTCGTTCACCGTCACGTTCTTGATCGCGGTGATGGTCTTGCCCAGCTCATAATCGACCACGCGGTCGACCAGCAGCAGCGGATAGCGGTGCGGCAGGTATTCCTTGATCTGGGTGATACCAAGAGTTTTAGATTCGGGTGTCTTGGAAGTGGTGAGCGATTCGGTCATTTTTGTTCTGCGTTGTCAGTCAGGGTTTTGATTTGCTTTTCCAGCGTGCGGATCTTCTCGCGCATCGAGGACAGGTTGCGCACGATGGCGGCGCTGCGCTCCCACTCGGCATTCTTGGCCAGCGGGTAGAAGCCGGTGTACTGCCCCGGCTCCAGTACCGAGCGCGAGACCATGCTGCCCGAGGAGATATGGACATTGTCCGCGATTTCCAGGTGGCCGAGCACCATGGCGGCGCCGCCGAAGGTGCAATTCTTGCCGATCTTCGCGCTGCCCGCCACGCCCACGCAGCCGGCCATGGCCGTGTTGGCGCCGATATGGCAGTTGTGGCCGATCTGGATCTGGTTGTCGAGCTTGACGCCATCCTCGATGATGGTGTCGGCCAGCGCGCCGCGGTCGATCGTGGTGTTGGCGCCGACGTCGACATCGTCGCCCAGGATCACGCGGCCGGTCTGCGGGATCTTGATGTAGACGCCGTTCTCCTTGGCGAAGCCGAAACCGTCGGTGCCGATCACCGCGCCCGAGTGCAGGATGCCGCGCTTGCCGATCGTGCAGCGCGCGTGGAAGGTCACGTTGGCGAACAGGTGGGTGCCTTCGCCGATCTCCGCCTCGCGGCCGATGAAGCAGCCGGCGTCGATCACGGCCCCGGCCGCGATCCGGGCGCCCGCCTCGACCGTCACCTGCGGGCCGATATGGGCCGTCGGGTCGATCTGCGCGCTTTCGTGCACGCTGGCCGTCGGGTGGACCCCGCAGGGGGGCAGCACTTCTTCCAGCGCGGCGAAATACTGGGCCGCGCGGGCAAAGTAGGCGTAGGGGTTGGTGGTGACGATGCGCGCGCCCTCGTAGGTGGCGGCGACGGTGGCGTCGTCCAGCGGGGCGACGATCAGTGCCGCCGCCCGGCTTTGCGCCGCCAGCGCGCGCAGTTTGCTATTGCTTAGAAAGCTGATGTGCGAAGCGTCGGCGCTGTCGAGGGGGGCGATGCCCTGAACCTCGAGGTTCGGGTCTCCCACCAGCTGTCCGCCGAAGCGTTCGACCAATTCACCCAGTCGAGTGCCCATCTGGTCGTTCCGTAAAAAGAGGTAAAGTCAATCTTGATAATGATACGCCGGCCGGGCGCATCCGACCGGCCGGCGTTCGTCTTGTGCGCTGCCGCTTATTTGTCGAGCAGCTTGAGGATCTTGTCGGTGATGTCGATGCGCGGGCTGGACCAGATGGCTTCCTGCAGCACGACGTCCAGGTGTTCCTGTTCGGCCACCTGTTCGATCAGTTTGAAGGCGCGCTGCGCGATGGCGGCGCGTTCCTCGTTCTTACGCTGCAGCAGGTCCTCGTTGAACTCGCGCTGCATGCGCTGGACGTCCTTCTCCATATCGAGCAGCTCGCGGGTGCGGCGGGTGCGGTCGATGTCGTTGAGCTTCGGCGCATCGTCGTCGAACTTCTCGCGGGCCGTCTTGAAGCGCTTGACCATGTCGTCGACCTGCTTCTGGCGCTTCGAGAACTCGGCCTGGATCTTCTCGTCCGCCGACTTTGCCAGGCGCGACTCCGTCATCAGCCTTTCGGTGTAGATGAAGCCGATCCGGCCGGTCGGCGCCTGCGCCTGCGCCTGCGCATTCACATGCAGCAGCGCGCCCGCGCAGACGGCGGCCAGCGCCAGAGTCCTGGACAACGAGGCAATCGATTTATTCAACGTAATCTCCAACATGAGCTCCGCAATCCTTGTCAGAAGCCGGTACCCATCTGGAACTGGAAGCGTTCCAGGCGGTCGCCCGGCTTGGCGTTCAAGGGCTTAGCATAACTCAACTTGAGCGGACCCACAGGGGAAATCCACGACAGGCCGATACCCGCCGAGTAGCGCAGCTGGTCGAGGCGCATGCGCTGGCCTTCCTGGTAGACCTGGCCGGTGTCGGCGAAGGTGAACCAGCGCAGCGAGCGGTCGGTGCCGCTGCCCGGGAACGGGAACTGCAGTTCGGCGTTGCCGATCACGCGGCGCGCGCCGCCCAGGGCGTCCAGGGTGTAGGGGTCGACCAGGCCCAGCGACGAACTCTCGTAGCCGCGCACCGAACCGATGCCGCCGCCGTAGAAGTTCTTGAAGACCGGGTAGGCGTGACCTTGCAGGCCGCCGCCGATGTCCAGCTCGCCCTTCAGGGCCAGGGTCATCCAGCGGGTCAGCGGACGGTACCACTGGTGTTCGTAGATCGCGCGGTAGTACTTGGCGTCGCCGATCAGGTCGATCTCCAGGTTGGCGCGCTGGTAGCGGCCGCGGGTCGGCGTGATGGCGCTGTCGCGCGAATCGCGGCCCCAGGCCACGGTGAACGGGATGGCGTCGGTGGTCGCGGTGCCCACGCCGCTCAGCCTGGTGGCCTGGTCCTTCGAGTTCTGGCGCACGAATTCCTTGTACAGCGTCGGCGAGCTGTCGTCGGTTTCCAGCTTGGTGCGCTCCAGGCCGGCGCCGAAGTAGACGGTGTCGGTCTCGGAGAACGGCACGCCGAAGGTCAGGTTGCCGCCCATCTGGCGCACGGTGTAGGAACCGATGTTCAGCGCCGGCGGACGCGAGGTGCGCAGGTAGAGCTGGAAGGCGCGCGACACGCCTTCGTCGGTGAAGTACGGATTGGTCTGCGCGAACGAGATCGTGCGGTTGTACTTGCTGGTGTTCAGTTCGACGCCGACCGTGTTGCCGCTGCCGGCGAAGTTGGCCTGGGTGACCGAGGCCGTGAAGGTGAACTTCTCGGCCTGCGAGAACGCGCCGCCGATCATGAAGTTACCGGTCGGTTTTTCGGTGACCGCGATGTTGACGTCGACCTGGTCGGTGGTGCCCTGGTTTTCCGGGGTCTCGACGGTCACGTCCTTGAAGTAGCCGAGGCGGTCGACGCGGTCGCGCGACAGCTTCACGCGGTTCGGGTCGTACCACGAGCTCTCGAACTGGCGGAATTCGCGGCGGATCACTTCGTCTCGGGTGATGGTATTGCCCGAGATCGTCATGTGGCGCACGTAGGCGCGCTTGCCCGGATCGACGATGAAGGTGAACTTGACTTCGTGCTTGGCCTGGTCGATCTCCGGGTTCGCGTTCACGTTGGCGAAGGCGTAGCCGAAGCTCGCCAGGCGGTCGGAGATGCGCTTGTTCGAGGCTTCGAGCAGCTCGCCCGAATAGGTCGCGCCCGGACGCAGCAGGATCAGCTGCTTCAGTTCCTGCTCGCGGCCGAAGGTCTCACCTTCCAGCTTGACACCGGTGACGGTGTACTTCTCGCCCTCGGTGATGTTGATGGTCAGGTAGATGTCCTTCTTGTCCGGGGTGATCGCGACCTGGGTCGATTCGACGGTCGCTTCCAGATAGCCGTGGTTGGCGTACCAGGACTTGATCGCCTCGAGGTCGCCGGTCAGCTTCTGCTTCGAATACTGGTCGGCCTTCGAATACCAGGTGAACCAGCCCGAGGTATTCAGCTGCAGCAGTTCGCGCAGCTGCTTGTCGGAGAAGGCCTTGTTGCCGACGATGTTGATGCCCTTGATCTTGGCGGCGTCGCCTTCGTCGACGTTGAACATGATCGTCACGCGGTTGCGCTCGATCGGGGTGACCGTGGTGGTGATCTTCACGCCGTACAGGCCGTGCGACAGGTATTGACGCTTCAGCTCCTGCTCGGCGCGGTCGACCGATGCCTTGTCGAAGATCTTGGTTTCGCCGACGCCGATTTCCTTCAGCGCCTTGACCAGCATGTCCTTCTCGAATTCCTTGGTGCCGGTAAAGTCCACGCTCGAAATGGCGGGACGTTCCTCGACCAGCACGACCAGCACGCCGTTCTCTTCTTCCAGGCGCACGTCCTTGAAGAAACCGGTGGCGTACAGGGCCTTGATCGCAGCGGTGCCCTTGTCGTCGTCGAAGGTTTCGCCGACGCGTACCGGCAGGTAGCTGAACACCGTGCCTGCCTCGGTCCGCTGGATGCCTTCGACCCGGATGTCCTTCACGACGAAGGGAGCGACGGCGGAAGCGTGACCGGCGCACAGCGCCAGCACGGCGGCGCCGATCAGGCTGCGGCGGGAAGGCATGGCAAAGCGGGGCAAGGCAGGACGATCAGAGTGTAATTTCATTGGTTAGATCAATGGGTCAGTCATTGGACGAACTTCGTATTCTGCGCCCGGTATCAGAGCAGCCGCACCAGGTCGTTGAAGACGGCGAGCGCCATCAGCATGAGCATCAGGCCGAACCCGGCGAGCTGCGCGATCTCTCCGATCCGCGCGGACAGGGGGCGCCCGGTCAAAACTTCCAGCGAATAATACAGCAATTGGCCGCCATCCAGAACGGGAATTGGTAACAGATTCATTACACCCAGACTCAGGCTGACGAAGGCCAGCATCTCGATATAGGTCGCAAAGCCCGCATCCGCGGCCTGTCCGGCCACCCCGGCGATCGTGATCGGACCCGACACGTTTTTCAGCGAGACCTCGCCGGTCAGCATCTTGCCGATCATCTTGAGGGTGGTGACGGCGCCGTCCCAGGCGCGTCCGGCGCCCTTGGCGACCGCCTGCAGCGGGCCGGCCTGCACCTTCACCATCTCGGGCATCTGCGCCACCAGCAGCTTGATCACGCCCTCGCCCCGCGTCGGGTCGCGGTCCGCGGTGATCGCCAGGTGCACCGGCTGGCCATCGCGCAACAGGTCCAGCTGCAGGGTCCGGCCCGGCGCCTTGCGCACGGTGGTGATGACGTCGATGCCGTCATTCACCGGCTTGCCGTCGATGGCGGTCAGCAGGTCGCCGTGGCGCAGGCCGGCGCGTTCGGCGGCCCCGCCCGGGATCACCTTCTCCACGCTCGGGCGCGGACGCCACATCTGCATGCCGAGCTGCTCCATGACGTCGACCTTGCCGTCCGGGTCGAAGCGCGCCAGCGTGGATGCCGGGATCACGGCGCGGTAGGTATTGCCGCCGGCGCCGCGCAGGCGCAGTTCGGCGTCGCGCTTGTCGATCGCGGCGCGCAGGATCTCCCAGCGCATGTCGCTCCAGGCCGTGACCGGCTTGCCGTTCACTTCGGTGACGGCATCGCCGCCGCGCACGCCGGCGACGTACACCGGGGTATCGGGCTGCATCGCGCGCAGGCGCGTGCCCGGCTCTTCCTTGCCGACCATGAACAGGCCGGCCATCAGCAGGATCGCCAGCGCAAAATTGATCGCCGGACCGGCGGCGATGATGGCCATGCGCTTCCACACGTTCTGGCGCGTGAACTCGCGCGCTTCCTCGCTGGCGTCCTGCGGCGCGGTCGACGGGTCGCGGCTGTCCACCAGCTTGACGTAGCCGCCGAGCGGCAGCACCGACAGCGCCCATTCGGTCTGGTCGGCGCCGAAGCGGCGCGACCACACGACCCTGCCCATGCCGATCGAGAAGCGGCGCACCTTCACGCCGCACAGGCGCGCAACCCAGTAGTGGCCCAGTTCGTGGACGATGATCAGCGGCCCGAGGCCAAGCAGGAAGCCGATCAGGATATGGCTGAACATGGCGTCAGGCTCGTGCCAGGGACTCGGCGATGCGGCCGGCGGCCAGGCGCGCCTGCGCGTCCTGGGCCAGCACCGCCTCGATGCTCGATGCCGCGCCGTGCACCTCCTCGTCCATCACGCGACGCACCACGCGGTCGATGTCGCGGAAGCCGATGCGGCGATCCAGGAAGGCCTGCACCGCGACCTCGTTGGCCGCATTGAGGAGTGCCGGAGCGGTGCCGCCCGCGCGCAGGGCGTCGAAGGCCAGCGCCAGGCAGGGGAAGCGGCGGAAGTCCGGCGCATGGAATTCCAGCGCCGCCATGCTGGTCAGGTCGAGCTGGGCAACGCCGGAAGCGATGCGTTCCGGGAAGGCCAGCGCGTGGGCGATCGGGGTGCGCATGTCGGGGTTGCCGAGCTGGGCCAGCACCGAGCCGTCCACGTAGGACACCATCGAATGGATCACGCTCTGCGGATGGATCACCACTTCGATCAGGTCGGCCGGCGCGCCGAACAGCCAGTGGGCCTCGATCACTTCCAGGCCCTTGTTCATCATGGTGGCGGAGTCGACCGAGATCTTGCGGCCCATCGACCAGTTCGGATGCTTGCAGGCCTCTTCCGGCGTCACCTGCTCCAGGGTCTCGACCTCGCGCTTGAGGAAGGGGCCGCCGGAAGCGGTCAGCAGGATCTTCGCGACGCCGGCCGCGTCCGGCTTGCGCGCATAGTGGGCGGGCAGCGACTGGAAGATGGCGTTGTGTTCGCTGTCGATCGGCAGCAGGGTCGCCTTGTGCTCGCGCACGGCGTCCATGAAGAGCTGGCCGGACATCACCAGCGCTTCCTTGTTCGCCAGCAGGACCTTCTTGCCGGCGCGGGCGGCGGCCAGGGTCGGCGCCAGGCCGGCGGCGCCGACGATGGCGGCCATCACGGTATCGGTGCCGCTGCCGGAGGCGATCTCGCACAGGGCCTGCTCGCCCCAGGAGACGTCGGTCGGCAGGTCGGCGATCAGCTGGCTCAGGCGCGCCGCGGCTTCGGGCGAGCCGACCACCGCGCGCGCCGGGCGGAACCGGCGGCACTGGGCCGCCAGCTCGTCGACGCGGCTGTGGGCGCTGAGCGCGTGGACTTCATAGTGTTCGGGATGACGCGCGAGCACGTCGAGGGTCGAGACGCCGATCGAGCCGGTGGCGCCCAGGATGGTAACGCGTTGCATGGTGTGCTCCTTCAGAGCCGCTTACAGACGCGAGCCGATGAGGGCTGCGAGCGGCAGGACCGGAATCAGGGCATCGATCCGGTCGAGGACGCCGCCGTGGCCGGGCAGCAGCTTGCTGCTGTCCTTCATGCCGGCGCGGCGCTTGAGCTGGGACTCGAAGAGGTCGCCGACGATGCTGGCGGCGACCATCAGGACCAGGATGGCCAGCAGGGCCGGCCAGCCGTAGCCGCGCTGGACGCGCGCGGCGAAGGTGTCTGCGAAGGCGGCGCCGCCGTACACGACGGACAGCGAGGCCAGGACCAGCACGGCGATGCCGCCGCCGATCGCGCCTTCCCAGGATTTGCCCGGCGAGATCGACGGCGCCAGCTTGCGCTTGCCGAAGGCCTTGCCGGAGAAGTAGGCGCCGATGTCGGCCACCCACACGATCGCCATCACCGACAGCAGGTACAGCGGTGAGGACGAGAACAGCACCACGATGGCCACGAAGCAGCCGAAGATCGCGAAGCCATAAACCAGGCTCAGCAACGTGTTGGACGGGCTGCCCAGCGGCGGCAGGCCGAACTTGAGCGAGGGCGTGAAGCGCGCAATCCACAGCGCCAGGCTGAGCGCGGCCCAGAAGGCGGCGTTCAGGTGACCGGTCAGCACCGAGACCGCGAACACCGCGGTCCAGACCAGGGCGATGATGTGGGCGCTGCCGGTGCCGGGATTGAAGAGGCGCACGCACTCCCACACGGCGGCGCCGAAAAACACGGTGGCCACCACCGCAAAAGCCGTGAAATTGTTGAAATACAGGACCGGCAGCAGGACTGCCAGCAGGACGATTGCGGTAATGACGCGGGTTTTCAGCATCAGCGTTTGGCCTTGGTTGCTACCTGCTCGCCGGTGCGACCGAAGCGGCGTTCGCGGCTCTGGTAGGAGGCGATGGCGGTGTCGAGCGACTCCGGCGAGAAGTCCGGCCAGAAGGCGTCGGTGAAGTAGAGCTCCGAATAGGCCAGCTGCCACAGCAGGAAGTTCGAGATGCGTTCTTCGCCGCCGGTGCGGATGAACAGGTCCGGCTCCGGCGCATAGGCCATCGCCAGGTGCGGCGCCAGCATCTCTTCGGTGAATTCGGTCACGCCCGGATTGGCGGCCACCATCTTGCCGGTCGCCTGCATGATGTCCCAGCGGCCGCCGTAGTTGGCGCACACGGTCACGGTCAGGCGGGTATTGTTGGCGGTCTTGCGCTCGGCGTTGGCGATCATGTCCTGCAGCTTCGGATCGAAGCGCGACAGGTCGCCCACCACCTTCAGGCGGATGTTATTGGCGTGCATCTTCGCCACTTCGCGTTCGAGCGCGGTGACGAACAGGCCCATCAGGTAGGACACCTCGTCGGCCGGACGGCGCCAGTTTTCCGAGGAAAAAGCGAACAGCGTCAGGTACTCGACGCCGCGCTCCACGCAGGCCTCGACGATCTTGCGCACGGCGTCCACGCCCTTGACGTGACCGGCCACGCGCGGCAGCAGGCGCTTGGTCGCCCAGCGGCCATTGCCGTCCATGATGATGGCAATATGGCGCGGTACCGCCGGCGCGTCGGGAACTGCGGTGGTCGAACTTTTGAAAATCATAAATCAGGCCGGTATCGGCGGTAAAAACAAGGCGCCGGCACGGGCGGACCCGGCCGGCGGACAGTTTGCGGCTGCGGGCGCAAAGACGCCCCGCCCCGCAGTTTACACCGTCATGATTTCTTTCTCTTTTTCGGCAACGAGCTTGTCGATGTCGACGACGGACTTGTCGGTCAGCTTCTGGATCTCGTCCTGGGCGCGGCGCTCGTCGTCTTCCGAGATGGCCTTGTCCTTGATGAGGCGCTTGAGCTGTTCGTTGGCGTCGCGGCGCACGTTACGCACGGCGATCTTGGCGTCTTCCGCTTCCGACTTGGCCAGCTTGACCATTTCCTTGCGGCGCTCTTCGGTCAGGGCCGGGGTCGGCACGCGGACCATTTCGCCGAAGGTCGACGGATTCAGGCCGAGGTCGGAATCGCGGATCGCCTTCTCGATGGTGCTGAGCATCTTCTTCTCGTACGGCGTCACACCGATGGTGCGGGCATCGATCAGGGTCAGGTTGGCAACCATCGGCAGCGCGGTGGGCGAACCATAGTAATCCACCATCACGTGGTCGAGGATGCCGGTGTGGGCGCGGCCGGTGCGGACCTTGGCCAGGTCGGCCTTCAGGGTGTCGATGGACTTGGCCATCTTGTCCTGGGCGTTTTTCTTCACGTCAGCGACGGACATACTGCTCTCCTGTGTTTTGCTAAATAAGGATTGTTAAACGTGTACCAGTGTACCCTCGTCTTCGCCCATGATCACGCGCTTGAGCGCGCCCGGCTTGACGATCGAGAACACCTTGATCGGCAGCTTCTGGTCGCGGCACAGGGCGAACGCGGTGGCGTCCATCACCTGCAGGTGCTTCGCGATCGCTTCGTCGAACGTGATCTGCTCGTAGCGGGTCGCGTGCGGATCCTTCTTCGGATCGGCAGTATATACGCCATCGACCTTGGTTGCCTTCAATACAATTTCGGCCGAGATCTCCGAACCGCGCAGTGCCGCGGCGGTGTCGGTGGTGAAGAAGGGGTTGCCGGTGCCGGCGGCGAACACGACCACCTTGCCTTCTTCCAGGTATTGCAGGGCCTTCGGACGCACATAGGGCTCGACCACCTGCTCGATGCCGATCGCCGACATCACGCGCGCGGTGATGCCCTGCTGGCGCATGGCGTCGGCCAGGGCCAGCGCGTTCATGACGGTGGCCAGCATCCCCATGTAGTCGGCGGTCGCGCGGTCCATGCCCTGCGCGCCCGGGGCCACGCCACGGAAGATGTTGCCGCCGCCGATCACGACCGCCAGCTCCACGCCCAGCTTCGACACCTCCGCCACGTCGGCAACCATGCGCTCGATGGTGGCGCGGTTGATGCCGAACGGATCGTCGCCCATCAGCGCTTCGCCAGACAGTTTGAGGAGGACTCGTTGGTAGGCTGGTTTGGTCATGAATGGGGCTCCTGGATGTTAGATGATTCGAATTCGGTACTACCGGTGCGGACGCCGGCATGGTGCCGGCGCCACGCGTGGACAGCGAAGCTGCCCACCCTACGAAAACGGGCCTTTCGGCCCGTCTTCTTTTTTACTGCTGATTACTGCTTCGCTGCGGCCATCTGGGCTGCAACTTCTGCTGCGAAGTCGTCGACTTTCTTCTCGATGCCTTCGCCCACCACGTACATGGTGAATGCCTTGACGGTGGCGTTGTTCGCCTTCAGCATCTGCTCGATGCTCTGCTTGTCGTTCTTCACGAAAGCCTGGTTGAACAGCGACACTTCCTTCAGGTACTTCTGCACGGAACCGTCGATGCGCTTGGCAACGATCTCTTCCGATTGCGGCTGCTTGCCTTCGGCGACGGCCTTGTCGGCGTCTTCCTTGGCTTTCAGCTGGGCGACCGAACGCTCTTTCTCGATCAGCTCGGCCGGCACTTGCTCAGCCGACAGGGCGACCGGCTTCATCGCGGCGATGTGCATGGCGACGTCCTTGCCCACTTGCTCGTCGGCGCCGTCGTAGTCGACGATCACGCCGATGCGGTTGCCGTGCAGGTACGATGCCAGCTTGCCGGTGGTTTCAAAGCGCTGGAAACGGCGGACGGTCATATTCTCGCCGATTTTGCCGATCAGTGCCGTACGCACGTCGTCGAAGGTCTTGCCGTCGACCGGCAGGGCGGCCAGGGCGGCGACGTCGGCCGGGTTGTTCTCGGCGACCAGCTTGGCAGCCAGGTTGGCCATGGCCATGAACTCGTCGTTCTTGGCGACGAAGTCGGTTTCGCTGTTGATTTCGACCAGCGCACCGATGTTGCCGGCAACATAAGCCGTCACCACGCCTTCGGCGGTGATGCGCGACGCTGCTTTCGAGGCCTTGCCGCCCAGCTTGACGCGCAGGATCTCTTCGGCACGTGCCATGTCGCCTTCGGCTTCGTTCAGTGCCTTCTTGCACTCCATCATCGGGGCATCGGTCTTGGCGCGCAGTTCGCCAACCATCGCTGCAGTAATCGCTGCCATGTCATTTCTCCTAAATAGGTTTGTTCTTGCTGAATCTGCTTGCAAAAAAGGGCGCTCGATACAGGCTCGGCGCCCCTTTTCTTACTCCGACGGGCTCAACACCCGTCAGGCATTATGCTTGCTCGGAAACTTCGACGAAGTCGTCGCCAGCCTTGACCGCCTCGACGACGTCGTTGGTCGCGTTGGCGCGGCCTTCCAGGATCGCATCGGCGACGCCGCGTGCGTACAGGGTGATGGCCTTCGAGG
>OUNM011341170.1_pt1 | contig 16312 bp, 15 predicted proteins | sample 1769961 | NCBI WGS metagenome assembly OUNM01 (sample SAMEA3914820, study PRJEB12502) | metagenome | biome: forest; material: soil | place: USA | collected 2012-03-12 | depth 0.3 m | reverse complement strand
GAGCGCTACTGGGACTTCAAGTCCGTGGGCCGTGGCAACATCAACTTCGAAAAGATCATCCGTGCGCTGAACGACGTGAACTACGCCGGTCCGCTCAGCGTGGAGTGGGAAGACGGCGGCATGGACCGCGAATTCGGCGCCGCCGAGTCCGCTGCCTACGTGAAGGCCAAGGACTTCCCGTCCTCGAAGATCATTTTCGACGCTCAGTTCGACAAGAGCAAGCAGTCGTAGGACAGCGCTTCGCTAATGTTCTTGCGGGTCGGGGAGGTGTCTCCTCGGCCCGTTTTGCGTTTCGCCGTCAGTTGAGAGTGGGTGGTTGAGAGTTGAGAGACTGAAAGCTCCGGCTGCCAGTCACGCCTCAGTCACTCAACTCTCAACTACCCACTCTCAACCGGCCCTCCGGGCCGCCGCTTGTGAAATTTTTCACAAATTCGCCTTGCCCCTCCTTTCACGAAAAGGATAGTCGCGGGACAAGTCCCAAAGCTCATGCAAATCCCGGCCGAACTAGAAGCCCGAATCGACGAGGCCATCACGCACTATCCCGTGTCCAAGCGGAGTGCCGTGCTGCCGGTGCTGCACCTGCTGCAGGAGCACTTCCGCTACCTGAGCGAAGACGCGGTGACCTGGACGGCCCAAAAGCTGAGCCTGGAGCCGATCAAGGTGCTTGAAGTCGTCACCTTCTACCCCGGATTCCGACAGGAAGCCCCCGGCAAGATTCACATCCGCGTGTGCCGCACCCTGGCCTGCGCCATGGCCGGCAGCTACGACACGGTGAACAAGTTCTGCGAGCTGGCGAACATCGACCGCTCCCACACCTCCCACCACCACCCCATCGCCAAAAGCGCCGATGGCAGCTACAGCATCGAGTTCGTCGAGTGCCTGGCCAGTTGCGGCACCGCCCCTGTGCTGCTGGTGGAGGACGAACTGCACGAAAAGGTCACCGCCGACAAGGTGGCCGAGGTGCTGGCGAAGCATCCGGCGTAGAACGAGTTTTCAACTCGTTTCAGGTGTGCTGCTATCGCCCAGGCTGTGATTGCTTCTGACTGGTTTCCTTGCGCAGTGATTGGATGAGACGATCAAAGGCCGCGAGCTGCTTTGCATTGGGGTAAGCTTTCGCCAAGGGCTCCGCGGCGTAGAAGTCTGCGATCAGGGTGTGTTCCTTCGCACGAAATTCGAGGTAGTCGTGGCTGGCATCGGTGACGCCCACTATTGCCCCATGTTCAGCTGCCTTGAGATCACTCTCGAGATCGTCCGACGTAAGCTCCCAAGCCTCTTCATCCGTCGCCTGCCGCGTCAGGCGTTGAGAGGCTCCATAGGATCTGCCACGGGTCTGCTCTTCAATTTCGCCTGAGCCTGAATCAACCGTGCGTACAAGGTAAGAATCGTCTGGAAGAAGCCAGATGTCGGAGTCAAAGCCCCATCCCCCGGCAGAATGAAGGTGGATGTACTCAGAAGAATGGTTCCTGGCGGCCTCCCCACAGCATGACAGCAAAGTTGCAACGATCACAACTTTTGCGATGAGGCTCGTAATGCGATTCATGTCAGTCGTCTGGTCAAGTCCGTCGTGCACGTTGCACCAGGGCTCTCTCAAAACTCACAAGCCGTCGCAGCAGGGCATTGTACTGGCTGTGAGCCGCATCGCCGTGCACCGGCTGGAGCAGCCGGTAAAGCCGGATTTCCGTGTCCAGCTCGGCCGGTGGCATGGGTGGCAGGCTCAAGCCCGCCCGCTCCAAGGCTGGTGAAGCGATCTGCATGAGCAAGGCGGCAATGGTTTCTTCACCCCTGCCCCAGTCTTCAAGCCCGGCTTGAGCGAACTCTTCGCCCGGCAGCCCTTGGAACAAGGCGGGTGCTGATGGTGAGGCTGGCACAGCTCTATGGTTGAACGAACGCCTCCACCCTCGTGCGAAAATCGGCAGGCTCAAGGGCTGGATAGCGGATGAGCAGCGGCTCGATCTCGTTGAACAGGGCCAGCAACCGGTCCTTTTCAATCAACCCATGCGACAACATTTGTTCCACGTCCAGCCGGTCGCGCGGATGGTTGCGCTCGATTTTGGCCAGCGCCTGACCATAAAAATCGTAGTGGTAAAAGTCCAGTTGTCCGTGCCGGGCAATGAACCGGCTGCGATCTCGCCAGCCAGGAAGGGCGGGAATGAAGTTGTCTGGCGAAGCTAGCTCAAGGTTCACCTGCAAATCCTCCTTCAAGCGCGGTAATGCCTCGAAAAAACCCGCAGGCTCAGGATCCGCCTTGAAATCGACGTCCACCGTCATCGTCCGCCATCCATACCAAACAGCCGAAGCTCCACCCGTGAAATAAATCCGGCCGGGCGCTCGAACGCGTGCCCCCATCTCCTTCATCAGCCTCTCGACGGTGTCGCGGGTGGTTTCAGCACGCATGCGCCCATTATGTGCACCACCTCAACGTTTTCTCAACACACCGCGCAGGGCCTTGATGCGACCCTCGTTGGCCGTGCCATCGGCATTCATCGTAGGCACCAGCCAGCCGCCTTCATCATTCTCATTCCAGCCGTAGATGAGAATGCAGCCGGTCGGATTCAAATCCCGGTTGGCGCGCGTCCATTCGACTGCGGCCTGAAGATGCGCGGCAATCTGCTCCGGCCTGGCGGTGACGTTATCAATGAGCGGCATCTGCTTGTCCGGTGGCGTGGGATCGGGCGCCGCCTTGATCCATGGGCACCAGCCCGGCGGGCGTTCATCGCGCGGGCGGGTGTCCCAGCCGGCGGTGGCAAAGGTGATGCACGGCGTCTTCTCGCGTTTCCATTTGTCCCAAAGGTTGTGCTGCACCTGGTCCACCAGCGTGGCGTAGGGCCACTGGTCCGCCGTGTAGCCCTTGCCTTGTGCGTATTCGGACATGGCGTCAAACCCAAGCTTCTCCCGCAGTTCCGGGGGATTCCAGCCCATGAGCACCAGGTAGGGACGCTTTAGGCCTGCGGCCAGTGAGAGGCGCACCAGTTCTTCGAACACTTCTTTGCCATACTTCTTCGGCCGGGCAAAAACGCCAAGCAAGGGACGCCCATCGAGCACTTTGAGGTAATCCGGACTCTTGAAATGCTCGATCACCCGCGGCCAGTCCGCTGGCCCGCGCCCGTCGATCCGACCGCCTTCCTCGATGAAGCAGTAGCGAACGCCACGTTTGTCCTTCGCCGCCCGGTACCGGTCAAGCGCATGGGTCATGTCGCTGCCGGGGCCGTAGTCGAGAAAGGCCCAGTAATCCAGCCCGGCCTCCGCCGCATAAGCGATCTCGCGTTGCATCACCTCCTCGGTGTCGCCATTGATGTGAACCTTGTCGCCGCCTTCAAGCTTGGCAAACCACGGCAGGCGGAAGTGATACTTCGGCTGGCCCAGCGTGTGCTCGACCTCCTTCACCGGCCCCTTGTCCGAATACCGGGCATCCCAGCGGATAGCCCCGACGAGAACAGCGCTCTCCTCCGCGTGAAGCCCCGCCGAGAGCAGCAACAAAAAGGTGATGGACCGGACCAAGATCATGGTGACACGACCTTGGCAATCGCTGCCGCCCAAAACTTCGCCAGGCTCTGCGCCCCGGCATCATTGGGGTGCAGGTAGAAGATGCCATTCTGGCCATTTTCCTCCTTCAGCTCCGTCTTGTGGTGGGCGGCGAAGTAGTCATAGCCGTCCACATCGCCCAGGAACACATGGCCGGGCTTGGTGGCGGCATACTCCTTCACCAAGGATTCCAACACGGGGAAGTAACTCTTCAGCCGGTTGGCAGCGGAGTCGCCTTCATAGTCCGAGCGGTTGTGGGTGTTGGGCGAATACCAAATAGGATGGTGCAGGACAAACTTCGCCTCGGGGAACTCGGCCAGCAGCGTATCGATGATCTTTTTGAGGTTGTCGTGGTAGTCCTGGGCCGCCACCGGCGAGCCCTTGGGCCCCTTGTTGGCGCTGTCATTGGTGCCCAGCATGATGGGGAACACCAGTGGCCCCGGATGGCTGTCGAGAAGCTTCTTGGCCTCCGGCGGAATCGCCTTGAAGTACTTCGTCTCCGGCGGCTGGAAATCAAAGGTCGTGGCCCCGCTGTGGCCTTGGTTGGAAAAAGCCACCTTGTACTCCGGCTTCAGCCGTGCCAGCTCGGCGGCGGCTTTGTCCGTTATGTGAGCTCCGGCAGTGATGCTGTCGCCGATGAACACGACGTTGAGTGCCGGCTCAGTTTGAGCATACGCAGAGGTGAAGGCGAGGCCGGCGGAGAGAAGGAGGGGCAGGAGCTTCATGTTGATGGACTGCTGGCGAGCGATACGTGAATGTCGTGTAAAATATGGCGGCCCATTACCGGCCAAACAGATGCCATCCCTTCGCCTTGAGGCTGAGCCTGCTGACAATTTCCGGTGCGCCGGTGACCGTTAAAGGAGCTGGCTGCGCCGAGGCGGGCTTCTCTCGCTGCGGAGGGGCGTCTGGGGTGTCGATAACATAACAATTGGCTGGAATACCAGTCACTTTTTCCAGCAGGTACTCGTCGACGGAAAGGCCGCCTGACGGCTTTTGACGCCACTCGTACGTGAAGCTGCCTTTCAGAGGAGCCTGCTTTTCGGACTGGGTACTGACGGTAACGGCAAAGCACGAAAAGTCATCGTTGGTTTGGTCAAACGTCCACTTGCGCCGTCCTGTGCCGCTGCCCTCTGGCAGGGTGAAGGACATGCCTTGCTGCGGGGGATCGGCCAGACTGTGCCCCGGATAGTACCATGTGGAGTGAGTGGCGCAAAACGCCAGGTGGCCCTTATGTTGCTCGTAATAGGTCTGTTCTTGCCGCTCCCACTCCTGATGGTTAGTGTAGTCCGAAAGAACGACATACTTGCCGCGCAGCCGGGGCTCCGCCCATGAGTACATGGCCTTCGGATCTAGGGTGTGGCTCGAGCGATCATACACGAGGACAAAATGGCCATGCCCAAGGCTGCCATGGGGCGAGGAAAGGACAAGCAGCGGCGGCATGTCATTCTTGGGCGCCAGGACCCAGAACGGCTGGTCCGGAACAGACTTCGGCAGGTACTGCGTCGGCGGTGAATGCCCACGCCAGAGAGGCTGCACAGGCAGGGCAAAGAGAAGCTCCCAGTGATCCCGTTTCCAGGATGCCACCGCCACGCTGGGCGGTGCCAGGTCTTCGCGGGCCAGGGCTGGGTCACACCAGTTCCACCGATCGCCCTTCAACTCCAAAACCGCGCAAACGTGGCCTGCTTCAAACAACTCTCCCCACAGTACATGGCGGCCATCCACCAGGCCTGTGTGCTCCTTTTTGTCACCAGGCGCTGGCCGCAGAGTCTGGAGAAGCAGGAGCGCTTCGCTGCTGGCGCTTGCGGAGGGGGTGGGTGAAATGTTTTTTGGTGGGTCTTGCACCTCCATGTTCTTCCACGCTTCCATGGTTTGTTTCAGCACTTCCCCGGGCTCCCGCTTGATGCCAAAGCCCTGGAAGCCCACCGGGCCGAAGTAGCCGGCGTTGTGTACTTTTTGCATGAAGGCCGCCACGTCATAGGTGCCGCTGCCAAGCGGCTGGATCAGCCTGTTCCAGGCCATGGTCTTGGTGTCGCCGGTGTCTGCCCCGCAGATGGTCACGAACATGAGCCTGCGCAGCGCTGCTTTCAGCACAGGCAGTGGATCCCGCTCCGAGCCTTCCACCTTCAGCCAGTGGCAAAGGTTGAAGGTGATGCCTACATCGGGGCGGTTCAGCTTGTCTGCCATGCGCAGGGCATCTTCCACATGCTCAAACCACATGCCGGTGTGCGGGTACAGCGCCACAGGCACGCCGCGTGCATGGGCGTAATCAGCAATCTCGGCGAGCTTGGCAAAGGCCACGCCGTCACCCACGGCAGCAACCAGAGCCGCGCCGCCTCTGTGAACCTTCTGCACGGCCAGCCATAGCGCCGCGCCGTGCTGTCCCTGCATGCGGTCGAGAATGCCGCGCAAATGGTCATCGAGCGCGGGCTTTTCTTCGTCGAAGCTGAGTGTTAGGTAGCCGTTGAACATGCGCAGGCTCTCATGCTCCAGCGCGGCGGCCATGGCAGCATCTCCGGCCTGGCCGCCCAGCCCGGCATAGCCCAGCTCCTTCAGCATCGGCACCACCTTGTCCAGCCCGCCGCGGGCGATGGTATCCATCGCAAAAAACTCGTTGGGTGGTGTTGCGCAGGCGTGGCTAACAGATAGAAGGTAGATGGCCAGCCATGGGAGATGCTTCATCATGCTGCGGAGGTTCATTGGTGCGCCTTTGGTTGCTCCTGCCCGGGAGCTTTTTGGGCCGCCGGCTTCTCACACTGCAGGAAGTGCTTGCCCGAGCCTTCCTTGTAATAAGTTTCGGTGCCATCCGGCGTGGTGGTGAGGAACATCATGGCGCCGTTGGTCCCTTCCATGTCCCACAAGTCCTTGCTGGCGCGACCGGCTTCGGCCAGCAGGTCAGCAACCGCCAGGTCTTGGAATTTCCCCTGGGGCGCGGGTACGCTTAGCAACGAGCCCCAGCCTGAGCCGCCCATGCGTGAGTGCGCGAAGAACACCCGCCCGCCAGAGCATTCCACATGGCGCGCGCCCTGGCCGGATGAATTGCCGGCATCCGTCTCCTGCTCCGCCACGGCAAGCCAGCGATGGGCCCACAGGCAGGGCGGTTCTGTATCGCTGCCCATCTCGATCTTGCCATGCCACAGATCGCCCTCGGTGGAGAATATCACTTCGCCGTGCTCGTTCACGCACAGGCTGGTGATGAGGCCCACGCGCCTGGTGGTCACCTGCTCCAGCTTCGCCTTTTCCGGCCTCACAACCCACAGGCCGCCGGCCCATGCGATCAGCGGCCCATCCTTGCCGCCTTGGGCCAAGCCTCGCAGGCTCACCCCCTTCGGAGCTACCGCCCACTCATGAATGCCCTTCACCCCCTTGGCAGGCTCCCAGCGCCAGATCTTGTTGCTGGAAGCCACGGCGATGTCGCCTGAAGGCAGCCGCGCCAGGCCCTGCACTTCGGCAGGGAAGGCGGTGCGCGGCGAGGGCGGCCGCTTGGAGGGCATGGCTTCGAAGTCGTAGTGCACCACCTCCTTGCCTTCTCTGAAGTAAATCCATTTCCCGTCCTGGGAAAAGACGGCATCGGCGGCTCCGCTCGTGCTCGCTGCCGTCAGGCACAGAAGGAGGAGAAAGAGCTTCATGCCAAGAGGAGCAGTTATTTGGCAAACAAGTCGAGCGCCGCTTTGCTGAAGATGCCCTGGGCCTTCTTGCCTTCCTCCAGCCAGCCGGCGTTCTGCACCATGAAGACAGTGACGAGGTGGTGCTCCAGGTCGATGCTCATGCTGGTACTGTAGGCACCTCCGTGGCCGAAGGTCTTGCCGGGGTTGACGCTGAAGCCGAAACCGTAGCTCTGCGGCAGACCCTCAGGTGTCTGGCGGCTGCTGAGCTGCTTTACGCCCTCTTCACTGACATAGCGCTTGCCCTGCCACTCACCTTTATTGAGCAGCATTTGGCAGAACACGGCGCAGTCGGCGGCAGTGGAGAAGAGGCCGCCGGCGGGGCAAGGGGTGCGCTGGCGGTTGGTCAGCGGGTAGGTGAGCTGGTTCACCACGGTCTCTTCCAGAGCGGTCTTTTCCTTGTTCGCCTTGTAGGACTTGGCCAAACGGGCCACCTGCTCATCGCTGGGCCAGAAAGTGGTGTCCTTCATGCCCAGGGGTTTGAACAGGCGCTCGTCCATGAACTTCTCGTACGGCATCTTGGTGATCACTTCGATGATGCGGCCGGCGGTGTTGATGCCGCCGTTGGAGTATTCGTACTTGGTGCTGGGATCGTAGTGCAGGCCCACCAGCGGGTACACTTTCACGTTCTGCGCCAGGGTCAGGATGTCGATCTCGGGCTCCATCGGCGAGCGGGGTACGATGCCGCTGGTGTGGCTCAGAATTTCACGCACGCGGATGGGGTGCGAGGGCTTCTTCATGAGCACGTGGTCGCCAGCTTTTTCAGCGGCGTACATCACGCCCTTGAACTCCGGCAGGTACTGCTCCACCGGGTCATCGAGCTTCACCTTGCCCTCGTCCACCAGCATCATGAAGGCGGTGGTGGTCATGGGCTTGGACATGGAGGCGATCCAAAAGAGCGAATCCTTGGCCATGGGCTTTTTGGCAGCCACGTCTTCGTAGCCCACGGTTTCAATGTCGAGCACCTTGTCTTTATTGGCCACGAGGGTGACGGCACCGGCCAGCGCGCCATGGTCCACTAAGGGTTGAAGCTGGCTGGCGATGTTTTTTGGGGCTTCCGCCCGAACGAGCAGGCAGAACGAGGAAAGCGCGAGGCTGGAAAACAAGACGCGGATTTTCATAGGCTGGGCACAGAAGACGGGCGCTCCTTTATCGTTCCTTCGCCAGACCAGAAAAAACTGGGGGCGAGGCCTGCTTCAGGCCCGCGATTGCACCGCCAGCTCCCGGTACATGTCATTCCGCGTTGTCAGCTCCAGGTACGCATCCTCCAGCGAACGCTTCTCCGGGCCCCAGCTTTCCACCCGCACGCCGCCTTCCACCAGAGCCTTGACAAACTCGGGACCGGTAACGTTTTCAGGCAGTTCCACGATGCCTTTGCTGAAGCTGGCCTTCAGCTTGAAAGCGACCGCATCGACCTCGCGAATGTCCTGCGTCTCCAGCTTGAAGCGCGGCCGGTCCTTGCGGTGGTTGAGGTCCACGGGGCCTTCGAAGATCTTGCGGCCTTCCTTGAGGATCACGCATCGGTCGCACATCTGCTCCACTTCAGCCAGCAGGTGGGAATTGAGCAGGATGGTCATCCCCTCCTCCCGCAGCTTAAGAACCGTCTGGCGAAACTCGCGGATGCCCTCGGGGTCCAGGCCGTCGGTGGGCTCATCCAGCAGCAGCACGCGCGGGCGCGGCAGCAGGGCCTGGGCGAGGGCGAGGCGCTGACGCATGCCATGGCTGTAGGTGCCGGTCTTGGACTTGGCCGCGGCAGACAGATTCACCATGTCGAGCACGCGCGCGGCTTCTTTTTCATCCCACCAGCCGGAGAGCGAGCAGAGCACACGCAGGTTCTGCCAGCCGGTGAGGTAATCGTAAAACACCGCCGCCTCAAAGATCGCACCGATGCTGCCCAGCGCCTTGGCCCGCTGCGTCTGCACGGAATGACCGGCGATGCGCACTTCCCCTTCGTCGGGCCGCACCATGCCGAGCATGATGCCCAGGATGGTGGACTTGCCCGCACCGTTGTGCCCCAGCAGGCCCACAATCTCGCCATCGCCCACGCTGAAGCTCACATTGGTGAGGGCCGCCTTGGAGCTGCCGCCGTAGCGTTTGGAGAGTTGGCTGGCCTCAATCATGGTGACGAAAAATTACTTGGCCGTGTAGCCGCCGTCCACAGGCAGATTCGCGCCGCTGACGTACCTCGAGGCCTCGCTCAAAAGAAAAATCACGCAGCCGCCCAGGTCCTCCGGATCAGCCATGCGGTTCAGCATTGTGTGCTCGTTGTAGCGGGTCAAAAAGGGCTCCGGCTGCCCGCTGTAGAAGCCGCCTGGCGACAGGCAGTTCACCCGCACGCCCTGCCGTCCAAGTGATGAAGCGTAATATCGTGTGAGATTCTCCATGCCGCCCTTGTGGAAGAAGTAATCTGGGCAGGGCTCGCCCATCGAGGTGCCGGCATACAGCTCGAAACTGGGGCCGACCATGCCCTGGATGCTGCCGATATTGACGATGCTGCCGCCGGTATTCATGGCCTTGCCTAACACATGGGTGGCGAGATACAGGCCGGTGGCGTTCACGCGCATGGACTCCACCCAGCCTGCCAGGTCATCGGGGCCTTTCATCGGCCGCGCCACGGCATTGTTTACCAGCCCGTCAATACGGCCAAACTTTGCCAGCACCGAGTCGCGCAGGGCAGTGACGGAAGCTTGGTCGGCCTGATCGAGCATCATGGCCGTTACCGAGCCGCCCAGAGCGCGCTCCTCGGCAGCGACTTGTTCCAGGGCATCCACATTGCGCGAGGCGATGACAAGCTCGGCCTCTGCCGATGCCAGGTCATGCGTGAGCCCGCGCCCATACAACCCTGCGCCGCCGGTGAGGACGATGACTTTGCCTTTTAGGGAGAAGCGGTCGAGCACGGACATGCGCATGGTTTAGCAGCAGAGGCGGGGGCCGCCAAGGCGAAAGCAGCACGGAGCCGGCGAGATGCGGCCTGAGACGGGACCTACACGACCCACAGGACCTACGGCCCCGGGAAAAGGTGGCTTCTCATGCTACAGGCTGCCCGCAACTGTACGCGAAACTCACTTCTCCTGCTGCCCCTTGATGAGGTCAAACATCGTCACCATTCCGCACAGCTTGTCATCAGCGTCCACCACCAGCGCCTTGGTCGCACCTGTGTGCATAAAATCCTCCACCACGCGGGCGATGGGTGTCTCGGGCTGCACCTTGTAGGGCTGGGCCAGCGGCACCTCGCTCACCTTGTGGGTGCAGTCCAGGCCGTGGTGCTTCAGCCAGTCATAGGCGGCGGCACGGCGCAAGAAGCCGGCGACCTTGCCGGAGGCGTCCACCACCGGGTACATGCTGTGCGGATGGGCCTTGAACTGCTCAATGGCATCCAGCAGCGTGGAGTCAGCACTCAGCGTGGTGATGTCGCGTGTCATCACATCGGCCGCCGTGCCCTTGCTTAGCCCTGCACCCACACCGGCCACGGTTTGCTCCACCTGGGCTGGCAGCGCGTAGTTCTCCGCTGTCTTGTGGAAGAGCTTGTTCAACGAGCCAATCGAGCTCACCAGCTGGTCAAAGGTGCGCGCATCGATGGCCACCAGTTCGGAGGCTTCTGTGGCCTTGGCATTGAAGCGCCAGATGCGGTCGGCCAGCAGGGCGCGCTCGCCGAAGTGGTCGCCAGGGCCGGCGGATTTGACGATCTCGCCAGCCTCGTCCGTGATGTCGATGCGGCCTTTCTTCACCGCATACAAAGAAAAGGCGGGTTCGCCAGATTCGAACAAAGGATCGCCAGGCTCCAGATGCATGGCTCCGAGCGGCGAAGAATACTGCGGGGTGAGCAAGGTGATGTCGCGCGGCAGGAAGAGCTCCAGCGTCCAGTCAAACAGCACGCGCAGCTTGCGGTCGAAGCCCGGCAGCTTGGCGAGGTAGATCGTGCGCCACATGAACCAGGCGATGATGCCCGAGAAGTTCAGGCCTCCGATATTCGCCACCGCCATGTGGTGGCCGATGGAGGCGAGCTCGCCCAAGCCTTTGAACAAGAAAGGCTCCAGCGGCTGGTTGAAGACGCTGGACGCGATGTTCTCGCCAATCAGCTCGCCTTCGCGCATGGCAAACTGCGCCGTATCGGGGCAGAAGCCGCCTCCTGCCTTGGGGAAGGCGGTGCAATCACCGCCAGCCCACACCTTCTGCAGGCCCTTCACCCGGCCGGTGTTTTCCACCAGGATCTTGCCCTTTTCCATGGGGATCTGACCGGCGGTGGCAAGCCACTTGATGAGGGCGCTGGGAGCATTCCCCACCGTGCAAACAACGAGGCTGGCAGCCAGCTTGGTGCCATCATTGAGCAGCACGCTGCTGGCCGTGACCGCGCGCACCCTTTGATTGAGCAGGACCACCAGCCCCATCTTTTCCAGGCAATGCTTGGTGTAGTCGCCCAGCGATTCATCCAGAACCGGCAGCAGCCGGTCGCCGCTGTGGATGAGCGTCACGCGCGAGTCCTCCGGCTTGATGTTATCGTAATAGCAGCACACGCCGCGGATCAAGTCCTGCATCTGCCCGGCGGTTTCCACACCGGAGTAGCCGCCGCCCACCACGACGAAATGCAGCATCTTGCGCCGCGCCTCCGCATCACTGACCAGGTTCGCCTCCTCCATGCGCTCGATGATGCTGGCACGCAGCTTCATCGCATCACCGGCATTGCGCATGAGGTAGGCGTGCTCCGTCATGCCCGGGATGCGCGAGAGATCCACATCCGCGCCCGGTGCGAGCACCAGGTGATCAAAACTGATGGTCACATTCGAGGTGAAGGCGCCGCCGTCCACGACCATCACCTTTTTTTCCAGGTCCACGCTGCACACGCGGCCCTTCAGCACGTCCACATCGCGGCACAGCAGGCGGATCGGGTTCACCACATGGCGCGGAGCGAGCGAGCCGCCCACCACTTCCGCCAGCATCGGCTGAAACACCATGTGGTTCTCGCTCGCGATCAGGCCCACGGTCAGGTTCAGGTGCCCCAGGCGCTTCGCCACCTTGCGGGCCGCATAAACGCCGGCAAATCCGCCGCCAATGATCGCAATGTCAAAATGTCGGGCTGGGGCTACGTGCATAGGAGGCATGATGACGTGGGGCGGGCAGTTTGGCACGGAGATTTTCCGCGCCGGTGGTTCATTCTTGAAACAAGGTCCGTGCCAACCGAGACTTTGTGAATCATGCGCCACGCTCCCATTGATCCACGGCTCTTCGCCGCCAACCGCCAGCGCCTCCGCGAACTGCTGCCGCCGGGCTCCATCGCCGTCGTGAACGCCAACGACGTGCTGCCCACCAATGCCGATGGCACCCTGCCGCTGATCCCGAATTCGGACCTCTTTTACCTCTCCGGCATTGAGCAGGAGGAAAGCCTGCTGGTGCTGGCCCCCGATGCGGCGGATGAAAAGCTGCGTGAAGTCCTCTTCGTGCGTCAGCCTAACGAGCATCTGAAAATCTGGGAGGGCTACAAGCTGAGCAAGGAAGACGCCACGAAGGCCTCCGGCATCAAGAACGTGAAATGGCTCTCCGACTTCGATGTCACCTTCCGCAGCCTGATGTTTGATGCCGAGCAGGTGTTCCTCAACAGCAACGAGCACAAGCGCAGCGACAGCCAGGTGGAGACACGCGACGCCCGTTTTGTGCGCCGCCTGCGCGAGGCTTTTCCGCTGCACACCTACCGCCGCCTGGCTCCCCTGCTCCACCGGCTGCGGCTGGTGAAATCGAAGGACGAGGTGGCCCTGCTGCAAAAGGCCGTGGACATCACCGAGGACGGCTTCCGCCGCCTGCTGCGCTTTGTGAAGCCTGGCGTTAACGAGGTCGAGGTGGAAGCCGAGCTGATCCACGAGTTCACCCGCCAGCGCGCCCGCTTTGCCTACAATCCCATCGTCGCCTCCGGCGAAAACGCCTGCGTGCTGCATTACAACCAGAACGACCAGCCCTGCCGCAAAGGCGACCTCCTGCTGCTCGATGTGGGCGCCAATTACGCCAACTACAATGCCGACCTCACCCGCACCATCCCGGTGAGCGGCAAGTTCACTCCTCGGCAAAAGGCCATCTACAATGCCGTGCTGCGCGTGATGCGCGCCAGTATCGCCGGCGCCACCCCGGGCAAGCTGCACCGCGACTGGACCCGCGAATCGCAGATGATGATGAACGAGGAGCTGCTCTTCCTCGGCCTCATCAAAAAAAGCGATATCAAGAAACAGACCGAGGACACACCCGCCTGCCGCAAGTACTACATGCACGGCCTCGGCCACCCGCTTGGTCTCGATGTTCACGATGTGGGCCAGATGGCCGAGCCCATCGCCGAAGGCTGGGTGCTCACCGTCGAACCTGGGATTTATGTGCCGGCGGAAAAGATCGGCGTGCGGCTGGAGAACGACATCCTCGTCACCGCCAAAGGTCCCGTGGACCTGATGGCAAAGATCCCCGTGGAAGCGGAAGAGATTGAGGAGCTCATGCGACGGTGACCTGTCTTGATTGATGGAGCGGAATCGATTTCGCATGCCGGGCCAGTCCACAGGCGTGTCCGAATGCGATGTCTTGGTGAACTTTCACCAGTCCCCCGCCCCGCTTTTCAATGGACACCCCCGCACGCCCCAGGACCAGCTTCCTCACCTTGCTGAAACAAACCGCGGTGGCGTGGAATGAGGACAAGGCGCTGCGGCTCGGAGCGGCGCTGGCCTATTACTCGGTGTTTTCCATCGGGCCGCTGCTGGTTATTACCTTGGGCCTTTCCGGCCTGTTCCTCAAACCACAGGTAGTTACGGGCGAGCTCAATGCCCAGATTGCCTCCTATGTGGGGCCCAAGGCTGCGACTGCCGTGCAAAGCATGGTGGAGAGCGCATCCCAGCCCACCCACGGAAAGCTGGCGACGATCGTCGGCTTCGTAGTGCTTCTTATCGGCGCGGCCGGCGTCTTCAGCGAACTGAAGGATGCATTGAACACCATCTGGGCGGTGAAGCCAAAACCGGGCTTCAGCCTGTGGTCCTTGATCTGGGAGAAGTTTCTGAATTTCGGCATGGTGCTGGCCATCGGCTTCTTGCTGCTCACCTCCTTGGTGCTCAGCACCGTCATTGCCGGGATTGGAGCGCGGTTCTCGCAGTGGTTGTCACTGCCGCCCGGCGTGTTGGCCGGCATTACTTCCTTGGTCTCGCTGGCCACGGTCACCACGCTGTTCGCCATGATCTTCAAGATCCTGCCCGACGTGCGCATCCACTGGCGCGAAGTGTGGCTTGGCGCGGCCGTCACCGCCGTGCTGTTCGAAGTGGGAAAGCTCGCGCTCGGCTGGTACCTGGGCCGCGAGAGCACCAGCGGGGCCTATGGCGCGGCCGCCTCGGTCGTGCTGCTCCTGCTATGGGTGTATTACACCTCCTGCATCATGTTCTTCGGCGCCGAGTTCACCCGCATGCACGCCGAGGCCCGAGGCGTATGGGTGCGGCCGGAGGCGCATGCGGAGAAAGTTACGGCGGACGAACGCGCCAGCCAGGGCATGGAGCCGCACCCCCAGGCAGGCGCGGCCTTTCATGCAGGTGGCAACCCTCTGCCAGCCGTGTCGCATGGCTTGGTGGCCTCGCTGCTCAAGTACCTGCAGGCACGCGGCTCTCTCGCCGCCCTGGAGGCGCGCGAGGCTGCTGGCCAGGCCATCTGGGTGCTGATGCTGGCCGTCATCGGCTGCGCCGCGATCCTCGCGGGCTGGCTCCTGCTAGCCACAGCCCTCACCGGCGTGCTCATGCTTTTCGTGGGCCTGTCCTGGCTGCAGGCTGTGGGCATTGCCGGCGGCGTGCATGTGGTGGTGATCATCATCGTGGCACTGCTCATCCGTCAGCGCCTGCACACTTCCTCCTGGTTTGCCGAAACCCTCAACGAACTCAAGAAAGACCGCGCATGGCTGCAACCCCCAGCAACGAAGCCCTGAAACAGCAGGCCATCCGCGACCTCCAGCAGGGCCGCGAAGAAATCACCCGCGAAACCCACGAGCTTCGCGAAAGGCTAAGCCCCCAGCACATGGCGGAGAAAGTCCTGCGCACCCACACCACCGGCGTGATAATCGCCGCAGCAGTGGCAGGCGTTGGCCTGGGTCTCCTTATCTTCCGCCGCCGGACTGAGCCCGTGCATGTCAAAGTCGTCGAAAAAGCGGCTCCAAAAAAAGAACCCAAGACCAGCAAGTTGTGGCGGCTGTTTGAATTCACCACCCCGCTGGTGTTCAACAAGCTGATCACTCCTTACATCATGGGCTTGCTGCAAAAGCAGCAGAGAGAGCCGTCTCCGGCTCCCCCTGCGCATCCTAACCGAACAATGAGTTAGCGACCGAACGGACTATTCCTCCACGTCGCGATTGGCGTCGTCGAGGGCGCTCTGGATCGCATCGCGGGTTTCACCCGTGCGTTTCTGCAGGCGGCCGATCAGTTCATCTTCCTTGCCTTCGGCAAAAGTGAGATCGTCATCCGTCAGATTAGCCCACTTTTGTTTGAGCTTGCCCTTGGTGATGTTCCAGTCGCCTTTAAGTGTTGTTGTGTTCATGGGGTGTTTGTTTTCTGGGGTTTCTGTCGTTATATTAACTGCGGGAACCAAAGCTGCTCATGGGGTGTAATGCCCAAACACGGGCAGCCCGGTCCTTTTGATCAGGCCGCCGCGGCCAGGTTGATGGTGGACTTGGCGAGCTTGGTGAGCTTCTTGTCCGTGGCCGATTCTTCGTCGAGCGTGGTTTTCAGCAGCTTGGCACCTGCGTTATCGCCCAGCATTTCGGCAAAGGTCACCACGCAGCCGTAGCCGGCGATTTCATAGTGCTCCACCCGCTGTGCCGCGCAGATCAGCCCGGCGTCGCGCACTTCGTCATCCGCCTCCTCCTCGATCATTTCCGAGCCTTCCTCCACCAGGCCTTCCATGGCCTTGCACTTTGGTCCGCGGGTGGATTCGCCGTGGCTTTCCAGGATCTGTTCCAGCCGGGCAGCGTGCTCCTTGGTTTGCTCCAGGTGTTCGCTAAACCCGGCGCTCAAATCTGGGTTGGTGGCAGCCTTGGCCATCTTGGGCAGGGCCTTCACAAGCTGCTTTTCGGCGCTGTAAAGGTCTTTGAGCTGGCTGATATACAAGTCTTGAAGGGTGTTGAGTTTCATACG
>OUNM010851449.1_pt1 | contig 16360 bp, 13 predicted proteins | sample 1769961 | NCBI WGS metagenome assembly OUNM01 (sample SAMEA3914820, study PRJEB12502) | metagenome | biome: forest; material: soil | place: USA | collected 2012-03-12 | depth 0.3 m | reverse complement strand
GATCTCCAACGGCAAGATCGTCTACACGTCCAATATCACCGACGGAACGGACACCTTCACCTACATCGTGTCGGACGGCCATGGCGGGACGGCTTCGGCAACGGTGTCGGTCCGGATAGCGATTTCCGGCAATCACCCGCCCGTGGTCAGGAGCGATACGGCGACAACGGCCTACGGGACGCCCGTCACGATCGATGTCCTGGCCAACGACAACGATCCGGACGGCGACGTGCTCACCCTGGCGGCGCTGAGCATCCCGACGGGCGGCATGGCGACGATCAGCAACGGCAAGGTCGTTTATGTTCCCAACGCCGGCTTCTCGGGCTCGGATCAGTTCAGCTACTACGTCAAGGACGCGAACCTAGCCGGAGAAGGTGTTGTAACCGTCACCGTCCAGCCTAAGGCCAACCAGGCGCCGGTCGCCGTCAACGACAACGTCACGACCGCCTATAACACCGCCGCTACGATCAACGTCCTGGCCAACGACAGCGACGCCGATGGCGACACCCTGACCATCGCTTCGGTGACGACGCCCGCCCACGGGACCACGGCCATCGCCGGCGGCCAGGTAATCTATACGCCGACCAGCGGATACTCGGGCGCCGATAGCTTCAGCTACACCGTCTCCGACAGCTTCGGCGGGACGGCATCGGCGACAGTCAGCGTCACGGTGCAGACCAACAACCACAATCCCGTGGCGGTCAATGACGGTCCGATCGTCGTGCCGCGCGCCAGGCCGGTCACGCTCGACCTTCTGTCCAACGACAGCGATCCGGATGGCGACGTCTTGACGGTTGTGGCGGTCGGCTCGCCGGCGCACGGAGCGGCGAGGTTGTCGCAAGGCGTCGTGACCTACACGCCCAGCTCCAACTACACCGGCGCTGACAGCTTCACCTACACCGTTTCAGATGGAAAGGGCGGAACCGCGACCGCGACCGTGACGCTAAACGTGCCGTCGCAGCTCTATCGTTCGCCAACGGTCACGGATGACGGTCCGATCTTTGTGAAGGCTGGAACGACCCGGACAATCGACGTGCAGGCCAACGACCCTTACGCCAATACCGTGTCGCTCGCCTCCACGAGCACGCCGGCGCATGGCACGGCCCAGATCGTCAGTGGCAAGGTCAATTATACCCCGACCAACGGGTATAGCGGGCCGGACAGCTTCACCTACACGGTGACAACGGGCTTGAGCTTCATCTACCCGGCGAACCTTACGGCAACCGGCACGGTAAGCCTGATCGTCGGCGGCAATCGGGCGCCGGTCGCCGTCGACGACGGCCCGATCGTGCTGAATTCCAGTGGTTTGACGATCGCCGTACTGGGGAACGACAGCGATCCCGATGGTGACACGCTGACGCTCGCGAATGTCAGCGCGCCGGCCCACGGCACGGCCACGATCAGTGGCGCCAATGTGCGCTATACCCCGACCGCCGGTTATCTCGGGACCGACAGCTTCACCTATACGGTCTCGGATGGAACGGCGACGGCCACGGCGACCGTGTCCATCGTCGTGCAGACGAAAGGGAAGCTCACGAACGACCTACCTAACGGTGTGGACGATGGTCCGGTGACCGTGCCCTACAACACGGCCGTGACTATTTCTGTGTTGGCCAACGACACCGATCCCGACGGCGACAGCCTGACGGTTCCTTTGATCCTGACACAGGCCCAACATGGTGCGACGCAGATCGTCAACGGGGCAACGGCTGTCGTCTATACGCCCAACCCCGGCTACAGCGGCGCGGACACCTTCACTTACCGCGTTTCCGACGGTCAGGGACACGACGGCGTCGGCGTTGTTACTCTGAACGTCCTGCCGCAGGTCAACCATGTTCCGGTCGCTGCTAACGACGGCCCATTCAGTGTGAATGCCGCCATGGGGACGAGTATCCCCGTGCTCAGCAACGACTATGATCTGGACGGGGATCCATTGACCATCGCCAGCGTCAGCACACCTGCTCACGGCACGTTGCAAAGGCCCGACAGCACAAGCATCAACTACATCGGTGCGAGCGGTTATACTGGTCCGGACAGCTTCACCTACACGATCTCGGATGGTCACGGCGGAACAGCGACAGCGACGGTGACTCTCAAGGTGCATTCGGACCAGAACCACAGTCCGGTCGCGGTGAACGATAGCGGGGTCGTAGTTCGCCTGAACACGCCAAGGACGATTGATGTCGTGGCGAATGACACCGACAGTGACGGCGATCCGCTGATCTTGAGCTGGGTGGATACCCCAGCGCACGGCGTGGCGGAGATTGTCGGGAATGTCGTCCTGTATACGCCTAACGCCGGATATACTGGCCCCGACAGTTTCGCTTACCAAATCGGTGATGGTCGCAGCGGAAGCGCTCAAGCCAACATCTCGCTGGTCGTGAGTAGCAGTCCGTAAGGAAGAGGGGCGCTTCTTCGCTGAAGAAGCGTCTACCTCAGCCCAGCCCCGCCTGGCCCATCTGGCTGATGCCGGACAGGAGGCCCGCCATCAGCAGGCCCAGGAAGGCGCCGAGGCCGACGATCAGGGCGGGGCCGGCGATCTGGCCGATGGTGCGGATGCGGCGCAGGGCGGTTTCCTCTTCCAGGGCGCCGCCGCGAGTCAGCATCTCGCCCAGCATGCTGGAGGCCTCGCCCACGGCGGCCAGGCGCACGACGGCGCCGGGGAAGCCCGCGACCTGGCCGAGGGCGGCGGACAGGGACTCGCCTTGGCGCACCTTGACGCCGACGACCTCGAGCCGCGAGCGGGCCAGGTTGAAGCCCACCGCGCGGGTGGCCAGTCGCAGGGCCTCGCCCATCGGCGCGCCGGCGGTCAGCATGGCGCCCAGCGCGATCGAGAAGCCGCCGAAGACCACGGCCGAGACGGTGCGGCGCACGGGGCCGTCCAGCATCAGGCGCTCGAACGGGCGGGTCAGCCAGCCCAGGCGGAACGCCGCCGTCACCAGGCCGCCCCCGACCAGACCGGCCAGCAGCAGCAAGGGTCCGAAGTCGCGCAGAAAGTCGCTGGCGTGGATCATGATCCGCATGGCCGCCGGCGGCTCGCCGCCGAGGTCGGAGACCAGGGGCGCCAGGGTCGGGATGATCACCAGCAGGATCACCAGGACGGCGATCACGGCGCTGCCCAGCACGAAGCTGGGATAGGCCAGGACCGAGATCAGCTGCTCGCGCAGCTTCAGCCGCGCCTCGATCATCTGGGCGGTGCGGCGCAGGGCGCCGGGCAGGTCGCCGGCCGCCTCGCCGGCGGCGACCAGGGCCGAGACCAGGGCCTGTTGCTTGCCGAGATTGCGGCCGAAGGCGCGGTCCAGCGCCTCGCCGCCGCCGATGTCGCGGCTCAGCCCCTGGCAGACGCGCTGCACCACCGGCCGTTCGGCGCGGGCGGCGATGATGGCCAGGGCCGTGCGGATGTCGGCGCCGGCCAATAGCAGGTCGGCGAGGTTGCCCAGCAGGTCGGCGCACTCGCGATCGCGCAGGTCGCCGACCGAGGCCTTGCGTCGCAAGCGGGCGGGCTTGATCCAGATCGGCGACAGCCCCTCGGCGCGGACCATCATGAAGGCCTCGGCCTCGCTGGCGGCCTCGACCGCGCCGCGGCGCTCGCGGCCGGCGGTGTCCAGCGCCCCGTAGGCGAATGCGCGTCCGTCAGCCATCGACCACCGTCATCACGTCCTCGACCGTGGTCTCGCCGGCCAGAGCCTTTTCCAGGCCGTCCAGCATCATCGAGCGCCAGCCCGACGCCTTGGTGGCGATGGCCTCGATCTCGGCGCCGGACTTGCGGTCGGCGATGGCCCGCAGCAGCGGCTCGTCGGCGACGAAGGCCTCGGCGATCGGGATCCGGCCGCGAAAGCCCGTCTGCTTGCACGCCCGGCAGCCGACGGCCTTGGGAACCTGGTCGGGGACCGTGAGGCCGGCGCGCTCCAGATACAGCGCTTCGCTTTCGGTCGGGGGAGCGGTGGTGGCGCATTTGGGACAGATCCGCCGGACCAGGCGCTGGGCGACCGCGCCCTTGAAGCCGGCGGCCAGCTGATAGGGCTCCAGCCCCATGTCGCGCAGGCGCGGCAGCACGGCCAGGGCGTCGTTGGCGTGCACCGAGGCCAGCACCAGGTGGCCAGTCATGGCCGCCTGGATGGCGACGGCGGCGGTCTCGGGGTCGCGGATCTCCCCGACCAGGATGATGTCGGGGTCCTGGCGCAGGAACGAGCGCAGCGCCGCGGCGAAGGTCAGGCCTAGGTGCGGAGCGATCTGGGTCTGGGTGACGTGGTCGAAGTGATATTCGACCGGATCCTCGACGCTCAGCATCTTGCGCTCCAGGCCGACGAAGGACTGCAGCACGGCGTAAAGGCTGGTGGTCTTGCCGCTGCCGGTGGGGCCGGTGACCAGGAAGATGCCGTGGGCCGAGCGCGTGGCCTGGCGGATCACGGCGATGACATTGGGGCTGAGCCCCAGGGTGTCGAGGTCCAGCGGGACGTTGGAGCGGTCCAGGATCCGCAGTACGGCCGACTCGCCGAAGACCGTGGGCGAGGTGGCCACGCGCACGTCGACCTGCCGGCCCTGGACGACGAAGCTTGTGCGTCCGTCCTGGGGCAGGCGGCGCTCGCCCAGGTTCAGGTTGGCGATGACCTTGACCCGCGAGACGGCGGGGGCGGCCAGGTCCAGCGAGACGACCTGGTGCTCGATCAGGCGGCCATCCACCCGCAGACGGATGCGGAAGTGATGGCGCGTGGGCTCGAAATGGATGTCGGAGGCGCCGGCGGCGATCGCGGCCTCGAAGGCGTCGGCGACCAGACGCGCGCCCGCGCCCTCGGTGGAGCGATCGGAGACCAGGTCGATCTCGTTGGCCAGGCGCCGCTCGTCGGGGGCGACCTTCTCTGCCGCCTCGCCGCCGAAGGCGCGGTCGAACTCGCGCCGCCATTCGGCCGGGCGCGCGGCCAGGACCGAGATGGTCTTGCCGGTGGCGAAGACCAGGCCCGACAGGGCCTCGTCGTCCAGCGGATCGCAGGCCGCGCAGACCATGGCGCGGTCGCTGACCTCTACCGGCAACAGGCGGGCGCGGCGCAGATAGTCGGCGGAGACCCCGAGGTCCTGCGGCTTGACCCGCACAGGTCGCTTGGCGGGGCTCCAGACCTCGCAGGCGCCGGTGCTGGCATAGGCTTCGGCCAGATCATCGTCGGACAGGCTGCCCAGCTGGTTCAGCACCTGCTCGACGGGCTGGCGCGTGTGGCCCGCCACCATCTCGGCGCGGGCGATGGCCGCGGCGTCGACCAGGTCTTCGCGCTGCAGATAGTCCAGCACCGACTCGCGGGCGCGCTGGACCGGGGCGGGGGCGGTGGCGTTCACGGAAGGGCGCTCCAGAGGTCGAGATCGCGCAGGCCGCCGATGATCAGCGCGGCCGCCGCCAGGGAGGGGCCGAACGGCAGCTTGCCATTGGCCGGGCGCGCCAGGCTGAACCAGCCCAGGCCGATGAAGGCGGCCAGGGCCAGCATCCAGCTGCTGGAGAGGCCCAGCCACAGCGCCAGGGCCGCGGCCAGCTTGACGTCGCCCAGGCCCAGGCCCGGCGTCGTCCCTCGCCGGGTCAGGCGCCGAAGCAGGGCGAGGACCAGCGCCAGGATCACGGCGGCGGCCAGGCCCTCGACGATCGCGCCGCGCAGCACGCCCAGCCAGGCGCAGGCGACGGCGGCCAGCGCCGTCAGCGCATCAGGTAGGCGCAGGGTGCGAAGGTCGATGATGGTCAGGGCCAGCAGGCTGAAGCCGAGCAGGGCGCGGGCCGCCGGCTCCCAGGGCCAGGCGCCGCCCAGGGCGAAGGCGACGACCAGGGCGCCGCCGATCTCGCCGCCCAGATGGATCGGATCGATGGCCGCGCGACAGCGGTCGCACCGTCCCCGCAGTGTCGCATAGGCCACGATGGGCAGGGTGCGCAGGAAGTCGAGTTCACGCCCGCAATGCTCGCACCGCGACCGGCCCGTCACCGCCTGCTCGCCACGGACGCGCCGCAACGACCAGTTGGTGACGAAGCTGCCGATCACCGGACCCACGAGCAGCGCCGCGCCGAGGCGCGCGGCCAGCATCAAGGCGCGATGAGGTCGCGCGCGGCGCCGGTGCCGCCTTCGACGCCGTCGGAGCCGTTGCTGCGCACCGTAAAGCCCTGACCGTCGCTGTTGAGCGTGTAGATGACGCTGTGGCCCCACGGGTCCTGCAGGTACTTGGAGTCCTTGAGGTAGGGGCCGGTCCAGCCTTCCACGCTCGAGGGCGCGGCCAGCAGGACGCTGAGGCTCTCTTCCGAGGTCGGATAGCGGCCGACATCGGCGCGGAAGGTCTCCAGCGCGCCGGCGATCGTCTGTACCTGCATCTGCGCGGTCTTGGACCGGGCGCGCTGCATGTTGCCCAGGATGCTGGGGGTCAGCACGGCGGCGATGAGCGCGATCACGCCGATCACCACCAGCATTTCCATCAGGGTGTAGCCTTCTTCGCCGGCCTTACGGTGCTGGCTCATTTTCAGCCGCTGGCCAAGCTGCTCAAGAGTTCGTCGCATGTCTGTTGCTCCCCCATCGTCGTCGTTCGAAAGAATTGCCGCCTCACCGTCGCGACGGGCCGCAGCGCGTCGCCGGTGAACCGCACCAGCCGGTTGTCCCGCCACCCGTTGCGGGTCGCGATGCTGACTCTCCAGGCCTCGCCCACGCGCCAGGATGGCGGCAACGGCCCAGGTCCGGGCTCTCCCGGAGTTGTGTAATGCAAGGTTGTATCCTGGCCCAGAGGCGAGATGATCGCCGGGGCGCAAAATTTCCAGAGCGAGGCGTCGTCCAGATCGGCGGTGACGGGCGGCGCCGTCTCCTGGCCAGCGTCGGTCAGGCGCGTGCGGAGCGCGGGAATGTCCTGTACTCCCAGCCGCTCGAACGTGTCGTTCGGAAGGCTGGCGGCCTGGGCATAGCTCAGCTTCAGCCTTTCCTCGTCGGCGACGATGTCCACCGGGCCGACCTCGGTGGCGATCGACCAGCGGTAGGGGCCGGCGGTCTGGCTGGACAGCACCGCCGAGGCCGCCAGCAGGTGCGCCCCATCCAGGCCGCGTTCCAGTTTCAGCCGGTCGAAATCGTCCCTGGCCTGTCGCAGCGTGGTCATGCTGCGCGCCATCAGGCTGGCGGCGATCACCGCCAGGGCCAGGCTCATCACCATGGCCGCGGGGAGGGCGTAACCGCCATCCGCGTCAGGGCTGGGCCGGCAGCAGGCCACGGGCCTTCAGCTCCTGCATGTCCTGGAACAGATCGGTCATCGCCGCGCTGGCGCTGGGCTGGTCCTTGAGGATCTTGGCGGTCATCAGGACGATCAGCTCGGTGCGCGCCTGGGTCTTGCTGCGCGAGCTGAACAGCGAACCGGCCACGGGAATCGACTTCAGGCCCGGCACGCCGGACTTGGTCGTGTTGGCGTTGGTGCTGATCAGACCGCCCAGGGCCACCACGCCGCCGTTGTGCAGGATCAGAGCGCTTTCGAACTTTCGCTGCTGGATCGTCGGGGAGTCGATGCCCGAGGTCGAGGTCTTGGCGACCGAGCTGACCTCCTGGGTCACCTCCAGCGTGATCTGGTCCTCGCCGCTGATGCGGGGCGTGACCGACAGAATGACGCCGGTGCTGCGATAGTCGATCGAGTTGACGATCGGCGCGCCGCCGGTCGAGGTGCTCTGAGCCGATTGGTTCACGACCGGCACCTGATCGCCGATCTGCAGGCGGGCCGTCTTGCTGTCCAGCACCACGATCTTGGGGGCCGAGACGACCTGGATATTGGCCACCGAGCCCAGCGCGGTGACCGCCGCCTCGATGTTGTTGTGCAGGAAGGTGATCGAGCCGCCGGGATAGCTGGCGGCGACCGTGCCGGCCTTGTTGTTGAGGCTGCTGACGGTGAAGTCGCCCGACAGCGCCTTCCAGTCGACGCCGAACTGGAAGTCGTTGCTGAGCGTGACCTCGACGATCGAGGCCTCGACCAGGATCTGGTTGGGCAGGCGGTCGATCTCGGCCAGGATCTTCTGGGCCTTGACCCAGTCCGAGGCCGGGCCGGTGATGAAGAGGGTGTTGCTCTCCTTGTCGACCGTGATGCGCCCGCTGGAGTCCGCCTGGGTGGAATCGGCGCTCGTGGCCGTGCTCGAGTTTGAACGATCGCTCGTGCTGGACGTCGAGGTCGTCGTCGGCGTGCTGACGGGGGCCACTCTCTGCTGGCTCGAGAAGTCGGTGTTGTTGCGCCGGTCGGCGTTCATCACGGTCGAAAGCGTTCGCGACAGGGCTTCGGCGCTGGTGTGGCGCGGGTGATAGATCCAGAGCGAGCTGGCGCCCTGGCCCTCGGTGACGTCCAGGCGCGTCACCCATTCGCGCACTTTGTCCAGCACGTCGGTCGAGCGGGCGAAGACCATCAGGCCGTTCAGGCGGCGCAACGGCACCACCGACACGCCGGCCGCGCCAGAGCCTTGGACCAGCTTCTCCAACTCGCCGCCGACGGTGGCGGCGTCGGCCTGGCTTAGCTGGAACCAGCGCAGCTTGCCGTCGGCGAAGACGTTCTGGTCGAAGATCTTCAGCGTCTCCAGGGCCGACTCCAGGTCCTGTCCTCCGCCGCCGATCACCAGCAGCCCCAGCTTGTCGTAGGGCAGCAGAAGCAGGTCCTTGCCGGCGATGGCTTCCAGCGCCTTGGCGACCTCGCTGGGCTGGGCGTAGGTCAGCGGCACTGCCACGACCTCGTAGCCCACGCGCCGGGTGTCGGGCTGATAGGCCTTCACGGCCGACGCGCCGCGCGCCTTGGCCATCGGCGTGATGAACAGGCGGTCCTTGTCGCGGATCATCGCCACGCCGTTGGCGGCCAGGGCCGCGTCGAGGGCCTCGATCAGTTGAGCCCGCGTCAGGCGCTGGTCGATGCGCAGCGACATCCGCCCCGTGACCGTGGGGTCGATCGTGTAGGGCGCGTTGATGCTGTCCAGGATCTCCTGCACGACCTTGCTGATGTCGGCGTCCTGGAACGCGAACAGGTAGGTGTCCGACCGCGCGCCCTGGGCGTGGGCCTGGACGGCGCCGAGCGGGGGCGGCGCGACCGCGATGCAAAGGCCGAGCAATGCGCCGGCGAACAGGGGGCGCATGAGAATGGAGCGAAGCACGGAAAGCCTTTGACGAGTCACGGGGCGCCTGGCGCGCTGGCGGGCGGGGGCGGACCCCTCATGCCGGGAGGCGGTCCAGGATCGAACCCGCCGGAGGGCGCGGCGGGCGCGGCGGAGGCCGGTCCGAAGGACAGGTCGCGCGAACCGGTCGCGGTGGAGATGGTGACGCCGCTGGCGCGCACGCTGTCCAGCGTGACGCCGTCACGCGTCTCGCCCACGGCCAGCCAGTCAGCGGTACGGCCGCCGATCGCCAGCAGGGCGGCCTGGCGGCGAGCATTGCGGGTCAGGCCCTGCAGCGCCACGCTGACCTCGGCGGGGATGGCCCCGGGCTCGGGCTGGGCGAAGAGCGTGGCCGTCAAGGATGGCGCCGCGCCTGTGGTCGCCGCGTTGTGAACATTGGCCGGCCGCATCGCCTGCAGCTTGCCAGCGGCGGCGTCCAGGGCCTGTTGTTGGGGGCCGTCATGACCGGTCGAGAGCCAGACCGCCACGCCCAGCACCAGCCCGATCGGCGGTCCGCAGAGGATCAGGTTGCGGTCGAGCAATAGAAATGTCCTGCGAACTTCAGGGCGACCTTCGTCGTCTTGTCGGAGAGGTCGACGCGATCGACGAAGATCTTGGGCGATTGGGCGGCCAGGGAGGCCAGGAAGCTGGTGGCGGCCGGGTAGGGACCGGACACCTCGAGCTGGACGGCGACGCGGTCGACGCCAGTCGCGGCGGACGGCGCGGGATCGATCGACAGCGCGACGACGCCGAGGCCCAGATTGCCGGCCCGCGCCTGCAGGTCGTTGCTGAGCGCGCTCAGATGCTCGGCGCTGGCCGCCGGGCAGAGCGCGCCGGGGCGATAGTTCCGCAGGGCGGGCGCGCCGCGCGATAGCTGGGCGATCTGCTCCAGCCGATCGTCGAGATTGGCCACGCGATCGCGGAAGTTCTCGGGCTGGGCGAAGGCCGCCAGGCCCGCGAACGCTCCCGCGCCGACCGCCAGGCCCAGGAAGATCGCCAGGCTGAGATTCTGGACGTTAGGCTTCATCGGAAATCACTCGTCACCGGCGTCGACACCGCCGGCTGGATGGGCGCGGGCCTCGCCGCGGCCCAGGCCCATACGCCGCCTCGGACCGGCTTGGCCGAGCGCTGCAGCGGGCGGTCCAGGGCCTCGATCGGCGGATTGGGACCCAGGGCTTCGACGGCCAAGGCGCCGCTCTGCCAGTGGAAGGCCTGGATCCGCGCGTCGGGCGTCTTGTTGGCCGAGGCCCAGTTGAGGTCGGCGACCACGGTCTCGACGGTCGTGTCGTGGGCGGATGCGGCGTCCAGCAGCGCGGCCTCGCGGACCCGGCGATGGACGGCCTGGGCCTGGCGAAGGCGCGTGGCGGCCTGCTTCTCGGCCGTGTCCAGGGTCAGCGACAGCCGCTCGCGCTGCGCGCCCGCGCTGGCCAGGCCGCCGGCCAGCACGACGATGACCACGGCCGCCGCCAGCCCTATCGTGCCGAAGCGCGCGGCGCGGCGTCGTTCCTCGGCCGGATGGGCCATGCGCAGCTTGAGCTGCTCGCCGTCGACCATGACCTCGGCCGTGAAGCTTTCAGTGAAGTCTGCGGCGCGCACATAGAGCGCGGCGAAGCGCGCGGCGCGACCGTCCCAGAAGCCCAGGCGTCGCAGGCGATAGGCGACGTCGGCCAGCGGCAGGGGCGCGCTCTGGCGCGCTTCCAGATCGGCCATCCGGGCCTGGCGCCAGGGTGGGCCAGGCGGCGTGGCGATGACCCGCGTGAAAACCTTGGGCTCGGGGCGCGGCGACCGCAAGGCGTCGGGAAACTCTCCGGCGTCGGCCATCAACGGCAATCCTGGGAAACGGTGTCGAATGCGCAGGTCAGGGGCTGGTCGACCGCCAGCATGACCTGGACCAGCGGCTTCTGGTCGGTGTCTTCCAGCAACGCTAGCTGGCGCAGCCGCTCTGGCCGGGCCGTCGCGTGCGGCCAAGTTTGGTTGGAGACCAGCCCGCCGACATAGACGAAGTGAGCTGCGTCCACGCCCCTGAGCGGGACGATCTCTGTCTGGCCCGAGGCGCGGGCGAACCGCAGCGTCAGCCGCCCGTCGGTCTGCTCCAGCTGGGCGCCGCAGCGGCCGGCCGCGCAGGCGAAGTCGAAGGCTTGAGGCGAACCGGTGAAATTGCTGTCGCGCGAGCGGAACGGGCCGGCCTGACCCAGCAGGTCGTCCAGCGCGACCGAAGCGCGCTTGAGGCCCATGGCGCGGGCGACGGTCCCGTCGGTATTGACCTGGGCGCGGGTGAGCAGCGCGCCGCCGGTCATGACGCCGCCCATGGCCATGCCCAGGATAGCCAGGGCCGCCAGCGTATCGACAAGAGTGTACCCGTCCTGGCTCATGCGTCGGCCTTGGGCGGACAGGGTTCCAGATCGCCCAGTTCGAAGGCGCGGGTGGGATGCTTCAGGCTCGTGACCCGGACGCTGCGGCGGCAGATCTCGACGCGGCCCGGCTGGCCGGTCGCGGCCAGTTGCAGGCGCCAGGTGAAATCCGCGGTGCGCCCGTCGACGACGCCGACGGCGGCCAACGGTTGCTGCAGGGTGTAGGCGGCCAGCATCGTGGCCTTGCGCAGTTCCAGGCCGACCTGGGCGGCGTCGCGCGCCTTCAGCATGGCCGCCATGGCGAAGGCCAGGGCGCCGGCGAGAACGATGGCGGCCATGAGTGCTTCCACCGAGGCGTAGCCCGCCTCGCCCCGAAAGTCATCTTGCCGACACGCGGAAAACACGAACGCCCGCCCCCACAGCTTGCACGGTTGAGCTATCACATATAGGCGCTACCGCAACTAGCGATTTCGGAAGTTGACCTTTGCTATCTCTGGCCGCTCAGCAGTCCGCGCGAAAACCGCGATGGCGCTTGGCCGTCGTGGTTTCACTGATCGGCCATGTGGCCGTTCTGCTGTGCTTTTTCGGATTCGGCGGTCGCGGCGGAGAACTGCTCTCTGGCGACGGCCTGGGCGATGCTTCGACCATGGAGGTCTCGCTCGTGGGCAGCCGGCCGGCGGCTGTCTCGACCCAGGCTCCGGTCTCCGATCCGGCCGCGGAACTCCTGGCGCGGCTCGGCGCCGAGCAGGGCGGCGAGACGGCGCGGCAGGCGCAGACCGCGCCGCCTCCGCCCTCCGACGCGCCGCGCGCCTCGCTGGACGAGCTTCTGGAAGATACGGCCAAGTCCGCTCGCGGCGCCGCCGATGGCCGCGCCGACGCGACGGCCGTCCGCGCCCAGACCGGGGTCAAGGGCGCGACCGGACGGCAGGCGGGCGGCGCCCAGCAGGCTCAAGGCAGCGCCAGCGGCCAGGGCGGGCTCTGGGCGGTGATCGAACCTTGCTGGCGCCGCCAGAATGTCCCGGCCATGGCTCATGCCCGCCTTCTGGTCGACCTGGACCTCCTGGGTCGGCTGGCCTCGCCGCCCCAGGTGCAGCGCACGGGAGAGATGCGCCTGGACCGCAACCAGATGATCGCCGAGGCGCGCGCCTTCGAAGCCTTGACCGCCTGTCTGCCGGCCGCGCGCGGACGGTTCAGCGGCTCGCACGTGCTGGACTTCCAGCGCGGCTAAGGCGTTCGACCGACCCGGCTACAGCGCGCCATCGACGGCGTGCAGGGCGTCAGCCGGCAGGGCCATGGCATTGGCGTCGAAGGTGGAGGCGGCCTCTGTCCTGCCATCGAGAATGGCGCGGATTTTCGAGGCGAGCGACAGGGCGTCATAGGGCTTGTCGAGCATCGGATACTCGTCCGCCCAGTTGATCGCCTCCTCGCCGATGAAACCCGAAGTCAGCAGGACCTTCAGTCGCGGATCGCGGCCCTTGGCCCGGCGCGCCAGATCCAGCCCGCTGACGCCGCCGGGCATGATGACGTCCGAAAAGAGCATGGCGAACGCTTGCGGACCCCGCAGGCGGCGCAGGGCGCCCGCGGCGTTGCTGGCGGTGGTCACCCGATAGCCCAGCCCTTCCAGCGTTTCGACGGCCATGGCCAGAAGGGATGGATCGTCTTCCACGACCAGGATGTGCTCCGAGCCGGTCGCGTCGTCGGGCGTGGCCTGGCGGACCGGTCCGCTGAAGACCGCGGGCTTGACCGCGGGAAGCGTGATCTGGAACGCCGCGCCTTGGCCGAGCGTCGTCGTCAAGCTGACCTCGCCGCCCGATTGGCTGACGAAGCCATAGACCTGCGCCAAGCCCAGGCCCGATCCCTTGCCGACGTCCTTGGTGGTGAAGAAGGGCTCGAAGATGCGGGAGGCGATCTCGGGCGGAATGCCAGGCCCCGTGTCGTTCACGACCAGCGTATGGGCGGCCGTGTCGGCGCGGATGGAAATGGTGACGGCGCCTGTGCCGTTCATGGCGTCGCGGGCGTTGACGACCAGGTTCAGCAGGGCGCTTTCCAACTGGGCCGGGTCGACGTGGACGTGGGCGGGCGCGTCGGCGGTTTCCAGGACCACGGAAACGGCGTCGCCGACCGCCTGTCGAAGCAGTCCCAGGAAGTCGCGGGCCAGTTCGTTGAGGTCGACGGTCGCGGGATCCAGCCGCTGCCGGCGCGAGAAGGCGAGAAGCTGACGGGTGAGGGACGCCCCGCGCTCGGTCGCCTGCCGGATCGCGGAGACTTGCCGCGCGAAGGCGAAGTCCTCGCCCGAGCGTCGCTGGATCAGGTCGATATTGCCCAGGATGACGGTCAGAAGGTTGTTGAAGTCGTGGGCGACGCCGCCGGTCAGCTGGCCCACGGCCTCCATCTTGCGCGCATGGGCCAAGGCCTCTTCCAGGGAGCGCCGGTCGGTGTTGTCGAGCAAAGTGCCGAACACGACGGGCTGCCCGGTATCCTGGTCTTCGGCCAGGACACCCTGATCGACCAGCGACCTGTAGCTCCCGTCGGCGCACTGCCAGCGGTATTCGCAGGTGTAGGCGCCGTTGCGGCGCGCCTCTTCCTGGGCCTTGACGACGATCGGTCGGTCATCGGGATGCACGCGCCCGTACCCGAACTCGGGGTCTTGTGTGAAGGCGTCGGCGTCGAAGCCCGTCAGGCCCCTGATGCTGTCGCTCACCGACAGCGAGGCATAGGGCGGATCAGCTTGGCGGGAAAAGAAGACGATCGGCAGGGCGTCCTGGATAGCCTGCTGGCGACGCAGGCTCAGCTGCAGAGACCGCTCCGCGTTGGCCTTCTCGACCTGAACACGGGCGTGCTCCTCCAGCAGACGCTGGCGGCTCTCGAGCTCCTGGGCCAGCTCGACGCGCTTGAGGTGCAGGTCGACCAGAACCTGGACCTTCGAGCGCAGGATGAAGGGGTCCACGGGCTTGAAAACGACGTCGACGGCGCCGGCCGAATAGGCCTTGAAGATGTGGCCCTCGTCGCGGAACACGGCCGTCAGGAAGACGATCGGCACGTCGCGCGTGCGCCGCCGCTCGCGGATCAGGGCGGCGGTCTCGTAGCCGTCCATGCCGGGCATGTGGAGGTCCAGCAGGATCACGGCGAAGTCGTCGGTCAGCAGCTGACGCAGCGCCTCCGGACCCGAGCGGGCGACGACCAGGTCCTGGCCCAGGGCCTCCAGCGCCTGGGTGGCGGCGAAGGCGTTGCGTTCATCGTCGTCGACGATCAGCACCTTGGCCCGCGGTCGGTCGACCGGGGCGGGCTCTGGCGGAAACTGGACGGCCGGCGTCGACATGGTGATCACCGAAGGGCGCCCACCTGGGCGATGCTCAGATTGACGATGTTGTTGCCGACCAGCTTGCGGGCGTCGGCGCGCTGCACTGAAACGCGCAGGACCGAGATTAGCTGATCCAGGTCGACGGGCTTGGACACATAGTCCGAGGCGCCGGCTTGGATGCACTTCTGGCGGTCGCCCTTCATGGCCTTGGCCGTGACGGCCACGACCGGCAGGTCGGCGAAGCGCGACCGGGCGCGGATCTCGCGCATGGTCTCGTAGCCGTCCATGTCGGGCATCATGATGTCGACCAGCACCATGTCGACCGACGGCAGGCTGTCCAGCAGCTCCAGTCCCGCGCGGCCGCTTTCGGCGTAGCGCAGCTCGATGCCGTACTCCTCCAGCGCGCTGGCCAGGGAGAAGATGTTGCGGATGTCGTCATCGATGACCACGGCCGTCCGGCCGGTGAGAACCGCGTCGGCGTGTTTGGTCCGGGTCAGCATGGCGCGGGCGGTGTCGGGCAGGCGCTCGACGGGGGCGTGCTGGATCAGCGCCACGTGGTCGATCAGCTGTTCGGCCGTGCGGGCCAGGCGCGCCGCGCCGGTGAACACGGCCAGACGCAGGCGGCGCTCGTCCTCGGCGTCGAGTTCGCCCGGCGCGTAGATCACGGTCGAGCCGGACACCGCACCACGCTGCTTGAGCAGGTCGAGCGTCAGGCCCACCGCGCCGGGGCCGACGGTCACGACCAGGCAGCCCTGGTCGCCCGCGAAGACCTCGGAGGGCAGGGCGTCGAGGCCGATCTCCACCTGCGCCGCGCCGAACACCGACTTCAGGAGTTCGGCGGTGATCTTGTCGCCGCCGACCAGGATCGGCGTCCGCTCGGGCTGGTCGGCCAGGCGGCGCACGCGATCGAGGGTGGAGACCACGGCCTCCTGCTCGACCGGCTTGCTGGTGAAGCCCAGGGCGCCCATCGACAGGGACAGGCCGCCGCGGTCGTCGGCCGAGATCACCTGCACGGGGATGTGCCGCGTCTCGGGCGTGCGCTTGAGCAGGTCCAGCAAAGCCAGGCCGTCCATGTCGGGCAGGCCCACGTCCAGCAGGATGGCCTCGGGCGCGAAACGGCGGGCCAGGGATGGAACGCTGGACCCTTCGGCGGTGACCACGCCCTTGAAGCCGCTGTCCCTGGCCAGGGACAGCAGGATCGAGGCGAAGCGCGGGTCGTCCTCGACGATCAGCACGATCGTGTCCCCGGAACCGATCGAGTCACGGTCGTCGATGACGCTTTCGATCGGCTCATAGGCGTGCGCGTCGGCCGTCGAGAAGGTGAAGGTGGCCGACGAAGCGCTGGGCGCGCGGGGCGGCGGCATGGGCGCCTGCTGCTGCGCCGTCGGGCTGAAGTTCAGGGGCAGATAGAGCGTGAAGGTGCTGCCCAGGCCAGGGGTGGAGACCACTTTCAGCTCGCCGCCCAGCAGGCGGGTGATCTCGCGGCTGATCGACAGGCCCAGGCCCGTGCCGCCGTACTTGCGGCTGGTGGTGCCGTCGGCCTGCTGGAAGGCCTCGAAGATGATCCGCTGCTTGTCCTCGGGGATGCCGATG
>OUNM010235712.1_pt1 | contig 16370 bp, 13 predicted proteins | sample 1769961 | NCBI WGS metagenome assembly OUNM01 (sample SAMEA3914820, study PRJEB12502) | metagenome | biome: forest; material: soil | place: USA | collected 2012-03-12 | depth 0.3 m | reverse complement strand
CCCGCCGCCATCCACGTGACGCCGGAAGCCGCCAAGGGCGGGCCGCTGGCCTATGTCCAGGACGGCGACGTGATCAGCGTCAACGCCGAAACCGGCGAATTGAAGATCCTGGTGGACGAGGCCGTTCTGCGCGCCCGCACGCCGGCGACCGTCCCGGCGTCCAAGCCGGGCTTTGGTAGGGAACTGTTCGGATGGATGCGAAGCGGGGTCGGCGCGGCCGACGCCGGCGCCTCCGTCTTCGCTTGAGGAAGCACTCGGTCATGGACGGCAATCACAGCGGGGGTCTCGGCCTCGTCGGCGACATCGGGGGCACCAACGCCCGTTTCGCCCTGGTCGAATTCGACGGTCAGGACCCGCGCCTGATCGAACCCACCGCCTACAAGGGCGAGGACTACGGCACGGCCGAGGACGCCATCGAGCACTACCTGCAGAAGGTGGGGGTCAAGCATCCCGACCAGGCGGTGGTGGCCGTGGCCGGTCCGATCGAGCACGGCGCGGTCCACATGACCAACCTGGACTGGCGGATCTCGGAGGACAGCCTGCGTCGCGCCGGCGGCTTCCGCACCGCCAAGCTGATCAACGACTTCACCGCCCAGGCCCTGGCCGCGCCGCGCCTGGGCCCCAAGGACCTGCGCCAGATCGGCCACCTGCCGACCTCGGGCGAGGGCGACCTGGCTATTCTCGGCCCGGGCACCGGCTTCGGCGTCGCCGGCCTGGTGCGGCGTCACGGCCAGGAGACCCCGCTGGCCACCGAAGGCGGCCACGTCGCCTTCGCGCCGGTCGACGATGTCGAGATCGAGGTGCTTAAGGCGCTGACCCAGCAGCTGAACGGCGGCCGCGTCTCGGTCGAGCGCATCCTGTCGGGTCCGGGTCTGGAAGACCTGCACATCGCCCTGGGCGCCGCCGAAGGCCGCAAGGTCGAGGCGCTGAACGCCAAGCAGATCACCGAACGCGCGGTCGAGGGCTGCGAGGACAGCCTGGCCACCGTCAACCGCTTCTGCGCGGTGCTGGGCTCGACGGCCGGCGACATCGCCCTGACGCTGGGCGCGCGTGGCGGTGTCTTCATCGCCGGCGGCATCGCGCCCCGGATCATCGACCTTCTGGAAAAGAGCCCGTTCCGCGAGCGCTTCGACGCCAAGGGCCGCCTGTCGGGCTTCACCAAGGCGATCCCGACCCACGTCATCCTGCACCCGCACACCGCCCTGATCGGCGCGGCGGTGGCCCTGACGCCGGAAGGCCGGGCGGCGGTCTCGTAAGAGACCGCCTTCGCGACTAACGCGCCGCCTTCAGTGTGGCGGCGCGGCCGGTCAGTACGCGCTTGCATTGCCCCGCGTCGAAGGCGAGTTCTTCGCGCTGAGCTTGGCCCTGTTCCAGCCAGAAATCGATGTAGCGTTCGCCGCGATCGCCGATCGCCGCTGGGAAAGCGTTCGGCCCTCTCAGTCCGGCGAGATAGGCCTTGGACTGCGGAGCTGTCAGATGAGCCGAGCAGGCGCCGACCGCATAGGCTAGTTCGCCGCCGGCGCGCATGCGGGCCGTCTGCCAGCTGGCCCAGCCTGTCGTCCACACCAGCCTGTCGACGCCGTCGCGGACGAGGATCTCGTCGCTGGTGGTCGTATCGGTGACGAGGATGCGGCCGATCGGGTCTTGGGCGATCTCATGGCATGTCGCCACCCATGTCCGCATCACGCCTCGAACGGTGGCCGCGAACTTCGGGCCATCGGACTGATCCGCCGTGTCTATCTGAGCTCTGGCCGTTACCGTCGCCTGTTCTACGGCGCTGGCCAAGTACGTTATCGCTGCTGATTCACTGACGCCGGAGCGAGTCGCCTCCGTTGTGGCGACCTGAGCAAAACGATCGCTTTCGTCCTGCGTCTGGAAGCCAGCCAGTTTGCATGTCGCGCTCAGACCCGCGTAGCGCCCCAATTGGCTAAGCCGTGCTACCGGTTCTTCCGCACGAGCGGGGCGCGCCGAAGCGATCGCCAGCAGCGCCAGCATAGCCGCCGACGCAAAGGTCTTTGAACGCATTATTTCCCCCAAGGCGTCTCAAGCCACGCCGCGACCCTGCATAGCGCGCTCGATCTCAGGATGCAAAGTCACGGGTCCGTCCAACAGAGGTTGTTGGGGCGCTGGATCCTAGAACTTGATCTTCTTGTACGCCGCCTCGCGCTTGGCGATCAGTTCGTGGCACTGGGCGGCGGGGACAGGGTGTTGCCGGCCCTGGGCGCGGCGGTTGTCGAAGTAGCGATAGATCGTCTCCTCGATGTCGGACGGCCAGACATAGGGCGCGTGCAGCTGAGCCAGCACGGCCTGGCCCTGGCCCTTGCCTTGGCGCGCCTCGCAGGCGCCGACCGCCTCGGCCAGGTCGCCGGCGGCCAGGGCGCGGGGGTTCTGCCAGCCGGCGCGGCCGTACGGCTCCAGCAGCTTGTCGGCGTAGCGGCGGCTGACCGAGGCCGTGGCGCTTTGCAGGGGCGGGGCCAGCAGCAGGGATCCGGTGGTGTCGTCGGCGATGCGGTGGCACTTGACCGCCAGCTCGTCGGCATAGGCGCGCAAGTCGCGGTCGCCGGCGGGGTCCTTGACCCTGGCCTTCACGGCGTCGGACTTGGCCTGCATGTCCTGGTTTTCCTTGGCCTTGGCCGCGGTGATGATCTTGTCGGCGTCGGCCGGACTGACGCCGACCCGGTCGGCGACGCGGCCGACGGCCTGGAAGAAGGCGCGCCCGTCGGGGTCGCGCATCGTGTAGCCCGCCTCGAGACAGAACGGGGCGTCGCCCGCGAAGCGCGCCAGGCTCTCGATCTGGCCGACGACCAGCTGCGACTGCGCCTGCGCCCAGGACGGCGCGACAATCACCGCGACGGCCAGCGCCGCGAGCTTCTTCAGAGCTCTCATTTCTTAAACCCCACCATGTCCCCACCGGCGCTGGTTCTCGCCGACACCGTCGCAGGATACAACGCCCGGGATTTGGCGCTATTACGACATCACGACCGAGGGGCTCGCCATGACAAGGCTGTCATGGCTAAGTATCGCCAAGCCCGACCGAATCGGGGCGGCGAGGGACGGAATTGAGCGCCAAAGTCACGATCCACGATGTGGCCCGCGAGAGCGGGGTTTCGATCAAGACCGTTTCGCGAGTCCTCAATCGCGAGCCCAACGTCAAGGGCGACACCCGCGATCGGGTGCAGGCGGCCGTGGCGGCGCTGAACTATCGTCCCAACATCTCGGCGCGCAGCCTGGCCGGCTCCAAGGCCTATCTGATCGGCGTCTTCTTCGACAACCCCAGCCCCGGCTATGTCACCGACGTGCAGCTGGGCGCGATCGCGCGGTGCCGGCAGGAAGGCTACCACCTGATCGTCGAGCCGATCGACTCGACCTCGGAAGCCGATGTCGAGGAGCAGGTCGCCCCGATGCTGGCCACCCTGCGCATGGACGGGGTGATCCTGACCCCGCCGCTCAGCGACCATCCGGTGGTGCTGGCCGCCTTGGAGCGGGAGGGCGTGGCCTACGTCCGCATCGCCCCGGGCGACGATATCGACCGCGCGCCGTGGGTCAGCATGGACGACCGCCTGGCCGCCTATGAGATGACCAAGCACCTGATCGCGCTGGGCCATCGCGACATCGGCTTCATCATCGGCCACCCCGACCACGGCGCCTCGCACCTGCGCCACCAGGGCTTCGTCGACGCGATGCGCGACGCGGGGCTGACGATCCGCGACGGACGGGTGGAGCAGGGGATGTTCTCGTTCCGCTCGGGCTTCGAGGCGGCCGAGCGGCTGCTGGGCGGCGCCGATCGGCCGACCGCCGTCTTCGCCTCCAACGACGACATGGCCCTGGGCGTGATGGCCGTGGCCAATCGCCTGCGCCTGGATGTTCCGAACCAACTGTCGGTCGCCGGCTTCGACGACACGCCCGGCGCCAAGATCACCTGGCCCCAGCTGACGACGGTGCGCCAGCCCATCCACGCCATGGCCGGCGCGGCGGCGGACATGCTGATGGACGGGGTGGACCGGGAAGAGGGCGCGCCGCCGCCGTCGAAGGTGCTGGACTTCGAGCTGATCGTCCGGGAGTCGACCGGAAAGGCGCCGGGGTAGGGGCGAACGCCCGTCGGGGCACGGGCGAATATCCCTTCTCCCCTTGCGGGAGAAGGTGGCCGCCGCAGGCGGTCGGATGAGGGGTCTCGCAAGCCTAACCGCTTGAGCGGACACGCTTATCCGACAGGTCTATCAACCCCTCATCCGGCGCTGCGCGCCACCTTCTCCCGCAAGGGGAGAAGGAGAACCCACGAGCGTTCGCGCCTCTCCATCCCCGGCCTCAAAACCACCCGTATCCTCTACCCACCTCGAAGCACTGGGGAGGGCGCGCGGCCAGCGACCTTTGCGGCTTTGAGGGGCGGTCGAGCGGGCGCGCTCGTCGGTGCGGGGGAAGCTCCGCAACTATGTCCATCCCCGAGGTTGTCGACCCTGGAACACAGAAACGACGGTGGACGCAGGCTGACGAGGCGACAGGCGGATGGAAACATCCGCGGCCGGGACCGGATCTCGCGATCCGGCCCGCCCGCCGGAGGCTTCAAGGGCGATCAGGCGCGAACAGCGTCGACGCGCCACGCTTCCGGATAACGATCGCGCGGGGCGCAAGGCTTCGTCGAAACGGTACTTACACATCACATTCCGGACGAAAGTCCGGCGCCCCGCATCCCTCCCCGACCTCGCGGTTTTCGCCGCGAGCTCATCAGTCATGCCCTCCCCCTTGATGGGGGAGGGGTGGGTGGGGGTGACTAGGGCGGTTGAGGTCGCGTGCAGAGGCCAGCTCAGCAGATCACCCCCATCCCCAACCCTTCCCCCATCAAGGGGGAAGGGGGCTTTCGAAGATCCAGCATGTCAGCGGTTAGCATTCGTCCCACCCACCCCACCTGTTACCGCAATCATTTATCCTTGACAGCGCTGTCCAATCGACGTGTCATGGTTGCGATCAAGACGGTCGCCCACGGTAAGGCGGCGTCGGGAGGAAACGACATGACCTCGCCTGACCGGACACGCGTCCGTCGCGCTTCTTCTTGCGCACGATCACTCCCCTCCAAGCGGCCCTGACCGCTTTCCTTTCGCTCGGCGCGGTCACCCCGCAAGCGCTGCGCCGAGCGTTTTTCTCGACATTTCATCGCCATGGTCCGCCGGGGGGCGGGCGCATCCTGGGAAGAGCCATGTCCGCCATCCGCCGTCTTTCGCGCGTCTCCGCGCTCGCCCTCGTCGTCACCGGAGGCCTGACGGGCGCGGCCTTGGCCCAGGCCCATCCGGACGCCGTCGCCCATCCGGCGCTATGGCCCAAGGCCGCCAGCCCGACGGCGATCACCGACGCCAAGACCGAGGCCTTCATCACCCAGCTGATGAGCAAGATGAGCCTGGAGGAGAAGGTCGGGCAGACCATCCAGGCCGACGCGGCCTCGATCACGCCCGACGACCTGCGCAAATACCCGCTGGGCTCGGTGGAAGCCGGCGGCAACACCGCGCCGGGCGGCGACGATCGCGCGGCCCCGCCGCTGTGGGTGGACTGGATCAAGGCCTATCGCGCCGTGGCGCTGGAGAAGCGTTCGGGCCACACGCCGATCCCGATCATCTTCGGCATCGACGCCGTGCACGGCCATAACAACATCGTCGGCGCGACGATCTTCCCGCACAATATCGGCCTGGGCGCGGCGCGCGATCCGGCCCTGATCCGGCGCATCGGCGAGGTCACCGCCAGCGAGGTGGCGGCCACCGGCGCCGACTGGACCTTCGGCCCCACCGTGGCCGTGCCGCGCGACGAGCGCTGGGGCCGGGCCTATGAGGGCTATGCCGAGGATCCAGCGGTCGTGAAGACCTATTCCGGTCCCATGACGCTGGGCCTGCAAGGACCGCTGGTCGCCGGCAAGCCGCTGGGCGTCGGCCACGTGGTCGGCGCGGCCAAGCACTTCCTGGCCGATGGCGGCACGGCCAACGGCAAGGACCAGGGCGACGCCCAGATCTCGGAAGCCGACCTGATCCGCCTGCACGCCCAGGGCTATCCGCCCGCCATCGACGCCGGCGTGCTGACGGTGATGGTCTCGTTCTCCAGCTGGAACGGGGTCAAGCACACCGGCAACAAGAGCCTGCAGACCGACGTGCTGAAGGGGCGCTTGGGCTTCGAGGGCCTCGTGGTCGGCGACTGGAACGCCCACGGCCAGGTCGAGGGCTGCACCAACACCAACTGCCCGCAGGCTTACAACGCCGGCATGGACATGGTCATGGCCCCCGACAGCTGGAAGGGCCTGTTCGAGAACACGCTGGCGGAGGTCAAGGCCGGCGTGATCCCGATGGCGCGGCTGGACGACGCTGTGCGCCGGGTGCTGCGGGTCAAGGTCAAGGCGGGGCTGTTCGCCGACAAGCGGCCGTTGGAAGGCCAGTTCGACCTGCTGGGCTCGCCCGCCCACCGGGCCGTGGCGCGAGAAGCCGTCCGCAAGTCGCTGGTTCTGTTGAAGAACGACGGCGTGCTTCCGCTGAAGAGCTCGGCCCACGTCCTGGTGGCCGGCGACGGGGCCGACGACATCGGCAAGGCCTCGGGCGGCTGGACCCTGACCTGGCAGGGCACGGGCAACAAGAACAGCGACTTCCCGAACGGCCAGTCGATCTATGCCGGCATCGCCGAGGCGGTGAAGGCCGGCGGCGGCAGCGCCGAGCTGTCGGTCGGCGGCGATTTCAAGAAGAAGCCCGACGTCGCCATCGTCGTCTTCGGCGAGAACCCCTATGCCGAGTTCCAGGGCGACCTGACCAATGTCGAATACCAGGCCGGCGACAAGCGCGACCTCGCCTTGCTGAAAAAGCTGAAGGCGGCCGATGTTCCGGTGGTGGCGGTGTTCCTCAGCGGTCGGCCGCTGTGGATGAACCCCGAGATCAACGCCTCGGACGCGTTCGTCGCCGCCTGGCTGCCGGGGACCGAGGGTGGCGGGATCGCCGACGTGCTGATCGGCGACAAGGCCGGCAAGCCGCGCCACGACTTCCAGGGCAAGCTCTCGTACTCCTGGCCCAAGCGCGCCGACCAGGAGCCGATCAATGTCGGCGATCCGGGCTACGACCCGCAGTTCGCCTATGGCTACGGCCTCAGCTACGCCAAGCCAGGCAAGGTCGGGAAGCTGTCGGAGAACCCCGGCGCGATCTCGACGGCCGTCAATGTCGACCGCTATTTCGTGGTCGGCCACGTTCCCGCGCCGTGGACGATGAACGTCGCGGGGGCCGCGTCGCTGAAAACGGTCGATGCGGGCGCCCAGGAAAACGCACGCCAGGCGACCTGGAGCGGCGAGGGAAGTGGGACCGTTACCATCGCTGGCCCGCCTGCGGATCTGTCCCGCCAGACCACCGGCGACATGGCGGTCTCGATCCGGTTCCGCGTGGAGGCGTCCCCAGAGAAACCGGTTTCCCTCGCCCTGGCCTGTGGCGAATCCTGCGGGGCGGCGGTAGACGTAACGTCAACGTTGTCAGGTGCGAAACTCGGCGAATGGCGTACGGCCAAGATCAAACTTTCCTGCTTCAAGGCCAAGGGCGCGGACATGACGCATGTTTCGTCCCCGTTTTCGCTGTCCACCGCCGGACGCATGACTCTGTCATTCACCGAAATCAGACTGGCCTCCAACGAGGGCGACGCTTTCTGTCCGCCCAGCTAGTTCAACAAGAAGGAGCGACGGCATGATCCGCGCCCGCCGCTCTCGCATCGTCGCCACGCTGGGGCCCGCGTCCAGCACGCTGGAAATGATCGTCGCCCTGGCCCGCGCCGGGGCGGACGTCTTCCGCCTGAACTTCAGCCACGGCGCCCACGAGACCCACGCGGCCGTCTATGCCGCGATCCGCGAGGCCGAAAAGGTCGTCGACCGTCCGCTGGGCATCCTGGCCGACCTGCAAGGCCCCAAGCTGCGCGTCGGCAAGTTCGCCAACGGCCCGGTCTTCCTGAAGCCCGGCCAGGCCTTCCGCTTCGACGACGACCCGACCCCGGGCGACGAGACGCGGGTCTGCCTACCGCACCCCGAGATCATCACCGCCATGCGGCCCGGCGCGACCCTGCTGCTGGACGACGGCAAGCTGCGCATGACCGTGACCGATGCTGGTCCAGGCTACGCCAACACCACCGTCGTGAACGGCGGTAAGCTGTCGGAACGCAAGGGCGTGGCGGTGCCGGACGTCGTGATCCCGATGTCGCCCCTGACCGCCAAGGACCGCGAAGACCTGGCCTTCGCCCTGCGTCTGGGCGTCGACTGGGTGGCGCTGTCCTTTGTCCAGGCCCCCGAGGACATGGCCGAGCTGCGGCGCATCGTCGAAGGCCGCGCGGCCGTGCTGGCCAAGATCGAAAAGCCCCAGGCGCTGAGCGTGCTGGGTCCGATCCTCGATCTCTGCGACGGCGTCATGGTGGCCCGCGGCGACCTCGGCGTCGAAATGGCGCCGGAGGAGGTGCCGGTGGCTCAGAAGGTCATCCTGCGGGCGGCGCGGGAGCGGGGCATCCCGGTGATCGTCGCCACCCAGATGCTGGAATCGATGATCAGCTCGCCCACCCCGACCCGCGCCGAAGCCACCGACGTGGCCAACGCCGTCTATGAGGGCGCGGACGCGGTCATGCTGTCGGCGGAATCGGCGGCCGGCGAATATCCGATCGAGTCGGTCTCGATGATGAACCGCATCATCGAGCGGGTGGAGCGCGACCCGCGCTGGCCCGAACTGATGCAGGCCGAGCAACCCCACGACGACGACGACGCCGACGTGCTGGTGGTCGCCGCCGCCGGCGCGGCCAAGTCCGGCTCGACCAAGTGCCTGGTGGCCTTCACCACCACGGGCGCGACGGCGCGCCGCCTGGCGCGCGAACGGCCGTTGCAGCCGGTGCTGGCCCTGTCGCCCGAGATCAACGCCGTGCGCCGCATGGCTCTGGTCTGGGGCGTCGAGCCCCGCGTCAGCGCTCAGCCCGACAGCCTGGAGGTCGTCACCACCGACGCCTCGAACAAGGCTCTGGAGCTGGGTCTGGTCGCCCCGGGCGAGCGCCTGCTGGTCGTGGCCGGGACGCCGTTCGGCGCGCCGGGCGCGGCCAACCTGCTGCGACTGGCTCACGCGCCAGCGCCGGCCCGTCGGCGGTAATCTGCTCCCCTTTTGGGGAGCCGAGTTAAGCGAACGAGGCGGGCAACAGTCGCTCGTAGCCCTTGCGCACCGCGCCGTAGCACTCGCAGGTCATGGCCTCGAGACCGGCGCGGTCCAGGATGTCGACGACACCGCGACGATAGCGGATCAGGCCCTTGCTCTGCAGCGAGCCGGCCACGGCCGTCACGGTCGTGCGCTGGACGCCCAGCATGTCGGCCAGGAACTCCTGGGTCAGGCTGATCGTGTGGCTGTCGATCCGGTCGTGGCACGACAGCAGCCAGCGACAGAACCGCGCCTCGACCGCGTGCAGGGCGTTGCAGGCCACCGACTGTATCGCGTGGCCGAACAGCGCTTCGTTATGGCGGTCAACCAGGTCGCGCAGGGCCGCGCTGCGCTTCCACACATCGTGCAGGGCGTTGGCGCTGATCCGCAGGGCCGAGCCCGGAACCTGGACGATGGCGCGGCTCAGCGACTGGCGCGGCGCCACGGCCGCCATCAGGCCCAGGGCGCCTTCACGGCCGATCGTGGCCGACTCGATGGCGGCGCCGTTCTCCATCAAGGTCATCAGCGAGATGACGCAATCATGGGGAAGGTAGACCTGGTCGATCAGGTCGCCTGGATCATACAGCAGGCGACCCTTTTCCAGGTCTACCGGCGAAAGATGAGGCGTGAGCAAGGCCCTGTCTTCGGACGGCAATGCGGAAAGCAAGCGGTTCTTCAAGGTCGCTAACGGCCCAGTCATGCGGAATCGAACGCCGTCTCGCGGCAAGGGTTGCAAGCTATAGGTGGGCCGGATGCTGGGCGCCGTCGCTTAGCCGACACAATCCAGTCAGGAGCGCAGCAAAAACAGAGGAGTCCATGAAACCGTCTGTTTTCCGCCATCATTTGACCTCTGGCCGGTTTGTCGGGTTCCCGACGCAACTGCCAAGTCAAACGAGATCTCAACCTCAGATCATCTGAAACTGTCCAAGAAAAAGGGCCGCCCGGTCAGGTGGCCCATCAAGTTGGAAGGAATAGGGTTTCGAGCGTGGGGACCCTTCCGTCCGGTAGGGGAACCTCGCGGAAGGGTCTTGGCGGGAGGCGGTTCCCGCGGTCTCAAGCGAGGGGCTTGCTTCTTGGGAACGGAGGAAGCCGTCCTCGCCTGATCCCCACCTGCGCGAGCTCTCGCCAGCTACCCTGGGACGAAGGCTCGTGCTGTCGGGCCCGAGGCCGCACCGCCGGCGGCCGGGCCCTGAAACTATTTCGGTCGAGCGAAGGCCGAGGACATCCACCCCCGGGCGCCGTTGACGTCGTCGACCTCGATCCAGACGCCGTTGTGCTGGCCGGTCGGATAGACCACGCCGCCGGTCTTGATCGCGCCGACGCTGGCCGCTGTCGGCGAGGCGGAGGCGCGCAAGGTCACGTCCTGGGTCGTGGCCAGAACGGCGGGCGCGTTGGCCGAGGCGCTGGTCGTGGTCAGGGTGGCCGAGACGGCCTGGGGCGCCGGCGCGCCGCAGCTCTTGCCTTGATAGAGCCCGCCCATCACCGCCCGGCGCTGCTGGGCGACCTGGATGGTCTGGGCTTCGCGCTGGGCCTTGGCCTGGGCCGAGGCGCGAGCTTGCGAGGCGGCGGCGTTGGCGAACATGCCCAGGCCGGGCACCCGGCTCAGCGCGCCGCTGTAGAGCGCGGCGTTGACGCCCAGGCTGGCGGCGGTCTCGGCCCCGCGCGCGGCGCCCTCGGCGTTGGCGATGGCGCCGTTCGAGACGCCCATCACCTGGTCCATATGGGCCATCTCGGCGTTGATCTGCTCGCAGCTCATCGACGCGTCGGTCGGATAGCTGAGCTGCAACTGCGTCTGAGCGTGGGCGGCCGTGGCGGTGACGGCCAGAACGGCGGCGAAGGCAGCGACAAGCTTGGTCATGGATCGGCTCCCCGGAGACGGAAGCCGGCGACCGCTCCCCGCGAGCTGCCGGTCCGTCAGTTCGAGAACGACGGTATCCGGCGCCCGCGAGGGCGGCCTATCCCCGGAACTGGGGGTGGCGTTTTGGCCTTAGAAGCCCATCAGGCGGGCGTAGCGGTCACGGTGGAAGCTGGCGCCGCCGAACAGGGCCTCGGTGACGCGGGCGCGCTTCATGTAGAGGCCGGCGTCGTGAGCGTCGGTCATGCCGATGCCGCCGTGCATCTGGACCATCTCGTTGCTAGCCAAGTGAACTAGGTCGGACGCCTTGGCCTTGGCCAGGGAGGCGAGGCCACGGCTGTCATTGCCGGCGTCCAGGGCCTCCAGGGCGGCTTCGACGCACGAGCGGGTGGTCTCGATGTCGGTGAACCACTTGGCGGCGCGGTGCTGCAGCGCCTGGAAGGTGCCGATCACCTGGCCGAACTGGGTGCGGGTCTTGATGTATTCCAGCGTGATGTCGAAGGCGGCCGAAGCGCTGCCCAGCATCTCGGCGGCCAGGCCGGCATAGGCGCGGTCCAGCACCGGCTCCAGCACGGCCCAGCCCTTGTCGATCTCGCCGAGCACCGCGTCGGCGCCGACCTCGACGCCGTCGAAGGCGATGCGGGCCGCGCCGCGCGAGTCGGCGAGCGAGAGGTGCGTGCGGGTGACGCCGGCGGTGTCGCTGGGGACCAGGAACAGGGTCAGACCGTCCGTGCCTGCGCCGCCAGTACGGGCCACGACGATCAGCAGGTCGGCGGCTTCACCGTCCAGCACGAAGGTCTTGGTCCCGTTCAGCACGTAGCCCGCGCCGCTCTTGGTGGCGGTGAGCGCCGTGCGGGCCGGGGCGTGGTGCGAGCCTTCATCGACCGCCAGGGTGGCGACGGCTGCGCCGGTGGCGATCTTGAGCAACCAGGCCTTCTTCTGATCGTCCGATCCCCCCAGCTGCAGCGCCGAGGCGGCGATCATGGCGGTGGAGAGGAGCGGGGAGGCGGCGAGCGTGCGGCCGGTCTCTTCCAGGATCAGGCCCAGGCCCAGATAGCCGAAGGCCGAGCCGTCATAGTCTTCCGGGACGATGACGCCGGCCCAGCCCATCTCGCCCATCTCGGCCCAGGCGGCGGGATCGAAGCTCTGCTTGGACTTGCCGTCGCGCAACTTGCGCAGGGCGCCGACGGGGGCGCTTTCGCTGGTCCAGCCCTTGGCGGCGTCGCGCAGCATGGTCTGTTCTTCGGTCAGGACGGCCATCAGGCGTGCTCCCTGGATTGATGACGGGCGGCCCAGTCGAGGGCCTGTTCCAGACGGTCGTTGCCCCAGAAGAGCTCGCCGTCGGCGGTGAGAAAGCTGGGCGCGCCGAAGAGGCCGCGCGCCTTGGCCATGGCCACATGCTCCTTGAGCTTGGCCTTGATCGGATCGGACTGGGCGGCGGCCAGGACGTGCTCGGGACCCGCGCCGACCTCGGCGATCAGCGGGGCCAGAACCTCGGGGCTGCCGATGTCCAGGTCGTCGACGAAGTTGGCTTGGTAGACCGCGCGGCTGAAGGCCGGCGTCCAGCCGTCCTCAAGCCCAGCGATCGCCACCCGCGCGGCCAGCAGGCTGTTGCGCGGGAACTGGCTGGGATGATGCAGCGGCAGACCCTGCTGGTCACAGACCCGCTCCAGGTCGCGCCACATGTACTGACCCTTCACGGGCACGGCGTTGAAGGGGCTGTCCTTCAGTCCCTGCTGCTCATGAAAGAGCGGGCCCAGGATGAAGGGCCGCCACGCCACGGCCACGCCCCTGTCGGCGGCCAATTGCTCGATGCGCATGGCCGCCGGATAGGAGTAGGTCGAGGCGAACTCGTACCAGAATTCCAGCATGGCCTTACTGGTGATCCAGCAGGCCCAGGACGCGCTTGGCGACGACGTTGAGGTTCACCTCGCTGGTGCCGCCTTCGATCGAGTTGCCCTTGGCGCGCAGCATGGCGCGGGGCGCGGCCAGCTCTTCCGAACTGAAGCCTTCGCCTTCCCAGCCCAGGCCTTGCAGGCCCAGCGCCTCGACCAGCAGCTCGGTGCGCTCCTGGTTCATCTTGGCGGCGGCGTACTTGATGATCGAGACGGCGGCGCTGGGACCCGAACCCTGCTTGGACTCGGCCTCGGCGCGGCGCACGGTCAGCATGAAGGCGTGAGCGTCCATCGAGTGGGCGGCCAGGCGGGCGCGGAAGTCGCCGTCGGCGATGCGGCCTTCGCTGTCGACGCCGATCTCCTTCTTGGCCGCGTCGATGGGGTTGAGGCCGCCACCGCCGCCGAAGCCCGAGGCGCTGATGTTCTGGCGTTCGTACTGCAGCAGGCGCTTGGCGATGTCCCAGCCGCCGTTCAGCTTGCCGACCAGCTGTTCCTTGGGGACCTTCACGTTGTCGAAGAAGGTCTCGCAGAAGGGCGAGGAGCCGCTGATCAGCTTGATCGGACGGGCCTCGACGCCGGGCGAGGTCATGTCGAACAGCACGAACGAGATGCCCTCGTGCTTCTTGGACGTGTCAGTGCGCACCAGGCAGAAGATCCAGTCGGCCTGGTCGGCGTAGCTGGTCCAGACCTTCTGGCCGTTGATCAGATAATGATCGCCCTTGTCCTCGCACTTGGTCTGCAGCGAGGCCAGGTCGGAGCCGGCGCCGGGCTCGCTATAGCCCTGGCACCAGCGGATCTCGCCGCGCACGATCTGGGGCAGGAAGCGCTGCTTCTGCTCCTCGGTGGCGTATTCCAGCAGCACGGGGCCCAGCATCCAGATGCCGAAGCTCATCAGAGCCGGGCGCGCCTTCAGGCGGCGCAGCTCCTGCTCCAGCACCTTGTTCTGGGCCTTGGAGAGGCCGCCGCCGCCATATTCCTTGGGCCACATCGGAGCGGTCCAGCCCTTCTCGGCCATCCGGTCCAGCCACAGCTTGGCGTCGGGGTTCTTCCAGACCATCTTGCGGCCGCCCCACGGGGCCTCGCCTTCGTCGCTCATCGGCGCGTTCAGGGATTTCGGATAGTTGGCCTCCAGCCAGGCGCGCGTTTCGGCGCGGAAGGCGTCGAGTTCGGTTCCCCCGAAGTCGGCCATGGTCGTTCTCCCTAATCTCTCAACCGATTTGCGCGACACACTACGCCTCGGCGCGGCTTGGGCAAGTCGATTCAAACGGCCGTTCGCATCTTGAGGCGCGACCCCGCAGCGGTTTGCGCGTTATAGGAAAGGCCTCTGCTGGATCCCGCTGGGGATTCGTCGTTCCGGGATCTGGATGTCCTCGACAGTTTTCAGGCCCGCGGCCCTGGCGATCGCCCCGACCCTGGCGGCGATCCTGACCGCGTCGGCCGGCGTCATGCTGCTGGCCTCGGGGGCCACGCCGTCAGACCCGACCCGGTTCCTGCTGCTCCTGGCCTTCGCGCCCGACCTGCTGATCGAGATCAGCCACTTCTTCTCCTCGATCCTGGGCCTCGTGCTGCTTCTGCTGGCGTTCGGCCTGCGCGCGCGCCTGGGCGCGGCTTGGTGGGCGGCGCTATTCGTACTGGCCGCCGCCGCCGTGCTGGCCATCTTCAAGGGCCTGAATTGGGAAGAGACGGCGACCCTGTCTGTCTGCTTCCTGGCTATCGTCCCGTTCCACGACGCCTTCCCGCGCAAGGCGGCCTTGACCCGGATGGAGATCACGCCCGGCTGGCTGCTGTCAGCCGGCGCGGCCATCGCCGGCGCCAGCCTGCTGGGCTGGTGGTCGTTCCACCATACCGAGTTCGCCGACAAGTCCTGGATCAAGGTGCTGCAGGACCACGATGAGGCCGCGCGGGCTATCCGCTCGTCGGTCGCCGCCGCCATCGTGCTGCTGGCCGTCGGGGTCTGGCGTCTGGTGGCGACGGCCGCGACGCCGGCCGTCGTCGACGACACCGATCCGGAGTTCGATCGTGTCCGCGCCATCCTGGCCAAGGCCGAGGACGCCGAACCGGCCGCCAACCTGGCCCTGCTGGGCGACAAGCGCTTCCTGTTCTCGGCCTCGGGCGAGAGCTTCCTGATGTTCGGCGTGCGGGGGCGATCGTGGATCGGTCTGGGCGCGCCGGTCGGCAAACGCGAAGAGCGGATGGAGCTGTTCTGGCGCTTCCGCGAGTTGGCGGACGCCCACGCCGCCCGCGTGGGCTTCTACGGTCTGGGCCCCGAGGACCTGCCGGACTCGGTGGACCTGGGCCTGGCCATCCAGAAGACCGGCGAGAGCGCTGCGGTGCCGCTGGAAGCCTTCAGCCTGGCCGGTCGTCGCCGTGAGGTGCTGCGTCGCAACTGGCGCAAGGCCGGGGAGGGCGGGGCGGCCTTCGAGGTCCTGCCGGTCGGCGACGCCGTGGCCATCATGGACGAGCTGAAGGCCATCTCCGACGCCTGGCTAAGCCACCATGCGGGCGGCGAGAAGAGCTTCTCGATGGGCGGCTTCGACACCCGCTACGTCGCCGAGTTCCCGGTGGCGGTGGTGCGCGGCGACGAGGGCAAGATCGTCGCCTTCGCCACCCTGTGGACCACGGCGCACAAGGCCTCGTTCTCGATGGACCTGATGCGCTACTCCGACGAGGCGCCCAAGAACGTCATGGACTACCTGTTCGTCGAGCTGCTGCAGTGGGGCAAGGACGAGGGATACCAGGCGTTCGAGTTCGGCATGGCTCCGCTGGCCGGCCTGGAAGATCGCCCGCTGGCGCCGATCATGTCGCGCGTGGGCCGGCTGCTCTACGAGCGCGGCGAGGAGATCTACAATTTCCAGGGCGTGCGGCGGTACAAGGACAAGTACGACCCCGTCTGGCAGCCGCGCTACATTGCCGCGCCCCAGAAGTGGGCGATCCCTTTCCTGCTCGCCGACATCGGTCTGCTGTCGTCCGGCGGGGTCTCGGGCCTCGCGAAACGGCCCAAGAAGGCCTCCAGCTGACCGCGACCTAGTAGCGCGGTTGGTTCCCCGTGGAGACCCCCAGGAGGTTGACCAGATGCACCACCATCAGCATCAGGCCGACCACGAAGACCATCATCAGCGGGCGCCACGGAACCAGGCGCGGGCCCTTTAAAACGTTAACGGGACGCGCGCCGAGCCATCCGCAGATCGCGGCGAGGGCGAGGAACACAACCGCTGCGGCGATGGTTATAGGCAGGTCCATGGCGGCTTCTAAGCCTGCGACAATCCGCCTGGCAAATGGTTAACCTGCGTTAACCCTCTTGCATTTGAACCACGCTACAGAACCTTGGGACTCCGTCCCGATTCCTCCACAGTGAATCGTGCAGCCACTACATCTGGCGTTTTGGTCGCGTTTACACCCCAGGAATCGGTGACTAGCGTTTTCCTCAGATGCGAGGAGATCGATTCGCAATGACTGCGGCGT
>OUNM010009582.1_pt1 | contig 16374 bp, 16 predicted proteins | sample 1769961 | NCBI WGS metagenome assembly OUNM01 (sample SAMEA3914820, study PRJEB12502) | metagenome | biome: forest; material: soil | place: USA | collected 2012-03-12 | depth 0.3 m | reverse complement strand
GGAGGAAGAGGGAGAGATGTTCCCCGAGAGCCGCGGCAGCGATCTCGATCTGAAGGCGTTGGGCGTTCAACTTGCAGAACGCAAAGCCGAACTTATGGCTCAGGCCGCACAATAGGCCGCGAATACTGTTTTACCGGCAGGTAATTTCCGCTCTCAATCTTCTGCTTGTCAGTCGTCGAAACTTCGCCGCTTGACGGGCGCAGACAGGGCTCGCCTGGTATTCTTGAAATTATGTCCTCGCCCTGCAATCAAGGCCACTGGTATGCCCGCAGCTTTCGCGCCTCCGCAGCTTCACACCGAGCCCGGTATTGCCGGCGCGGAAGGCGGGTTTGTCGTCCTCGATGGGCCTGGCGCGATTGCCCTGACCATGACCCACAATGCCGCGGCACGAACGGGTCATAGCCTGGTTTCGGCTGCGGAAGCCGCAAAAGGACAGATCGCAAATGGGACCGGAGCTAACGATGATTGACCCCATCTCGGGCTGGAGCCGGCTGTGGGCGGCCGGCATATCGATGACTGATACGGGCATGCGCGCTGTTGAAACACTTAATGCTGCCAAGGAGGTCATCGCCGCGCGGACTACGATCATGCATGCGGCGATGCACTCGCCTTTGACCGCCGACCACGCCGAGCTGGGGCGGATGATGCCCGAGAAGTTTGATGCCTTCTCGGATGCTGGATTGGCGACGGTTGCGGCCATGTGGCGAGCGCAGTCGGCGTGGATCGACCATGCAGGCCTTCTCGGCAGCTTCGCGCTGCGGGGTCGTCCGCCATCGCCGGCCGATCTTGCGCGCCTGGGTGACAGGATGATGTCACTGGCGCTGGGCTCGATCGAGGCCACCGCCCAGATTGGATCAACCGCGCTTGCCCCAATTCACCGCAAGGCCACTGACAATGCTCGGCGGCTGACGCGCAGTGACAGCACAGAAATCGAGGACGGATCGACGGACCCGACTTGGTCGCTTCGCTGAGAGGTGACTACACCGCGCCATTTTTCTCTGATCGCGCAGCGAGGAGCGATTATGGCCGACGCCGAAGATCGCCAGGGTGAGAATACGCCATCGAGCGGCCTGTCCAGCGAGGATGCGGACTCCGTTGCGGAGCGTAAAGCCGGATCGGCCAAGGTTGTCCACGAGGTCATCCGCCTGCAGGGTGACGAAGAGCTTGAGCGTCCAGTTGGCTCGTTGATTTTTTCGGGCTTCGCTGCCGGTGTCGCGATCTCGGTGTCGGTCCTGGCTGAGACTTTCCTGAAGATGCGGCTTCCGTCACAGCCGTGGGCCGAGCTGGTGGTCGCCTTTGGCTATACGGTCGGCTTCGTCATAGTCATCATGGGAAGGCTCCAGCTGTTCACAGAGAATACTGTGACGGCCGTACTGCCGATTGCGACGTATCCGACAGTAAGAAACTTGCGTAGATTGGCCAAGCTCTGGACGACGGTCCTGATCGCAAACCTCGTTGGAACGCTGCTTGTCGCCGCTTTGATGGCCGGTACTGTGATCGTCTCTTCGGATCAGCTCGCTGTGGCTCTCGAGATATCCACCAAGACTACGACAAATAGTCCCTTGGCGACATTATGCCTCGGCATGCCGGCCGGTTTCCTGGTCGCATCGATCGCCTGGATCTTGCCGAATGCGCGCGGGTCGGAGTTCTGGGTAATCGTGCTTGTCACCTATATTATCGCAATCGGCAATTTCAGCCACGTCGTGGCTGGATCAACCGAGGCCTGGCTGATGTGGCTGGCGGGGCGCATATCGCTCGCGCAGGCTTGCGGGAACATCATCCTGCCCGCGCTTGTCGGGAACATCATCGGCGGCACGGGACTGTTCGCCGCGCTTGCGCACGGCCAGGTCCGAGGCGAGATCAAGCCGGATGACTGAGGCGGCCAGAAGAGCACTGATGCGCTGATGAGGCTGCCTAGCTGGCGACAGACCTTCAAATAGCTCGACGGAGCATGGACCGATGCTCGCGCACCCCCGTTTCGACATCACGACTGGAGCTCCAATGAACGTACAGGCCGTAATATTCGACATTGATGGCACGCTCGTTGACAGCAACGAGCAGCATGTGACCGCATGGGCCTTCGCTTTTCGGGAGGCGGGCTATCCCCAGGAAGTTGAGGACATTCGACGCCAGATTGGCAAAGGCGGCGATCAGTTGCTACCAGCCCTCCTCCCGGATGTTGCGGAGCCGATACGCAATCGCATAGCTGACAGCCACGGCAGATACTTCAAAGACATGTATCTGAACCACGTCCATTCTTTCGAAGGCGCGACGGAACTCGTTGCGAAGGTGCATGCATCCGGACGGAGGGTGGCGCTGGCATCCTCGGCAAAGCGTGACGAGATCGAGCACTATGTCGAATTGCTCGGCATTGGCGATTATTTGGCCGCGACCACCAGCATCGACGACGTCGACGCCTCCAAGCCGGCGCCGGACATCTTCGGCGTGGCGCTGGAAAAAATCGGCCTGTCGGGTGAGCAGGCGATCGTCGTAGGCGACACGCCATATGACGTAGAGGCAGCACTCAAGGCAGGCGTAGCGGCGGTGGGGGTCACTTCGGGTCCATTCGATGCACTCCGCCTCAAGGAAGCGGGTGCCGTCGCCGTCTATTCGAACGTGGGTGAACTTCTCGACGCATTTGACCGGTCACCGCTTGCCGAATGATCCGCTATGTCGCGTTCGGCCAATTATCATTGCGACGCACCGGTGGTCTCGCCCATCAGGCAATTTTAAGTTCGCGTGCAATCTCGCGATTGCCTGCCAGCCGTCAAGCAGACGGCAACGATGCTGACACGATCTTGAAGCCTGCATCTTTGTAAAAAATGGCCCGTGGCAACAACTTGTAGGTCTACCTTCTTGAGCGGTATGAGACGCTAGGAGAATGGGATGGGAGACGTTGTTGACCGGATCGCGGGGGCCCGTGAATTGACGGGGTTCTTCCCCGAGCTGCTCGCCTCTGTCGAGCAGGGTTGCCCAAGCGGTTGAGGCGGGGGATCCAAGGACCCTGCTGTGCTAAAGTTGGGTGCGATCAAGCTGTGCTGGTGGAGAAACTTGCCTTCGGGACATGCGTGATACGGCACGCAAGATCTGCTTCGCCCGAGGCGACAATATAATGATCTCCGCCGTCCGCGATCCCCGTCGTAAACACGACGTCACGCACGTACATCTGGCGCTCGATCGGCCGAGTAAGGTCGGGGTTCGCCTCCAGCAGGGGTTTATGCCCGGTCCTCAGCACGATGCTGGGGTCCTGAGGATCGAGGATCGACCAATAGGTTCGGTAAATGCCGACAATTTCCTTGGGCTCGACCCCGTGCCACAGCGTCAACCACCCGGCGACACCGTCGACGTCGCTCAGGATCGGGGGGCTGCCGCCGCCCATCCGCGCTGTCGCAACCGTCGCGGCATGTGCTCGGAGCCCGGGCCTGGCGGACGGCTTCCAGAACAGTGCATCGGGTGAATGTGCGAGGTTGATCGAAGGTCCGGCCCGCCACTCGCTGCCGGGCGGGTAGGTAAAATAGAGGTCGCCGAGCGGCCGGGTCTGCGCCCAGTATTGGCCCTCGATGCGGCCCTCGAAGATCAGCATATCTTTATTCTGGTGATCGAGAACTATGTCCTGGAACGTCCAGTCGAGACCATTGTCGGAGGTATAGAGTGTGGTCGAGTGCCGCTCGGGACTGACCGAGCAGCTGGTCATCAGCCACCGGTCGTCGACATTGCTGATCCGCGCGTCCTCGACGCCGTAGCATTGCAGGCTGTTACCGGGCGCGATCGCCTTGTCATAATGGATCGCGATGCGTTCAAGGCCATCTGGCGACAGCTCGACCGGGAGCAGCCAGGACAGCGAGGTCAGCGCCATGATCTTCCAGCCGCCGCCGTGCAGCATGAACTTGCGGGGATCGGCGGTGTCGACGTGCTCGAGCGGCCAGGCGTCGAGGACGTAGCGGCCGTCGCCATCCGCGTCCCAGCGGATCGTGTGTACATGATTGTCGAAGATCGGCTTACGCAGCGCCTCGGCGACCCGCACCATCATCAGGAGGTTACCGTTGGCAAGGCGCGTCAGGCCGGGGTTGAACGCTCCCAGCACATGGGTTTCGGCATCAAGATGTCCCGCGAGCGGCGAGCGGGCGAGATCGATGTCGTCGGGAACGAGGACCAGCTGGTCGACCGCGTAGCTCATTTCCCGGCCTGTTCGCGCGGAAGGGCCGCGATCACGCTGCCGATGCCGGTCGTGCCGCCGGTTGTAATAACTCTGCCGCCGCGAAGGTCCGGCTGGCTGATGCGCGCGCCGGCGAGGTCCGTCATGCGACTCCTATTCGATCCAGCTGATAATGAGACGGCCGCTGGCCGGCACGTGAAAGTCGATCCGGTCGGATCCCCGCGGATGCCCACGCACGACGTCGCCGCCGGCGGTCGCGACTTTCAGTTTTGGCAGCCTGCGGCGCTTCTCGCGCACGAAGCTCAAGGCGGCGACGCAACTCTCCCCGCCATCAAGGACGATGCTGAGCGAGCGGTCACCAGGTCGCTCGCTGCCGCGGATGAAGTGATCGCAAAATAGCCTGAACGGCGCCCCTTCGATGAGATGGAAGCTGCGGGTGGCGAACACAAGGGCGGCGCCTGCACCGTAGATTTCCTGGCCGACCTGCCCGGGGCATTGGCCATCGGGATAAAGATCCTCGAGCGGAAAGGAAAGCTTGCGATCGATATGGCCGTTGCGGTTTTCGGTCGCGAGGATTTCGGCGGGGAGCGCGTCGGGGTAATAGTACCAGGCGCGGTCGATGGCGTATTTGCAATATTCGGCGACCAGCATCCGCACCGCCGGATCGAGGTCCGGCCCGCTTTGGTCGAGGTACGCCTCGAACGCGGTAAAGGCGTCGAAGCACTCGTAGATTGCCATATAGGGCGCGTCCTGGAGGCAGGTGGCGCCCAGGAAGTTGCGGTAGCGCACTGCATGCTCAAGCTCGCTCTCCCAGATTTCGCAATTGTGGAAGAAGCTCGCGAGATAGACGTAGCTCTGCTCGGCAAACTTCTCGTCATTGGTGATGCGGTAGAGCCGCATGCATGCGGCCGCGCCCCAGGCAGTGAGGTTCGCCTGATAATTGAGATTGAAGCGCATGCCGATCGCGCCCTCAATCGCCGCTTTGGCCTCGTCGAGGAAGCGGACCTCGTCGGTCAGCTCATGGGCCTGCAGCATGACATAGGCGTAGAGGCCTCCGACATCGGTCTGCCCGCGGTCGTCGTTTGCGGTCGCGGTGATGACCGAGAAATCAGTGACATTGTACTGGATCGGCCATTTGTAGTGGAAGTGGTGCGCGGCCTTGATGCTGAAATCGATGCATTCGAGGAAGAGCTTGGCCGAAGACTTGTCACCGGCAAGTGCCATCCGTCCGAGATTGAGCATCGGGTGGTAGAGATACCAGCTGTCAACTGCATCGGCGTCCTTGTCGTCGCCGACATTCGGCAGGTAACGCCTAAGCGCCTTCAGTGCGGGATCGTAGAAGTGGCGGAGCCCCGTCCGGAGCTCCGCTTCGAGCGGGTGTGGCGTGCCCTGCCATCGACCCCAGTCGAAGACCGCGGCGAGGACGGAGATCTGCACCATCGAGTCGGGATATTCGCTTGCGGTATAGGGATGAATGTAGCGATGGCCGTAATGGCGGATCGTCGCCTCCGGGGCCTTGTCGAGATCGCCCAGCGTCCTTTCGGCGCGATCTACCCAGTCGCGGTAGTCGGTCAGCGGCAGATCGAGGAGCTTATAGGCTTCGCCCAGCATCTGCAGAAACTGGCGCGCTGACTCGCATTCGTCGGGCGGCGCATAGTGGCGAACAACCAGGATGGCATCCGAAATAGTCACTTCGGTCCCTGCAGCGAGCGCATGCGACGGCGGCGTCCCCGACTGCGCGGGCGAGGGCAGAAGATAGCCGAGCTCGGGCCAGAGACCGCCAACCGCGCCGTCGGGGCTGGTCTTGGTCGCCCGATAGTAACCGTTCATAGCCGTCAGGTTCTGGAAATAGAGCACGTTGCCGAAGGCAGGTTCGTCGATCCGGAAATAGATCAAACCGCTGTTGAGCCCGCGTTGCGCCGCCTCGACAATTCCGGCGGCGCCAAGCGGTTCCTCATGAGTACCGAGAGGATAGAGGTCGCGGGGCATGAACGGGATCAGCGTGGGGACCGAGGGAGTGAAGGTGACAGTCATGCGGATATGTTCGAGCGCATCGCCGCCGGTTTTGATTACGATGCTATGGCTGCCCATCGCACTGTCGAGCGCGAGGCGCAGCGCTTCTCCGGGCTGGCGCCGCGCCGCCTGGCACGTGAAGCGGGTCGGTATGAAGGCTGCACGCAGCGCCAGCCCGCCCGCACCATCGCGCCGTATCAGGACCCATACGGAATCCCGCGAGACGCGGACCTCGGCATCCAGGTCGCCGATTGCGAAGCGGCCCGCACGACGTCCTTCGCCGTCGGCCAGCATTTGTTTCAGGCCGGTAACGAAGGGGCTCGCCGGGCAGCCGGTTCCCGGACGCGGCTTGCCGGCCGGCGCGGATCGCCGGGGCAACTTTTTTGTCGCAGGCGTCGTCATCAGGCTTGTGCATCCGTTCCAACATACCGAGCATATTCCTCGGAATAGCGCGCGGTCATAAGCGGCTGGTTCTCGGGCGAGGCCTTCTGCTTGAGATCGGGGAACCAGTTGCCCTCTTCTGCATGGCTGAGTTCTTCGGTTGCGATGTCCATCAGCATGGCTTTGCAACCGGCGTCGAGTTCGCCGAGGCCCTGCGTGAAGTAGCGCGTCGCGGCCGCCAGCTCACCATCCGCCTCCGAATTGCTCGAGCATCATGGTTGCCAGCTGCGGGTTCGGCTCTGCGACGCGCACAGTATATTGCAGCCGCTTGTTGTGCATAAACATCGGCAAATTACCAATTCTGGTAGGAGAAGCATGTAAAACTTATCGACGGCACCGATGTTCCCCGGCCTCTCTCTAATTTCTCGCATCATAGCAAACTGCAGCGTGATTTTCCGGAAGCCGGCGACAAAGATAACATTGATCAATATGGAAGTAATTCTATGTTAGGTTGGCGCGCACTAACGTCTCGATGGACGAGAACTTCTCGGCATGTCACACGTTTAGACGGCGAGGCCGCCGTTCCTGTGGCGACCACACCGAGAGTCCCGTCGGAGGTGTGCCCCTCACCCTCGGCGGGGCTCACGAGGTCCGAAATGCCGCTTGCCCGCTCGCCTCTTCGGACGCCGCCTCTGATGGTTTGGACTGTGCCACTTCGGGCGACGCCAGTCGCCCTGCCCACTCGAAGACCTGATTTGCAGCGAAAGGCTTCCGCAGCACTGATGTACCAAGCAGGTCTTCGCGATCTTCTTCCCAGGGAGGACCTATCATCAGCAGATGAGCGATCCCTCTTTCGCGAAGCGTTTCCGCATTACCGTAGCCCCAGCGGTGACGAGCGCCGCAACGACATAGCCATCTTCGAACATGTCGTCGTCGGCGATCAATGTTGTGCGGGGGATGTCTATTTCGGCCATCGTTCGCCCACCTTCCTGATCAAGCCGCTCGGCTCCGCGCGAGCCCGACACCCGCCGTATCCGTCTCAGCCCCGACGTCCCAACGCGCAGCGAGGCGGCGATAGGTTGCGAGCGCCTGGCCCACGACCTGGTCCATATTATAGTAGCGGTAGGTGGCGAGCCGACCGACGAAGCTCACGTCTGGCTGGGCGATCGCGAGCGCTTCGTAGCGCTTGAACAGGGCCTGGTTTTCCGCGCGCGGGATCGGGTAATAAGGGTCGCCCTCGGCACTGGGATATTCATAGGTAATGCTTGTCCGTTCAGAGACCTGTCCGGTCAGGTGCTTGTATTCGGTGACCCGGGTATAGGGCACATCCTCCGAGGGATAATTGATCACCGCTACTGGCTGATGCTGCTCGGCGTCTACCGTCTCGTGGCGGAACTGCAGCGAGCGATACGGCAACCTGCCATAGCAATAGTTGAAATACTCGTCGATCGGACCGGTGAAGACCAGATGGTCATGTGGATAGGCGTCGCGCGCCTCGGAGAAGTCAACGCCGAGCAGCAGGTCGATGTTCGGATGGTCGAGCATGCGCCGGAACATCCCGGTATAGCCTATCGCCGGCATCGCCTGGAACGTGTCGGTGAAGTAGCGATCGTCGATGCTGGTGCGCGTCGGCACGCGCGATGTGACCGATTTGTCGAGTTCGGACGGATCCATGCCCCATTGCTTGCGGGTATAGCCCTGGAAGAAGGTCTCGTAGAGGTCTCGGCCAACTGCCGAAATCACAACGTCGGCCGAGGTTTGAATATTTTCGACCGGCTCGGCCCGCGCCGCCAGGAAAGTCGCGGCGTCCTCCTCGGTCTGCAGGTCGAGCCCGTAGAGCTGGTTGAGCGTGGTTCGGTTGATTGGCATCGGCACCAGCTTGTCGCCCACCGAGGCGAGCACGCGGTGCTCGTAAGGACGCCACTCGGTAAAGCGCGACAGATAGTTGAACACATCCGCCGAGTTGGTGTGAAAAATGTGCGGTCCATATTGGTGGATCAGCACCCCTGCGCCATCCAGACGGTCGAAGGCATTGCCCGCGATGTGCGGACGGCGGTCGACGACCAGCACGCGCTTGCCGGCATCGACGGCAAGCCGCTCGGCCATCACCGCACCGGCAAAACCGGCACCCACCACCATCACGTCATAGGCTTGGCGGCGCTCGGTCGGCCAGGAAACTGGCGACACAACGGGCTGGACATAATCGCGCCTTTCGATCGCATCCTCGATAAGGCGGGCCATTGCCTCGAAGCTGCGATCCCAGCTCATCGTCTTGAGCATCGTGTCAACCTGGCCGAGCCATTCAGTGCGCTCTGAGAGTGCCAGCGCGGCTTCGCATCCAGCGATGAACGTGGCGGGCGATCCGGCGATCTCGACGGCTTCGATATCGCCGTAATGGCGGATCACATCCGCGATCGGCGTTGAAACCACGGGACAGCCCGCGGCAAGATATTCGGGCGTCTTCGTCGGGCTGATGAAGCGCGTTGCGTCATTGATCGCAAACGGCATCAGCGCGACGTCCCAGCCTCGTAGATAATCGGGTAGTTCGTCATACCGCTTGCCGCCCAGATAATGGAGGTTTGGACGACGCGGTAAGTCGGCCTCGCTGATCTTGACTACCGGTCCCACAATGACCAGCGACCATTGTGGCCGGGCATCGGCGATGTCGGCGAGCAGTGCCAGATCCATCCGTTCATCGACGACGCCGTAATATCCCAGCCGGGGGCCGGGGATGCCTGTCTGGTCAGCCGGCTCGACACCGTCGAGCCGGGCGGCGGCGAAATGCGTGGCGTCGACGCTCGAGGGAAAGGGATAGATGCTCGAATGACGATCACGCTTGGCCTCATAGAGACTGTAACCACCGGTGAAGACGAGATCGGCCTGCTCCATCAACCGCTGCTCCAGCGGCAGCAGTTCCGGCGGTGCGCCTTTGAAATTGGCGAGCTCGTCCATGCAATCATAGACCACGCACTCGGCCGGGACATGGTCCGAGAAGGGCAGCATCATCGGAGTGTAGTACCAGCGAATGAGCGACTTGGCGGGGCGCTCGCTGATCGCTTGGTCGAGCAGCGACTTGAGAGCTGCAGTTTCCCGTGCCGGACTGAGCCCGTTTGGCAATTGGGGCGTCAGGACTATCACGCCCGTCACCTCACACCGCCTCGCAGTAAGCCGAGGCTCGGCAGCGCCAAAATCAGCCTCCTCCCAGAACAGGACCTGCCATTCGCGCGCGAAGCGGCTCATCAGATGCTGGGGGCGCTGAAACACGAATTCCCATCGCAGGTGGCTGAAACAAAGTAATGTTCCCCTGCCGCATTGAGCGACTTCGCCTAAGAACATCTGACCCTTGTCGCGCTGCGGGCTCATATCACTACCTTGCTCGTTGATGAACAAGATAGAACTTGTATGAACACACTAAGTTCCCATACTATCATAAAGCAGTGTTTTAACATTTATTACTTTTGCTTCGCCTATTGTTGGCATGAAACTTAGTCGGGTTTCAGTTGTTGATAGGGGTCATTGCGGAGAAACGTGGATGGCCCTAGCTACGCTGCAACTTTGGGCCGGTCCCGAATGCACCCTCAATCGCGTCGGCGACAGTTTTGGCGACCAGTTCCAACATTGCGGACATACCGGGCGGTTGGATGACCTCGAGCTGTTCGCAGAGCTTGGTGTCCGGGTAATCCGCTACCCGGTGCTCTGGGAGCGGATAGCGCCCGAACAGCCGGACCTGTGCGAGTGGAGCTGGATCGATCCGCGGATGAAACGGCTGCGCGCGCTCGGCATCGAAGTTATCGCGGGGCTCGTCCACCATGGCAGCGGGCCGCGCTATACCCATCTGCTCGACGACGACGGCTTCGCCATTGGGTTGGCCGAGCATGCCTGGAGGGTGGCTGAACGCTATCCCTGGATCGAGCGCTGGACGCCGGTCAACGAGCCGGTGACTACCGCACGTTTCTCGGCACTTTACGGCCATTGGTATCCGCATGCCCGTGACGAGCGCTCTTTCTGGCGCGCGCTGCTCAACCAGATCGACGGTGTGCGGCTGGCGATGGCGGCCGTGCGCGCGGTTAATCCCGCCGCCAAGCTCATTCAGACCGATGATCTCGGCCGGACTTTCGCCACGGCTGAACTGCGCGAGCAGGCAGGCTTCGACAATGTCCGACGCTGGGCAGGTTGGGACTTGCTGTGTGGTCGCGTGACAGCAGAGCATCCTCTGTGGAACCGCATCGCGTCATTCGGGCTCGAGAAGCAATTACACGCGATCGCCGAGGCCCCCTGCCCGCCCGACTTGATTGGGGTAAATCATTATCTGACCAGCGATCGGTTCCTCGACCACCGTCTTCAACGCTACCCGGCGCACGTCCATGGCGGCAATGGCCGGCAGCGTTATGCCGACGTCGATGCAATCCGCGTGCTGGAGCCAGCCCCGCCGGGGCTGGAGGGCGCGCTGCGAGAGGCCTGGGAGCGCTACGGCATCCCCCTTGCGGTCACCGAAGTCCATAATGGCTGCACGCGTGAGGAGCAGATGCGCTGGATGGTCGAAGCGCGGGACACAGGCATCCGCCTTGTGGATGAAGGAATAGACCTGCAAGCGATAACCATCTGGTCGCTCCTTGGTAGTTGCGGTTGGAATACGCTGCTCACGCGGCCTGGCATCTATGAACCAGGCGTGTTCGACGTCAGCGGCGGCAAGCCGCGCGCGACGGCAATGACGACACTGATGCGCGGGCTGCCGCAAGGCGCCCCGCGTCATCTCGTCGCACAGGACACCGGCTGGTGGCGTCGTTCGATGCGATTGGCGCATCCGGTGGTGCACCGTCCAGCGCCGCTCAAGGCGCACGGGGAAGATCGCGGCCCGTCACCCGGATCGCCGCCTCTGCTGATCCTCGGTGCCACCGGAACCCTCGGCCAGGCTTTTGCGCGCGCCTGCGTGCGACGAAACCTCGCGCATGTGCTTACTGCGCGGACGGCCATCGATCTTCTTGATTCAAACAGCGTCAACCTTGCGTTGGAGCGATACCGACCGTGGGCGGTCGTTAACGCGGCGGGATGGGCCCGCGTAGATGATGCCGAACTGGAACCCGCGGCCTGTCACGCCATCAATGCCGAAGGTCCGATCGGGCTTTCCGCAGCTGCGGCAAAGCGTGGTATCGCGACCCTCAACTTTTCGAGCGATCTGGTGTTCGACGGTCTCGCCGCCCGCGCCTATGTCGAAACCGACACTCCGTCGCCGCTTGGCGTCTATGGGCTGAGCAAGGCGCTTATGGAGACAGGCGTGGCGACGCTCGCTGGCAAGCACCTGGTGATAAGAACTGCGGCGTTCTTCTCGCCTTTTGATATCCACAATTTCGCCTTTTCCGTCATCTCGACACTCGAGCGAGGCGAATATTTTCACGCGGCATCGGACCTTGTCATAAGTCCCACCTTTGTTCCACACATGGTCGACACAGCACTCGATCTGCTGATCGACGGGGAATCGGGCTTGTGGCATTTGACCAACGGCACTGCGCTGTCATGGGCAGACTTTGCCGTGGAAATCGCTGGCGCGTTCGACCTTCCCCGTGAGCTGGTAAAACCGGTAGCGGCGACGGAGCTGGGGTTCAGGGTCAAGCGACCGCCTTTCGCGCCACTCGATACCATAAGGGGTGCGAACCTGCCGTCGCTCGAGGCGGCACTAGCCGATCTGGATCGGTCTCTCGGGCGGCCGACAAGCCAGTATGCGGCGCAGCCATCGGCATGTGGACGCGCGACCGGGATCTGAACGGCTATTCGCTTTTTGGAATATTCAATAAGCTGGTGCCAGACCTCGCCAGCCTACGGTGATCAGCTACCCGCCGGCATCTGAGCCGCGGCGTCGTTCTGCTTGGCGCCCCAATGGTGGTGACCTGGGCTCTCGACAATCAGCGCCCCGTTCCCGCGCCATCGATTTCTTACGACCGCCGCGCGCTCAGCGCCAATCAGACAGCGGGCTTGTTGTCCACCCGGTTCAGGAGGCGAAGGAACTCGACCTCTTTTTCGTCATGGGGAACGCCATGCTCGTCAAATATGTCGTGAAACCAGCGGTCCTTTGCGCCTTGAGGGTTCGGGTTTTCCCATTTGTCCCAAGGGAGATGGGTCTGCGTCTTGCCGCGGACCAGCCCCCAGCAAAACGTGCCGACGCCATGCTCCTTGGCAACGGGCAGGATGGCCTCGAACGTGCTGCCTGCCGGACGCGCCATGAATTCGGTGCAAAGCAAGGGACGCCCCATGGCCTTGAGCCACTTGACGCGCTGATCGAAGTCTTCAGCAATCCCGTAATTGTGAAACGAGATCACGTCCGAATGACCAGTCTGTGCACGCTGAATGGGGCTCAACAGGTCGGGTGCGGACCAGTCGCCCAGCCAGATGCCGCTCGTGAGCGGCTGCATCGGCTCCATCTCCCGCGCCCATCCGAACGCCGCCACAAGCAAAGGCACTACCAGGTCGGCCTTCGCCTTGAGAGCAACCGGATCGCACAGAGCTACCTCGGGTCCATTGTCGGGCTCGTTCCATATGTCCCACGCGAGCACGCGCGAATCCTGACCGAAGCGGCCGACGACGTCCCGCAAATAGGCCCCCAGCCGCCAATGCTCGTTGCGGTTCTCGAGAACGGGCATGCCAGGCGATTGCACCCAACCGCTGTTGTGTACGCCCTCACGCGGCTGCGGCTGCGGACCAAGTGCGGGTTCGGGGTGCCAGCATGAGTCAAACAGTACCAGCATCACACGGATGTTGTGGTGTGCCGCAACAGCCAGGAAAGCGTCGATCCGGCCGAGGAACGCCGTAGAATCCTCAAGCCATAGCAGGTCGTGCAGGAAAACGCGCGCGGCGTTCATCCCAAGCGAGGCTGCCAGCGCTAGTTCCCGATCGATCGTCGAGAGGTCAAAGGTGTTGGCTTGCCACATCTCCAGCTGATTGATGGCGTTCGATGGAGTGAAATTGCAGCCAACCAGCCACGGCTGTGCCTGGAACCAGGCATGCGCTCGCTCGGGCGTCCAGCAATTTGTCATCCATCGCGCTCCACCGGCCTTTTTGCAGATTCCCGAGCCGCGGGCAGCGAGCACGGACGAATTCGGATCAAAAGCGCGGGCTGCACCATACAATGAATTTTGATCGCCAGCACATCTCCACGCTTGGGCGATGACTTCATCCGCTTGGCTCTCCATTCTAATGAGCGAGCCTGGAGGTTTCAACGCGGCCCTATCCGGTCCATCGCTATTGGTATCGACCGTTCCGCAGGTGGTAACGCGGCCAGATGCCGAGGGGCCCGCGCCGAGAATGGCGGAACCCCTCGGCGCGTGGCAGAGGTACGTCACGACGCAGATCCGACCATGCAGTTTTTTCGTCGGTCGAGGTGCCGCGAACCTCTTGAACCACCAAAAACCCGATCCTAGATTCCAGCTGCCGGGCGCCTTTCCGGGTCCGGCGGGACATAGAGAGCGCCGGCTCTCTACCGGCGCTTCTCATGCCCAGGTCGCTTCATTTGGAGGATTTGGAGATGAGAACCAATTTCGACTTCACGCCCTACCGGCGTTCCACGGTCGGCTTCGACCGTCTTTTCGATTTGCTCGAGACCGGCCAGAGGACCGACGCGGCCGATAGCTATCCGCCTTTCGACATCGTGCGCGACGGCGAGGACAATTACCGCATCACGCTTGCGGTCGCCGGCTTCGCCCCGACCGACATCGAGGTGGTCGCCCAGCAGAACCAGCTCACCGTCACCGGCAAGCGTGCCGAGGACAAGGACCAGGGCGAGTATCTGCACCGTGGCATCGCTGCGCGTCCGTTCGAGCGGCGCTTCCAGTTGGCCGACTTCATCGAGGCGGGCAATGCCCGGTTCGAGAACGGCTTGCTCAGCATCGAGCTGAAACGCGTCGTTCCTGAGGCGATGAAGCCCCGCAGGATCGAGATCGACGGCGGCAGCCCCGCCAACGATCGGATCGAAGCGCCCAGGGGCGAAAGCCCACAGGCCGCCTGATCGTCAATAAGCTGGCTCGCCGGCGTCGCCCCCGCGGGCGGCGGCCGGTGAGTCATGGTCTCTCAAGCCAGGAAAGGAGAAAGGACCCATGGCTATTCGTGATCTGATCCCCTGGAGTCGGCAGGAGAACCGGCTCCCCGCGCCCGTCAGCGCCGAGCAGCGCGAGCGCGACGAGCATCCACTACTTTCGCTTCATCGGGAGGTGAACCGGCTGTTCGATGATGTCTTCCGCGGTTTTGGCTCGCCGGCATTCGGCGGATTTGAACGCGGCTCGTGGCCGCAAGTCGAACTCGGCGAGACAGACACGCACATCCGCGTCGCCGCCGAGCTGCCCGGCCTCGACGAGAAGGACGTCAATATCTCGCTTGAGGACGGTGTGCTGACGCTGCGCGGCGAAAAGCGCTCACAGGTCGATGACAAGGATCGCGGCTATTCGGAGCGCAGCTACGGTCGCTTCGAACGCCGTATCGGCCTGCCCAAGGGTATTGACCGGGACAAGGCCAGCGCGACGTTCAAGAATGGCGTGCTAACCGTGACGCTCCCCAAGGCCGAGGTGGCGAACGAGAATGTCCGCCGCATTCCGATCGATGCGAGCGTCGCATGATCGACCGGCCCGGGACTTCGGTCCCGGGCCGGACCTCCGGCACGAGCTGCGGCCGGCTCACACGAGTGCGTCGGGCGCGGCGTGGGCGGCTAATGACAACGCGGTGCGGACGCCCGCGCTGGCAAGCGCGCTTCCACCGGACGCGTTGGCGATCATCGAGCCGGTGCCAGTCGCGACCAACCAGGGTGGCCGGGCGCAGCGCGGCAAATGGCGGCTGCGCTTCGCAGAGCGGGCTCGTCCGTTCGTGGATCCGCTGACAGGTTGGACTGGCGGCTGCGATCCGCTCGCCCATGTCGAGCTCCGCTTCCCCAGCCTCGCGGCGGCCGAGCATCACTGTCACGGACAGCAGCTTCGGTTCAATTTACGCGGGCGAACGCCGGCCTGACCGGCCGACCGCACCTTCTCTCTCATCCAGCGAGGAAAGGACGATTGATGCGTAAACTTCGTACGGCCGTTTTGACCGGTATCGCGGCGCTGGCTGTCGCCGGCGTTGGACTTGCCGCCGGTCGCGACATGCACATGATGAAGGTCAACCTGCCGGACGGGTCGGTCGCCCGGATCGAATATAAAGACGACGTCGCGCCCAAGGTGACATTCGCACCGGCCTCCCGTGTCATGCCGGTCGGCTTCATCGACCCGTTCGACAGCGCACCCTTTGCGGCGTTCGACCGGATCGCTGCCGAGATGGATCGGCAGACCGAGGCAATGATCCAAGTGGTCGGTGCGCTTCAGGCAGTGCCATCGCCCGACGACGGCAAACTTGATCCTGCCGCGCTCAGGAAATTTCCGCCGGGCACCGTGCATTATCGGTTCGTGTCGACGAGCAATGGAAGCGGTACCTGCGATCGCAGCATCGAGGTAACGTCCTATGGTCCAAGCCAGAAGCCCAAGGTCATTTCGAGCAGTTCGGGCGACTGCACGCCCGTGACCCGGCCGCCGACACCGGCTCGGCTCGATCCGCCGGCCCATCCGGCAGTCCCCGGACTGACCAAGATAGACGCGATGGCAACTGCCGATCGTTCGCACGTCGGCGCCACGGTCTAAGCTGATGCGGAAGCGGTCTGCGGGCCGCTTCCGCTCGTTTCCACGTCTTGCCCGCGCTTGCCATGCATGTTCCCCCAAGCATCCTCTCGAGCTTCGTCACGCTGTTGATCACGATCGGTCCGGTCGAGACCGCCGTCGTGTTCGCCAGCCTCACCGCCGGCATCCACCGTGGTGAAAGGG
>OUNM010460037.1_pt1 | contig 16380 bp, 18 predicted proteins | sample 1769961 | NCBI WGS metagenome assembly OUNM01 (sample SAMEA3914820, study PRJEB12502) | metagenome | biome: forest; material: soil | place: USA | collected 2012-03-12 | depth 0.3 m | reverse complement strand
TTCGGAGCCAAGGACCAAAACAGCGCAGCTGCTTGCCTCTGCTCCCCTGGTTCAGCATTTCGTAATAGTCAACGTCGATGCTCACCGACGAGCTTCCCGCCAACGAACCGGGATCCACGGCAAACCGCTTTCCAGACACTTTCCAGCCCCCATTTTGGCGCCGTCTGCGTGGACACGAGACGCTGATGAAGCCCGCCACTTTTGGTTGCCGCTCCACTCGCGCCCCGTCCCAGGACCGGACCAGCAGGAGCCAAAGAGGAACCGCGTGGGCCCGGCAGCCATCCCCGCGACCCGCGCGTGGATTTCACGCTCTCGGTGGATGCCAATATCCCAGCTAACGTTAATCACTCGCTTGCTCCTTCGTGACCGCGGCCGGACTAGCCCATTTGCAGGGGGGCGGACCGCCTCGGGAATATTCTTCTGGGGTCTCATTTCTGTCGCGATGGCATCAGCGTGGTGGTCAGACCCGCTTCGCGCCGCCATGGGTGATGACGGACATCTCGGATCCCGCCAACCCCAGTCCCCAGGTTGCTCGCGTCTGCCGAACAGTGCCTGTGCTCAACCAACTTGCAGGCTTGCAGGCTTGCAGCTCTGCAGCTCCTGGGTCGGCCCAACACCACCAGCAGATCTTGCTTGACAAAGATGCTTGTCGGGCCCCGCCAACCCCAGACGACCCAGCCCGCGCAGATCTCATCTCACACCTCCCACAGCGGGCTCGATTCGGGCCACCCAGCATTCTGCCTGTCCTTCTGTACAATGTGCGGAGCACAAGACTGTGCATGCGCCGGATGACGCATGGTTCGACACGTCAGGGCATCCGCCACGGACGGGGGCTGGAGCTGAGGATCCGTTGCTGCGGTCTTCCTGGGTGTGGCTCTACTAAGTAGTGTGTATTCTCAGCCATCATCGGGACGCCCAAGGCGCTCCGCCTTGCTGCCAGCTCATCAAACAACCGCGGGATTGTGACAAGGAGCCCGGGCAGATGGCATCCGGATCGGCCACTTGTGAGCGTCAACGTTATTGACGTTGCCCTCGACTTGCCCGAACTCGACCCCCTCCACGACGCAACGCTGGCCGAAGGTCTAGCGCGAGTCGACACCACGCATCTTCATCATCGGCCGGGCGGCCTGCTCGTTTCTCGCCGTCGCCCCTTGGGCCCAGGAATGTCTCTTTGTCGAGCTGCTCGGGCCTCCGTTGGCCGGGACGTGCTCGGCGGTGTCCTCGGTCGCGACTCTTGTTTTCTGTGATACCCCCGTGGTTCGAAAGCCACCGAGGACGATGATGACCTTGCAGAGCTAAACCAGGGAGGTGCTGGCTGGTGCTCGCCGTCACCTTGCCAAGCTCGCCAAGCGGGTGTCATTCTTGCCGCCTCTTTTGCACTAGTTCTGTGGGTTCGCAGGGCTTGCAAGGTGCCGCTGATGCATCATGCGAGCCACAATTCTGTTCCCGCTCGCTCGGCGCCGGTCGTTTGGGCCTCACGATCTTCGGCCGCTCAAGGCCTCAGGGCGCTCTCTACCCAGGGACTGAAAGGCCTACATTCCGCAGCCGGTTGGGGAACTCTGGTCGTCATCACGACCGTTACCCATGCATCCTGTCTCCTTCTCGAAAAAGAAATTTATGGACGAATTTCTGAGTCAACCAATCTCCAGAACGAAAGCATCACCCAAGCCCCGTTGTGGTCCTAGCACACCACATCTAGCATGGCCCCCTTGCTGGCTCCCTGTACCCCGGTCCCTTACGGACCAGCTGGTCCCATTACCACCCCCCGGGCGACGAGGATTGTCATCTGGTCAGCTCCATGAGGTACCGGCCGATAAGAAAATCGGTGGCCGCAACGGATGGCCCAAAGAACCAGGGCCAAAAAATTCCCTTTCAAATACCTAAGCAGGCTTTGGAGGTTGGAGTTGTTTGGCAGCAGCACGAGTGTATCAGGTTGCCCATCCCCTGGCACTCTTCACCCCTCCTTCTCCTTCCCGTCCTTCTGTCAAGGAGAGAACGAGTCAGCCATCCCAACGAGAAGAGGCTTGGGCTTGCCGGTGTTGAGACATCCCATCACTGCCGCCTTGCTCTCACGACTGCATCCCGGCTCGGCTCTTGGACATCCGCCAGAACAACACCAGCTTCTCCACTTACATGGGAGCGCAAGGCAGCAAGAACAAGAGCGAATCCCCCAGCTTTTGTTTTGTCCACTCACACGGCGGGACGGTCTGTCAGCGCGTTCCCTTCCCGGGAGCCAGTCAATGTGCCAGGCTCGCCTGACGGGCCACCACTGGCGCCCGCTGCCATCAGTCCTCGGCCCACCGCAAATCACGATTCCGCGTCGATCGCTCGCTGCCACTCTGCACCTCTCATTCTGCTCTGCTTGACTCGGGGCCACCTGTTACGGCTGCCCCTTCGCCCAACGAGCTCGCTGCGTGGCTTCGCTGGTGTCTGTGTGGCACACCCAGCCTGACGCTGGCCAGCATAACGAAAGAGCTGGAATCCCGGACACGTCCTTGTTACATTTCTCTGAGCATCCCCTCTCTTCGGCCCAGACACGGTTATCACTCGAACTCTCCGTCGACCGACGCGGCTGCAGTCATCACTCTGATTCCTTCCAAGGTAACCGTTCGCTGTGCTCTGCTCCTATACAGCAAAACAGACCATCGGCACTGCCACCCGAACCAGGCAGTTCGTCCGCGGCAGCCACCCTACCGTTCCGGGCTGGATTCACCCAGCGTGGCGACCCAGGCGATTTCTCAGTGGTCCCAAGAGCCAGCGCGGAGCTGGGTAGGCGTGCCCCCCCTGCAGGAGCTGCCGACGGAAGTCGACGCGAGCACGCTCACCTCTCCAGGCCGGATACCAGAAGTCGGTTCTGAGCAAGAACCCACCAGAGGTAGTGCCCGAAAGCGGCGGCAGACGTCAATGTCAGCGACCTCGGGCTCTCTAGAGCGAAGGGGACAAGGCCGCGATGTCGCAGGGGGGATCTGCGCCTCGCCCTACCTCCCGCCAGTCATCTCGGTCTCCAACCACAGCGACGGATACTCCATCTCGGCCGCTTCACGAGCCCGGCGGTATGGCGCTAACTCGGGGCGACGGGGCAGGTCACCACGCCGGAACTAGGACTTTGGACACACGAGACATCTTGAATCCCACTGGGCCGCACGACGGCCAGACGGAACAGTCTCCGTCTTTCCCACTACCTTCGGCTGCGGGAGGACACCATCAGTCGGTCATGGGGTTGGGGCATTACGGGGTCGAAGGGTCTCCTTCCCGTCGCTTTTCCTATCAGGGGCCGGGCACGACGACGCCGCAGTCAACACACCAAACCATCCCTTCAACGACATCTCCCGCGGGTCCGCCGACACCTGCTGGTCGGGGATCCCCCCAAACCGTCCATCCGTATCCCATGGCCGCGCGGCGAGTCTTGACGCCCAAGTCACCGAGAGCATTTAGTCTAAGTCGAGCGGCGATGAGAACGGTGGAGGCACACCATCTCACGAGGAGCATCCCAGAGCCCACCACGAGAGGTTCGATTTCAGCGCACGACACCCAAGCACACAGCAGCGGATCTCAGCCATTCGGAGCACCACCACAGTTTGACAACTCCGTCTCCGGACAAGGGCCCGTGGAGCGTTCGCCTACTCGACCTACCTCCGGCCTCTCTCGGTCGCTCTCGCAGCCCAGTTTGGGCCACGGCCTCCCACCGGCACCGCAGCACGAACCGTTGCCGCCAGGGAGTCTCAAGCGGGAGCATACCGGGCGGCCTGTCTTGTCTGCGCTGTCATTTCCCTCGCCGCTCCCGACCAACCGTCCGTTTGGCACATCTGGAGTTTCAGGAGAGGGCAGCTGGGGCTCTGGATATGTGACTTCGCTGCCTCCTGGTGCGGCACGAAACTTTCAGATGACAGAAGGACAGCCCCTTCTCGCTATCACGCCGACGCACGGGGAGGAAATTGTGGTCGCGGTTGATGTCCATCAAGGATCGAGACAAGCAGACCAGAAGCGGCAGCGTAATGCAGGGGCGTCGGCTAGATTCCGACAGCGGAAGAAGGAGCGGGAGAAAGAGCAGCACGAGGAGCTGCAAAAGTTGGAAAACGAAGGCCGCGAGCTGGAAAGGAAAAACGAGGAGCTCGCCAAGTTGTGCCAGGACCTCGAGGTCGAACGGAACTTTTACCGAAGCGAGCGGAACCGTCTGCGAGATGTCTTGGTTCAATTCCCCGGAGGCAAAGAATGGGTTGACCGCGGGCCACCGAGTCCGATCTCGAGGCCCGGAGGAGGACCGTACGCGCCCGAAGGCAGTGGCCCCGTTGCCCGCCAACCGCCACCGCCTCCACCACCTCCCCAGCCTCCACATCCGCAATCACAACACCATGTGGCTCCATATCACCAGTCTCTCTCTCAATCCCTCGCTCATCCGCACCCGCGCTCGACTTCGTACGGCGATATCGAGCCCCCCGCAAGGCGACGGAGGACGGATTCGGAACCACAACTGCCGACAAGCTCCTACAGCCTGATGGCGCCCGCGCCGCTGCCCCCGATAGCCAGCCCGCTGATTCCTCCTCCTCCACCTTCTCACGCTCCTCCCGCCTTTAGCATTCCGCCATCGCCCCACGTCACACCACCCCCTGGAAACGCGCGATTGCCGCCGCTGCGGTTTGACCAGGCCCGAACTCCTTCAACAACTCCGCCCCCTATTCCCACCGCCCAGCCGCCGCCAACACTGCCTCCACAGTCGGCTAGCCCGTACGTCACGACCAGAAAATTGCCATACGAGACGGGTTGGGCTACAGACGCACGTCCACCCAACGAAGGCGGTCCGAGGTGATTTGCCAACAGGGGGTTGAAACAACAAGCACGCCAGGGAGCACCATCACATCACGATTACCGCGAGAAGCGGCTGGAAATCGGGCATAGATTGCATCTGGGCTCTTTTTTTTCTTTCTTTGCCAGTCCTATTTTCTTTTGTGGTTTTCTGGGATATATTAGAGGGCTTACAGATCTGCTCGGGCAACCGACAATGGGGTTCTTTCGGGGAAGGAAAAAAACCAAAACGGTTGACCTCACTGGTTCTTGTTCTCTGCCTCTCCTTTTCTCTCCTTTTCCTCAACACTAGTACCTACTAATTACCACACCTACCGCCAACACACACAGCCGTCTCGACTCTTTTGACTTGGTTGTCCTGTTTTTCTTCTTCTCTAGATTTCTATTTTCAAACACTGCCAGTCAGGGCAAGGGTCTTTGGGACGGGCGGCATGGTTGGGTGTTACGGCGCGTTTTACAGTTGCTTTCTTTCTGGTTGGGCGGCACGCAGTACATAATTTTCTTCACTCTCTCTTTCCGGTCTCACCGTTTTCTTATTTTATTTTTTTGCCTAGCAGGGCGGAGCATTTGATACCAGATTGGTTTATACCGTACTTGTGGGACTTGAAAAGTCTGTTTTCTTTCTTTTTTTGTTTTCCCCCCCTTGCGTACCCCCCCGCGGGCCAGGCATTGACTGGCTCGCGCACTGATTATCATCGTTTTTCATTGGATACCCAACCGGCCAAACAAAACGGCCCAGACTGAAGCGGGCGAATGGAAGAGAAAGAAGAGACGGGGCAAAACACGGCGATGGCTGTGACTGGGGACCGGGGATATGCAGCATGCGCGTGAAGGTTGGGGGAGGGGCTGGTATTTTGGCGGGATTGCGTGTTTATTTTCTGCTGGCCAATCTGCGTCCTGATGCATGGGTACGAAGGCTGGCAGAGAGTCCGGGAGTCCTGTCTCGGACAGGCCCGCAGCTCCCAGTCAGACCAGATGGGGCGAGACAGCCAGAGAGAGACACGCGTTGCGTGACCGAGAGGCAGGCAACGGGAAGCCCGAAATGGAAATCAAATCCGAATCGAGAAAGACACGAAAACCGGAGCGAGAGTGACGGGGAATGCTGTCATGACCTGCCTATCGTGGCTTGCCGATGGCATCCCCATTTGATATTTCAGCCGCGATGAATCGGCTGAGCCGTAGCCTCCTCGCCGTCACATGGCAGCACACCCTTGGTTCAGCCCCACGGAGAAGCACTTCATGCTTCGCCGCAGCCGTTGCTCTGCCTCGTTGTCGCGTGGCCCTGCCAACGTCGCGGCTCGACGACCAGTGACTGGACAAGGGGGCCACCCCTCGTTGCATGTGTATTTTCCACATCGCACTCGTTGATCTCGGCCCTTTTCCCTGTGTAGCAGGAGTGACTACCGTGTAGTCACACCGTCCTGTGGCGCGGGCATGTCACACAGCAACATTCCCCTCCCCAGGGGCGGCGGGGGCTGTCAAAGTGTTTTATGATGCATCCCATCTCATGAATTCGTGTGTCGAAAGGCGCAGGGTGTCGCCATCACCATCACGGGCCAAACACGATCCGAAACAGGAGAGAGAACCCATGTCTTGGCCAAGTCCGTTTCGCAGCCAGCGCCTTCGAATGATGGCCGCCGGCATGTGCTGTGGCGCCGTGTCTCTCTCTCCATCCTGCGGGCTTCTTGTCTTGCAAGGCCCACTCGCAAAGCTTCTCGGTCTCACACGCCTCACGGTCTCAAATCCCCGATGCGGCGGCGGACTGACTGACTGACTTCTGAATCACATCACCGACGTCGTCGACATCGGACGGCCTCGGAACCGAACGAGCACAAATCGCAACCCGAGAACCGATCGACGTCAAAAGAAGAGCGAGTCGCCACCCGGAGCATTTCCCCTTCGCTTCTCCGCCCCGTTCGGCGGCGGTGGAGGCACGGCATCCTCCCGCCCCCGTACACAGTAGCGACGTTACATGACCCGCTCCCTCGGGTCCCGGCTGCAGGGGTCTGATGCGGGTTCGTATGCGGCGGGCCGCCGCCGACCAGCCTGGGCAATGCCGCTGGGCACGCACCGGGCGGGCGTGGAACGCTGCAATGCAATGGCGGATGTGATGCTGCGCGATGGGGACAGGGCGGGAGAACTGATGAGGTGGCTGATAAGAGAGACGGATTCAACAATTTTGGGTGGACGAGACAAGGCGAGATGAGATGCAGAAGAGTTGATGAGAGACATCTGGATGTCTCGTATCGTCGGCACCTCCACAGCACCGGGATAGACTGGAAGCGCCACCTGCCAACACAGCACAGCACTGAATATCATCCGATTCCATCAATGCGCCTCCTCGGAACGCAGAGGGAAGGCGCTGGGAGAGGGAAACCTGGGTTTTCAAGTCTCAGTCACATAGCAGCATGACTCACGGCAAACAGGCCGAGAAATGAGGCCGAATTGCGCGACCGGCCGATCAAATCACATGGAAAAGATGTCGCCAGACCAACATCGACATCTTGCATTTGGAAACCTGGAGGCACTCTCGAAGCACCGAGACAGTCGAAACGAAGGGTGGAGCCTCACTCCAGGCTAGGGTCCCCACTCCACTCATGCGGGGTGGACAATGACCCCACTGGGCCTGGCCAGCCGGCTTGGCGCGATGGTTCTGTAATGTACCGTTTGTTAGCACCGGGTAGGATTTTCTGTGCAAAACGAATTCCCATTGCTGGAGACAGAGCGCCGCCTCTAACAACTGGTCTAACCAAGGGTTTGCTGGAGACGTCATTCGACGAACGGCAACAACAACTTTTGTTGAATTGCACGAAACACCATCTCGAACACCTAAAGCAGGAGAAGGATGGAGTCGCCTCGCTCGCCCAAACGGCGGCGCATCCTTTTCTCCATCAACCCGCCAGGGCCCAACGCCGAAGATGACGCGCCGAGACGGCACAGGAGCGACCGTACCATGACGCCTCCCGACATTGCCCCCGACGCTGCGGTGCCTCGAGGGGGCAATCAGGAAGATGCACCCGAGCCAAGAGAAGGAGAACAAGGGGAGCAAGAAGGGCCGCGAGACCACAGCGCAACAGCACCCAAGCCAACCAAGTTCCGCTTCAAGTCCAAGTCCTCCCGATCATCCCGACACCGACGCGAGGAGAGGCACAGAGAAGGGAAAGAGGACAGCGACCGCCATGATCATGATCATGATCGCCGCCACCGCCGCCGACACAGATCCCGCTCGCGGTCCCGAGACAGAGACAGAGACAAGGACGGAGCCCAAGCCAAAGATAGAACTCAGTCCCGAGACAGAACCCGAGACCGCTCCCCCTCCGAACCCAAACCCCGCCGCCGCCGCCACCACCGCACTCACCGCTCCCACCGCTCCCGCTCCCCAGCCCACGCCCCGCAGGAAGAAGAACCCCTCCCGGACGGCCCGCCCCCCCTCTCCCCGACAACCGCCTTCCGCGAATCCCTTTTCGACGCCCTGGCCGACGACGAAGGCGCCGCCTACTGGCAGTCGGTCTACGGCCAGCCCATACACATCTACGACCCCCCTGGAGGGACGGGGGAAGGTACCGGCGCCTCCCCGCTGGACCGCATGACCGACGACGAGTACGCGGCCTACGTGCGGCAGAAGATGTGGGAGAAGACGCACGCGGGCCTGCTCGAGGCGCAGGAGCGGCGGCGGGTGGAGAGGGAGAGGGAGAGGGAGAAACGGGAGGAGGGGGAGAGGGTTGCGCGGGAGATGGAGCGGTGTTTAAGAAGGGGTGAGGAGAGGCGCGAGAGGAGGGGGTGGAGGGTCAAGTGGGAGGGGTATCTTGCGCGGTGGCGCGGGTGGGATGCGCAGCAGCAGGGCGGCGGGGTGGAGGGGATTCCGTGGCCTTGGGAGGGTGGCATTGAAGGGAAGAGGGACGGGGAGGAGGTGAGGGCGTTTTTTGTCAAGGGGATTGGGCTGGAGGAGGTCGGGGAGCGGGAGTTTGCCGCGAGGCTCAAGGAGGAGAGGGTAAGGTGGCATCCGGACAAGGTGCAGCAGCGGCTTGGGGGTAAGGTGGAAGAGGCCGTGATGCGGGAGGTGACGGCTGTGTTTCAGGTTGTCGATGCGTTGTGGAATGATACCCGGAGGAATATGGGCGGATAGACGGCGTTGGGTCGGTTATGGCAGGGCTTAGTTACCTATGGCTGGTAGACCATCACGAGTGAACATTTTGCGCAATGTATTTGCGCACACCAAGGCTTGCCACCATGGTGGTTTGCACTGTACTGTCCCGACTCGGTGGCCGCCCATCCATGTTCCCTGACCATCCGTGTCTGTGCTCGTGAAAGAAGCACTGGCCGCGGCGCAGATGGGATGATGCGCAGCGGGATTCGTCATGTCTGAAGTCCGTATGTCCCCATTTCCGGCCGACGTCATTTGTACAACGCTGAACCCGCCCAAGTGGCTTGGTTGTCTTCCTTGCTTTTCCACGTCCCAACAAAACTTTGGATCAGTGGATCGGTCTCGGAGAGTACTACGGTCAATTGACGTCAGCCCACAATCAAGCATGTCATTGTCCATTGGCGGGGCCGGGGACTTTTTTCGCTGCATGCGCGAAGGGTCCTCTGGTGAAACGTGGCGCGGGGCGCCGTAGTCTGCCCCGACCTGGGGTAGTTCAATGAGCGGTGCGAGGTGGTGCGGTTTCCATGTATGGCAGCTGTGGTGGTGATGGAAACGAGACACTCGTGTGTTTGCAAATGAGAAATGCAAGTCACGATGGCGGAGTGTGAACGAGGTAAACCGAACTTCATTTCTCGTACAGTAGCCGTTGGTAATTATTCGTTTCCGTCTGTCATGCCTATCCCCGCAGGCACGTTCGGCCGACTGCCGAACATGAAGCGGTTCCAATCCCACCGCTCTCGATCAACCATTCCGAATTATGGTGCTGTCCTGTCCCCGTGCAGTAGCCATCCACTGTCAACCCTATTGATATTACATGCTCATCAACCGTCCTCTCTCGACTCCAAAATTACATGTTAGCCAGCACCGCCGCGCCGCCAAGAAGCGCCCCCATGGCCACCGCAGCGGTCTGCACAGGTGCGGGGTTGCCGGACTTGCTGCTGCTGACCGAGCTGATGGCGGAGCTGGCGGAGCTAGTGAGGCTGGCGATCTCCGAGCTGACGGACTCGCGGCCGGAGCCGGTGGCGGTGGAAAGGACCGACGACAGGCTCGAGAGGGCGCTGCCGACGTCGCCGGTGATGGAGCTGATCTTGGACGAGGCGACCGAGTTGATGGATGAGAGGGCAGAGCCTGCGGCGCTGGTGACAGAGGCCACAGGGCCGCCTGCGGCAGTGGTGGTGGTGCCCGCAGGCCCGCCGACGGTAGTGGTGACGACCTGGGCCTGTTTGAGAGAGTTAGCTGGATGCCCGATTCTCAAGCCGGTCGACGAGAGACACGGCGGTTGGGCAACATACCGAAGCCACGGAAGCGAAGGCAGCGAGGATGGTAGTGTAACGCATTTTGATGGTTGTGGTTGGGGTCTGACAGGTGTCTGTCCAGCTACTGCAGCGGTGGATGAAAGTGATGAGTTGGGCGAGTGACTGTTGGTTGAATGGGGTCAACAAAACTCCCAGAGCAGGTGGCCACGAGGGAGCACTTATACATGCCCCGTGTTCCAAAAATACGCCAGGGACGCGTACCTTGATCGGCACTGCCAGGAATTGGTGCGTGGCAAGGGTGCCCATTCTTCCCAGTTTCCCCAGAGGGCTGGACCGGGGAACAGCCACGCTTCGGAATGCGGATGCCGGGGAACGTCAAGTGGCTCCCGAAGCGTTTGACACTGTTGGGCCGCTGGGCTCGTGTCCAAGAGCTGCTGTGAGCTGCCCAAGAATAGCCGCTGTTTGTCCTACCAACAGGGCAGCCAAGCTCCCGTCGAGAAGGGCAATGGCATCATTGGTGGAGCCGGCCGCCTTAATCCCGCGGGGCTGTGGAGAGATGATGCCATCCGGAGCTTTGGAGAGCAGCTGTGGCGAGCAATGGAACGAGAAGCTGCCATGAGGCGGCTCGGGCGGGTTGGTTTTCTGAAGCAATCAAGGACCCAAGCGAGATGTGTTGGCCCCGGTGAGTGGGGCCGGCCTCCGCATGATGTCACCACCAAGACGGGCTGGTGGAACGTGCCGGGTGGCGGCACCGTTTGTTCCGCCCATGACCGACAGTGGAGTCGTGCAGCGACCAGCCTTTGTTTTGTTTTGAGTGGCTTGCAATGCCTCACACCTCCCGATAGGGTGAGATGCCTTTCTTGAGCTCCTCGACGATCTCGGCTGCATATTCCGGACTGCTCGTGACGAAGTCGTACCTCTTGCTCTCGCTAGACTTGTACACAACGACCTATCATAACTTGGTAAGCGGCCGGCTGAGGCTCGCAAGAACTTGGTTTGGACATACCTTGAAATTGGTCGCATGTTTCCGCGAGACCTTGCAGCCGACTACGTTGCTGAAGTGGACCGTGGTCGACTTGCCGTCCACGTCGGCCAACTTGCCGCCGGAAGCGGGCATGATGTGGATGTACTCGCCGTCGATGGCAAAGAGCTTCTCCGAGAGCAATCGCATCGGCTGCTTCCGCCAAACCGTGTACTTTTTGTAATTGGAGGCGACGCCCAGCTCTTCCTGTTTCTGCACTTCCTTGGCCAGCGGATGCGTGCCCAGGAGCTTGGACTTCTTCGTTTTGGTCCAGCTGGCATTGTCCGTGAAGAGATGCGGTCTAGGAGAGGAGCTGCTCAGCGACCCGGCCATGAGAGGGCCGTCGGTGGCGAAGCGGCGCCTGTAGAGGTCCAGGTCTGTGATATTGCCGAGCGACGCGACCGTTCGGTCGAGCAAAACCACCGTGCCCGAATGCGGGAGCTTCAGGACGTGGTTGGCCTTGTCTAACTGTCGCTTCCGGCATGCAATGTCGAGAACCTCTGCCAGCCAGGTGTCGGTGCTCACGTCGAGCGTGATCATCTGCCCCGGGGCGATGTCAGAGGAATGGATGTGGATGCGCAGCAGTCTCTTCTCTCCTCGTGAGGGCACATTGGCCGGCTGAGTAGACAGCGGAATGTCTGCAAAGATTGTGGTATTCGCCCGGTACGCCGTGTTCAGGAGCGGGTTCTCCCGGGGCTGCGCCGGCGGGAGCACGCTGGCGTCCGGTCGTGGAGTGCTCCGGGGTGTCGGATCCTTGTCTTCCTCCTCGCCGGCAGCTTCTTGTTCGAACTGTGGCGTGCTGCGCTTGTTCTCTTCGAACTCGCCGGAAGAGGCCTGTACCAATCCGAAGACGTCGTAGACCTTGGAGTTGGAACGTGACCGGCCGGCCTTGTTGTTCGCCGTGGTAAACGAAACGAGCTGCTTTTTGCGCTCCAGGGGCGGAAAGTCATCGTCCACCTCGCCGTCCTCCTCGACCATACGCAAGGTCCACCAGTTGACATTCAGCTTGTCACTCGGAAGTGACGGCTGAAGCTTCTCCTCATTGTACCGCCACAAACTGAGGCCGATGAGGTCGGCAACGGTGACGGACCTATCGCCGCCCTCTCCTTGGTGGACGGTCCGTCGAATAAGTACCTCGAAGGGCCGCGAGGGCGTGTTTGAATGGGTTGCGTAGATCCGAAGTAGGATGGGATTCGGGTCGCCCTGGCCTGACAGCGAGGCAAAGCTGTCAAATGGAAGGGCCGGCTTCGTTTTCTTGGCCCTCAAGGCAGACGAGAGCAAGCTCTTCGGCTGCATCATACTCAGGGGCCGGATGGTGCTCATGGGTCGCGGCGGCGGCAGCTCTCCGACGGACATTTGCAAGGGAGGGGGCATGGCCGACCTGCGTATGGTTGACCTCCTCGTGAATTCGCGGGGAGGCGTGCCCACTACCTGGTCTCTCAGGGACGCATTGAGAGGGTTCTTGACAGCGTCCAAGATGGAGGTCGAGTCGATGCTCTCGATGAAGGCTGAAGACATGTCGGATGCGTCCGAGTCGTCTTCCTCCTCCTCGAGGAGGTCGCTCCCCTGGCGCCTGATGCCTTCGGTAGGCTCCGTGTTTAGTTTGACAGATAACTTTGCCGCACGGGCGGCGGCGGCTCGGGCGGCTTCTCGGTGCTTGTGGAAGCCGGAGGCATCGAACTCATTTTCGGATGAGACCTCGCTGCTCGTGACAGTATCACGGCGTGCTCTCTCCTTTACCGTCTCGAGCGCGGACTGAGAGCCTCTCCTCGCGGCCGGACGGGGCGACGAAAGTGTGGTGGTTTGGCGGAGGTTGGAAGACTGTAGCGGCGAGGATCCGGAGCGGTGGCGGACGGGCATCTTGGCGAACTTGATCTGCTGGGCGGCGCGCTGGTCTGCCTCGTCATCGCTCTCGTCGCTGAGGTCGCTGCTGTCGTCGTCTTCCATCTGCTCCCGGCGGCGGCGGCGCTTCGTTGCCATGCTGGGCCCCGCAGTGTCGGGCACGCTGCCCGAAAACAGGCCGCCCTCCTCCCCTTCGTCTTCGAGGGTCAAGCCGGGGCGCCTTGGGGCCTGGAAATACTCCGAGGCGACCGCGGTGGGAATTGGGGGAGAGTGAGTCCGCTTGATGAGGGCTGGGTTGGGGCGCCATCCCGCCGACTTGAAAGGGGCAGAATTGAGGAAGCCCTCGTTGAGGGTGAACAGACGCTCCCCGACGCCATCGGCGATGTCGTTGAGGTAGCTTGTCCGCAACTGGTACAAGACCAGACTAAAGAATAGTCAGCGAAATGCAGGGATGCAGATAAGCAAGGAGTCATACTCTTCGAGTTGAATCACCGACATGTTTGGTTGTGCGTGAGCAGAGGGGGGTCGGTCGTCTGCGGGGTCCCGGGTCCTTCTCCGTGCCGAGATTGGGTATTGGGACGAGCTGCGCGGGGAACTACAAATCTGTGTCCGGACGAAATGGGCCCAAAAGACAGGTAACGAAGAGGTCTAGGAGAGATGAATCGATGCCGGGTCCGAGGGAGAGATGGAATGAAAGTGTGAAGTCGAAGAACCAATGAAGCGTTCACAACCAAAGTCCAGTGGAGCCGAGCCGAGCTCAGAAAGCATCCAGAAACGTAACAAGATGTGCCGATCGCGCAACTGGAGCTATAATCATAGAGGAGCACAAATCAGGAGCGTGGCGCAGGCGAAGTACATGTATGTCCAGACCACAGACGGGAATATCTTATCTGGCTGCGGGAAGACGTTCTGGGCGGAGAGAGTGCAGTCAGTGGTTGGTGGCATGAAACACGGGCCAGGGTTGGGTGTGGGCTAAGGCAACCCTCTGCAGCGCGGGGCCTTGAAGTTTACAGTACCACTTTTTCAATACGCCCTAGTTGATGCCGCCATTGCTAACGCCCATTGTCGTTGACAATTTCGATGCTGATGTCGTTAACACTGTCCATGACGTTGAACACAGCGCTACTTGTATATTGGAATCTCAAAATAAGAAGAGGAGAAACGCGGATAGCCATGGGCATTGGATTGTGCCCCTGCTTCTGAGAAGAAAGAATGTGTTTCGTGTAAGGTAATTTCAACTGTGGGGACAACCACCACCTTGGAGCGCCGCCTTGCAAAGCGCCACTTGCCGAGAACCTCGATGGGCTGCAAACGACAATCCACCACCGTCACCTAACTGACTCCTTGCGTCGGGACATCGAACCCTCCCCTGCACATCCAAACACACCCCGCGAGCCCAGGGAAACAACCGCAACCATGGGCCTCGTCGACTACTCCGATTCGGAATCCGAAAGCGAGACTGCGCAACCACAGCCGACCCCGACCACGACAGCCGCGTCAAAGAAGCCGTTCCAGAAGCTCCTCGACCGCTCCTCCGGCGCCGGCAAGATCGTCGTCAACCTCCCGACCGCTGGCCCAGCTTCCGACAGTACTACCGAGAGCGAGCAACCACCGGCAAAGCGGGCAAAAACCTCGGGCGGAAGCAGGTTCAGCAGTCTGGGCTCATTTCTGCCGCCGCCCAAGAAGACCGGGCCCGCGGGCACAGCGCCATCGGGAAAGAAGCCAGGCACCGCTCCCGCTCCCGGTGTGCATCTACGGACGGCTGCAGAACCAGCGTTTGCCAGGGGCGGTGATGACGATGACGCAGGCGTCGGATCGCAGCCGACTTCCAAGGGCCCATCGATCCCCGACGGCCAAAAGCCAGAAGAGGAGGTGAAACTGGTGGGGAAACCGCTCATGTTCAAGCCTCTCTCGGTGGCGAGGAAAAAGGCACCTCTGAAGACCAAAAAGAAAGACGGTGGCCCGGGTGTAGCAGCAACCCAGCACGCCACCGCCACTACGACACCAACAGCAGCGCCAGCCGCACCGCCGCCCAAGAAGCAGAAGATATCTCTCTTCTCCATGGGCGACGATGAGCTCGGCTCAACTGCCTCCACCCCCGCCGCCCCAACAGGCGCCTACGAGCCTCTCTTCACCTCCGCCCCCGGCCCAACCGCCCTCGACGAACAAGAAGAAACCGATGTAACCTCCGCCTACCCGAGCTACCACCCGGCCCCCACTCCTCTCGACCAACACCAGCAAACCTTCTCCTCCCTCGCCGACACCCTCAGCCCCGCGGCGCGGCGCGAGCTGTTCGGCCGGTCCAACCCCAACGCCCCGGCCTCGGGCGTGCTCCCGCCCGGCGCCAAGGTCATCACGTTCGACATGGAGCGCGAGTACGCGCACAACGAGGCGCTGCGCGCGTCGGGCGCCCAGCAGGCGCACAACCCGGTGCGGTCCATCGCCCCGGGCAAGCACAGCCTGCGGCAGGTCGTCAACATGGCGCAGAGCAACCAGGGCGCGCTCGAGGAGAGCTTTGCGCGCGCCAAGGGCAGCCAGCGGGACGCTGCCGGGCGGTATGGGTGGTAGGAGTGGCCGCGGTGCAGGTAGATAGGTGGACGACGGTTTAGAATGATACCCATTTGGAAAAATGTCAAGATATTTCATATGATTTCTTTTTCCCTCACTCACTGAGGGAGGATCAATCCTTCAAGGGTATCGACACGAATGGCCCAAATAAATATATACAGCTCAAACCCATTCCCTCGCACATCAACACATCCCAACCCCCCCAGTCTTCCCCTTCCCAAACATCAAAAACCCCCACTCCCCCCTGGTAATAGGCGAGATATCATCGTACCCATTCGGCGTCATCGGCCCAACCCTCTCCTGCGGCAGCAGCCCATCCCCGCTATCCCCGCGCCTGTGACTCTGCCGCGCCCCCCCACCATGCAACATCTCATCAATCGACACCCCGCCATTGTGATTCTCCACCGTCCACCGCGCATTGGCGAAGGACTGGATGGCACTGTGCGGCCGCGCCGTGAGCTCCTCTTCCTCCTCCTCTTCCGCTTCCTTAACTTCGCTCCCAGTTGGATTTTGCTGTTGTTGCTGCTGCTGGCGCTTGGAAGTGGACTGGCGTTTGACGCCGGCGGCGGCCTTGTCAAAGGTTGTTTGGAGCTTGAGGGCGAGGGAGCGGCCCGGGGGCGGGGGGCGGATCTTGGGTGTTGTGCGGCGCAGTTGGGAGAGTTCGGGGTCCTCTACGGCTTGGTTTTCGGGTTGGGGCCAGAGGCCGGTTGGGGGGCGGGAGGAGGTTGGTGGCGGCGGCGGTGGGG
>OUNM010761649.1_pt1 | contig 16385 bp, 10 predicted proteins | sample 1769961 | NCBI WGS metagenome assembly OUNM01 (sample SAMEA3914820, study PRJEB12502) | metagenome | biome: forest; material: soil | place: USA | collected 2012-03-12 | depth 0.3 m | reverse complement strand
GCGGTGGGCTCAGTATTTTTCAATACAGGCCCACCGCCGCCAGACCGCCTGAGACGCGGGCTTTGACGAAGCTATCTCCCGTTGAAAGGCGGGATCCGGGTTGAGCGCTGCACCGGCAGCAAGCTGCCATCACCGAAAGCGGCGGCAAGCCGCACGCAGTCCAAGGCGCTCCGCGCTCAGAACAAGAAAGTCATCTGGGAGCCATCGCTCAATTCCCCGCCACCGGCACCTGGTCCAGCAACTGGCAGAGCTGCTCAAACTTCACCGGCTTGACCAGATGCGCGTGGAAGCCGGCCTCACGACTGAGCCGCAGGTCCTGCTCCATGCCGTAGCCGCTGAGCGCAATGCCCTGGCAGCCGCCGCGCTTGCGTACTTCGCGCATCAGATCCAGGCCGCTGCCATCGGGCAGGCCCAGGTCGGTGACGACGACATCAAAACTCCCGGTGCGAAAGGCGGCGAGCGCCTCCTGCAGCGAACCGGTGCTCACCACCTGGTGGCCTTGGCGGGCGAGCAGCTTGGTGAGCACGGTGCGCGTGGAGTCATTGTCCTCCACCAGCAGCAGCCGCAGCGAACGGACGGAAGCGGGCTGGGCGGCCCTCACCGGCTCGTCGGCGGGCGGATCGATGGTGGCAAGCGTCACGGTAAAAGTGGCACCCTGGCCCGCGCCATCGCTTGCCGCGGCAATGGCGCCGCCATGAACAGTGACGATGGCGCGCGAGATGGCCAGCCCCAGGCCCAGCCCTCCATAGCGGTGCTGACCCGCCACGTCGCCCTGCTCAAAGGCATCGAAGATGTGCGGCAGCGCCTCGGCCGCAATGCCGATGCCGGTGTCCTTCACCTCCACCACCACGCGGCCTTCATCATCGTTGTGCGTGCGGATCGTCACGGCACCGCCTGGCGGCGTGAATTTCAGCGCGTTCTTCACCAGGTTCCAAAACACCTGCTGGAGCCGTGCCGGATCGGCCATCACATGGTGGCGCTCCGCCTCCAGGGCGAAGCTCACCTCCACGTCCCTGCCCAGACCGTCGCTGCGCACAATGCCCACCGTATGCTCCAGCAGCGGGTGCACATCGGCGGCCACGGGCTGGATCGTCAGTTTGCCGCGGGCGATGCGGGTGATGTCCAGCAGGTCATCAATCAGGCGGGCCTCCAGCTCGGTGTTACGGCGCATCATGGCGAGCTGCTCGCGCACATCTCCCGGCAGCCGCGCATCGCCCTCCAGTGCGGTGGCTGTCATCAGCACCGGAGTGAGCGGGGTGCGCAGCTCATGGCTGAGCGCTGCAAGGAAATCATCCTTCGCACGGTTGGCCGCGCGCGCTTCCTCAGCGCTGCGGATGAGGCCGTCGCGCTGCTGGGCCAGCTCGAAAAAGATGCCCGCCTTGGATTGAAGGATGTGCGGCTCGATCGGCTTGAACAGGAAATCCACCGCGCCCGCTTCATAACCACGGAAGCGCCGCTGCTGGTCATTGGAGCCGGCGGTGAGGAAAATGATCGGCACCCGCCGCGTGCGCTCCGTGCCGCGCATCAGCTCGGCCAGTTCAAAGCCGTCCATGCCCGGCATCTGCACATCCAGCAGCGCCAGCGCCACCTCGTGCTGCAGCAGCAGTTCCAGCGCCTCAGGGCCGGAACGTGCCCTCAACAATTCCAGGCCGTCGCGGCGCAGCAGCCCCTCCAGGGCCAGCAGATTGGCCTCCAGGTCGTCCACCAGCAAGAACTTGATGGTGGAGACGGTCATCGCCGCCTCCTTGGCAGTTCGGTTTTCAGCACCTCGGCAAGCTGTTCGATGCTCATTGCCCGCGCCTTGGGGCAGGCATTGAGCGCGGCCTGCGGCATGGCCGAGGCCTCCGCGCTGGCGGGGGTTTGAACCAGCGCAAGGCCGCCCGCGTCGCATACAGCGCACAATCCTTTCGCTCCGTCGGGATTCGCGCCTGTGAGGATCACGCCGGTCACGGCATTGCCGAATGCATCCGCGGCGGATTCAAACAAGACATCGATGGACGGGCGGGAGAAAAGCACCGGCTCATCGCTGGAAAGCGAAAGGCACCCGTCGGGCTCCACCAGCAGATGGTAGTTCGGCGGGGCGATATAAGCCGTGCCGGGCTGGATCACCTCCTTGTCCTCCGCCTCCTTCACTTGGATCTGGCAGCGGGCGGCAAGCAGCAGCGCCAGGGTGCTGTCGCAATACGGCGGCAGGTGCACCACGATTATGACCGCCAGCGGATAACCGCCCGGCAGCGCGGGCAGCAGGCGCATCAAGGCATCCACGGCACCGGCGGAAGCACCGATGACGACGGCTTGAAGTTCTGGGCTGGCGGGCTCGGCGCTCATCCGCGTTTTTGATAAATGCGATCATCGCGGGCAAACTCGGTGAAGGCGGCCGCATGCGCCGAAAAGTGAAGGCTTTCCTTGGCACCTAGACCGAGGAAACCCCTGCGCACCAGCGAATCCTTGAACAAACCTACCGCGCGGTCCTGGAGATCGCGGTTGAAGTAAATCATCACGTTGCGGCAGCACACGAGCTGCGCCTCGGCAAACACGGCATCCGACACCAGGCTGTGATCGGAAAAGACCGCGCGCTTGCGCAATGATTTGTCGAACACGGCATTGCCATAGGCGGCGGTGTAATAGTTGGAAAGCGAGGACTTGCCGCCGGCATGCTGATGATTGGCAGTGAAGAGCGCGATGCGGTCGATGTCGTACACGCCGGCCTCGGCCTTGCGCAGCGCCTCGGTGTTGATGTCAGTGGCGTAGAAGAGCGTGCGCTCCTCCAGGCCTTCCTCGCGGAACAGGATCGCCAGCGAGTACAGCTCCTCGCCGCCGCTACAGCCGGCAATCCACACCTTCAGCGAGGGATAAGTGCGCAGGTGCGGCACCACCTGCTCGCGCAAGGTGCGGAAAAACGAAGGATCGCGGAACATCTCGCTCACCTGCACGGTAAGGAAGCCGAGCATGCGCGGCAGTACCTCCGGATCGTGCAGCACGCGCTCCTGCAAGGCCGAAAACGTGGCGCAGCCAAGCCGCTCGCGCGCCTGCACCAGGCGGCGCTTGATGGAGGCCGAGGAGTAGTCCCGGAAGTCGTAATGATACTTCTGGTAGATGGCCTCCACGAGAAGGCGCAGCTCGATGCTCTCAGTCTCGGCGGCGTCCGTTTTCATCGTGGCATCCACACCCGCACCAGGGACAGCAGCTTCTCGACATCCAGCGGCTTGGCCAGGTAGTCATTGGCCCCGGCTTCAAGACATTGCTGCTGGTCGTTAGGCATGGCCTTGGCCGTGAGGGCAATGATGGGCAGCTTCTTCCACTCCGGCTGCCGGCGGATCGCGCGCATGGCCGTCAGCCCGTCCATCTCCGGCATCATGATGTCCATCAGCACCAGGTCCACGGGCGGGGCCTTGCCATCGCGGCAGCGCTCCAGGGCTTCCAGCGCCTCGCGGCCGTTGCGGGCAATTTCAAGCGTGACACCGAGCGGCTCCAGCAGGCTGGAAAGGGCGAAGATGTTGCGCACGTCGTCCTCCGCCAGCAGCACGCGGCGGCTCTCCAGCGCGGCCTCGCGGCTGCGCGCTTTTTCGATCATCTTCTGCTGCTCCGGCGGCAGCTCGGCCACCACTTGATGGAGGAACAGCGCCACCTCATCCAGCAGGCGCTCGGGCGATTTTGCGCCCTTGATGATGATGGACTTGGAATACCTCCGCAGCCGCTGCTCCTCCTCCGAGTTCAGGTCGTGGCCGGTGTAAACGATCACTGGCGGGAAAGGATAGGCATCATCTCCGCTGATCTTTTCCAGCAGCGAGAAGCCCGTGGCATCCGGCAGGCTGAGGTCCATGACCATGCAGTCGAACGTATCCAGCTTCAGCTTGGCCAGGCAGTCCGCGGCATCCAATGCGCCCACCGCTTCCACTTCGCGGGAGGTGAGCAGCGCGCACAAGGCGCTGAGCTGCACTGGATCATCCTCCACCACCAGCACCTTTTGCAGCCTGCGGGTGAGGCGCGTTTCCATGGCCTGGAAGGCTTCCGACAACTGCTCGACGGGCACCGGCTTGAGCATGTAGCCCATTGCGCCCATGGCCATCGCCTTCTCGGCATAGTCGCTGCCAGAAATCACATGCACCGGGATGTGACGCGTGCGCGCATCATACTTCAACCGGTCCAGCACAAACAGGCCCGAGCCATCGGGCAGCCCCACATCCAGCACCACGGCGCTGGGCAGGTGCTCCTGCGCCATGGCCAGCGCCTCCTCCGTGGTGTTGGTGACCAGGCACTGGAAGTTCTGCTCATGCGCCAGCTTCACCAAAATCTCGGCAAAGTGCGGGTCATCCTCGATCACCAGGATCACCCGGTCCTTGGCGCCCAGCTTCTCGCGATCATCTGCCACGGGCTTGGAGACCGCGGCAGGCTTCGGCCCCGTGCGCGGGGAAGATGCTGCCGGCGCGGGCTCAGGCTCGCGCGGAGGAGCAATAGGAGCCGTCGGCGTCTCCGGCAGAATGACGGTGAACACGCTCCCCTTCCCCAGCTCACTGGCCAGGTGGATTTCGCCGCCCAGCAGGCGCATCAGCTCCCTGGAAATGGAAAGCCCCAGGCCCGTGCCGCCATACTTGCGGTTCGCCGCGCCATCGGCCTGGCGGAAGGGATCAAAGATCATCTGCTGCTGCCGCGGCTCAATGCCGATGCCCGTGTCGCGCACGGCGAAGGACACCCGGCCATGCCCAGTGGCGGAGATCTCCATCGCCACCTCGCCCTTTTCGGTGAACTTCAGGGCGTTGGAAAGCAGGTTGCGCAGCACCTGCTCCAGCCGCTGCGGATCCGTCTCGATGGTAGGCGGCGTGCCCGGCGCGGCATTCATTTGCAGCGCCAGCCCGCGCGCGGCGGCCACGGGCTCAAACAGGCTGCGCAACGTGTCCAGGAGCTGGGAGATCTCCATGCGCTGCGGCTTGATGTCCATGCGCCCGGCCTCGATCTTCGACAGGTCCAGCACATCGTTGATCAGCATCAAGAGGTCATTGCCGGAGCTTTGGATGGTGCGCGCGTATTTGATCTGCTCCTCCGTCAGGTTGCCACCGCGGTTCTCCGCCAGAAGCTGCGCCAGGATGAGCGAGGAATTCAGCGGCGTGCGCAGCTCATGCGACATGTTGGCCAGGAAATCGGACTTGTAGCGGCTGGCCTGCTCCACCATGCGCGCCTGCGCCTCCAGGTCCAGCTTCGCCTGGGTAAGGTCATCGCGCTGCACCACCAGCAGCTGGGTCTGCTCTTCCAGTTGCGAGTTGCTTTGCTCCAGCTCCGCCTGCTGCTGCTCCAGTTGCGCCGCGCTGCGCTGCAACGCCTGGCTTTGCTCCTCCAGCTCTTCGTTGGAAACACGCAGCTCCTCGCTCTGCGCCTGCACTTCTTCGGACTGGCGCTGGGTTTCTTCCAGCAGCTCCTCGATGCGTGTGCGCGAATTCGCCGAGCGCACCGCGATGCCGATGGACTCGGCGGTGCGGATAAGCAGCTCCGCCGAGGATTCGGGAATGGGCTCAAAGAAGCCCAGTTCCAGCACCGCGTTCACCACGCCATCCACCTTCGAAGGCGCGATGAGCAGGTAACGCGGACTTTTCCTTCCTAAGGCCGAGCCGATGGCCAGGTAGCCGTCCGGCACCTCGTTCACCAGGAAGGGGCGCGCATCCTTCACCGCCTGGCCCAGCAGCCCCTCGCCCGGCGTAAAGCGCTCCGGCACGCTGGCCCCCGAGGGCACCGCGTAGGTGGCGCAGCGGCGGAAGCTGCCGCCATCTTCGATAAAAAGCGCACCCGCCTGCGCATCCAGGTACTCGCACAGAAAGCGCAGCGCGCTCTCGCCCAGGTCTGCCACCCGTTGTTCGCCGATCAGCTTTTCGCTCAGCCGCGCCTGCCCGGCCCGCAGCCACTCCTGCTGGTGGCGGATTACAATGGCACGGCGGATCAGCCAGGCCACCGCCACCGCCAGCAGCACGCCCAGCAGCCCCGTGGCCACGCCGCTCTGCACCGCCGAATGAAACGCCGCCTCCGCCTGCTTCAGGCGCTCCTTGAGCAGCTTGCGCTCATCGTCCTGCATCGCCGACACCTGCCGCCGCACCTCGTCCATCGCCGCCTTGCCACGGTCTGTCATGACTTCGGCCTGCGCAGCCTCAAAGCCCTGCTTCCGTCGCAGCTCAATAACGGCCCCCAGTTCCTTGAACTTGGCCTCCATCTGCCTCTTGAGAACTGACAGCCGGCCCTGCTGCTCCGGATTGTCGGCCGTCAGCCGGGCCACATCGGCCGCGCGTTCGTCGATTCGAGGCAGGGCCGAATTGTAGGGCTCCAGGTAGCGCTCGTCCCCTGTGATGACAAAACCTCTCTGTCCCGTCTCGGCATCTTTCATCAGCGACAGCAGGTCCTCCACCGCAGCAATGACCGCATCGGTGTGCGAAACCTTGCCCGTCGCCGACTGGAGGGTGCGCGTGTTGTAAAACGCCATCATCCCGCCAGCCACGAAAAAGGCCACCACCACCGCCAGACCGGCCAGCAGCGGGAAAATGGATGGATTGCGACGGGAAATAGGAGTGGAGGGAGGCTGCACAGTTAGTGAAACGGTTCGAAACTCGAAAGTGTTCCGCGTGTATCGCCGCGCACGTTTTTTGGAGCTTCAGAGCCCCGCCAAGGGAAGGAGGAGCAGCCGCGGATCACGCAGAGACCGCAGATAATGAACAACTAGCTTCAGGCCGCATTCATCTGAGATCATCCGCGCCATCTGCGGTTCAATCAGGTCAGGAAGGCCTCCCGCCCAGCGCCCAGGCCTCCGCCATTTTCAGCGCGCCCTCCAACGTTCCCGGGCCAGGGCGTGAAAGCAGCAGGCCGCCTTGCAGCAGGGCGAAAAGCGAGTGCGCCAGGGCCTCCACATCGGTCTCCTGCGGCAGCTCAGTGCGTTTGCGGGCTTCCGCAATGAAACGGGCCAGCCAGCCGGTGAGGTTGCTGTGCAGCAGGCGCACCTCCTCCTGCGCTGGTGGCGGCAGACTGGCGAAGCAGGCGGCCAGCACGGCGGGCAGGTCCCCCGCCCTGTCGGGCCGGGTCAGCAGCGCGGCAACGAGCCGCCAGCGCCGTGGCCAGTCTTCGTTTTCAGCGGCGATCATGGCCAGGCGGCGGTTCAGGCGGTCGCGGTAACGCTGCACCACGGCAGCGGCCAGGTCGCCCTTGGTGGGAAAGTGGTGGTGCAGGCTGGCGCTGCTGATGCCAGCCTCAGCCGCCAGGTCGCGGAAGCTGAAGCCGTCGTAACCACGGGCGTGCAGCAGCGCCTGGGCGGCATCCAGCAGGTCGGTGCGGGCGATGTCTTTGCGTTTGGCCATGATGTCAAAAGCCTCTCTATCATACGGTAGATAGACATGTCAAAACATCTGAGTTCGTCACTTGCTGCGAAAGCTTTCACCGCCAGATTTCCCGCCCGCAACCCAACTGCTTTCCATGCCCTCCAAAAAGTCCGCCAAAGCCCCGGCCTCCGCTGAATCCTCGGCCGCCTCTGTGATCATCCCCACCGGCATCCGGCCCATCCGCAAGCTGATGGTGGCCAACCGCTCCGAGATCGCCATCCGCGTGATGCGCGCCGCCACCGAGCTGGGCATCCGCACCGTGGCCATCTATGCGGCGGAGGACCGCTTCTGCCCGCATCGCTTCAAGGCGGATGAAGCCTATGAGCTGAACCGCGACAAGGGCCCGCTGGGCGCTTACCTCGATTACGAAGGCATCGTGGCCCTGGCCAAGGAAAAGGGCGTGGACGCCATCCACCCGGGTTACGGCTTCCTTTCGGAAAACCCAGAGTTCTCTCGTGCCTGCGAGGAGGCCGGCATCATCTTCATCGGCCCCGATGCCCGCGTGCTCGACATGATGGGCGACAAGACCGCCGCGCGCAACGTGGCGGACAAGCTGCAGATCCCCACCCTGCAAGGCACCAAGGACCCGGTGGAATCGAAGAAGGAAGCCATGACCGTGGCGCGCAAGATCGGCTTCCCGCTGATCATCAAGGCGGCCTTCGGCGGCGGCGGTCGCGGGATGCGCGTGGTGCACAAGGCCGAGGATTTGGAGAAGCTGCTGGATGAAGCGCAGACGGAAGCCAAGCGCTCCTTCGGCAACGGCGCGGTGTTTTTGGAGAAGTTCGTCGGCCGCGCCAAGCACATCGAAGTGCAGGTGCTGGCGGACAAGCACGGCCATGTGCTGCACCTGCATGAGCGTGACTGCTCGGTGCAGCGCCGCCACCAAAAAGTCATCGAGCAGGCCCCTAGCTACCGCGTTGACCAAAAGATCATCGACGGCCTGTGCACCGCCTCCATCGCCATCGCCCGCGAGGTCGGCTACACCCATGCCGGCACGGTGGAATTCCTTGTCGATGTGGACAGCGGCGACTGGTTCTTCATCGAGATGAACCCGCGCATCCAGGTCGAGCACACGGTCACGGAAGAGATCACCGGCATCGACATCGTGCGCTCGCAGATCCTCATTGCGCAAGGCCACCAGCTCCACGAGGAGCCCATGGGCCTGCCCGCGCAGGACCAGGTGGAGAAGAGCGGCTTCGCCATCCAGTGCCGCATCACCACCGAAGACCCGGAGAACGGCTTCACGCCCGACTTTGGCAAGATCCTCACCTACCGCAGCGCCGGCGGCTTCGGCGTGCGGCTCGATGGCGCGCTGGGCACGACCAACGCCGTTATCACACCGTACTACGATTCCATGCTGGTGAAGGTCACCGTGTTCGCCCGCACCTATGAGCAGGCGCTCGACCGCATGGACCGTGCGTTGCGCGAGTTCCGCATTCGCGGCGTGAAGACGAACATCCCCTTCCTGGAAAACGTCATCGCCGACCCCACCTTCCGCGGCGGCCAGGCCACCACGCGCTTCATTGATACGAACCCGCATTTGTTCCAGTTCGAGCGCCGCAAGGACCGCGCGACCAAGCTGCTGAGCTACATCGCGGATGTGAACGTCAACGGCAATCCGTTCGCCAAGGGCTTCACCCTCAAGACCATGGGCAGGCTGCCCGCCGCTCCCCAGCCGCTGAAGGATCCGGCCCTGCGCCTGACCCCGCCGCCGCGCGGCACCAAGCAGTTGCTCACCGAGATGGGGCCGGAGAAATTCTGCACCGAGTGGGTGGCCAAGCAAAAGCGCCTGCTGCTCACCGACACCACCTTCCGCGACGCCCACCAATCCCTGCTCGCCACCCGCATGCGCAGCTACGACATGCTCGGCGTGGCCGACGCCGTGGCCCGCCGCACGCCCAATCTTTTCTCCCTGGAAATGTGGGGTGGCGCCACCTTTGACGTGACCATGCGCTTCCTGCGTGAGGACCCGTGGGAGCGCCTGCGCCAGCTCCGCACCAAGGTGCCGAACATCCTGTTCCAGATGCTCTTCCGCGGCTCCAATGCCGTCGGTTACACCAACTATCCGGACAACGTGGTGAAGGGCTTCATCAAGCATGCCGCGCTCAACGGCATGGACATCTTCCGCATCTTCGACAGCCTGAACTACCTGCCGAACCTGAAGGCCGCGATGGAGGCCGTGCGCGAGGACACGCAGTCGATCTGCGAAGGCACCGTGTGCTACACCGGCGACATCCTGGACCCGGCGCGCGACAAGTACGGGCTCAAGTACTACATCAAGCTCGCCAAGGAGCTGGAGCAGATGGGCGCCCACATCCTGTGCATCAAGGACATGGCCGGCCTTGTGCGTCCCTACGCCGCGAAGAAGCTGGTGAAGGCGCTGAAGGATGAGATCGGCATTCCGATTCACTTCCACACGCACGACACCAGCGGTCTGAACGCCAGCAGCATTCTCAATGCGGCGGATGCGGGCGTGGACGTGGTGGATGCGGCCATTGCTTCGATGAGCGGCGGCACCTCGCAGCCGAACCTCAACAGCATCGTGGCCAGCCTGCAGCACACCCCGCGCGACACCGGCCTGGATACCGAAGCCTTGCAGGAATACAGCGACTACTGGGCCGCCGTGCGCGCCTATTACAAGCCCTTCGACACCAGCGAGCCCTACGGCACCGCCGAGGTATACCTGCACGAGATGCCCGGGGGCCAGTACACTAACCTCAAGGAGCAGGCAACCGGCATGGGCATGGCCTCCCGCTGGCCCGAAATCGCCCATGCTTATGCCGAGGTGAACCAGCTCTGCGGCGACATCATCAAGGTGACGCCGAGCAGCAAGGTGGTGGGCGACCTGGCCATCGAATGCGTGGCCCGCGGCGTGAAGCCGAATGACATCATCAACCTCCAGGGCACCAAGTGGAGCAAGGACGTCACCAGCATGTTCGAAGGCTGGCTGGGCGAGCCCTTCTACGGCCTGGAGCCCGAAGAGGCGAAGGACTCCTGGAAGAAGTGGAACGCCCTGGCCGATGCCATCGTGGGCAAGGGCGGCAAGCGCATCAAAGGCCGCCCCGGCGCCCATGCCGCCAAGGTGAAGCTCGACGATGTGCGCGCTGAACTGAAAGCGAAGCTGAAGGCCGAGCCGAGCGAGGACGACGTGTGGAGCTACCTCATGTACCCCGATGTGTTCATGAAGTTCGCCGACTTCCGCAAGGCCCATGGCGATGTCTCCGTGCTGCCCACGACCGTGTATTATTACGGCCTGGAGCAGAAGGAAGAAGTGAGCATCCACCTGGAGGAGGGCAAGACGCTCTTCGCCCGCCTGGTGAACCTCACCGAGCCCGATCAGAACGGCCAGCAGACCGCCATCTTCGAGCTCAACGGTTATCCGCGTCACATCACCGTGACCAACAAGGTGCTCGCCCGCGAGGTCGTCACCCGCGCCAAGGCCGATCCCGCCGATGCCACCCAGGTCGGCGCGCCGATGCCCGGCATGGTGGCCAGCATCGCCGTCAGCATCGGCCAGAAGGTGAAAGAAGGTGAAACCTTGCTCACCCTTGAAGCCATGAAGATGTTCGCCGCCATCTCCGCCCCCGCCGCCGGCACCGTGCAGGAAATCTGCGCGAAGGTGGGCGAGAGCGTGGAGAGCAAGGATCTCTTAATTCGGCTGGCGAAGTAGTAGAACGTTCGGTTGAACCCGGATCCCGCGTTTGAACGCGGGACCCGGGTTGAAAACCTCACTTCTTCCCCACACAAAACAGGTGCTTGTGGCCGCGGATGAACAAGTGGCCGTCTGATACAGCGATGGAGCCGATCACCTTTTCACCCATGGCATTGGTGGCCAGCAGTTCAAACGTGGGGCTGGCCTTGAAGACGAACGCATCGCCGCCCTGGTTCACCGCGTAGCAGCGGCCTTCGCTGATGACGATGGAGGACCAGTTCTGGCCGGTGGGACCGGTGCCTTTCAGCCGCTCCTGCCACACCACCTGGCCAGTTTTGAGATCGATGCACTGGGCGATGCCCGGGTCATTGAGGATGTAAATGTGGCCCTCGTGGATCGCACCGGAGGCGATGCGCTGCGGCGTCTTCGGGTGCTGCCAGAGACGCTCCGTGGTGGTCACATCGCCCTTGCCGCCGGCTTTCACCGCCAGGTCCATGCCGTTGTACCCGCCCATCGCCACGATGATGCCCTCGCTGGAGAGAGGCGAGGTATAGACGAGCTGGTTGAGCCCGTCGCAGGTCCACAATTCAGTGCCGGTCTTCGCCTCCATGGCGCAGACGCGGAAGGGCCAGCTCATGATGAGCTGGGGCACACCACCCATCTCCACCGGCAGCGGGTCGCTCCAGGAGCCGTAGAAATCGGCATTGCCGGAGGTGGGCCGCCTGGGTTCCTCGTGCTTCCATACCGTGTGGCCGTCCTTGGGGTCCATGGCCAGGAGAAAGGACTGATCGCCAGGGCCGAAGTTGAGGAAGCACAGGCCGTCCGCCAGCACCGGCGAGGCACCATTGCCCCAGATGTGATGCACCTTGCCGAGATCGCGATGCCAGAGCTCCTTGCCCTCCAGGTCGTAACAGTACACGCCGGCTGAGGCAAAGCTGACCACCACGCGCGTGCCATCGGTGACGGGCGAGGCAGAGCAGTACGGATTGGTGGCATGCGTGGTCTCCGCCTCCGTGTACCAGGTGCCGGCATGCCAGAGCTGCTTGCCGGTCTTCTTGTCAAAGCACAGCAGCTCGCGCCGGTTTTCCTTTTCCACGGACTGGGTGACAAACACCTTGTCCCCCCACACCACCGGCGTGGAGTTGCCACGATCCGGCAATGTCACCGACCAGGCGATGTTCTCCGTGGCGCTCCAGGTCAGCGGCAGGCCCTTTTCATCACAAGTGCCGTCGTGATGCGGCCCGCGCCAGGAAGGCCAGTTGGCCGCGTGCAGAGACGAGGCGACGAAAACCGACAGCATGAAGAGAGCCGAGCGTTTCATGCGCACGATGATGCATATCGGCTTTCGAGTGGCGAGGAAAAAGAAAAGCGCGGCAGGCGGAGCAGCCTTGCGGCCCTCTTTTCACTGCCCCTTCACTCCTCCATCAGCTTCACCACCAGCCGGCGCATGAGCTGGCGCTCCGTCATCTGGCCGCGCTTGTCGAAGGCATCGTCCAGGTTGCGCAGGAAGCGGATGAGGATGGACTCGGTGGGCGCGGGGCGGTGCACCAGTTCCTCCATCGCGGGATTGGAGGCGGGGTGGTGGCGGGCCACGTCCGTGGCGAGCATGAAGCGGCCGCGGTTGAAGCAGTCCACCAGCCAGATCTGGTCCTCGTGGGTCACGCGGGCAAGGAAGTGGCCGGGGAAGTTGCAGCCCTCCACGGCCAGACCGATGCGGCGGCCCAGCAGCCGGTACAGCGTGCACAGCGAAATCGGGTTGCCCAGGCCGTGGGCCAGCACCCACAGCAGGTTGCTGTTTTCCGGCGCGTAGTAGTCCTTGCTGTTGCCGCGGAAGCGGGTGGCTTCGCCGCGACCGCCAAAGAGCCAGTCGGAAAGCTGGCGGGCGTTCGGCGGGCGGCCGTCAAAATCAGCCAGGATGCTGTCCACCAGCGCGTCGATGCGCTGGGAAAGCTCCCGCGGGCGCGTCTTCCAGCCGCTGAGGAAAGCAGCGAGCTGGGCCAGGGCCGATTCGATCTGGCCCTCCGCCGTGTCGTGCCGGCGCCAGCTCAGCCAGGAGTCCTCCAGCTCCTCGCGCCGCGAGGGGCCCAGCAGCTCCGCCATCAGCGCGTCCTCATCCTGTGAAAGCGGGCGGTCCAGCGAGGCGAGGCGCTCCGGCAGCTCGCGCTTCATGCCCTCCAGCTGCCTCCGCACCGCATCGCGCACCACTTCCGACTCGTCGTCGAGAAGCTTGACCAGATGGGTGAGTTCGACCGTCGCGCGCATGATCTTCTATGAGTATGCGGTACGGCCTTTTCCTGCAAAACAAAAATGCGCCGCCGGCGCGGGAAATGGCACCGCAACCGCCCTGATGTTGAGGTTATACCAAATCTGGTCGAAAATGAGACTATTCTATTGAGGCTTGCGTCATGGACTGACGAACGCATCAGCGCAGCACGGGAGCTGCTGTAGCTGGCCTCTCTGAGGCCGGACCTGAAGAGCTAGTCTGTCTCCACCGTCCAGTTGGAAACCGCTTGGAATGGGCTCTGGGCACCGAACCACCGCCACGCCTCCGGGCTCAAAGAGCCCAGCTACAGCAGGCCCCTGACCACCCCGCAGCTTCACCAATCTGCCATGCAAATCTCAGCAAGCCTTTGCAACGCAGGGGAAATAGGCACATTTATACCTGAAATTGGTATTACTCCTTCGCTCCATGCCCCAGCCTCAGCCCATGGCGCTGCCAGAAGGCCTGCAGTTCGGACAGTGAGCCATTGAAGACATTCCTTTCCACCGGACGGTCAAGGGTACCGAAGTAAGGCGGGAAGAGCCAGGAGCCATGGTGATACACTTTGGGACGCGATCCCCCGCGCTCCCAGTCCACGCCGCCGTACTGCCACAGCGTCCAGGCCGTCCACACCTGGTACTGGTCGATCAGGCCCTGGGTGGTGACAGGGGCGGGATAGACCGGGCCGGCGCCGCTGTCATGCGCGTACAGCGCCAGCCAGTAGGGCATGCGGCGCAGCCGGGCCTTGTCCTCCCGGCTGGCGTGGCTGAGCAGGGTCTTCAATTGCGGGCTGTTTTCCAGGTAGGCCACCGGCACCACACCCGTGCGGGCCTCCACACGATCGGCGAAGCGAAAGATGTCGGACAGCCGCGAGTTCGCATCGAAATCGGCGCACAGCAGCAGCGCCGGGGCATGCCAGGCGCGGCTGCGGGCTAACGATTGCGCGCGGGCAACGAACTGGTCCGCCTGCACCACCGCATCCACCTCGGCGCGCAGCCGGTAGTAAACGCCGGGCAGCATCTCCACGCGGTCGGCGGCGGCGAGGAAGGCCGCGCACTTCGTGTCCAGCACGCCGCCCTTGCCCGCGCGGGCGATCAGGGCGCAGGCGCCGTTGTCATGCAGCGCGGAGACATCGTGCTCCGAATAGCCCTGCCCCGCGCGCTGCTTTTCCTTCGGATCATAGGCGGAAACGTTGATGATCTGCGGCGGATCTTTCGCCAGGAGACAGCCAGCAGTGATCAGCAGGAGAAAAAGCGAAAGAAATTTCATGGGCAAGAAAAGAATACCACAGCTCATCGAGGGCAAATTTGTCAACCAAGCTTTGCATGCCTTGTAGGTCCTGTAGGTCGCCTGCGTCCCCTCTCAGGCAACCACGGGACCTACAGGACAAACGAGACCTACACGACCCACAGCCGCATTTACGCCCGCCGCCCCACCCCCAGGCAGCGCAAAACCACCAGCACCGCCAGCGCGATGACCACCATGAGCAGCGACACCGCCACGGCATTCTCCAGGCTGCCGGTGCTCAGCTCCAGGTACACAGCGGTGGACAGCACCTCGGTGCGCATGCGGGTAACGCCGGCGAACACCAGGATGGGCCCAAACTCGCCCAGCGACCGTGCCCAGGCGATGGTGAAGGCGGCCATGATGCCGCGCCATGCCTGCGGCAAGGTGACGAGCCGGAACGCCTGCGCCTCCGTGCAGCCGAGCGTGAGAGCCACCTTCTCGCAGCGGGGCGAAATCTGGTCAAACGTCACGCGCATCGTGCGCGCGGCAAAGGCCCCGGCCACGGCAAACTGCGCCAGGATCACCGCCGGCCACGAGTAGGTCACCTGCCAGCCCAGCGTGCGGTTCAGCCAGTCCTCCAGCTTCACGCCGTGCACCGGCAGGTGAAACAAAATCAACAGGCTGAGACCCACCACCAGCGGCGGCAGCACCACGGGGATCTCCACCAGCGCGTCCACCAGCCAGCGCAGCGGGAACCGGTGGCGCGAGAGCACATAGCCCAGCGGCACGCCCACCAGCAGCGAGAGCAGAGCGGCGGCCGTGCAGGAAAGCAGGGTGAGCTGGATGGCAAAGCGGATCTCCGGCCTGGCAAACAGCTCCAGGAACCGGCTGCCGGAAGCATACGCCACATCCGCCGCCAGCAGCATCAGCACCAGCAGCACATAGCTGCCGCCCAGCGCCGCCAGCAGCGTGCGGAAGGCTTTGTCGCTGGTCACCTGGCCGGGCATGAGCTTTTCACATCGCGGCCCGCGCCCGGGTTGCCTGCAGCTCCTTGTAATAGCAAAACAGCCACGCCATGACATAGAGCGAAGGAAGGCGCAGCACCGTCTCCACGATCTCCAGCGGCACCACCCACCCGGCGCCAGGAAGCACCGCGCGTGCCGCTGCCATGATCATGCCCGCCGGCATGTCGCAGGCAATGGCAAGGCCCATAAGGGTGAGGAAAGTGCGCCAGAAATGCCCTTTCGTCAGATTCCAGCTCGCACTCATCGCGGTGATCCCGTCCACCCGCTGGTCCACAGCGGCTGCCGTTGCCAGGATGCTGCGCACGCCGAAGAAGAAGCCGGGAATGATCAGCAGCAGGAAGCCAAAAAAGCAAAGCAGGCCGGTCGCCATTTGAGCGGCCACCACACGGCCCCAGTTGGCAAAGGCCGCTGCGAACGTCTCACCCACGCTGACCGTTTCGCCTCGCAACCGGCGGTCAAAAGCGAAGAAGACCCCGCCGGTGACCAAGGGCGTGAGCAGCAGCATGACCAGGATGGACGGGACCATGATGGCCATGATTTGACTGGGATGCGGGGGGCGGGCCGTGGTGACGGGGTAGAGCAGGTACATCGTCACCGTGTTCAACGGCAGATAAATGGCAAGGTGGAGGAGCACCGCCGGCTTCAGGCAGCCCTTGAGCGTCTGCCAGGACAAGTTCATGAGATGCCCCATGTCGAGGTTCCCGGCAAACGCCGCCTGCAGCCGCACCTTGGGCAAGCGGCCGCCCTGCTGCAGGTACTCCACCGCGGCATCCTTTTCAGTGGCCAGGATCCAGAAGCCCTCGATCCGCACCATCTCATCCGCCGGCGCGCGCTGGCCGCTGTAAGCGCAGGTCTCCTTGCCATCATCGATC
>OUNM010192636.1_pt1 | contig 16413 bp, 15 predicted proteins | sample 1769961 | NCBI WGS metagenome assembly OUNM01 (sample SAMEA3914820, study PRJEB12502) | metagenome | biome: forest; material: soil | place: USA | collected 2012-03-12 | depth 0.3 m | reverse complement strand
TCGAGGCCTTCGGCTTCGGGCGGCAGCTTGTAGTTCTCGGCCGGCAGGAGGTCGTAGGCGTCGCAGACGGTCTTGAAGAAGATGTAGAGGCCGCTCTGACTCTCCAGGGACCAGAAGACGCCGCGGTGCTGGAACCAGGCGTGGGCAAAGATGCGGTGTAGGCGGCGGAAGACGTTGACGAGGTTCTTGACGGCCGTGTTCTTGTCGTGGGAGTCGACGACGAAGCGGCTCGGGAAGATCTTGGGGTTGGTCACGACGTTGGCGGCCCAGTCGAGGGTGTGGCAGCAGTAGTCGATGGCGCAGCAGCTCTTGGGGGTGTCGTGCACGGCGCACAGGAACTGCCACTCGCCGGCGCGCATCTCGGGGCAGGTGGCGGCGCTGCACGGGGGCGTGTCGAACAGGAAGCCGACGATGAGGGTGTTGCACTGGGCGATCAGGAAGCGGCAGAGCTCGTACAGCCAGAGGGTCTTGTCGATGCCGGGCGGGGGCGTGGCCAGCACCCTTGCCGTGTCGCGGCTGATGGGTGTCGTGTGGCTCGCGGTGTGGTAGTAGTGCAAGGCGGCGAGGTGTTCCTGGAGCTGGAAGGCCGAGTCGAGCTGTTGGACACGCGCGCAGGTCAGCTTCAGTCCGCTGCTCACACCGGAATGCGCTGACACACCTCATGCAACGGGACAAGGGGCGGGCCGGCAGCCATGTCGGCCGACTTGGTGCCTGGGTGGATGCGCCGTTTGGCATTGGTATCAATGGCCGTCTGCTCCATCTGGGCAACCTGGCGAGCGGCATTGGCTCCCATCATGGGCGACTTGGGTCCAATCTGGATCTCGGCCGCTGGAGGGGGGCTGGGTAGCCGAGGCGAGCTCGGAGGTAGAGACATGACGGCTCGGGGAGGTAAGTTCGAGACGGGCGATGACGGTCGAGATCGAGGGAGCTCGTCCAGGGTGCAGCCGGGTGTTCGAAGTTCCTCGACGTAGATTCTCTGATCTTCGGTTGAATTGACGTCGAGATCGAGAGTAGTCGCTGGCTGTCCGCGGCGGTTTGTGGAAATATGCGTTCCGAGGAAGGCTCGCTAATCTCTGATCTGTAGCTGACGGGCCGGGTATCGCGTAGGCGTGATGGGATTGTCGAGTGTCGAGTGTTTGGAGTCGAGACTTGCGGGCGCTTGCGCTGCCTGTGAGCTTGTTGTTTCTGCCCTGGGGACAGACAGCTGCAGCCAGGGCCCCTGGCTCTTTTGTTTGGACACAGCAGCACCCCTGTTCTGGAGACGCCCCGCGCATCCCTGGATCCACTGCAGCTCATGCATTTAAATAGCTGCCACCATCAACCCTCATTACGTGCATGTAATCGTCCAACAGCCAACCCTCACACCAACAACCAACTCGGCTTTTCCGGCATTCTGAGACGGGCAGAGGAAGCACCATCAAGGAAGCGGAAGGGTTGTAAAAATGGACTGGGACGATGACGCACCGCCGGACCTGGTCGGCACGGGGACGGAACTGGAACCCGAGGAGAAGCCAGCCCCGAAGGTGCCTATCACCATAGTCACCGGTGTGTTCATTGCTACCTAGTATTCATGGCTGATGTCTATGTCTGGGCCGGATTCTGATGGATGCGGCTTGTAGGATATCTCGGTGCGGGCAAGACGACGCTCTTGAACTACATCCTGACCGCCGAGCACGGCAAGAAGATTGCCGTCATCATGAATGGTGAGAATGGCCATTTGAGTCTTCGAGCCCATCCTTTTTTCGCCGCTGACCGAGGCTCGTCTAGAATTCGGCGACTGTAAGTATACATCCAGCCACAGTCAGTGATTCGCCTGCACAATCAACTGATATGGCGCCAGCCCTGGACATTGAGAAATCCCTGACCATCAACAAGGACGGCGAGTCTGTCGAAGAGTGGATGGACGTCGGAAACGGATGTATCTGCTGCTCCGTCAAGTGAGCTCCGGTCTCGCACCCAGCAGAGCTTGGCTTGTTTATTGACGTGGATGTGCAGAGATACTGGCGTGAACGCCATCGAGTCGCTGATGGAGAAGAAGGGCAAGTTCGACTACATCCTCCTCGAAACAACAGGGCTCGCCGACCCAGGGAATCTTGCGCCCCTATTCTGGATGGACGATGGACTCGGCAGCACCGTCTATCTGGACGGTATCGTAACCCTCGTTGACGCCAAGAACATTTTGCGCAGTCTTGATGATCCTGCGGGAAAGGTTGAGGGCCACGAGGACAGCGACGACGCCCACGGGCCCGTCATGACGACCGCCCATGTGCAGATATCGCATGCTGATGTTATCATTGTCAACAAATCCGACCTGGTCAGCGAGCAGGAACTCCAGACCGTGAGGGACAGGATTGAGTCCATCAACGGGCTTGCCAGGGTCTTCATCACCACCCAGAGCGCTGTGCCGAAACTGGAACGCTTCCTGCTCGACCTTCACGCGTATGACAGGGTAGAGGAGCTTGACCGGGCCGGGCGCGGCCATAGCCACCTCGACAAGGTAAGGCTCAGATCTGTTCACAGCCGAGCTTGCATGTCTGCAGACCGCTGACTCAGCTAGACCATCTCGACCATCTCAATTCCCCTCCCGGAGTTGACCGGCGGGCAGCAAGTGGCGCTGGATGCCTGGCTGAGGTCGATCTTGTGGGAGAACGTACTCCCAGGCCACAAGCCAACAGATGGTCCGGCGTACGACATCCACCGCCTCAAGGGTCGCTTTTGGGAGGACAGCGGAAAGGAAAAGATCATCCAGGGAGTCAGGGAGATTTTTGACATTTTTGACAGCCCGTCCCAGCAGCCCGATTCGAATGGTTCCCGGGCGGGGAAGCTGGTCATCATCGGGCGCCATTTGGGCGACTTTGATTTCCAAAAGAGCCTGGAGGATGCTGTGAGAGGGGGGCCGATATGAGGTTGTTGAATGCCAAATACACTGCAATGGAATGATTTTGAGCTGAATTCTGTCTTTCCATGCTGTTCAAATCCCTTTAATCGTGTTACGGGTCTTGCAGTGTTTGAGATTTGGGCACAGCGTTGTTGAAAGAAGAGAGGTTGCTGAGTGCAAGCAAGGGAATTGTGTTGCAAAGACGTGGAATACTCGCTAGCTCGTGACCTAGAGACCGGGGTCCTAGCCAAGATATCGAACTTAACGACAGAACGACAAAACAACAATACAATAAAACAAGAGAAATTGATATAAAAAAGAAAAAAATGATTAATATCATTATTCGAGTACTTCGAGATATTCCATCCGTTTATATTCTAGATGGTCACTGGGCTGTCAAAGGAGAAGTCTTGAACTTAGGAACAGGGCCATGTCAAAAGTGTCGCGCTAACATGCACACTGGCTCGACTGGCTGACTGCATTGGCGTTGTGCACGGTCCTCAGGCGATCGACTTCACGTTCGCAAGTGCCAGCCCGCGAACAAACGTTTGGACTTCTCCTGGACACGCCCCAACAGCATCATCCGCCCGCACACAACCGACCGAGAGGCCATCCGCGTCACCAGGGACACTGCAACCGGCCCCCGCAACGATCGAACGATCCAGCCAACGAATTCTTCCCCGAACGACGTCTCAATGATGAACCGACCAGGTATGGTGGCAGCCCGCCGTCCTCGCACCGTCTCGAGCCCCATGTGCCCCGCGTGTGCCCATCCCGACCGTGGCCTCCCTTGCCCTGCGTCCTCCGCTGCCTCATATAAACATTGCCGTGTCTGCGCCCCGAGGGACTGGACGGTTGGAGAGGCTCTCTCGTGAGGAGGGGAAGCACGAGCAATGGCCACGAGGTGAGGCGGGTCCTGCAAGCCAGGCACTCCCCTCCTCAGCCGTCAAAGAAATGCTCCCAGCGCCTTGGGCGATAGAGTCGTTGCGCACATCTCGAGGCGATTCTGTTCCTAGCCCAGCGCAGTTGGACCAGGCCGGTGGACTCGTGCACATCGTCCCGCGCAGTCGCCAAGCCGTCCAGTTGCATCCCACCACGACCGTCGAATATATACATGAATGCGATGTGCTGACGCGCATTTGGGATATCAGGGGCTGTACCACACGCGCTACGAATGCCCGGTGGGTTTGGAGGCCAGCAGCAGCAACAGCAACAACAAGCTTCGAACCGTGCTGTGTCGAACAGGTTACCGAACGGGAAAATAGGTGAGGAGGCGCACAGCGTGGTGGCGCTTCCGACTGCGAGGGCCGTCGACGATGGCTAACCCGGGGACTCAGGGCCGGTAGGCAACGCGGCGGGATGGGCGTTTGGCGGCATGCCCATGGGCGGGAGCGCAAGCGTGCCCCCAGGGGCGGCGAGACAAATAGGAGGGGGAAATGTCAGCTTTGCGCAAAGCTTGTCGGGGTCACAGCCCGCGACACCATTTGACTTATCGTAAGTTGGACTTTGGGGGTGCTGGCTCCTTCTGGGAACGAGTTCTGGAACCTTCGGTGTTTGTTGTTGTTCAATCGCGTTCTCAACGATTTGGCGTGTGTGCCAGTGGCCATCGCAAACCCCCCCTCTGAGCCCAGCGGCTTTCACCCTCTTTTTTTCTGGCAGCCTTTTGCGCCGGTCGACCTGTCTCCCGGGGCAAGTTGATTGTGCAAACAAGGCTTCCTGCCGCTTTTTTGCTTTCGATTTCCTCTTCTCGGCGCTCTGTCACTTCCCGTTTGCGGTTCGTACCGAATCGACCTTCAAGATGGCGCCGTCCCGGCCGAGCAAGCCCAAGCCCAAGCTCTCCATCAAGTCGAGGGAGGCAGCGACCCCGGCACCGCCGCCGAGACCAGCCGAAGGGATGCCCTACTCGTCTGTCTTGAAGGGATCTTCCGGCAGTGCGCGTTCCTACCCGTCGCTTTCCCGGCCCTTATCCCAGTTCGCGCCGTCTGTGAAATCCGATCACTAAAATAAATACTAACGGGCGCCCTTGTTTAGGGAATTTCCTTCCTTATCCAACACCTCGCAGCTCAACTCGGCCAGCCAGTCATCAATGTGGTCGGCACAAGGGCCTCGCAATTTGGGCGCAGGAGTCCATCGCGGCGGCGGGACTCCCATTTCGGCGCAACAGAATCAGCAGGACGACCTTTTCGCGTCGCGCCTCTCGTCTGCGCAGGGCTCATTTCGATTCGGCAACCAAGGTAGCGCCTCACAAGCAGCACAAGGTCAGTCTGGCGGGTCTGAGGAATTTCCGCCCTTGAACCGCACAGGAAACGGCGAAATCGGTGGGCAGGAGCGAGGCGCGAGCTTGATGTCGAGCCTCGGTTTTGGCGCCCAGGGCGCGACTGCTGGACCCGCCATGTCTGCGAACCGCGCAGGCAACGGCTTGCTGAGTGCCCTGTCGGCGACGTCGCGTGCCACAGACGTTCGCTCGCCCACGGCGATTGCAAGACCTCAGGATCCGCGGAGCCCCGCCAGCGACGACGAGCCGATCCAGAAGCCGGCGCCATATCGCGAGGGCTCGGTGGACTCGGTTGGCGGCAGGAATCCTCTCGGCGCAATCGGCAACGACCCCCCGACCGCCGGCAAAGGCAAGGAGGAGGAGAAGACACCAGCCAGCCAAGTGCAGGATCCCCTCGAGGGCATGGCGCCTATTGACAAATGGGGTCTGAAGGGTCTCCGGACTCTGATGAACAACTTCCCCGACTACAACGCGCTGACGTGCGGTATCGACCCGGCAACGCTGGGCATCGACATGCGCTCTACCGAGTACGTAGTTGCCTCGCAAACACGCCAGTTGATTTTCTCGCTAACTCTTTGCAGGATGTTGTCGACCAAGGTCTACTCGGTATTCGACGATGTTCCGCCGCGTTCGCCAGTGCCAAAGTTCCGCCTCCCCGACTGCTACCAGGTTAAGAACGTGCAGCCGATCGAGGCCAAGATCTCGAGCTTCAACGAGGAGACCTTGATGTGGATTTTCTACAGCTGCCCGCGCGACATCAAGCAGCAGATGGCGGCCGTGGAGCTCAACAACCGCAACTGGAGATGGCACAAGAAGATGCAGATGTGGTTGACCAAGGACGATGTCATGGTCCCGCAGTCTCTCGGCCCGACCCACGAGCGCGGCTACTATGTGGTCTGGGACACGGCCAACTGGCGCAAGGAGAGGGTATGTGCCGACTCGCTTGAACCTGATCACGATTGTTTCATTTGCTGACCTGGCCGAAGCGGGAACTCATGCTGCACTACGCGGATCTCGACACCACCCCCAGCGCCCCGCTGCCGAGCATAGGAGCTTGAGCTCGGCTTGGTCCTGAGGAGGTGAATCTGGAGGCAAGGCTGGGCAATGTGTGTATGTAACTAGGCAACTGAGTCTCCTACGGGAAAGGAGCTATGATGGAAGGATTTGGCGCAACGTGAAATCGAGGAAAGCTGATTTTCCACGTCTTTGTTGCGCGTTGCTGAACCCGTCACTTGCCTGTGTACCGATCGTGTAAATATTCTGTAATTACCGAGTCTCCTGTATCTCGGTACGTGGCACGCGACCCACAGCGGAGCGGAGAGTCAGCGGGAAGGGCGGCCTTGGCACAGCCGGGAGTCCGCCTGCAGCAATGCAATGCCACTCTCGAGTCTCCAACAGCCGTGCCACCTTTGCCTCCCAAACCGCACCCATCGTCACCAGTGGAAGCCAGATCGTCTTTCGCCCGCCGCGGCCACGGAACCGCTCCAGCACTCCCGCATTTGGCATTCTTGTGAAGTCGGCAGCCCATCAGCAATCCATCACCAGTCACGCACGCCACCAGTCGCTGTCATTGCGACTCTTCCCCACCCCGAGCCGTAATCATCTCCGACCAACCCGGCCTCGCTCGGCTCGCCAACCTTGAACATCATCGCTATCGCACAACTTCCCACCACCACCACCACTCAAGTCTGCTCAACGTCTGCAGTATCTAGCGATCCTGATATCCGAAAGCCCCCGAGACCGCACCCAACATCGCGCCACGTGAGCACACTCAACACCGGGCTGCCCCCGCGCGCCACCCACCAACCCCACACACACCCACCCCCCTAGCGAGCAACCGCGCAGCAAAGCCAGCAAACATGTCCACCGACGACCAACAAATCAACCTCCCCTCCCTAGTAGTAATCCTCGTCCTCTCAGGCCTGGCAATACGCTACCTCTTCTTCTCCTCCTCCGCCTCGTCCTCATCATCATCCAGCGCCGCCGCGGCGGCAGCAGCAGCGCGGGCCAGGGACCCGGCGGCGCTGGCGCGCTCGCGCGAGCAGGCGGTCGAGCGCATCCTGCAAATCTTCCCGCAGGTGGACCGGCGCGCGGCGCTGTGGGACCTGCAGCGCACGGGGGGGAATGTGGCGGCTACGACGGAGAGGATTTTGGGGGGCCGGTTGGAGACTGTGAGTTCTTCTTTCTTCTTTCCATTTCCTATTTCTACCTGCTCCCTTCTAGGAGGTCGTGAGCTAACGATGAGTCTTTGTTGTGGTACAGCCCCCAATCACCTTCCAACCACCGCCCCCTCCACCAGGTAGCACCGCCGGCAGCGCCGCGCAGCAGCCCAAGCCTGCCGCGCCGGGGCCGAGTCATCCGGATCTGATCACGCGGTATAACCTCAAGGACAAGGTCGACGGTACCGACGCGGCGGGCAGCAGCAGCAGCAGTGGGGCAGAGGCGAGTGGTGGCGGCCAGCAGGGGTCGTCTGGCAAGGCGTGGAGCTCGAACCGCGACGAGAGGCAGAGTCTGCTGCAGAAGCGGAGGGACCAGATGATTCTTGAGGCGAGGAGGAAGATGGAGGCTAAGCTTGCTGCTGAGAAGGCGGCGGCGGCGGCGGGGGGGAGTGCTAGTTAGGGGGTGTGCATATAGGGGAAGTGGGTTGGGTCATGGAAACGTCTCCGGTGGGAGGTGCTTGGCTTGAGCATCATTGGTATGATTGGTTACTGTAGCGTATAGAATGCATAGGGCGAGTGTAGGTGTTGAATGTATACTGCGGATGTGGTCCGCGTTACGATGACGGCAGTGGGTTCGGCATAGTATGGCTGGGCCGAAGTCATGTCCACTACCGCGAGGAATCGGGATGCAGATGTATGTATGTACAATGGCGTCCCGCGTGTGTAGTCCACTATTTGATCAAGACTAGTCAGAAACACCAACCGATATTCGACTTGATTTACTATGAAGTCAAGAACTCGAGATATAGATGTAAGTGGGCGTCATGTACCCTCTCTTGTGAAGCAGATCAGGGGTGCAGAGCGCTCTCCTGCAGTGTCAACTCGATGATGCAAAGAGGTAGGCATCCACCGCCCCTTGTCCGTCACTCTGTCAGTATATATTCTCCTTGCATGCAGACGCAGACAGTTCGAGTCCAGTCATATATATGCAGGTTTCTGGTGACCGCATCGCACCTCATCTTTCGTTTTTCGTGCCTCGTCAGTCCACCCGCCCTATAAAACCGAACCCTCCCCTCTTCTTCCCAGCTCGAAATCCCCAACTCTCCCCTCCCCCTGTTGCGTCTCTTTCCCAATATTGGACTTACCCGCCAACAACCCCCCGAACACAAACCGCGGAGCGTCAGTGCCTCAGAACCGATATTGCTTTCTTCGACACCCTCCGGGACCCCTTGCGACGAGACGGCGACCGTAAACGAGACCCACCTCAAAGATGGGTGAGGAACACTGGATTTTCGAGATGTTTGGCCTGATGACATTTCTTTTGACGGGGTTCGTCCGGCTTCTTCTCCCTGAAGAGGTCTATCCCGGCGCCCCGAACTCGAAATGGCAGCCGGATGGCAGCCAGCCGGGGAGCCAGCGGGGGAGCCGCAAGGCAACGAACCCCAAGGCGGCCAGCTCAAAGCAACACCCACAGGCTTCCGACGTCGACTGGAACGCGGGCAGTCGAGGTTTGTGGCCGCCCTGAGCCCCGGAAACGAAAAACCAAGAACAGATCAGGAAGCTAACACTCACGCCAGGACTAAGCCTCCTCCTTGACGCTGGCCGGGAGTCCCTCTCCAGCGGTCAGACCGGGACTGACCTCGAGCGTCTGGCGTACATCAAGGGCGCGATATACGTGCTCTTGGGCCTCCCGCTTGATCTCGAGCGGGACGAGGCGGCCCTGCTGCGCCTCGCGATGCCGCAGGTGTGGAAGGAGAGCCTGCCGCTCCTGGCACCGGCACCCACACTGGGCGGCGAGGACAGCGAGGAAGGCGACGGCAGCGAGGACGGCGACGGCAGCGAGGGCGGCCAGGACGACATTCAAGCCAGCACCCTCAGCATAGCCTTGCTGCTCCAAGACTGAGCGTGCGCTGCTCCAAGACTGAGCGTGCGCGGCTGCGGCCTGGATCTGCCCTCAAGTCGCAGGCTCCGGATCCGGTGCGGCCCAGGCAGAGCGGCAGCAACACTACATGGAAGGCGTGCTGCGGGCGGTAGCTATGCTGATGGAGGTCACCAAAAACGCGGTCCGCTGGATTAGGGAACTCTGTCACGTCTTGCCTTTGGCGACTGCATGGGTGATGAGATGGTCTAAGGAACAGGTGGAGAAGATGGAAGAGCAAGGCTGCGGGGAAGGGTATGGGAACTGCGGTTGCCAGAATTGCCAGGGCTGGTATTGCAATACTTGGCTCATGATGCCATCTCGTCTGGGATCAATGTCGAGATGCGGAGTCGCGGAGTATTTAATGGTAGATCAATCCAGGACCCATTGCCAGATGGAGACGACAGACAGGCCTCTGAGCCTCTGCTTGTGAATGAAGCAACAGCACTGGAGTTCAGTGGAGTGGGACCACTCGTCCCATGCCGTTGACATCCAAAGTCAGGGCCCCACTCTTCAACCCCGACCCACTGAGCCCACAAGCCCACCCGTGCCACCCACCGACGCGTGAGGTGCGATAAGATAAGGCATTTTTGGCCCGACCCTTGAAGCGCAAGAACTGCTGGAAATTTTCTTTTCGGGTGCTGCTCTGCTTCCCGCTGCACAATCCATCCACCACCACCACCACCACCACCACCTCCTCCTCCTCCCACGCCTCGTCGCCCACCCGCGACGACGATCTCGGTTGTGCATCTCGACACTCAACACCCGCTCCTCACAGGACCGCCGAGCAGCCGCCGAGAGGCCATCAACCCGATTGGCCCGATTGAGCACCCTCCCGCCGACCACTGCGCGCGGACAACACCAAGATGATGAAGACCAGCCTCCTCCGGCAGGCCGCCGCCGGCCGTGTCGCCCTCGCCGCACGCCCGGCCCGCCTGGCATTCCGCCCTTCTGCGGCCGGCTTCGCCCTCTCGCGCCCTTCCCAGACTGCTGCCGTGCGCCGCCCCATCGGCTCCCTGCTCCGCTTCTACTCGAGCGAGTCCGCCGCTCCCGAGACGTCCGACTCTGACAACGGCCCCATTACTCGCTTCGCGGACCTGGCGCGGCTCGGCGTCAACCCAACACTCGTCTCTTCCATCACTCGCGGCATGGGCTACGAGAACATGACCGATGTCCAATCCCAGACCGTCCAGCCCGCTCTCTTGGGGAAAGACGTGTAAGTTGTCCAGGCCCGGCCCTGTCGGTGTGTCGTGTGCGCAGATGGCTAAAACTCCCCGCCTCAGTGTTGCCCAAGCCAAGACCGGCACCGGCAAAACCCTGGCCTTCCTAGTCCCCATTGTCCAGAGGATCATCGCCGAGCAGCCCGAGCTTGCCGCGGCGGGGCGCACCAGGGCCCGCGCCGACGACATCCGCGCCATCATCCTCTCGCCCACCCGTGAGCTTGCCGAGCAGATCGGTGCCGAAGCAGCGAAGCTCTGCAGGAACACCGGCGTCGTTGTCCAGACCGCCGTGGGCGGCACCCAGAAGAACGAGATGCTTCGCCGGACCCGCTTCCAGGGCTGCCACTTGATGATCGCCACCCCGGGCCGCCTGCACGACCTCCTCTCGGACCCGACGTCCGGAATCGCCGCTCCCCGTCTTGCCGCCTTGGTGCTGGACGAGGCCGATCGCATGCTGGAGCACGGCTTCAAGATGGAGCTCGAGGACATCCTCAAGTACGTGCCCAGCCGCGACGAGGTTCCTCGCCAGACCCTCCTGTACTCGGCAACCCTGCCCAAGAACGTCGTTGGCCTGGCCAGGCAGTTCGTCAACCCCACCAACTTCGAGTTCGTCCAGACCGTCAAGGCCGACGAGGTGCCCACCCACCAGAGGGTGCCCCAGTTCATCGTCCCCTGCCACGGCTTCGAGAACCTCCCCCCGACCCTGCTCGAGCTGATCCGCCGCGACGTCGAGGCAGCCAAGTCCGACCCCTCCAAGACGCCATTCAAGGCCATCGTGTTCCTGCCCACGACCGCCGCCGTCGTGAGCTACTCGTACATGTTCCGCCGCATCAAGTACCAAGACCGCTCCATGCCCTTCATCCTCGACATCCACTCCAAGCTGTCCCAGCAGTCGCGGACCCGGAACGCCGACCAGTTCAGAAACGCCGACTCCGCCATCCTCTTCTCCTCCGACGTCTCGGCCAGAGGCATGGATTTCCCCAACGTGACCCACGTCATCCAGCTGCATCTGCCCCAGGACCGCGAGATCTACATCCACCGCATCGGGCGGACCGGGCGAGCCGGCAAGGAGGGCGTCGCCTACACCCTCGTCTCCGACATCGAGATCCCGGCCGCGAGGAACAGGCTCCCGGGCCTGCCCATCCAGCGCTGCACCGACTTTGAAAACGCCTCGATGGACGTCTCCCAGCTCCCCCAGCTTCCCCCTCTCTGGACCGAGATCCAAGAGGCCTCGCAGAAGATCCCCCAGGAGGTCATGAGCGACACCTACCGCGGCTTCCTCGGGAACGCCCTCCGGGAGGTCAACCGCAAGGACGTCATCGACGAGGTCAACAACATGGCCAGGTACACCTGGGGCCTGGACGGCCCGCCGACGTCTGGCGGCGGCCGGAGCAGCCGTGACGACTTGGACGGCCGCGGTGGCCGCGGTGGCTACGGAGACCGCGACGGCCGCGGCCGTGGTGGCGATCGCGGCGGCTTCGGCGGACGCGGCCGTGACGGTGGCCGTGGCCGTCCCGAGGACGGCTTCGAGTCCATGGAGCGCCAGTCCCGTGAGTTCACGCGCGGCGGTCGCGGACAGCGCCGCGAGCCCCCCGCTTTCTAAGCCCCCGGGGCGCCGATGGCCGCTGTTTCGCATCCATCCTCCCCGCTTGAGCGCCTCGGCGGCCGTGGCCGCCGGGCCTGTATGATGGCGTCTTCTTGGCCTTGTGGGGTTGTATATTACTGTCTTGGGAGTTGGGGCTGGTTTCGGGACTAGAGAGGGAGCATCCGGGTTGTTTGTCGGTTTCTGGTTTTGCCGCCGGGCGCGAGGCGGGAGGGCTGTGTTTTTGGGCCGGGCCGTTTTTGGGGCCCCGGGGCGTGGAGGACAAGCAACTCATCTCTCATCTCACTGAAGCTTTGTCTTGTACATATAGACATGTCATGCCATGTAGGTCTTGTTTAGTATTTTGTCATGATTTTCCTGTACGACTAGAGCGTAATCAAAAGTATTTATGAGTTGAAGCCGAGGTATATCACCGCTCTTGCGGGTGAGCCTGAGATCTTGGGGTGAGCGTTGAGGAAAACATGTAATTACTCGTGACTACTACTGTACACTGTTCTTGACACGGGAGAACGAACAACTCCTCCTCCACGTCTTGCCAGAAACGCCGGATCCTGTTTCGCCGTTCGAACCCTTTTCTAGTTTCCCTGCTATGGCCAACATCATTTTGTCGTCCACCAGGACCGTCCCGTAGGTATCCTGACCCGACCTGACGTTTCCAAAGCCCTCCTCCTCCACCCCGAACTCCATCTGCTGTTCCCTCCTCCTCCTCCACTCCAGCGGGGTATCATCATCTCGTTCCTTTTCTCTACACACACACACACACAGCATCTCCTCGTACAGGACCGCACACGATCATATTCCTCACAAAACCCAAACAAACAACCACCCTCCCATCACACCCGATCACCCCCTCAACAGCGTATGCGCATCCCACACCAACACCCGCTGATCCCACCCCGCCGAAGCCAACCACCCCCCACTCCCAAACAAACACCAGTCCACCCCCGTCGCAAACTCGGAATGCCGGTTCATCACCCCGAGCTGCGTCCCCACGGGAATCACATTCGGCTGCGGCTGCTGCTGCTGCTGCATCCCCATCGCCGACCCGTCCGACCACACCCGCACCGTCATATCATAGCTCGCGCTGGCCAGCACGTCGCTCGCGTGCGGACTCCACGCCAGTCTCCGCACGGCGTATTCATGCCCGGGCAGGACAGCCACGGGCCCCCCGGTCGGATTCCGCACGTCAAACGTCCGGATAAGGCGGTCCACGCCGCCCGTGGCCAGCACCGTGTCGCGGTACTTGTTCCAGTCGTGGGTCAGGATCTCGGAGGGGACGGCGCCGGCGAAGGTCTGGCCTGTTGAGAGGAGGGGTAAGGGCCCCGGGCCTTGCGGCGGGGCGTGCGCCGGGATGACGGTGGTGAGGTGGTATTTTGCCGAGATGGGGGTGCGGAGATCGAAGAGGCGGATGTGGGAGTCGGAGGAGACGCAGGAGATTAGGGAGGGGTTGGTCGGGGAGAAGGAGGCGGAGTAGGTGCAGTTGCCGACGGGGAGGGTTTTGAGGGATGTTGGGCGGGAGGGGGACCACTGGATTTTTTTTTGGTTTAGGGGTGGGAGGGGAGAGGGAGGGAGGAGGGGAAGGGGCGTACGATCTTGATGGTGCCGTCCCAGGAGCTCGAGAGGAAGCTGTCCTTGGCGATGGGGTTCCAGCAGACGGAAAAAGCCTCGCGCTTGTGCTCGGCAAAGTTCATGATGGGGAAGTCGCCGGCGGCCAGGTCGAAGAGCTTGAGCGAGCCGTCGCCGCACGCGACGACGAGCTGGTTCTCGTTGATCTCGGACCAGGCCAGGTCGTAGAGGGCGTCGTTGGTGTCGAAGGCCTTTTCGAGCTGGATGCCCTGGGGGCCCAGGCCCAGCACCGAGAGGCGGCCGTTGCCCACGATGCCGTAGTTGGCCGACGCGGCGACGGCCAGGCGCGAGTCGTAGTAGGGCGAGTACTTGACCGCGTACGGGTTGAAGCCGGGGGTGCGGAATTCGAGCATAGACGCCATGGTGGGCGGCGGGCTCGGGGATGGTCCAGTGGTGGTGCCGTGGTGGTCGAGCGAGGGGGAGGGGGGGCAGTCTGGATGCGGGATTGACTGTCGTGTAGTCTGGATTCCGTTGTGTTCTGTGTTCTGTATTCTGTCCTCGGTGCAGAAATTGGGTCGTATAGAATAGTTCAACACTATGGCGCTCGACGTGGCTCTGCTGCTCTGCTTCCCGAGAAGAGGACCGATGGCGGGTTGCGGGTTGGCGGGATGGCGGGATGGTGGGGCCGAAGGCCTCGGCTGTTTCTCTGGCTTGTGCCCCGCCCCTCAGTGGTTGCCGAAAGGTGGTGCACCTTGATGGTTCGCAGCTCTCTGCCGCTGGTGGAAACGGCAACACCCGCTGATGCTTTGGGCCGATTTTATTCTGATTTTCTGTATATTATACTGTCTGAGATTGATTCGTTTGTCTACCTATTCCTAGTTTCATTTTATTTTCATTTTCTTCTGATATGAAGTCAGATGCTCTCCTCCGTTTGCAGAGCAAGCAGAGCTCCAGGTCACGTGGACTCGCTGCCTTAGCGCGCGCCTCAACCCCACACTTTACGCCCTTTGGCTCTGTCAAAGGCAAAAAGCGCGTCGCGACACTGTCTGCCACTTGCCACCAGGCAGTTCCATAGCAGAGATATCCATGGCGGGTGAAACACCACGCCCGGCCAGCCTCAGACGGCCGCACCACAAGAAAACAAGAAAACAAAGAGAATCTACGAAAACGGCGGGATGGACGCCTTCGTGACAAGGAAGAAGCGCAAGTCGAGTCCCGAGCCCGTGTCCGTTCCAGAAGAGTCGACAGACGTAAAACTAGCCATTCTGTCGTCTCTCCACCCGACCATCGACCAGGAGACACTCCTGGACATCCTGCTTGCCCACGACGGAAACGTCGAGGCAACGAGCGAGACCCTCAAGGCACGCCTTGCCCCTCGCTTGCCCAGGAAATCCGGCACAGCAGGAAACGCCGTAGCCCAGTCCTCGCTGCGGTCCTTTGCCGTCACTTCTGGCGGCAGGGACTCTACGACCTCCTCCGCGCCCAAACGGACCAAGCTGCTCGCTCGCAAAGGGGCCACCCTGCACCTGTACGACCCGCAAGACATCAGCGAGCACACGCCCTGCACCATCATCCACAACTTCCTGCCCGCAGACGACGCAAACTCTCTTCTCCGCGAGCTGCTGGAGGAGTCCAAGTCGTTTGAAAAGATTACTTTCAAGCTCTTTGACAATGTCGTCTCGAGTCCGCACACCTCGAGCTTCTACGTGGGCACCCACAAGGAGCTGCAGGAACAAAGGCACGAGTACGTTTACAACGGCTCAAGGATGACAGTAAGACTTTTTGCTGCCCTTTTTTTCAACATCCAGCCACTGACGGGACTCAAATCCAGGACGTACGAACCCTGACGCCGCAGCTGGAGCAAGTCAAGTTGCGCGTGCAGGAGGCCGTCAACCGCGAGATCCAGGAACGCATCCGCACCCGTTACGGCGGCCAGAAGCTCAAATACCAGTCTCCCGCACCATGGACCCCCAACGCCGCCTTTGTAAACTGCTATAACGGGCCGCAGGAGAACGTCGGCTGGGTATGTGTAGTCTAATCCTAATCCCAAGTGAACCCCACCTCCCCGTCAACACAGCTAACTTCTTCCCCAGCACAGCGATCAGCTAACCTACCTCGGCCCGCGCGCCATCATCGGCTCCCTCTCCCTCGGCGTAGCCCGCGAGTTTCGCGTGCGCCGCATCCTCCCCCAAGACGACGACGCCGACTCCACCACGACCACCACCAAGTCCAACCCCGACGAGGCCGGCCAGATCGCGATCCACCTCCCGCACAACTCGCTGCTCGTCATGCACGCCGACATGCAAGAGCACTGGAAGCACAGCGTGAGCCCGGCCCAGGCCATCGACCCGCACCCGCTGGCCGGCTCGCGCCGCATCAACATCACCTACCGCCACTACCGCGACGGCTTCCACCCGCGCCACACCCCGCGCTGCCCGTGCGCCGTGCCCGCCGTGCTGCGCGTCGTGATCCGCAAGCGGGAGAATTGGGGGCGCTATTTCTGGATGTGCCACGCGGGGAATGTGCCGGGGAAGGAGGCGTGCGAGTTTTTTCGGTGGGCGGAGTTTGACGACGATGGGAATCCGGTGGGGGCGGGGGAGACGGAGAAGAGGGCCAGCTAGGGACATACTCGTTGTCATAAGGACTGGGTTGCTCTGCTTCCTCTATGCAACTGCACCCAAATAGTACAATACCGAAACAAAAAAGACATACAACGAACACCCACCAATACTAAATAAACACCCCCTCACTACCACCAACTCACCCACCCCCACCCCCTCTCCCTACCCCTACC